>Ga0209581_1000068_pt1 | contig 350558 bp, 275 predicted proteins | sample Coa_R2_FD_187160 | JGI IMG/M metagenome (GOLD analysis project Ga0209581, IMG submission 187160) | Surface soil microbial communities from Centralia Pennsylvania, which are recovering from an underground coalmine fire - Coalmine... | ecosystem: Environmental > Terrestrial > Soil > Unclassified...
GCCTGATTGAGACGTGCAAGCGGCTCCGTATCAACCCGTTCGAGTACCTGAAGGACGTGCTGACCAGGTTCCCCTCCTCCAAGACCTCTCAAATTGACGACTTCCTTCCGGATCGGTGGTTGCAATTGAGGCAGGGTCAAAGCTGACCGCTAACCCGCAACCATCTTCGCGCGCGCGTGTGCCACTTTCAATGGTGTGGTTGCTGCAACGCTTTCCTGGGTCAACCGGTTCTGGATGTTGCTCTGTTGCATGGGCGAGAGATTGCCGGAGCTGAGCAGGTTTTGCAAGTACGATTGCTGATTCGACAGGCGCGAGCTGAGCTGGCCGTTAAGAGCGCCTTGCCGGGCCTGCAGTTGCGCCAGGCGGCTTTGCAGTTGAGTCTGCTGGGCGGGGCTCAAGTTGCCGGAGTTCAAAAGCTGCTGGATGCGATTTTCCCGCTGCGTTATGCGCGTACCCTGACCGAAGAGACCGCCGCCCCAGCGGCCGCCGCCGCCCCAGCCCAGGCCGTTGTTATAACCGTAAGCGCCGCCGTTTCCAAGATAGCTGCTACCGCCGCCGAAGCCCATTCCATTATTGAAGTGGTGATGGTGATGCATCCAGCCGCCGCCGCCGCATCGTCCGCCATAGCCCAGACCGTTCCCGATGCCGTTCCCCCAGCCGAGGTGCCGGCCGAAAAATCCGCCGTTGCCGTTGCTTCCCGGAAACCAGCCGTTTACACCTCCCGAGAGCGGACCCCAGCTGCGCCCCTGCGCCTGAGCGGGCGGGCTCCAGGCGAGCAGGCACAAACAGCCGGCGGCAGTTAAAGCCAGTAATCTCCTTGCGCCTTCCATTATCGTTCCTCCTCCTGGGCAACGTGTATCGACTGCTAAGACGCACTCGTCGTCAAGATGTTCTTGGGATGATGATAAGAACTCTCTAATAAAAGATCGGAGATCGAGCCGCTGTGAGCGACCTGTGCAGGTATCCTCAGGCCATCAATCAAAAACCGCTGCCGCTGTCCTGTGAAGAACTCGACGGTGCCGGTGACCGGGATGGCTGTGCCACCGGCGGAGGCGCGGGCGAGAACCTCCTTTGCGTGGAAGGATCCGCGCGCATCTCCGAGCCGGGCGCGCCGCCGGGGACGATCTCGTTCATGACATCGAGTGTCGCCCGGATCGCGTCCCAGCTTTGCAAGGTATCCGGCGGCGAGCCGATGATGCGCGTAAGCGGATCCATCCTGGTGGATGTGTATCGCAGCTGGTCGAGGTCGTCCCGCAGGAACGGGTCCTCACGACGCGCCTCGACATCGTTCCTCAGCTTCAGGCACTGCCGCTGGAACTGCCCGAGCAGTTGCACCAGCGTCAGGTCCTCCTCGTGCGGCGGCGGCACGCGCCCCGGCGCGTTGACGAAGATCCCCAGAGAGTCGCGAAATTGTTGCGTCTGGGTGCTGAGCGCCTGCAAACATTCCGCCACCGTAGGTGGTTTCGCCTCGGATTCTCCTTGATCCTGGGGAGCGCCCTGGCAGAAGGTCTTGTAGGAAGCCGCCACGCTGTCCACCCCGCCCTTGACCAGACCCCAGTCCTGCGCCACCTCCCTGTTGCCGCCGACCTTCGGCAGAGCTTGCTCCAGGTTCGCCCGGGCATCGAGGAGCTGCTGCATGTCGTACTGGAGGGTCTTCTGCGACTCTCCGTTCTGGAGGTCGACCCTCATCTGGTCGGCGCCATCCTGAAGCTGCTTGAGCTGCTGGCAGAGAACCTGGTCGTTCCCCTGGGGCGCGGGAAACCATCGCCCGCCGCCCTGAAGAAACTGGGCGGTGCTCGAGAACATTCTTACAACGTTGGCTTTCAGCAACTTCAATTGATTGGCGAGATTCGCCGAGGCGCTCTGCGCACGGGCGGCGCAAGCGGTGGCGAGGATCGCGGTGATCATGACGGCTGGCAGCTTCGATCGGCGCATGTGCTGATAACAACCCGGCAGGCGTCCTATCAACTATTTACCACACCATTCTTGTTATCAAGGGGCGATAATCAGAGCTGATATCTGTTGTGGCCAGAAAGGACTGGAAATGAGGAGACTGACAGCATCGACCATCGCGGCACTCCTGCTTTGCCTGGCTTGCTTCCTGCCGGCCGGCGCCGAGGAGGCAACGCCTTCTGCGCCGGAGGCTCAACAGAAATCCGCTGCCCAGCCGGCGACAACGGCGGACATAAAGCCGGCGAAGGCTAAGAAGACCAGAAGGCAAGCCGCCAGAGGCACGGAAGCAAAGGAAGAAAAGCAGCCCACGGAGACTGCCGGGACGCCGCCGCCCGTCGCCGGTACGAGAACAGGCAAGTTCAGAAGCTTTTTTGCAAGCCTGCCCGGCCGCCTGCCGCCGTTCTTTGTCGGCACGCTTGTGGGGACGCCCGTGGCCTGGGCTCGATGCACCAGGCGGGAGATCGTGATTGCGACCAGGGACCTCACGGGTGAGCATACCAACCCGCTTATTGTCGCGCCCTGCGGCGTGCTGGGCGTGCCCGCCGGTATCATAGGCGGTGCGCTCTACGGTGCCATAAACGGTATATGCGACAGCTGGAGCAATTCGGCGGATCACCCGTACAGCAAGGATGCGTACAGCCTGGGGACTTTGAAACTGTAGAGTCTGCCGCCGGCGGGTTGTTTTTCACACCGCCGGCCGGGAGTTGAGGTAAGAGACAATGACCAAAGTTATCGCGATCGCACTTCTTGCCGGCGCTTTGGCCGCGTGTTCGCTTGCGCGGGCGGGCGCCGAAGAGGCGGCGACCAGCCCGCCCTCCCAATCCGCGGCAAAGCCGTCGCAGTCATCGCCCGGGGCGGGGCTGCCAGCTAGATTCGTCTCTTTCCTGGCCGGCGTCGTGGTGGGCACGCCGATCGCCATTGCCAGAAAGACGGCCCGGGCGGTCGTTGCCGACACGAAGGAGCTGGTCGGCGAGCGAACCACGCCCTGGCTTGTCGTGCCGGTCGGGATGTTCACCACTCCCTGGGCCTTGCTGACCGGCACGGTCGAAGGGGCATACGCCGGACCGGTCGACGGCTGGGTTTACTCCGCGGACAAGGCGTTCAGCAAAGATTCTCTCAGCCTCGGGGAGATGAAATAGGGACCGTGAGGTGAGATATGGACCCAGTTTGATCCTTGTCCTGGGGACGGGGGCGCTCCTGTCCTTACCGGCCGCTCGGGCCGAAACTCTCGGCGCCGTGGCTCAAGCAAGCGGCAGCGCCGACCAGGCGGCTATCCCTTATCCTTCGGATTCGGACACCAGCGCCAGCGATGGCGCCGGCTCAGGCACCACTGACGGTGCTGTTCCCGCCAAGAAGACCCCGATGCTTTATGGCCGCATTGACGAGCTCGTGAGCGAGCCGGGCGCCGAGCTTCCCGTTGCCACGCCGGCAATGGCGCCCCAGTTGCATAGCACCGGCTCCGCCGGGCAGCCCGGCAGCGGGCACGGCTCCTTCCCGGAGAGCTGGCTCGGAGCCTGGAGCGGCGAGCTGACGATCAAGCTGTTTGATTACAATCCGTTGTGTGCCCGGTTCGATCCCGGCGAATTCGTGCAAACCCAGCAGCTGATGGCTCCCGGCAGGGTGGGACGGGTGCGCTTTCAGTTCACCAGGGCAGAAGATCGGGCGATCGACCTGGAGCCGGCTCAGGTCAACTTCGCCCAGCAGGAGGCGCCGCATTTTCGCTTGCTCGGCAACCAGTACGCCAGTGGTCCTCCCGGCTCGCGCGCGGCCGGCGGAGGCTGGGTGAGAATCGGGCTCGTGCGCCCGGTGCAAACGCCGCCGTTTCTTTACATCCTGCATCTGGGGCTTGTCCAGCCGGGCATCGGCATAACCGGCAACAGCCTCTCCGGACAGTTGCTGCGGGACACGGTGAGGAAGCTGGCACCGCATGTGATAGAGCAGGAGGTAATCACATACGAGTCCGACGTGAGCCGGCTCACCGGCGCAGTGGCGCACGCTTACTCCGAGAACGTGATCCGCTTCACGGCCAGGGACGCCGACACGCTGGATGTGGAAGCAGCCTCCGTACGCTACGGGCCGACCGGCGATTTTGTGGATAAGGTGATCCTTCAGGGGACCGTGCGGCGGAATCGTTCTTAGGTTGGCGGCGAGTCTGCAAACCAGAGTGCTTCAGGAAAGGCGGCCGGGACGCCCCCCAGCTTCAATTGCGTAATGATCTGGCGGCAGAGGCGGCGATGTGCTGGCCGACCAGGCGGGCGATGAGCACCGCCAGGTAGAGCTGTCCGGTGACCGCTTCCAGCCAGGCAACCGTCCGCGAGAAGGTGCTCACCGGGCTAATGTCACCGTAACCCAGGGTCGTCAAGGTGCAGAAGCTGAAGTAAAACATCATTGATACGAAACGTTGTTTAGATAATGCGTCGTGAGGGTTGAGCAGCCCGGCCAGGGCGCCATCGAACCTCAAGGCGTGCGCATCCAGGCTCAAGGCGACCAGTTGCAGGATCGCGAAGAAGTAGCCGAGCAACAGATAGACGCACACTGCGCCGCATATCCTGTTCCCCGTGACCTCCCCGGAGAAGATGTCGCGCAGCATTACGAAACCCACGCGCACGAAGAAAACGAGACAGACGCAGTAGCCGACGATGTGGAAAATGTTGGTCTCAGTCAGCCCCTCGTTGAACCAGGTCCCCGAGACAAAAAAGCCCACCGTCAGCGCCGCAAGACACGACACCAGCATAAGCTCGGACCTGGCGGCGCCGACAGCCTCCATACCGAAGACGAGCACGGCGACCACCAGGAGCGCAAGAATGGTTCTTCCCCATGGCGTCGTGTCCGCAAGCGGCGACGCGACTATGAGCAGCAACACCGAGGCGAGCATACTCGCGTAATTTCTCGGTCTGATAAGCAAGTGCGCCCAGCGCAGGACGTTTTTCATTTCAGAGATTCTAGCCGAGGATCGGTTGTCGAGACGCGGCTTTGCTTAGCACTTTCTTAAGTGACAATTGTTTGCCCGCCAATATTAGCAGGCCGGTTTCGGGCATAGACGGATCAGGGAAGGCGTACAAGGCGTCGAGGCGCCCGTTTTTTGTCGAGTGCGGAGAGAAAGCCATGGCAGAGCTTACATGGAAGCTTGCGGCAGTCACGGATCGCGGTTTACATCGGGTGGAGAATCAGGACAGCTTTTACATTAGCCCCGACGGCAGGGTGCTTGTCGTGGCGGACGGCATGGGTGGCGCCAGGGGCGGCGGTATCGCCAGCAAGCTTGCCGTCGAGGCGGTGGCCGCCCTCTATGAGAAGAGCCCGCCTGACGAGACCGACCGGGCGCTCATTCAGCAATGGCTTGTCGACGCCATCTCGGATGCCAACCGTACGGTCTTCAGCGTCGCCTGCGACGTGCCGCCGGAATGCCGCATGGGAACCACGCTTCTCGTGTCCGTGCAATCCAAAGACGGCATGATTCATATCGCCCATGTCGGTGATTCGCGCGCGTACCTGATCAGGGGCGGCAAGACCGTCGTTCTCACCCAGGACCATTCAGTAGTCATGGAGATGCTGCTCAACGGGCACCTGACCCCGGATCAGTTTCGGACAAGCCCTTTCCGTCACTACCTGACACGCTGCGTCGGGCACCACAGCAAGGTGGAGATCGACCGGACGCCGTTTGAGCTGGCGGAAGGCGACTGGATCGTTCTGGCTACCGACGGGCTGTCGGCGGTGCTGCACGACGAGGAGATAGGCGAGGTCGTCTGCCGGTGCGAAGACGCGGAGGCTGCGTGCAAGGAGCTCCTCGAGAAGACGCTGGATGGCGGCGCCCCGGACAACGTCACGATCGTGGCCGTTCAGTACGCGCCTGCCTTGAACAAGGCCGGCACCCAGTCCTGCAGCGGCACGACGAGATAGTCGGACAGGGCCGAAAGATAGGGCATGTACGCGGCCCGCCGGGCCGAGAACTCCTTCCAGGCCGCGTCCGTGTCCTTGACGATGTCGTAGCCGGACTGCTGCAGCAAAGACAGACCGAGCTGGAAGTCCTCCCCCGACAGCTCCTGCCCGTCTCCATCTCCAAGCCCGAGCTGCTCGCAGAGCTCTTTTGCCGTCCTGCAGGCCAGCCAGTAAAAGAGATCGGCCTCGCCGACGCTTACGTCCACCACACAGGTAAGCAGCAAGCATGCCGCATCCAGGAGTGCGCCCATGGTGGCGATCCAGGAGTTCTTCTCATTGGAAGAGCGAAAGTAAGGAAGGATCAAAAAGGCCGGATGGCTCTCCAGCACCGCCGCCACCCACGCTTCCCAGGTCAGGTAGGCCGCCGACAGGGTCCTGGCGATTCCCAGCTCCTGATAGCGAAGCAAGAGCACCAGCCCGGACGGGGGCGTGCCGGCTCGGCTGGTCACCCTGTTCACGACCTGCTCCCGCTGCTGGACCCAGCTGTGCAGGACGAACAGGAAGGAGACCAGAAGAGCCATTGTCGCAAGCCCGCAAAGCGCCGCGGCCAGGACCGTGAAGCGCACTTTCTCGCCGGAAGCCACTATGTCCCCGTAACCGATGGTGAGCACCGAGGTGCCGGCAAAATAGAGCGCGTCGGCGAACCGGGTTGCCGGGGGCGAGACCTCACGCCCCAAGGCGTGAATGATGAGCGCGAAGCCTAACGTCAGCGAGCCCATCCAGCAGATGGTCAGCAGCACGAAGGCCATCGGCGCGAAAGCGTTGAGCGCAATCGTGCGGAAGCGCTCCGAGGGGGAAGCCAGAGCCAGCCAGCGGACGGCCGGCCAGGCAATCTTGCGCACGACGTTCGGACCCAGGCGGAGCCTGGAGCTGGTGGCACGCGGGACGATTATGCCGTCGAATATGTCTCGGAAGACAAACGCGACCAGGATGATTCCGAGCAACGCCTCGAGCACATGGGCCATTAGAAGCTCCGGAGATAAGGGAAGCCAGCCTTACTCCTTCACCGGCATCACGTGAATTGCTTTTATGACGAGCTCGACCGTGTCGCCCGCCTTCAGCCCCATGGCCTCCACCGATTCGGTTGTGAGCACCGAGGCCATCTGCGCCGGTGCCGGAACATCGAATTTGACCAGCGACATGATGGCGTCGCTTTTGACGGACGTTACCCTCGCGCTTATCCTGTTTCTCGCTCCGTACCTCACTGTCCTCCTCCTTTTGCAATCAGCCGGTGACACGGCGGAGGCATCATATCACGCAGAGCAGCCCCGAGGATCTTGCTTCTTAAGCCCCAGACACACCCGCAGGCACATGGTGCCGCTATATAAGGAACGGTTCCTTTTCACCGGCGACCGTCTGGCCTGCGATCCACGGCATGAGAAGCTGATGGCCTGCCGCGATAATTGCTGGCACTCCCGGGCCCGGCAGACGGACTCGATGGGGAAGCTGCCGGCGCTCGTGGATCGTCGGGGGGCTTACAGACACGATTTGCCAAAACGTGCTATGAATGGACTCATAGCGGCGGCCGCACGGCCAGACCGAGTCAAGCTCCCGGTTCCGGACCGGGCCGCTCGTCGTTAGAAGACTGCGGTACGGTCGCCGGTCGATGAGGGTAGTGAGTATGTCCGGAACTGAGCTTATCCTGCCCGGATCGACACCTGATGAAAGTGCGGTGGTCGAGCGGTTCGTCGACGCTTCGCGCGAGCTTGTTCCTTCAGTCCAGGTAGCGCTGGCCAAGCGCATCGTGCGCCCGGGCTCGAACCGCGTTGTCTGTCTGGCGGCCCGCACCAGCGTTCCGCTCAGCGACGACGAGCGGGCGTCGGTTTCCGATCTGGCGCTGCGGTTGTCCGATGGCACCAACGTGGTGCTGTCCCTGAGCTTCTACAACGATGACGATCCGCCGCCGCCACCGGCTCGCGACGCTTATGAAAGGGCGTATGAAGAGCCGGTAACGGTGAGCTATTCCCGGGTGGATTCGGAGACGAACCTCGGTTTGGTCGTCGTCGTGATCGCGCTCATCGCGGCGGGCGGTTTCTATGCCTCGCTCACCGGACCGTTGGGCAGGCTGTCTGAGTGGAAGCCGCTGCCCAAACCGGTAAGCGCTCACAGCCTGGTCACCCCGCATAAGATCATCGCCCTCCACCATCCCTCGCCGGCCGCGCCGAGGGCCGTGAGCGCTCCTGCCGCGCAGTCTGCCGCTCGCCTTCCCCCCGCCAGCCAGGAGCGCCGGAAGCCGGCCGCTTCTTTGAGGGCAAAACCGGCAGTAAGGTCAACGCGCAAGTCCGGTGAGCCTCAGTCGCGGGGGATGTTCATCCCGCCACCGCCGCCCACATTCGTGCCGCCGCCCCCGCCCACCGCCTGCAGCCTGCCGGAGGGTCTGCCGCCGCCGGTGCTCGATCAACTGCGCGCCTTGAAGCCACCGGCCCCGGCGGCGATGAGGTCGGCTGTAACGTCCAGGTCAACCGTCTCGAAGCCGGCCCCGAAACCGGATGCCGCTGCAGGATCGGCCGTCAGACCAGCCGGCACGCCGGATGCGGCCGCGAGACCGGCGATCCCTTATCCGGTGGCGAGCACGACCCTGGCTCCTGATCCGGCGCCCGCATACAGCCCCCCGATGCGCGGCACCGCGCCTGTGCCCGGCGACGACGCCGGGCCGCCGCCGCTGGAGCGGATTGTGTTGCCGCCGCAGAAGACTTCCGAATAAAATGAGGCGCCGTCGTTGTAGACAGCGCCTCGATCAGTTGCGGCTCAAGTGCGATGGATTACTTCCCGAACATGTGCTTGATGCCGTTGCCGCACCACTTCAGGCCCTGGCCGAGCTTCTTGAACGGCCACACAACGGCGGTACCGACCTTCTTCGCGCCGGTCGTCAGCATATTGTCAGCGTAGGCACCCGACTGCGCAGTACAGGTCATCACGGCTGCTAAGGACAACAAAGTCACGAATTTCTTCATATCTTTACCTCAAGTATTCTTGACACCTCACGCGGACTACTGGGTTGAGACTCATCAATTTAACTAGTAAGCCGCAAACGCCAATGAATTTTAGCACGGCTCCCCGAGCGGCAATAGTATTGACAATTGCCACCGCGGGTCTAGACTGGTAATGGCTGGGCTTATGGCGGTTGTCAGGGCAACTGGTACTTCTTACCGGTTGAGGGGCACTTAATATGGTGGCAGGCAGGAACGAGCTGGAAGATTCCAACGGCAGCGAGACCGAGGCCAGGGTGAATTTTCGCTGGGGCAGGGAGCAGCTCGACCTGGTGAAACGGGCCGCCAGGCTCATGGGCGTGCCTTACCAGACCTACATCAAGCAGGTCGTCTATCGTCAGTGTATGGTGGATTTGAAGGCTGCGGCATCCGTTCCGGAGGATAGATAGCGCGCGCAAATGGCTCAACAGAAATCCCACCCCATAGATGCAGGCGCCACGCTGGCGGGCCGCTATGAGCTCCTGAAGATCATCGGTCAGGGGGGCATGGGCTGCGTTTTTCTGGCGCGACACAAGCAGGTCGGGCGGCACTATGCGGTCAAGGTGCTGTGGCGGAGGCACGATGAGGATAAGCGAATCTGCCAGCGCTTCTTGCAGGAGGCCAAGATTGCCGGCTCTCTGTCGCACGTGAACCTGACCTCGGTGTACGACTATGGCGAGACCGAGGAGGGATACCCGTTCATCGTCATGGATTTTGTCGACGGCGTCAGCCTGTCGGAGTTGCTGGACAGCCACGAGCGCATCGACATCCCGCGCGCGATCGGAATTTTCCGGCAGATCTGCGCCGGGCTCCTGTATGCGCACGAAAAGGGGCTGGTCCACCGCGACTTGAAGCCCGCCAACGTCATGCTGGTGAACCACGAGGGTGCGGAGCTGGTGAAGATAGTTGATTTCGGCATAGCCAAGGTTATCGCCAAGCCGGGAGAGAACGTTCAGGAGCTGACGGGAAGCGGCGAGATCTTCGGCAGCCCGTATTACGCAAGCCCGGAGCAGTGCATGGGGCAGAGCGTCGACGCCAGGTCCGATGTTTATTCGCTCGGCTGCTTGATGTTCCAGGTTCTGACCGGTCACAGGCCGGTGGAAGGCGAAAATCCGATCCAGACGATAATCAAGCACATTCAGCAGCAGCCGCCTTCCTTCGCGGAGGTCCGTCCGGATCACGGCGTGCCCGAGGCGCTGGAGAACATTGTTCTCAAGTGCATGGCCAAGAGCCCTGACGAACGTTATCAGTCGGTGGCCGCAGTGTCGGAGGAGCTGTCTCGTTTCCGGCCGGCCGGTGCCGGCTCCGGGCAGGCCGCCGGTGACGGTCGCCTGCCGCCGCTTTCACCGGCCGTGTTTCTCCTGCCGGCAGCAATAGTGCTGGGCGGGATTGCGCTGGCCGTGTACCTGGGAAAAACGGCGGATCACACCGAGCGTCCTCAGATTATGACCGGCGTGACGCAGCCGTTTCCCGCGGCCGGGCCATCGAAGGGTCCCTCCGCCGCCGCGGTTGTATCACCTGACAGGTCAGTCCTTGCGGGGAGCAAGAGCAAACTGGAGAAGCCGGCCGGTCACGCACCAGATGCGGTGTCGCCCGGGATCGCGCCGGTGCCGCCCGGAAACAAGGCGCCGGCCGAAGCGGGCAAGAGCGGGCATCAGGCTCCGCACCACGCGGACAAGCAGGCGGCCCGCACGAAATCGCTGGCCATGACCGCGCCGGCGTTGCTGCGCAAGGCACAGCGGCGCCTGGCTCATCTGCAGTCCGTATCCGTGCCCAGGGCGAGCCGGGACGTGAATCGGGCAACCGGCATCGCTATTCGCTGGAACATAGACTGGTCCAGCTTCGCCGGCGACCCCACGGCCCTCGAGACCTTCGAGTACACGGGGCTCGAGGAGATCCGCGAGGCGATGTCCGAGGTCGCCCAGCGCCACGACGGGCAGGTGCTCGAACACGCGATCACGGAGATCAGGGTCGAGAATGTGCCGCACCTGTACGACCGGCGCGTGGCCCTTAAATCAGGAGTACTCACCATATACGGTGCCTGGGGCCAGGGCATCAAGGGCTCGCCGACGAGCCTGGAGATAAGGCTTGCCGTCGCCGCCGCCATTTAGCGCCTCTCCGCCTTTGTCGCTTACTGCAGACAGAGGCCCGGACACCAAGCTTTACACCTCTCTTCCGGCGCGGAACACGCGGCACGCCGCGCCCGTCGGGCTTGTGCGGGGGAGAGGAGGATGGAGATGAGCATCATGGGACGAATTAGCATCACCCTGGCGGCGGCCCTGTGCGCCGGCTGGCTCTTCGTCGTTCCTCGGGCGAGCGGGCAGAATGGAACGATCGCAGGCGGCGCCGGGCAATTCACGGGTTCCGTCAACTCGGCAGGCGAGATCCGGGACGCTTCCGGACAGGTGGTTGGACGGGTGACAATGGCGGTGCCCGGCATGCCCTTCGACATCAACACCATGACCATCCGCCCTGACGGCACGGTCCTCGACGCGTCCGGGCAGAGCGTTGGCCGGGTGATGATGGGCAACGGCGTGGGGGCGGCTGCCGCCAGAAGGCGGCAGCCGCAGGCGCTTCAGATGCCAGAGCAGTTGTCCCCCGCGGTCAGGGAATCGCGCGGGCCCGCCGGCCGCCTGGCCGCTCGGTCTTCCCGGTCTGTGGTCATGGGCGCGCGCCAGAATGACCTGGCCAACCGCCGGCAGAAGGTGGCGGCGCGGATCCAGTCCGAGCTGGCGGAAGGCCGGATTACGGACGGTCAGGCAGCCGAGCTCAGCCAGCAGCTGGAGTCCACGGCCCGCGAGGAGGCAAAGTACGAGCGTCGCGGTGTTGTTAAGGATCGTGACATGCTGTCCCTTTACCGGAAGTGGGACCGGATCATGGAAAAACTGGACGCCGACCTCGAGCACAACGCCCACGACGCTGCCGGCCTGAGAACGAAATAACCGGCAGCCCCGGCGGCGCGGGCGTCCCGCCCGCTTCGATCACGGGAACCCCGAATCCGGGCAAAACGCGCCTCTCGTGAGGATGCCGCTGCGGATAATCCCATTGTCAAAAATTTGTCGCCCCTGTATAGAAGAATGTATGTGGTCCCCAGGGAGAAGTGCGCGCGGCATGACCTTTCCCGATACTCCTGTATGGCCCCGGGCGACCGGCGGGGCGGTGAGCCATGGCCGGTGAGGCGGAGCTGCTCAGGCAGACGATGGACGCTGCGACTGCGGCGCACGACAGGCACAGCCTCGATCTGACCGAGGTGTACAGGGGGGTAGAGCGGCTCGAGCAGCAGGACAAGAACAACCCCCGGCAGCTCACGGCTGATCTGGGAACTCTGAACGGCAGGTTGCACGCGCTGGGGATGTTGGACGGTTTCGAGCTCACCGGCACCGACGGGTCGGGACACCTGACGGCGGTGAGGGATGGCGACGGCGGCAGGAAGGTGGCCATCGTCGCCTCCAACATAAACGACGTCTTCGAGCCCCATAAATCCAGCCACTCCTGGTTGCAGGGGCTGGAAAACGTGGCCGGGTCTGTGGGCAGCGGCGCCTGGAACGAGGTGACCCATCACTTCGGCAGGGTTGCCGCCAGCGGCGCCGCCGGGCTCGGCATCGGCATCGGGCTCGGCTTGCTGGCGCCCGAGGTCGCCGTAACGGCGGGGGTGATCGGTCTCGGCGTCGGGGCTTACGAGCTGGCCACCCATGCCGGCAAGTGGATTCATGACGCTGGCGTGGTAGCCAACCCGGACGCCTATTCGGCGACCGAGGACCGGCAGGCGGAGCAGGGGCTTCAGTCCTTCGGGGGCGGCGCGGTCGATGTCGGGGCCGGGCTGGCGGGCGGCATAGCGGGCGCCCGCATCGCCAGCAGCGGCATCGTGGGCTCCCTCAAGGACGCGATTTTCAACCGGCCGGCAGCGCCGGTGGCAGCTGACGCCGGACAGACCGGGGAGGGCGCCCTGGGGCAGGCCGGCGAGAACGTCGCCGATCGGTTGCCGCCCGCCGGACCACCGGAGCGGACCGAAATCCCGGGGCTGCAGACGGGAAGCGATCAATTTTCCATACGGGCGACCATTGCCGGGGATCCGCGCGCGTACTTCCGGGCCGAGCTTCCGGGCAACGGGGTGGTTGAGGTCACCGACATATACCGGGGGCAGCTTCCCCCCGGACAGGGCGGCGACTTCCTGGCCCGGTCGCTCGAGGCGCACAATGCGGTGCCGACCCGCAGCCTGGTGTTCAAGGGCATCATCAATCAGCCGACGCTGAATGCCTTCGCAGCCGGCGAGGATCCCGCAAACACGGTCCTCGGCAGGACCGGAGCCAGGGCCCTGGAGCTGCTCGGGCTCAGGGCGCAGTCGTACGCTTTCCAGGTGGTTAACGGTAAGCTAAACCTGGTTATCGCGGTCGGCAGGTGAGCGCATGGAATTCGAGCCGTTGTTCACGGGCGAGGATCTTGGCCTTATCGAGTCGCTGGTCTTTGACCCGAGCCTGAAGCCGTCCTATGACGAGATGAGGAACTGCCTGGTCTGGGCCGACGAGCGGGTCGAGGGGCTCACCCCGGCCGCATACGAGCACCTGTGCGACCTGTGGATCGCCAGATCGTTCCTGCATCGCGGCCTTGATTTTTCCACCCACAAGCTCGATCCTGATTACTTTCGAGTGATCTGGGAACGCGCTTGCCGCCAGGGGTTCCGCTGGCCCGGCTTCCACAGGCTCTCCCTGAGCGAAGAAGACCGGGCCTACTACGAGCAGATGATGGCACAGGCGCTGTGAGAAGGTCAGCAGTACCAGAGCCGGGTTGCAGTGATAGGCCGACTGGTTGGAATTGAGCTCGATCGCCCTGGCGAGCCTGTCGTGTTCCTGACGGTAGCGTCCGAGACTCTTCTGGTTCTAATGCCCGGTGGCGCCGGACGCCGCGCTTGCGCCTGCCCGCACATGCAGGCTCACCGGCGAAAGGACTGTTGCGCGAGTGCGGACCATCTTCACAGATCCGCGTCCAGCAACCACAAGAGACAGGCAACGGATCAAAACGTTCCGGCGCGTCGTGTAGAATGTTGACTTACTACGGCGACTGACGAGCAGATGAACGCAGCACGGCGGGCGCGCGCCACTTTCCTTCTTGTTGCTCTGATAGGGGGCATGCTTCGTCCTGCCTTTGCGGAACTGAGGACGGTTCCCGAGGAGCTTTCGAGGATTCCTCTGGACAGCACGCAAAACCAGGTTTTGCAAGATCTGCAGGACGGAGACCCGGAGGCGGCGCGCGCCTTGCTGCTTTCGGAGCAGAAGAAGATCGCCGCGGACAAGCAGGATGCGAACCTCGTTTATCTGCAAGCATTCGTGGAACAGGAGCGCGGCAACTACAGGGGCGCCGTCAGCTACCTGCAGCGGGTTAAGAATCTTCTCGAGAGACAAGGAGCCTTGAAGGACAGGGCGCAGGTTCTCTTGCTCAAGCGCATGGGCGACTGTTACTACGAGCTGCGAGACATCAGTGCGGCCGCGACGCAGTACAGGGCGGCCCTGTCATTGTGCGACAACCTGGACGCGCTCGCTCCGGTGCGCGCCTGTGTGCTGGAGTCGTTGATGGGTTGCGCGATCAAGCAGGGGGATTATGCGGCAGCGGAGTCATACGGCAAGACACTGGTCGACCTGACCAGGCAGAGAGCCCAGTCCGGGGAGCTTTCCGACCAGGCCTCTTATTTCTGGGCGCAGCTCGAGCTTGCCCAGGTCTACAAGCGCCTGGGAAAGCTGACCGAAGGCCTGGCGCTGAGGGATTCCATAAAGGCCATGCTCGACCGCGCGCTGTCCGTGCGAGCTCAACTGCATGCGGCCGGTGCCCTCCCCTCGTTCGAGGCGCTCAACGAGGCCTTTCTTCGCGGCTACCTGGCGGAGAATCAGCCTGCCACCCTGGCCGAGTATCTCTGGCTGACCTGCGAGTTCAGAATGCGCTCGCTTCCCCTCATCTCCTGGGAGCCGGACCAGCAGCCGCCCAAAGCGGCGATTTTGTGCGTGCACGGACTGGGGCTGGAGAACCGCGCCTTCAATTTCTTCGGACGGGAGATGGCCAGGCGCGGTTTTGTGATCTATGCCGTGGACGTGCGTGGTTTCGGCGCCTGGCTCGCTGCGCCGGGGCAAGAGGATGCTCACTTCGACCATTGCGTAAGCGATCTGAGAATCGTGCTGGGATTGATCAACGAGCGCAATCCCGGGGTGCCGGTCTTCCTGCTGGGCGAATCGATGGGCGGCGCGCTGGTGCTTAAGGCCACGGCCGAGATCAATAACGGCTTGAGCGGGGTGATCTCGTCCGTCCCTTCTCCGGAGAGATACGGGCAGAGGCGCATGACGTGGGCTGTGGCAAAACATTTTCTGCGCAATCCGAAAGAGCCCTTTGATATCGGCAAGATGGTGACCGAGCAGGCGACATCGCACGAGGCCGTCAAGGAGATGTGGAGGGCGGATCCGAAAGCGAAGATGGATCTGTCCCCGGATGAGCTGATGGCTTTCTCGTCATTCATGCGCAAGGCAGCGGAATCATGCAAGAACATCAAGACGACGCCGGTACTCATAGTGCAAGGGCTGAAAGACAGGCTGGTAAAGCCGCAAGGCACATATGAGATGTTCGACAGTGTGAGCGTCGATGACAAGACGCTGCTGATCATCGGCACGGCCGAGCATCTTATCTTCGAGACGCCGCAGCAATCACCTGTTTTGCTCGACGGCGTGACAACATGGGTGTTGCACCATATTCCGGAAGCCCCCGCCAGGGAAGCCTCGACCGGGCCGGCGCATTAATAGTTTGGAAGGTTCCATGCTCGGGTGAAGCCAGGCCATTGCCCGACTATTGAAAGGTGGCCTAAACTAGTAAGCGGCTGCCAGGAGATTGCTTATGGCCGGCGGTGACTGTTCCGAAAAACCTGAACGTGGCAAGGGTGGGCAAGAAGATGGCGAGTGCGGCCTGACCATCCACGACGCCATGGGCGGTATGCACAGGCGAGAGACGCATGAGCGGGCCGGCTGCCCGGAGAACCGAAACCTGCGGCTGTCTGCCGGGGGGCTGGAGATGATCAAGCGCTATGAGCACCTCAAGCTCACGGAATACAAAGATTTCGGAGGCGAGATGGCCATCGGTTACGGGCACCACCTGCGCCCGGGGGAGAACTTTTCCCACGGAATCACCGAGGCAAAGGCCAATCAACTGCTTCGCGGGGACGTGCGCAATGCCGAGCTGCAAGTCAAAGAGCTGGTCAAGGTGCCGCTGACGCAACCGCAATTCGATGCGCTCGTCAGCTTCTGCTACAACATCGGGCAGACGAGGTTCGAGCACTCCGAGCTGCTGAAAAAGGTGAACCGAGACGATTTTGTCGGGGCGGGGCAGGAGTTCCACCACTGGGTCGCCGGTCACGGACACAGTCATGGTCATGCCCATGTCCTCGCCGGGCTGATCGCGCGCCGCAAAGAGGAGCGAGCCATGTTCCTGTCCGTCGAGCCGTAGCCGCGGCAGCCGACGCAGAGGCGTTCTGCTCTGGAAGCGCCCGCCTGGCTGCTGCTGGCTGCGAATGTCTGGGAGCGGCGGCGCGGGCGAAGTATAATCTGCCATGTCGATTTTCTGGTCTGGGACGCTTCTCATGAAAATACTGCTGACGATTGATGGTTCCTACCATTCCGATAACGCGGTGGAGATGTTTTTGACGATGGCGTGGCCGCCGGATTCCGAGGTCAGGATATTGACCGTTGCACCGCGCCTGCACGAGGTGCCGGGGCTGACGGCGATCAACCGTATGTCTGAACAGGCTTATAGGGCGCTCGAGGTCGACATTGCCAAGGTGCTCCAGGAGGCGAAGGAAAAGATCTCTCAGAAGTTCGGCGCTGCCAGGGTTACGACCCTGTTGAAGGAGGGCCCGCCGGCCGATGTCATTGTCCAGGAAGCCAGGACCTGGCCGGCGGACATGATTGTCATGGGATCCCACGGCACCTCCGGCTACAACGAGAACTGGTTGGGAGGCGTGACGACTTCGGTGGTCAACCATGCACCATGCTCGGTGCAGGTCATCAATTTCATCAACACCGCGTCGATCGACATGAAGGAAAGAAAGAAGCAGCCGCCTGAAGAAGAGCGGCGCTTCCTGGTGGCGGTGAACGATTCGCCCAATTCCAGGGCGGTGCTGGACGAAGTGCTTTCTCGCCCGTGGGCTCCCAACAGCACTTTTCAGATCCTCTCTGTAGTGCGGGAGCCAAAAAGCCTGGTCCATTCCCGGTTTTTCAAGGATCCGGAAATTGACGAGAACCACCGGAAAGTTTATGCCGCCCAGAAGGCCCAGGCGGAGGCCCTGGTCACCGATTATGCGGGGAAGCTGGATGCAAAGTTCGGCAAGGGCAAGGTGCCGCACCACGTGCTCGAGGGCAGCGTGCGCAACCTCATCCTCCAGATCGCCCAGGACTGGGGAGCCGACATGATCATCCTGGGCGCTCACGACCGGGACAAGAGCATCCTCGAGCATTTCCTGGGCAGCACCGCCCGGGCCGTACTGAACAACGCCAACTGCTCGGTCGAGCTCGTGCGCACACGCCGCAGCTCTTAGAATGCGCCTGCAGCGAATCGCTCTCGCCCCCGGGGTGGCTTGACCGGACAGGCATGTCTTAAAAAGCGAGGAGAGCGGCGCTTGCCGCTCTCCCCGGGTCCATTTCCCCTGCTGCTGCGGGCAAGGCAGGCAGCAGGTTCGTTCCTCCTCAATACGGTCTGCGCAAGCGCCAGGTGAGCTGGTCTTTTCTGCGCAGGATGAGGTACTGGCTGTCCGGAATCTGCATGACTGCCGGTGTCAGCCCGGCGACAGACTTACCGATGTCGTTGCGATCTTCACGGATATCGGCGATCGACAGGTAAGGCTCCCGATTGTCCGGTTGCAATAGCGCCGCCTCCTGATATTGCTGGATCGCCGCCACTGCCCGTCCCTGGGTCTCGAGCGCTTGCCCGAGAGCAATATAGACCAGGGCATAGTCGGGCTCCAGCGAGCGTGCCATGTCGAGGGCGCTGATCGCCGGCTCGACCCTGTCCTGCTGGAGCAGCGACAGCCCGAGACCGCAGACGGCGCGAGTTTTGCGGACCCATGGCGATGGCGTTGCGGAAGAATGTCTCCGCCGCCACCGGGTTGCGCTCCACTATCAAGGTCCGTCCCAGCGCGCTGAACCCTCCGGCGTCGGCCTGTATCGTGAACAGCTCTTCACCGGCCGGGTGCACCGCCTTTGGTGCGCCGGAGACCCGCCCGTAGTACTTGTCGGCAGCGCAGGCGCCAGTTCCGTAAAGAATGGCAGCGCACACGATTGCAAGCCCTGTCAGGACTCGCCTCGATAGAACTTGAGGTCTCATAATCCCTTCTGAGCCTTTCGTGAAAGCTCTTTCTGGTGAAGGCGAGCAGCCGACGAAACCTCGCTGTGCACGCGGCCCGCAGGAGCGCGCGCGACAAAAACGCGCGCAACCGTGTCGCCGCGTCCTGGCGAAGCGAAAGGCCGCGGCGCGGGTCAGGAGCCAACCGGACCCATCTGCGCATTCGGCACAGACACCGTATCATCCGGAAGGTGGCGCCACATCGGTCGTTGGGATGAGGGATTTGCAGTCGCAAGCAAAGCGCAGTGCTCATGCCAATTGCGAAGAAGATGCCAGCTTATTATTAGGAAACATTCGGTGCGATGAAGTTGTATCAAATGATCCCGGCCCCGGGTCAGACGCTCCGGACCCTTTATTGTTACGATGCCGGGTGACGATGGGCAAAAGTCGGCACCGGCATGAGAAGATCGTGACGTCGCCCCTCGTTATGGGGCAACGGTTAGCAGTCGCTGTCGGGGACGCGGCGTTACTTTTGCCGTTCGTGCCTGCAGACACAGGGAGGTGGGCTTATGGCTAGAGCAAAGAAAGAGACGACTACCGTTACAAAGAACACCGAGACACGCGTTTCTAAACAGCCGAGGCCGGCACCGGCATCGGCACCGGCCGCGCGCAGCACCAGGAAGCCGCAAGCTGTTTCAACACAACAAATAATGGAACGGGCGTACCAACTGTGGCAACAGCGTGGTGGCACGCACGGCTCCGATGTCCAGGACTGGCTTCAAGCAGAACGAGAGTTGACCGGCGTTTAGACGCATGGATGTCCAGGCCCTGATAAGGAAGCTGGGGCTGCAACCTCATCCGGAAGGCGGGTATTACCGGCAGACCTACCGGGGGACGGACATGATCCGGCAGAGCGAGCTACCTGCCAGGTACAGGGGGGACCGCTCGACCGGGACGGCCATCTATTACCTGCTTACCGCCGATACGTTCTCCTGCATGCACCTGGTGCAGTCCGACGAGATCTTCCATTTCTATCTGGGCGATCCGGTCGAGCAGTTGCTTCTTTATCCTGACGGCTCCGGTGAGGTCAGGCGTCTTGGCTCCGATGCGCTGGCAGGACACCAGCCGCAGGCGCTGGTCCCGCACGGTGTCTGGCAGGGGGCACGCTTGATCGACGGTGGCAGCTTCGCGCTCATGGGGGCCACCGTATCTCCTGGTTTCGACTTTGCCGACTTCCGCGAGGGCGACCGCGCGGAGCTGGCGGCAAAGTGGCCGGAATTCGAGGCGATGATCTCGAAACTTACGCGGCGATAGCGCGGGCTCTACTTCTTGCTCCGGCGCAGATCCATCTGCGGCATCAGCGGTGGCTGCCTGATGGTGGCAATCATATTGATTGCAAACAGCGTTATCCCGAGCATCTCCAGGCTGGCGCTTACGGGGAGCGCTGTCCACGCCGATGCCCAGTAGTGGCGATAGCCGAGTATCTCCGCCGGCACGCGAATTGCGCAGCCGGTGCTCAAGATAAAGAGTGAAGCCGCCATGAGCCCTGGGCTGAAAAGTCCTTTTCTGCCCATGAAGGCCGGCAGCATGCGTGGCGCCACCGTAAACACCAGGGTGGCGATGAAACCCACGGTCATGGCGTGCCTGGAAGCGCCGCCAATTCCCAGAGAGTCGTGAATCAAAGCCGCCCAGACATCCAGCGCCGCAGCCGCTATCAGCCACGCGTAGGGCAGGCGCATAAAAAAAGGAAAGGAAGGATGGACTCCCGCTGTTTTTGCCTCCTTGATGGTCGGCTCGAACAGGCGAAGCCCGATCGGAACCAGCAGCGTGCCGCAGAAAATGAGAAGCGCGGATGCTGTGCGATGACCGACCAGCCCGCAGATTACGCCGAGCATGTCGGCTGCGATGCCGCTTAAGAAGAGGCGCGGGCGCGTGGGCTTAATCCCCAGAAGGGGTGGCATCCAGCGGGCGGTGAGCCCCCAGGCGATGGGCACCGGGAACGCCCAGGTGGCTAAGAACAGCAGGGCGCCGTCGGGAGCGGCGGGAAATGCCGGCGTTGCTTCCTGCCGGGCCACGATGAAAGACTCGATCGTGTTGAAGAGGATTGCCAGCAAAAGACCGGCGGTTCCAGCCAGCACACCGATGGTCCAGGGCTCGATTTTGCCCTTTGTCGTGCGCTCAATCTTCTGACCGCGATAAGACAGATCGATAAAGAGGATGACGGCGGCGAGCTCCAGGACGCCCGACAACGGAAGGAGCGCCTTCCAGTTCCAGAGATACACGTCCGCGAACCAGTGCAATGCCACCCCCAGGGTCCAGAATGCCCAGATGAGCCAGCCTTCCTTGAAGTGATATCCGGCAACCTTGCGAAGGTTGGGAACGGAATAAAAGCCGATGCCGAGAATGAAAGTGCCGATCCAGCCGAACAGCTGCGCGTGCCCGTGAGCTTGAATCCATGCGGCGGAAATCGCGCCGGGCGAATGTTTGCCGCTTATGGCGAAGAGGTTCCAGACGCCGAGAAAGGTGCCGGGCACCAGCATGAAGAAAAGCCCGGTGGCGATGAAGGTCATAAGCAGGCGAATCAGCAACTGTTCGCGCACGAAGGAGGCCGGGAGCGGCTGTCCCTCGCTCTGACCGGGATGAAGATTGGCGGGTGATTGACTCATGCATGGGTTCCTTTTTGTTTAGAAGCGTGCGGGCAGGTCATTCGGTCGAGACCGTCTTCGGTGGCCCGTCGCACAACGGCGTGGAGCGGGTCGGGTGAGAGAGCAACTCCGTAATCGTGGTGTCATCGAATACTTTTTCCATGAGGGCGCTGGCGTCGTCCAGCCGCTTGTGCAAAGCGCAAAGATTGGCTCCATGGCTGGGAATGCCGAGAGGGCACTCTCGTATTCGCTGTATGGGATCGACTGCCTGGACCACGGAGAGGATGCTTATCACGTCTGCCGGTTTAGCGAGCAGAAATCCGCCGCCTATGCCCCTCGACGAATGCACAAGGCCGGCTCGCACAACGGACTGCAGCACCTTGGACAGATAGGGGGCCGGCACTCTCGTTCCTCTGGAAATCTGCTGTGTGGTAAATGCCCGGTCCGGGTTCATCGCCAGAAAGACGACGGCTCGCAGGGCGTATTCCGCGGTTTGAGAAATCATCGGCTCACTGTGTCTCCCATTGAGGACTGCAGATTTCTGGACCTTTATATCCACTTTAGCCCCCGGCGTCGATTTTCTGATCATCCTTGAGGCTGATCTGGGGCACAAATCTTCGTCTGGGCCTGCCGGGCGGGCAATGATCGAGGGGACGGTGCGGCGCGTGATGCTGTCGGTGCCGTTTCGGCTTGCGCTGGCATGTTCATCCGAAAGGATGATGAAACAGGGGCGGATTTTCGGGCAAACTGGATTTGCAGATCCACATATCCCAAAGAGGCTTGTGAACGGCCGGAGCTGGGCTATGTCGCTGGTAAATGCGGAGGAGACAAAGGTGAGCATCAACTATAGGGAAATGCCGGTAGGACAACTGGCTGCTGAGCGCCCGGCCCGCGCGCGCGTGTTCGAGAGGTTCGGAATCGAATATTGCTGCGGCGGCGGCAAGACGCTGGAGGAGAGCTGTCAAAGGAGATCCGTCAACGTCGATGAGGTGGTGCAAGCGCTTATCGCCTCCGACGAGCAAAAGGACCCGGCAGAGAAGGACTGGACCACGGCAACGCTCAAGGAGCTGGTCGAGCATATCGTCGAGGAATACCATGAGCCATTGCGCAGAGAGATGCCCAGGGTGAGGGAGCTCGCTGAGAAGGTGGCGCGTGTCCACGGCGAGAACCATCCGGAGATGGTCAAACTGCTGAACATCTACCGGCATTTCAACGCCCAGATGGCCTTGCACATGGAAAAAGAAGAGATGATGCTCTTCCCGGCGATCGTGAGCCAGGAGCTCGAGCCGCAGACTTCGCCCTGCGGCGGCAACGGCATCCAGGCGCCGATCTCGATCATGATGCAGGAGCACGAGGAAGCAGGCGAAGCCCTGGAGGCGATGAGCCAGCTCACCAATGGCTACACGCCGCCTCCCGACGCTTGCAACAGCTTCAGGGTGCTTCTCGACTCACTGGATGAGATCAATCGCGAGATGTTCCGCCACGTGCACAAGGAGAACAACATTCTGTTCCCGCGCGCGCTGGGCAAGTTCCAGAAAACTGCTCCCTCAACCTGTCAACACTAGCCGCCCAGCCTGACGGCGTAGGTTCGAGGCTTGCCGCTCAGGTGGCTGAGCGTGCGGTCAGCCGTGGACAGGAACGCGCCGAGGCGCGTGCTTGTGTAAGCGGTGGCGGTCCCCCTCGCGGAGGTCGCGTCGCCCGTGGCAAGCGGCCCCAGCTTGGCGGCGTCCTGAGCCACCGTGCCCACACCGCCGGCAATGCCGCCGGCGACCTGGTCGCTCACGTGCATCAGCTTGAGCTCTTTCTGGGCGAAGGAGGCTATCCTGGTCTCAAGCTTGCTGCCGAAAAAGGAACCGAAGGCGTCCTTGATAAAGGGCGTGGCGCCGTTGCCGACCCCGAAGCCGATGGCATTGAGGATGCGGCTCTTCCAGAAGTCGCCGCCCTCCTTGTTGTTGGTCGGGCGCAGGAAGAATCCAAACGCCGCCCCGCCGATCGCTTTCGGGATGGCCGCTTCGGCCGGGGCTATAAACCTGGCGGAAAGGGGCAGACGATCGGCCAGGCCGCCGAGCTCCCCGACCTTGCCGGCGAGCCCTATGGCTTCGACAGCCTGACCGCCGAGGAAAAATGTTCCGGCCATGCCCGTGAGCTCGCCGGCTCCGGCCACCCAGGAGTCGAAGGATCCCGGCTTTACCTTCGGCGCGTCGATGATGTGCAGGTTCGGCAGCTCGGTGCCGAACAACGGTTTGCTTACGTGATCGACGAGCTGCTCCACGCCGTCGATCGGTTGTTGCACGAGCCCGTAGAGAGCACCTTGCCCGAATACCTGCGTCTCGTGCAGGAGCGTGCCGCCGACGTCCTCCGCACCGTGCGCCAGATCCTCCGCGCCGGCTTTAACGTCGTTGGCGGCGCCGGAAAAGAAGTTGCCTATGTCTCCTAACAAGCCCATTGTTTTTCAGCCCGGGCATAGCGCCCTTAGTAAACCGGTGGGTGGCTCCTGGAGCCGCCATGCCGTGTCGAATGAAAGGGATTACCGACCAGGCTAGAGATTACGTGTGGGGCGCCGCGCTGTAAATGGGGAAAATACGTAGTCTTCCCAAGGTCAAACCCGCCCCCGCAATCGTGGGCAGCCGGATCAAGCCGCTGTCGATTATAAGTAGCAAAAATGTTGGCTGAAATTAATCGATAAACAAATACTCATGCGATATATTCGCGCCCCGCGCGGGGCATGGAATTGGAAACCCCCCCCCAATTACTACTAGCGACGTGGAGGCCTCATATGTCACGTCTAGTCTGCTGCCGGGTTCCCATGCGCATCCTGGCGGTTTTTATGGCAAGCGCTGTCGTATCTTCACAGTGCCTGCCGGCGATCGCAGCCACCGCCCCGCCTTCATCCGCCTTTGGTGGCGGCACGATATTGCCCGTCCAATTGAACCTCTCGAGCGTCGGCAAAACGATGACGGCGCCCGCGACCTTGCCCGGTGCCGTCTCAATAATCGATGGCGGTCATGCGCAGGCTATTACGGCCGGCATGGCCATCACCCCCGCGCAAGCGGTGGCAATCCAGCAAGTCCTGCATTCTGGCGCGCAGTCCATTGTTCTCGGCGCCAGCGGCAATGCGATCGGGGGATCAGTAGTCCTGAGTTCGCAAAGCCTGGCCTCTCTGGTTGTGCCCCACGGTGTAATGGTAGTAAGCGATTTCAGCTCCGGCTCGAAGCTGGCGATAACCGGCAACCTGAGCAACGCCGGCACGCTCTATGCTCTCTCGACGAATTCCCATGTCACAAACGCCGTCATCAGCGCGGCGAACATCACCAACTTGAGCGGCGGGCTCATATCAACCATCCTGCCCGCCGGCGGCATTGCGGGGTTCTACAACGCGGTCCCCGCGCTCGACCTGACCCTGGTTGCCGCAAACTCCATCACGAACCACGGCACCATATCCAGTGCCGGCAATTTGAGCCTGGTCGGCGCCGGGGCGCATTTGTCAATCAATAATACCGGCGGCAGCATATCTGCCGCCAACGCCATCAACGTCACCGGAGCCGGCAAGACCGGCACCGACGTGAGCATGCTTGGCGGAAACTGGCTCAGCGCCGTGCTGAACGCCAATGCCGGCCTGGGCAACCTCCTGATCAATGTCGGTGAGCTCACCGGTCAGTTGAACGTAACGGCTTACAACGCGCACGTGTTCTCCAGCACTAACAATCTGCTTCTCGGCAACTCCAACATAGCCAGCGATCCTACGTTTTTCAATAACGGATCCATCACCGTCGGGGGGAACCTCGACACTCTGAGTGAGGCTCTGGCGATCATTGCGACCGGCAGCATCAATCTGGGGAACTTTATAATTGATACCAATGTAAATGGCACAGCGCCCAGGGGGTTTCCAATCACGATTGTGGCGGGCGCCAACGTGGCGCCACCGTTCGCGACCCCGTCATGCAGCACCTGCACCGCGTCGCCGTCGACTGCAATCACCGCCGGCACGGTAAAGGTGATCGGTGGCTCGCCTGCCGGCGGCAGCATCACCTGCTCGGGCTGCACCATAGATTCATCGGCCACCGGCGGCAACCCCGGGGGCAACATTTTGATTGCCGCCTTCCCCGGGAGCGGAACCGGACTGGTTACTTTGACGGGCTCCACAATCAACAGCAGCAGCGTGACCGGCAAGGCCGGCGATATTACCATTTTCGGACCCGGGGGAATTACGCTCAACACCGTCCAGGCGTCCGGGGCTGTGGCCGGCGAAAAGATCACGCTTTCCACCGCCAACCCAACAGGCTCCTTATCTGCGGACATCCATGGCAATGTGACCGGCGCCTTAACGCCGGGAACAACCCTGGGGGCGGGCGGCATCACGTTGAACGGGGCGGTGACGGCACCGGCCGCCATTTTCTCGGCTACGACCGGGTCGGGAACTATTGCCGTCAACAACACCGTCTCCGTCTCCGGCAATGCCGGCACGGGTCAGGCCGGCGGCAGCATCGGCATGACGACTAATGCAGGCACCATCGACCTGGGCGACACGGCCCTGGGACAGTTGCTGGCGAACGGCGGAAGCGGGGTCACGGCGGCAGGAAAGGCGGGCGGGATCGGAGGAGCCGGCGGGACCGTCACGTTGCTCGCCACGGCAGGAACCATCAACAACTCGAGCAGCGGCACCTTCAATGACTTGATTTCGGCTGCCGGCGGCGCCGGTGGCACGGGCGGCTCCCCCGCGGGAGCAGGGCTTTCCGGTCTGAGCGGCGGAGCCGGTGGTGCCGGCGGGAAGATCTCGATTACGGCAGGGGCCGGCATTAATCTCGATGAAGCCGGCACGGCCGCCACCGCGACCGCCAACGGCGGCAGCGGTGGCACCGGAGGCAACGGCACCGCTGGTACCGCCGGTGGTGCCAGCACCGCCGGCGGCAATGGTGGCGCCGGCGGCGCAGCCGGGATCGGCGGCAAGGGCGGCTCGGTGACGCTGAATGAAACAGCCAGCGGGCAGATGATAAACGGCATACTCAATGCAATCGGCGGCGCTGGCGGCACAGGCGGCGTCGGTGGCAGCGGTGGCGGCACAGGAAGCGCGACGCTGGCAGCGGGCGCAGCCGGAATATCGGGAGCCGGCGGCGCCGGCGGTCAGGGCGGCACCGTCAACCTTCTCACCGGCAATCCTGCGGTCACTATCGCGCTCCAGAGCAACATCAATGTCTCCGGCGGAGCCGGAGGCAGCGCTGGAGCTTCCGTAGCCGGCACGCCGGGACCGACAGGCGGAGCCGGCGGATCTACCGGGGTTGCCGGTGCGGGCGGCGCCGGGGGCATGATGACGGTGACCGGCTCGAATGCCATCACCTACACTAACCTCTCCCTGATTGCCGATGGCGGAGCCGGTGGCAACGCTGAGCAGGCGGGCAACGGCGGGGCGGGCAGCAACGGCGCCGGGGGTGCCGGGGGCAACGCGGGCGCCTCGGGCGCCGGCGGGACAGGCGGAACGATCACAATCAACAACAGCGGGGCGGCGGGGTTCGGTCCCGCCGGCACCGCCGACATAAATATCACCGCCAACGGCGGCAGAGCAGGTGACGCGGCTACCCTGATCGTGCCGCTGCAGGGTGCCGGTGGAAACGGCGCCGCCGGTACCACAACTGGTGGCGCCGGCGGCGCCGGGGCGGCAATCGGCGCCTCCGGCAACGGCGGCGTCATCTCAATCAAATCGACGTCTGCCGCCGCCAGGGATATCATCCTCGGCAGCACAGGAGCCGGGACAATTTCAGCGATCGCAGGGCGTGGAGCTCTTGCCGTTCCATTCACCCTGCAAACGGGAGGCACCGGCGGCAACGGCGGGAATGCCTCGAACGGGGCGGCAGGAGCAGGCGGCGCCGGTGGTTCGGCAGGCAAGGCCGGAAGCGGCGGCAAGATTACGGTTGCGGCCAGCACCGACATTATCGACGACGCGCAGATCTCGGCCACGGGTGGCGCCGGGGCGAATGGAGGCGCCGGAGGCGCAGGCGGGATATCCACGTCCGGTGCCGGCGGCGCGGGCGGCTCGGCCGGCGGCGGCGGGGTTGGTGGAACCGGCGGCTCCGTTTCATTTTCCGCGGCTGGCACGACCGCCAGCGGAGCAATCACGGTAAGCCAGGCGGTGGACGCCTCCGGCGGCGCCGGCGGCAACGGCGGTGCCGGTCACGACGGCAACGACGGCACCACCACAGACGGCGCCGGCGGCAACTCCGGAGCAGGAGGAGCGGGTGGCAACGCAGGCTCCGTCACGATGACCGATGCGGTGGCCATTACGCTCAACGCTTCGGTCAGCGCCTTCGGCGGCGGCGGCGGGTTTGCCGCCGGACCGGCCGGAAATGGTTTCACGAGCAACACGGCTGCTGCCGGCGGGGCAGGCGGGGCGGGAGCAGCCGGCGGCGCCGGTGGCTCCGGCGGCAAACTGAGCTTCACGACCGGAATCTTCACGGCCTCGTCGGCGACCCCGTCCGGCACGCTCAACGCCTTTGGCGGCGCGGGCGGTTCCGGCAGCGCTGGTGGCGCGGGTGGCGACGCCAATGGCGCCGGCAACAGCGGTGCCGGCGGCCGGGGAGGAAGCGGCGGCAACGGCGGCGCCGGCGGCAGCGTCAGCGTTAGCGCAACCAACTCCACAGCGCAGACCATGACCGTAGCAGGCGTCTCGGCTGCCGGCGGCAAAGGCGGCAACGGAGGAACGGGAGGCCGTGCCGGTAGCGTGGTCAGCAATAACGGCCTGAACGGCGGAGCAGGCGGAGCCGGAGGTTCAGGAGGCACAGGCGGCGCCGGCGGCTCGATAATGCTTGCCGGCGACAGCACGAATACGACCATATTATTGGAAGGCAACCAGTCCGGCTCCCTGACAGGGCTTATCACAGCCGCCGGCGGCGGGGGCGGCAACGCCGGCAGCGGACAAGCGGGCGGCACGGCGAACCAGACCGCGGGCGCGGGCGGCGCAGGCGGAGCGGCAGGCTCCGGTGGGCTTGGCGGCAAGATTACCGCCTCGGCAGCTCAGATCCGCTACAGCAACAACCCCGCCACCAACCTGCTTACCCTCAATGTATCCGGCGGATCAGCCGGAACTCTGGGCGGTGGCGGCGCCGGCGGCACAAGTAATCTCGGACTGGGAGCCGCCGGCGGCAATGCCGGACCAGGCGGAGCCGGTGCCAACGGCGGCTCGGTGACCCTGACCGCCATGTCCGCCGCCGGGCAGATAACCTTTGCGACAGGGTCGACCAGCGATCTGGCGATCAACGCAAACGGCGGCAGCACCAGCCTTGGTGGAACCTCTACCGGGGGCGCAGGCGGGGGCGGGCCCGCCGGGGGCGGCAACGGCGGCAGCGGCAGCAGCGCAGGCGCCAACGGCTCCGGCGGCACCATCATGCTTACCGCGCCGGGCGGCATATCCACCGGCAACAATAACGGCAGCGGCGGCAGTGATTTAATCGAGGCCAACGGAGGCGGTGTCAATGGATCGGCTGGAGCCGGCGGCGCCGGCGGTTCCGACGCGGTCTCGCCTCCGGGGCCGGGCGGATTGGGCAACGGCGGCACAGGCGGCGCCGGTGGTGCCGGCTCTGCCGGTGGAAAAGGCGGAACAATAACCTTCATGGCCACGTCGGCAACCGGTAGCATTACCTCAGAGAACGCGATATCGGCCACGGGTGGAAGGGGCGTTGGTGGCGGTGCCGGCGGCGCCGGCGGTTCCTCCGCCAACAACAAGGATGGCAACGGCGGCGCCGGTGGAGCCGGCGGCACAGGCGGGGCGGGCGGCTCGTTCTCGGCGACTGCCGGTGGTGCTTCGATAAGCGTCAACCGCTCGATTACCCTTTCCGGTGGCGCCGGTGGTGGCGGTGGACACGGAGGCGACGCGGTGGCGGTTTCGCCCAACGGCGCCACGCAAGGCGGCAATGGAGGAGCAGGCGGTATAGCCGGCTCAGGCGGCGCCGGCGGCACGGCCATGTTTACAGGCACAGTCGCCACCATGACCCTTCAGGCTAACCCTATCTCCATCAACGCCAGCGGAGAAGGCGGAGGAGGAGGGGGAGGAGGAGGAGCCGGCAGCCCGGGTGTCACCGGTGGCACCGGCGGCACGGCCGGGGCTGGTGGCAACGGAGCGGCCGGAGGCAAAATAACCATAAACGTCAAGGACTTTGACGCCTCGGCCTCCACGCTCAACGGGGCCAAAGCTATTCTGGCAGCCGTTGGCGGTGCCGGCGGCGGCGGGGCAAGCGGGGGCACCGGCGGTTATTCCGTCACCGGCGGCAATGCCGGCAACTCCGCCAGCGGCAGCAACGGCGGCGCCGGTGCTGCAGGCGGCAGCGTCATGTTGACGGCCTCCGATATCGCCGGCACGGACATCAACCTCACGCATGCAGGCTCGGCCTCGGCGGTCGACGTCTCGGGCGGTGGCGCCGGCGGCGGCGGCTCAGGCGGGGCCGGCGCCTACAGCAAATTCGGCAACGGTGGCGCTGCCGGCAACGGCGGTGGCAGCGGCAGCGGCGGCGCCGGCGGCACGGCTAACGTAAGCGGCAAGAGCCAGGTCCTCTTCGATGCCCTGTTTGCCACCGGCGGCGGTGGCGCGGCCGGTGGCTCTGGAGGCAATGCGAATACCGGATCGTTCGGCTACAACGCCGAGTTAACCGCCAGCAAGGGCGGCGCGAGCGGTAGCGGCGGAGCTGGCGGCGGCGGCGGCTCGATATTGGTGAGCGGGCTGGATCTTGGTTTTCAAGCCAATGGTGCAACCGTAATAAGCAACATCAGCGCCTCGGGCGGCGCCGGCGGCAACGCCGGTGCCGGCGGCAACGGTGGAAGCAGCAACACCCTGACGGGCGGTGCCGGAGGCATCGAGGGCGCAGCCGGGGCAGGAGGCGCCGGCGGCATGGTCACCCTGACAGCGTCGGGATTTGACGGCTCGGGACGGGCAATTTTCCCTAACAGCAGCAGCAAGGGCCTGTCCGTGTCGGTCGACGGCGGTGGCGGCGGGTTTGCCAATGGTGGCAGCGGCGGCTTCGGCGGAGCCGGTCTCACCGGCGGCGGTGCCGGTGCTGCTGGTGGCGCGGGCGGGGCCGGTGGCGCAGCCGGCACCATAAAGCTCAGCGGGGCGGCGGGAGAAGTTTCCACCGGCAACACAGGCAACGCGAACCCGTTCCAGCTTATCAGCGCCTCCGGAGGGATCGGCGGCAACGGGGGCGCCGGCGGCGCCGGCGGCAACGCAACCTCGGGCACCGCGGGTGCTGGCGCGGGCGGGGGCGCCGGCGGCGCCGGCGGCAGGGCTGGATCGATCTCACTTGTGGGCGGCACCAACGTCAATCTGACGTCGCAAATTGAGGTCAATCTCGATAGCCTGGTCGCGGCTGACGGCGGCAACGGCGGCTTGGCAGGAACCGGCGGCGCCGGCGGCGGCATGGCCGGCGGTCTGACGGCTACCGCCGGCACCGGCGGCGTCGGCGCCGCCGGTGGTGTGGGCGGAGGCGGCGGCTCGATAACGATCAACGGGGCGGGATCAACAAGCATCGCCAACATCAACAACGGCATCGAGGCGAACGGCGGCGCTGGCGGCGCTGGCGGCGGCGGCGGGATCACTTTCGCCGGCTTGAACGGCGCTGCCGCCGGGGCAGGCGGGGCGGGCGGCGCCGGCGGGGCCGTGGGCACGCTTACCCTGACGAGCGCCGGGTCCATACTGATGAACGTCTCCGGAACGACTATCTCGCTTAACGGCGGCACCGGCGGCGCCGGGGGAGCGGGAGCCGCCGCCGGGAGCGGCACAGGCTCCAGCTTCAAAGGCGGGGCTGGTGGCGCCGGCGGAAACGGAGGGGCCGGAATGCCTGGCGGCACGCTCACGCTTTCCACCGGCGCGCTGACCCTGCAAAACGTAACCGCCGACGGTGGCGACAGCGGCGTGGGCGGCAACGGCGGAAACGGCGACGGGACAAACGGCAGCGGGATCGGCGGCGCCGGCGGCAAGGGCGGCAACGAGGCGGCTGCCGGCAATGGCGGCAAAATATCGCTTGCCGCCGCTGGCCTCTTTACCCAGTCATCATCCTCGACCATCGATGCCAGCGGCGGCAATGCGGCGCCCGGTGGGCTTGGCGGCGGCAACGGCGGTGCCGGCGGCAAAGGCACCACCTTCGGTGGCGCGGCCGGCACGCCGGGCACGGCTGTCGCCGGCGGCAACGGCGGGTCGATCACCATTACCTCGGGGGGAGGAAGTCTGCTGACCCAGCTGACGGCCAACGGCAACAACGGCGGGGCCTCCGGTCGCGGTGGCGCTGGTGGTGGCATCTTCACCGCCAACATCAACGGTCTCGGCAACGGAGTGGCCGGCGCCAGCGCCGGGGTGGCGGGAGCAGGCGGCGCCGGCGGCACTATCATGGTCACCGAGAATAATGCCCATGCCATCACATTCAATTCCATAAGCTTCGGCATCACCGCTGAGGGCGGAGCCGGGGGCGCCCCGGCGCCCGGTGGCGCCGGCGGTTCCGCGGCCAACGGGGGAACCGGCGGCTCGGGCGGCAACGGCAGCGTCGGTGGCCCCGGCGGCAAGGGTGGAGCTGTTGCCCTGGCGGCCCCCAGAGGGACAATTCTTGAAACGGCGGCGGGGGCGATCGACGTCAGTGGCGGACTGGGCGGCGATACCGGGGGAGGATCCGCCAGCGGCGGCGCCGGCGGCAGCGGCTTCAAGGGCGGCGCCGGTGGCACGAGCGGCGGCGGCGGTGCCGGCGGAGCCGGCGGCAGCATCACCATCAACGCGCTGAACCTGGCCAATGGCGGGCTGACCCTTGGTCTTCCGCAGCTCATCGCCAGCGGAGGCGGAGGAGGCAGTGGAATTTTTGCTGGTGGCGCCGGCGGGGCCGGGGTCGGAAATACCAGCGCCGGTGGCATCGGCGGGACCGGGTTGAACGCGGGAGCTGGCGGCGTGGGCGGCACAATCTCAGTCACCTCGGCTGCCGGGGCCACATCGCCCCTGCTAGTGACGGCCAACATAACCGCTAACGGTGGAGACGGTGGCGCCTTGCTGAGCGGCTCCGGCGGCGGTGCCGGCGGCAATGCGGGTCTGACCGCGGGCGCCGGCGGGGCCAGCGGCAGCAGCGGAGCCGGCGGGACCGGCGGCTCCGTCACGCTCAGCGGTGCCAGCGGTCCCGGCATCAATTTCATCAACACGCCGACGGTGCAGGCCGACGGTGGCAACGGTGGGGCCGCAAACGCGACGGGCGGCAACGGCGGAACCTCGACATTTGGAGCGGGCGCCAATGGCGGCGCCGGCGGCGGCAGCGGAGCCGGCGGTGCCGGTGGTGCTGTGAAAGTCACCGCCGCAGGGGCCGGCCCGATAGCCCTGGACGTAGTCAGCGCAGCCGGCGGCAGCGCCGCCAACGCGGCGCTCAGCACAAAATACGCCGGCGGCGGCGGCAATGGCGGCGGCGGGGCAACGGCCGTGGGCGTCGCAGGCATCGCCCCGAAAGCCGGAGCGGGTGGGAAAGGCGGCACGATCACCATTGGCAGCGCGGGCGAATCCGGCACGTTCACCATCAGCGCCGTCAACGCGGTGGGAGGAGCCGGCGGCGACTCCACGGCCACGGCTGGAACTACACCCTCGCTTGTTGCCAACACCCAGGCTTCCGGCGGAGCAGGAGGCGCCGGCGGTGATGGCGGACAGGGCGCAACCGTGAACGTAATCTCAACGGGCAGCGTGACGCTTTCGGCAGTAGACGCCAGCGGCGGTGCCGGCGGCGGTGGCGCCACCGGTGCCAGCGGGGGCAATGGCGCCGGCGCCAACGTCAACGGCGGCAACGGCGGGAACGGGGGAGCCGGCGGGGCGGGCGGCGCCGGAGCCACCGTCAACATCACCAGCGGCGCGCTTACTTTGACGACCTTCACCGCCAACCTGGCCACGGGCGGCAGTGCCGGCAACGGCGGAAACGGCGGGCGGGGGCAATCGGGCGGCAACGCAGGAAAAGCCGGGGACGGTGGAGCCGGAGGCGCGGGCGGTGCCGGCGCCAGCGTGACGGTCCCCGCAAGCGCTTCTATCAGTTTGAGCACGTTCACCGACAGCGGATCCGCGGGCGGCGCAGGCGGCAGCGGCGGCACCGGCGGCGCCACGCCAAACGGTCAGTCGGTCGTCAACGGAGGCTCCGGCGGCAACGGCGGCAACGGCGGCAAGGGCGGCAGCGGCGGCGCGGTGAAAATGACGACAGCCGGAACTTTCTCCGCGAACACCTTCAATGACCTCGGTGGTGCCGGCAATAACGCCGGCGGCGGCGGGAGCGCCGGCACGATTGGCGGCGGTTCCGCATCAAACGTCAACGGCGGCTCAGGCGGCAGCGCAGGCACCGGCGGCCAGGGCGGTACCGGTGGCATCGTCACGATTACGGCAACCGGCGCCATCACCCTTACGACCTTCTCCGATAACGGCGGAGCGGGCGGCAACAGCACTGCCGGGGGCGGAACGGCTACGGCGGGCACCGGCAATCCGGGCGTGGGCGGCAACGGTGGAGGCGGCGGAGCGGGCGGCGCCGGTGGCGCTGGCGGAGTGGTGACAATTAACGACAACGGCGGACTGAGCACGAGCACCTTCAGCGATGCTGGAGGCGCGGGCGGCAACGCCGGCAACGGCGCCAACGGCGGCGGCGGCACCGTCAATGGCACCGCATCCCTGCCGGCTGGTGGGCTGGGCGGCGCCGGTGGAAACGGCGGCAAAGGCGGCGATGGAGGCTCAGTGACGGTAAACACCACGAACAGTTCCGCCGTTACAGCCAATGCCAACTGGGTAATGACAGGAGGCAATGGAGGAACGGCAGGCACTGCTGGAACCGGCGGCTCGGCGACAACCGGAGTGGGCGGCACAGGCGGTCTCGGCGGCGCCGGCGGTGGTGGTGGAAAAGGCGGGACAGCGATCATCCAACCGCGCACCAGCAGCGTCAATTTCGGAACCAACTTCATTCAAGCAGGCGGCGGCGCCGGACAAGGCGGCACCAGCGGGGGCAACGGCGGCAGCGTCGCATCCGGAGGGACAAACGGCAATGGCGGCAACGGCGGCGATGGCGGCCAAGGAGGCGCAGGAGGCAGCATCACCATCCCGTCGGGCAGCATCTATCCGCAGGCTCAAAAGGTTCCGCCCCCGGGAGGAACCAGCGGTCCAGGCGGCAGCGGCGGCTCAGCCGGCACGGGTGGTACAGGCGGCTCGGGAGGCAGCAGCGGCGCCAGCCCACGCAATGGGGCGAACGGTTCATTCACGCTCACATACGATGACGAAGAGAGCGACTCTGCCGGTCCGGACGAGCAGGACCGAAAGAAACAGAAACTATCAAAGCATCCAGGACAAGTAGCCGCTCAGGAGGCTTCTCAGGATTCGGGCGCGGACTACGTGCCGGTTTCCTTCGTGCAGCCGGCAATCTCTGCGACAGAAGGCGCGCTGACAGCCGACAATCTTCTGGTCGGCGACGACAGGAGAGACATTACCGCGACATGCGGCGCCTCCAGGATCCACGTTCATAAAGGCGGGCTGGCCTTCATGATCAATGACGGAGCCAACGTCTATGTTTTCGCGCTCGATGATCGCGCAAGCGGCGATGTGGCAGTCGAGGTTTCCGGCCAGACAATAACGCTCAGGACCGGCGAGCGAGTCGTGCTCCCAAGCTCGATTGCTTCCTGCCAGTCAGGCCGCCGCCTGGCGGGTGTCATGTCCGTGCGCAACGATGCGGAGTTTAAGCTTGCAGATGGATCGATTGTGCGACTTGGCGAGTTCTCGATAACTTACGCGGTATCCAAGCTCCCCGTTCTGAGAAACCTCAAGAACTCGCGCGATGCTCACTCACGCGCAATCTATGAGAAGCTGCTGAAGAACGCAGCGATTCTCCAGACCATCGGCGCCCGCCGCGGTTGTTACCACATCGAGAGAATTCCATCGATGCACACACTGGCCAGCAGCGAAACCTGATCGGTGAGTCGTGTCAGTAAGAGGTGGTTAAAAGTGACCTCGGCTGCCATCCCAAAATTGCACATTGCCCGTCGGATCGATGGAGTAGATCTTTTTGCCTCCCCAGGAGCCCAGGTCAGGTGTGCGAAACTGGATTTTTCCCGACCTTATCCAGCCGGCAAGCTCGTCTTCCTTCTTGCGTTCTTCTTCCTCTTGCCTGTTTATATCCGCGATGGTTGCCTGAGCGGTGCTTTTCATTTCCGGCGTGCAGCCGGGCATTTGCAAGCATTTGAGTAAGGCGGCCTTTGCATACTTGTTATTGTCGGAGCTTATATCGTAGTACGACATGCCCTGCAGATAGACCCATCGTGCGTCATCCGGATTCTTACGCAGCAGCTCGGACAGGGTTGAATTAAGTTTCGAGGCCTGATTCAGTATGGCAGCCTGATCTCCTTTGAGCCTGGCTGTCCTCAAAAGGGTGGCGCGAGCGTTCGCGGCAGTCGCGTAGCACTGCCAGGGGTCAACATCCGGAGCATAAGGGCGGAAACCTTGATATAGAACTTCTCGAGCCAGTGTCTCGCTGGCATCTGCGACAGTTTCCAGGTCGCCCGCCTGTTGAGCATACTGAAGTCTGGATCTGAGATCCTGCACTGCGCGTTGAGGATTGAACCCACGCGCGTCGGCCTGGGATTGGGCTTGCTGCATATCATTAAGCCAGCCCTGGGGGCCTTGCAGTCTCCGCTGGGAATACAGTTGCGCTGGTGATGGTGCCCATCCTGGCGCCTGAGGTTGTGTCTCCGGCTGGAACCCGGCTGGCGCCGGCGCATCCGAGCCCGTCCACACCGAGTTTTCACGCATCTTGATCGATTGCGCTCTCGCAGTGCTGACCACCTGAGACGTAACAACAAGCCCTGCCGCCACGGCAGCCAGTGTCTTGCGACGCATCATGATGCTTTCTCCCGTTTCGCTCTTGCCGGGCCTTCTATTTCTACTGAGTTATACCCCCGGGGGAGCCGGCGTAAACTGTCTTTGGTCCGCAGAAAGGAGCCGGCTCAGCCGACAGGGCGAGGTCAAGGGTGGCATCCTTTTATTGGTTCGGCTCGCCTTGATCTTTGCTATCGAGAGGTGATGCTGCCGGCTGCCTGATAACCATCGGGATAGGCTCAGCGCTCACCGGCGGTGGTTGCGTGGCTTTCGACCCGCCCTCGGCAACCGGAATTTGAGCCGGGCGCTGGCTTATGCTTCGCCCGGCCTGCTGCTTGGCGGTCTTTCTGGGCGGAGTTGTCTGGGGAGTGGCGGAGGGAGCTTCCGCCTCCATTAGCTGGCGCCTTAGCTGCTCAATGGCACCGTACTCGGCGGTTTTGGCGAAGGCAATGCGAATGCCGCTGTAGAGACGGAAATCGAAGCCGCTGAGACCCGCCACGCGATTGGAATCCCAGTTCCAGATAGGCTCAGCCCGGATGAATGCCACCGTATAGGGTATCTTTCTGCTCACCGGATGCGATATCTCGAAGTCCGAGATCATGCTCATATTGCCTTGCTTTGGAATTGAGCCTCGAAAAGGTGGGTTTCGGTTGTTCCACACATAGGTGGTGGTGGCGTTAAATTGCCACGTACCCCGCCGGTGGACGAGCCCCACCGTGAAAAATGGATCCAACTCGCGTGTCGCGCCCTGAAACAGGTTCCGGCTGCGCATCTGCAGGATGGTGCTGGCGAACATGGTTGTATTTGATCCCACAACGTGGGTCAAATCGATCTCCGGCAGCAAATCAGCCTGGCGGAGGTGCGATGCTTCCCACAACTCTCTTGCCTGGAATTGGGCCTGGAGGGTTGTCCTTTTCCCGAGCATAAAATTCTGCTTGAGACCCATCGATAGTGACTGCGTTGTTGCACGCGACAGATTCTTGTGATCGGCAAACACGTCCTTGATCACGAAATAATTGCAGAAAACGCTCGTGTTGGGAAAGATGTTATAGCCCAAAGTCATGTTGGGGGCAGCACGAAAAACATAGTCCTGACGATATTGTCTGGCCGTCTGAAAAACATTCGTCTCGAGACGCTGAGTGATCTCTGTCGAGCTGCTGAACGACAGCCGTGATGGAAGCATGCGAAGCAGGTAATAGCGCATCTCCGGACTGAAAAAGGTCTGCTGTGATTTGACGCCGAACGGGGTTACGTCCGTGGGCAGGAACTGCGGGGGTGCCTCCAGTGGAGGTGTCCCCTGGGCAAAACCACTGTGCTGGGCGGCAATCGCAGCAAGTACGATACTAATAATGGTGCCCGTCAGCAACTTTGCGCGTGTGCGGGGGCGAAGCCGGTTGGACCGGGCGTTGAGCATTCTTCCAAATTTGCCTGGTAAATTCAATTAGCCCGCGCCCCCACTGTACAGGTGGTGCCAATTATACCGACGTCGATGCCGGCAACAATGCTTGACTAGCGAAAGACACTGGGATGGTCGCATCGGTGGTATGGTTTAGAATTGGGATGGGAAGCGCGCTTTGCTTGGAGAAGTAATCACTATGAAAAAGATCTGCATCATCTCTTGCCTGGTTGGTGTATGCGCCACAATCCAGACTGCGGTCCCGGCACCGGCGGCAAGCGCCAGAGACTCACAGGGCGTGCAGTCATCAGGTGCCGGCGCGCGCGGCACTGATGTTGCTAAACAGGACGCAGGTGCCAGGAGCTCAGGCAGCGCGACAGCACCGGCGGCGAGCGCGCCGCTCACAGGAGCCATGGCCCCTGCCCCAACGCGCCGGCTGAATGACCCGCTGGCAATCTATAAGCAGGCGGGGATTGATCAAGATCAAGAGCAAAAGATAAACAACCTCGTGAAAAGCTTCGACGTGACACTGAAACAAAAGGCCAATGAGATGATCGAGCTGATGCGCGCGATGCGGGTTTTGTCCCTGCAGCCGGAACCGGACGAAAAGGCTACCTTTGCCAAGCAAGAGGAGATCAATAGGCTGAACAATGAGATGGCAACTGAGCGAATCAGGCTAATGCTGAACATTCGTCGCCTGCTTACGCCGGCACAGAAGCAGAAACTAGTAGGGCTGATGCAAGGCAACGCCGCATCGACGGCAGCCGGGACCGCTACATCACCCGCATCGCCGGCAGCCGGGACCACTGCATCACCGGCATCACCCGGGACCTCCACCGCCAAGCCCTCCGCAGCGACAACCAGCAGGCGCTGATCGGCTCAAAACACAACATTTGACAGCTAAATCCCCCCGTGTAATAACATACATAGGCGATGAAAAATTGACGGCGCTTGGGGGGCGCGAATAATTCGCGACCGGTATGCCGCCGGGTAGCCTTCGGGGCCGGCGGTAGCACTGGCGACGAGGTGGTGACGAACTACGGGGGATGTCGCTGGATGAGATGCCGCCGAGCGTGTTGGAACAGGCTGGTGCGGAATCTGGCGGCGCTGACAGCGCTCCAGCTGCTCTTACCGGCAGACCAGATTGCATTTGGCGCGGAACTCCCTTCTCCGTCTCCCGCTAATCTCTATCCGAGCCACCCGACCCCTTCCCATCTTCTTCACAACCTGACCCCGGCCGCGCCCCCAGCTCACGCTGGTATGGTCCCGTCCTCCCCTGCGGCTATCAATCTCGACCTTTCTTCAACGCTGCACTCGCTCACCGCCGGACACCTTATTAACAGCCTCCCTGTCTCGATTACTGTTGGTGGAAACAACGTCCAGATCACTCCCACCACACAGCTAACGCCGGCCGAACGGCTGGCCGTCTATCAGGTCATCTCCACCGGGCACCAGAGCATCCAGCTCGGGCAGCAAGGCAACGCGATCGGCGGTATGTTTAATATCGGCCCCCATTTTAGCCAGATAGTCTCCAGCCTTGTGATACCGCGGGGTGTAACGGCGATAGACAAGCTGTCCTCCACCTCTTCGCTCAGTCTGACAGGCAACCTGACCAACGCCGGCCGATTTTTTGCCGTCTCTGTCAATCCCCAAATAAGCAGCTTCAGCCTGAGTGCGAACAATATTTTCAATCAGCAGGGAGGGTTAATCTCCACCGCTTTGCCGGTCGGGGGGCTGCCAGGCATCACTGCTGCGATCGCCAATCTCAGCCTGACCGTAAGCGCCTCTCAAGACATAGTCAATTCCGGGACTATATCAAGTGCCGGCAACCTGACCCTGCACGCCGCTGGGTCGATCGTGAATGCCCTCCCGGCGGGGAGCACGGGTGCGCCCCCCGCAATACAGGCCGTCAACAACCTCAATCTGCAGGCGCCCAGCGTTATCAACCAGGGCATGATCGCCTCTCAACTGGGAACCATAAACGCCTCGCTGGCGTCGCTGGTCAACTCGGGCAACATCCAGGCCTACACGGGCAGCGTGCAGATTCAAAACGTGATGAGCAATACCCTCAACATCCTCAACGCCGGTGGCTCCATAACTGCCGCCCGGAGCATCCTGCTCTCAACGCTTGGGTCAGTCAACGATGAGCCAAATACCGTTGCATCGCAGGCAAGCCTGAGCGTATCGGGTGGAACATTAAACGCGGAATCGATTGACTTCATCAGCCCCGGTGGGCAGATTACCGTGCGCGCCGACGCTATAAACGGCGTCGCGAGCTTTACCGGCGGCTCGCTCGTCACCGCCGTGAGCGGCGGCACGCTTAACGTTGGGAGCTTAAATTTGACCGGGGATCCGACGCTCGTGAATGCCGGCGGGTCGATCGACCTGAGCAGTTTCATGACTGACTCCAACGTAACCGTGAGCGGCAATACCGGTGCCGGCAACATTACGGGCAGCAGCACGGATTTCCGGTTCAACGACGACTTCGTGGCGATTGCCAGCGGGAACATAGTCGCCAGCTCGGCGCCCGCCAACGCCACCATCGACCTCACTGGCGCTCCCGGCAGCAAAATTACCCTCATTGCCGGGGTAACTAATACCAGTGAGTGCACGTCGTGCACCGCCAGCGCCACCGGCGGGCAGATACAACTGAGTGGAATCAATCTGTCTACCGCCGGCGCTCCAATCCTGCTGGAATCGTTCGCTGGAACAGGAGCTGGCGGTGCAGCCAAGCAAGCCGGGCTTGTACAGATCGGCAACTTGAGCACCACAGGGTCTGGCAGCGCGGGTAGCGTGACCATAACTTCGCAGGGTGGAATTTTCGTCGGCTCATCCACGGGAGCCAACAGCGGCTTTGTCCCCGGCACAATTCAAGCGTCTGGTGCAGCAGCCGGCGGTACGGGCGGAACTGTAACTATTACATCGGCGGCCGGTCTGTCCTCGGATCCGAACAATGGCGTCATTTCGGTAGGCGATATCAACGCCTCCGGCGGGGTTGGCAGCGCAGGCGGCGGCGTTCAGATAGATAATACTGGCTCCAACGCGGCTAATCCCTCGGTTTCACTCAGCGGAAACATCAACACCTCCGGTGACACAGCGGGTGGCGGTATTCAAATTACTTCCGGCGGCCCCGTGGGGCTCAATCAATCCGCAAACGCAACGATAAACGCCAGCAGCATAAGCGGAACGGGCGGCTCCATCAAGATTGTTGCCGGCCTCGCGAATCCCAGCACGACAAACGGCTGCATTAACTGCTCCAGCCCAACGGGCGGCGGGATTTTTTTTACCGGACAGGACGCCAATGGCAACCCGACACAGGTCAACATACTGACCAATAGCCATGGCATAAATTTGCAGTCTCTTCCGGGCACGGGAGCAAACGGAGCCACTGTTGGTTCGGCAAATATTGAAGTTGGAAATCTAACCACCTCCGGCAGCAGCGCGGCCGGCAACGCCGGCAATATCGGAATAGGTTCAGCGGGTGGCGTTGTCGTTGGATCGTTCGATAGCAGCGGTAACTTTTTCGCCGCCACTATAACCGCAGCTGGTGCAGCGGCCGGCGGCACAGGCGGAACCGTTGGCATAAGTGCTAACAACAACGGCTCGATTTCGTCTGGAGCCGTCACGGCAACCGGCGGTGCCGGCAGCAGCGGTGGACAGGTCTTCATAGCCTCCCCCGGCCAAGTTTCAATTTCCGGAGACATCAGCACCTCGGGGGGCGCCGGCACCAGCTCTGTTGCCGGCGGCGCCGGCGGTCGCCTGAACATGAGCGCCTTCGGCAGCCTTTTCGTTAGCGGCAGCATCAACACATCTGGCGGCGCCGGTCAGAGTGGTGGCAAAGGAGGCGACGTCAGTCTATCCGCAGGCAATTCTCTTATTGTCCAGAACAACATCAATACCTCGGGCGGAGCCGGTACTGCAAACGGGTCCGGAGGCAATGGCGGCAATCTGTCGATGCATTCGGATACCAATGACACGGCGGCCGTCATTCAAGTCGGAGGCATCCTAAATGGTCAGATCAGCGGGGGCAGCATAAATGTTTCCGGTGGCAGCGGCAGTACTGGCGGCTTTGGCGGAGGCGTTACTATGTCGGGCGGTAGCGTTGTTCTGGGCGGCTCAATTAACGACACAGCGGGAGTCAGTTCCGGCACCGGCAGCAGCAGCGGATTTTGCTGCTTCACGCCCCACAACGGAGATATAGCGATAGCCGCAGCCGGAAACATCACCTTACTTCAGGGAGCCGCCAGTGCGACGATAGATGCGAGCAATCCTAATGTGAACGGCGTCGGTGGCTCGATCGTCATTTCCGCTGGATCGCTGGCTACCAGCTGCAATCCACCGTGCGGTCCCACCAATTCCGGCGGTGGCATTTTCCTTACCGGGACAGATGCAAACAACAATCCCGCTCAGGTGAATTTCGTGACGACCGGCAGCAATATCACAATGCAATCATTGTCCGGGACAAACCCCGGCGTTGTTCAGATAGGAAATGTGACCAGTAATGGGGGCAATGTCACGATATTCTCCAATGGAGGAATTTCAGCCGGCGCGATTCAGACGTCCGGCGTGCCCGGTAGCAACAATCCAGCCGGCGGCGCCGTTCAGATTACCTCCACCGGGGGAATGCTCTCGGACCCGCTTAAGTTCAACGGGCAAGTATTTCTGGGCAGCATTACAACAGCAGGGGCAGTCGCGTCATTTGCAGGAAGCGGCGGCAGTGTCACAATAGATACCACGGGCTCGACATCGGTGAACACCCCTCAAATTGTTGTCTCCGGCGACATCAATACCTCGGGCGGTGCGGGTACGGCAAACACAGTTGGTGGAACTGGCGGGAATGTTCAACTCACCTCCTCGTCCGTCACCGTAAGCGGCAACATCAACACATCAGGCGGTTCGGGCGTAGAGGGTGGACAGGGCGGGTCTGTCACCCTGACCTCCACCGACACGACTCACGGTGTGTTTGTTCAGGGCAATATCAATACATCAGGCGGCGCTGGACTCTCAACCTTCGGCTTTGGCGCCGGCAACGGCGGTGCCGTGCAGATAGCTTCTTCCGGTACCTTTGTCCAGCTTGGTACGGTTGTTAACGGTCAGTCCGTCGGCGGCAATATCAACGCTTCCGGTGGCGACGGACCATCCGGAAGTACTAATAGTAGCGGTATCGGCGGAGGCGTCACGGTCACCGCTGCTTTGGGCGACATTATCATTGCCGGTGCGGTTAACGAGGCTGTCGGAAGCACGGGGGCAGGCTCAGCGTCCAACAACGGCATAACAATGATTGCCGGCGGCAATATCTCTCTGCTTCAAGGCGCCACCAGCAATGCCGCCATAGACGCCAGCAGCCCCAACACCGCCGGCGGCGCAATCAATATCATTGCCGGAACGACAAGCACCAGCGCATGCAATCCGTGCACGCCCAGCGCCACTGGCGGCAGCATATTTCTAACCGGTCAGGATACAAGCGGCAATCCAACCCAGGTGAATCTAACCACGAACAATTCCCCAATCACGCTTATCTCGCTTTCAGGCACAGGCGCAAATGGGGCGGCGGCACAGCCAGGATTAATTTCAGTCGGTAATTTGACGACCTCGAGCAATTCCGCAACTCCCAATGCAGGACAGGTAACGCTGCTTGCCAACGGTGGTATCTTTACCGGCAATATTTCCGCCTCAGGAGCATCGGGCGGCAGCGGCGCCGCCGTGAGCATTACTTCCACCGGCGGTCAGCCGGGCGATAAGAGCAACGGCGTTATCTCCATTGGCGACATTGACGCCTCCGGTGGTTCCGGCCACGCAGGCGGAACGGTTCAGATAGACGACACCGGCTCCAGGGGGCTCAGCCCAATTGTGCTCATCAGCGGAAACATTACCAGCTCCGGCGATAAAGCCGGCGGCAACATCTTGATTACGTCGGCCGGCGCCATCGCGCTAAACCAGCAGGCAAACAGCACAATTAATGCCGCCGGCGCAAACGGAGCCGGCGGCACCATTGCGCTCATTGCGGGCACGACGCAAAACTCCGCCTGCACCAACTGCACACCCAGCGCCACCGGGGGGGGAATTATCCTTGCCGGAACGGACTCAAACGGTAACCCAACACAGGTAAATTTCCTAACGAACGGCGTAGCTAATAATAACCAGGCCCAAATATTGCTGGAATCCTATTCCGGCACCGGAGCAAATGGTGCTGCCGCACAACCCGGACTGATAGGGACCGGCACCCTGACCAGCTCCGGAACCGGCGCATCACCAAACGCCGGCAACATAACATTGTTCGCCAACGGCGGCATCTTCACCGGCGCGATTACCGCTTCGGGCGGTGGTAACGGCGGCAACGGCGGGACGGTTCAGGTAACTTCCACAGGCGGTCTTGCTAACCTGGTCACGCAATCTGTCACTGTCCCTTCTGTCGGGGAAGTGCTCAATGCCAACGGCTCGGCTCAAACTGTGTCCACGACAACCATTACTGTCCCCAAAGATCCCAATAACGGCATAATCAACATCACAGGCGGCATCACTACATCCGGCGCTGCCAACAGTACTGGAACCAACGGTGGCAATGGCGGCAACGTCACGCTCGATACCACAGGGTCCAACGCCAACTCTTCCTCCAATCCACAGATTGTTGTTACCGGCGACATAACTACCTCCGGCGGTGCCGCGAGCGGCGGCGGCAACGGAGGGTTGGGCGGTCAGCTTACGATCAATGCAGGCAAATTTGCCGAGGTGACCGGCAATATCAATACCGTTGGTGGCACCGGGAATGCTAATGGTACGAACGGCAACGTCACCATAAACGCCGGCTCACAAATTGTGGTCGGCAGCATCAATCTGGTGAGCGGTAGCTCAGGCGGAGTGACCACCCTTACCGCTGGGAGCAGCATCGACCTGAGTTTGCCATCGCCCAACGGCCTGGGTATTACCGGGACCAACCCTAACTTTACTTTCTCTTCGAGTCTAACTGTCATCTCCGGCGGAGACATATTCGTTGATAACACAGCTCCGGCCAACGCCAACATTACCCTTGCTCCTGGCTCGAACATTTCGCTCATTGCCGGAACAACCAGCACCAACACGGCGACGCCGTGCGTAGGCGCAGGCTGCAATCCCAGCGTATCCGGCGGGGGAATATTTCTCAATGGGGTAAATCTGAATACCTCGGGAGGTGGAATCAACCTGCAGGCCTATGCAGGCACCGGCGCCGGATCCAATCTGGACAAAAACGGCGGGATCATTACGGTGGGGAACTTGAACACCGCTCTAGGCGCTGGTTCGGTCACGGGCGGCAGCGTGAATATTTTCGCCAACAGCGAAATACTCACAGGCACAATTCAAACAGCCGGCGGGGCTGTCCATATAACATCCACGGGCGGGCTGGCCAGTGACCCGGCTGGCGTGAACGGCATCATTCAAACGGGCAGCATCAACACGGCAGGCATCATCGGCACTGGCGGTGGTGCCGTCAGCATCGCTTCCACCGGCAATTTCAAGAATAGTGGCGTGTTTCTCGATGGCAACATCAATACGTCCGGCGGCAGCGGTGTCACTAACGGCGGCGCTGTTACCGTTGTTGCCAACAGTGGAGTCTTTACCGGCTCGATCCAAACCTCGGGTTCCGGCAGCGGTGCTGGTGGTGCGGTCAGCATCACTTCCACCGGTGGTGCGACAACGAATAGCAATAATGGCGTTATCAACGTTAATGGCAGCATTACCACATCAACCCCCGGTGGCACCGGCGGAGCGGTTACGCTGGATGATACCGGCACTGCCGGCACGAATCCGGGAATTTTGTTCGGCGGGGTCATCATTACATCCGGTGCCAGCGGAGGAGGGAATGTTACGGTAACGACCCCCGGGAGCGTCTCACTCACTCAGGCGGCGAACGGCTCTATAGACGCTCGAAGCACAACCGGCACCGGCGGCACGATTACTATCATCGCCGGCACAAATCAAAACACCCCCTGCAACCCGCCATCGTCATGTGGAAGCTCCACGGGCGGGGGCATATTCCTTACCGGGACAGGTGCGAACAATACAACCACGCAAGTCAATATACTCACAAGCGGAACCGGAGCCGGTGTTTTGTTGGAATCTCTTTCCGGCACAGGCTCCGGCGCAGTCGAGGTTGGCAACTTGTTTAACAGCGTCATTGGGGCTCCCAGCTCGAATACGGCCGGCGATATATCGGTATTTTCCAATGGCGGCGTGTTGGCCGGCTCGGTCACCTCCCTGGGTGGATCCGTCGGAATTACTTCTGCCGGTGGTCTGGCAAGCGATCCTCTCAAATTCAATGGGCAAGTGTTCACCAATGGCATCACCACGTCTGGTGGAAGCGTTTCAATAGATACCACCGGCTCTAATGCAGCCGGCACGCCGGCAATCGTCGTTTCAGGAGATATTGTCACCGCTGCCAGTGCGGCAGGTGGAGCAGGCGGTGCTGTTCAACTGACCTCATCCTCTATCAGCGTTAACGGCAATATCACAACGTCGGGCGCTTCGGGCTCCGCCGGTGGCAGCGGCGGCGCTGTTACGCTTGCATCTACGGACACCAGTCATGGTGTCTTCGTCCAGGGTAATATCACCGCATCGGGAGGAGCGGGCAGCAGTGGAGCCGGTGGTGCTGGTGGAGCTTTGACCGTTGCGTCTTCGGGAACTGTCGCTCAAATAGGAGGCGCTGTCAACGTTGCCGGCGGCAATGGCGCTAGTGGAGGCGCCGGTGGTGGCGTCAGCATCAGTGCTGCGCAAGGCAATATTGTCATCGGAGGGGCTGTTAACGATGCCGCAGGAACGAGCAGCGGTGGCGCATTACTAGCTAACAATGGCATCACAATGATTGCCGGCGGTAGCATCTCTCTACCTCAAGGCGCCACCTCGTCCGTGACCATAACTGCCGGCAATCCCAACGGTGCCGGCGGCGCAATTACTATAATTGCGGGCACGACAAACACCAGAGCTTGCAATCCGTGCTCAGCCAGCGCAACGGGCGGCGGGATATTTCTTACCGGAAAAGATGCCAACAGCAATCCCACCCAGGTCAATCTGACAACCAACAGCAACAATATTCTTTTGGGGTCATACTCGGGTACAGGAGCAAATGGAGCAACTGCGCAAGGCGGGCTTGTATCGGTCGGCAGCCTGTCCAGCTCGGGTAATTCCTCATCTCCCAATGCCGGCAGCATAACCGTATTTGCCAATGGCGGCATCTTTACCGGACTGATTCAAGCATCTGGCGCAATTTTGGGTGGCAGTGGTGGCGCTGTTTCAATAACCTCGACGGGCGGCCTTACAATTGCCGCAGATCCTAACAATGGCAGAATCAGTATTACTGGCGGCATCAATACTTCCGGCGCAGCCGGCAGCGGCAGCACCGGGGGAGGCAACGGTGGTGCTGTTGCGCTCGACACGACCGGATCAAACGCTACATCGACGCTAGTCTCGGTATCGGGCGATATCACGACTTCCGGTGGCCCGGTCGATCCTGCGGCAGCCGGCGGAGCCGGTGGCACCGTTCAAATGACAGCAGCGTCTGTCAGTGTAGCGGGTAACATCAACACCTCCGGTGGCTCGGGTACATCGGGTGGTGCCGGCGGGGCGGTTACCCTGATTTCCACTGACGCAACGCACGGAATCTTTGTGCAGAACAACATCAACACATCCGGAGGGGGCGGAACTACGGGAGCCGGTGGCGCCGGCGGAGCCCTGCGGATAGAGTCTTCGGGCACTTTTGTCCAGCTCGGTGCGGTGGTCAGCAGCCAGACCCCTATTCTCGATGCGTCCGGCAACCAGATCGGTACTAATACCGTCAATCAGATAGTCGGCGGGGGCATAAATGTCTCGGGCGGTGGTGGTGCTACCGGCGGTGTCGGTGGCGGTGTCTCAATAGGCACCGCTCAGGGCAGCATCACCTTGAGCGGTGCCATCAATGATTCTGCTGGTGCCGGCAGCGGCGGCGGAATCACAACCAACAACGGCATAACATTGATTGCCAGTGGCAGCATCGGTCTTCTTCAAGGCGCGGCCAGTGCCACCATAGATGCCAGCAACCCCAACGGAAAAGGCGGCACGATAACTCTTATTGCTGGGACGACGAGCACGAGCGCCTGCACCACGTGCGCGGCCAGTACGACAGGTGGCGGCATATTTCTTACCGGAGCCGACGCTCACAACAACCCAACGCAGGTCAGTCTGGCAACCACGGGCGCCAACATCGTGATTCAATCTTTGTCCGGGACAAACTCGGGGCTGGTTGAGGTCGGCAACCTGACTGCTTCCGGCTCCAGTGCCTCTCCCAATGCCGGCAATATTACCGTCCTTTCAAACGGTGGGATCATAGCCGGCAATATCCAGGCATCCGGCGCCGCGGCCGGCGGTAATGGCGGCAATGTTCAGCTTAAATCCACAGGCGGCTTGGCGAGCGATCCGTTTAAGTTGAACGGGCAGGTGTTTGTTAGCAGCATTATTGCCGCAGGCGGCAGCGGCAGCGGCAATACGGCGGGCGGCGACGGCGGCAACGTGGTGATAGATACAACTGGTTCGACCGGCTCTAAAGCACCGAGCATCAACGTGAATGCTCCCATAAACGTGCAAGGCGGTTCCGCCACCGCGCCTGCCTCCGGCGGGGCGTTGGGCACCGTCACACTTATATCTCCAGGAGGCACCATCAATGTCTTTGGCGCAATAAATGCCAACGCCGCCCTATCCGGAGGGGATATCGACCTGAGCCTGGCGCCCTTCAGCATCAACAACGGTACAAACTTCCGCGGCTCTCTTGATGTCATCGCAAGTGGAAACATATTCATAGGTAATCCCAACGATAAAAACGTAACGATTCAAAGCGCGACCGACATCTCACTGATTGCGGGCGTAGTCGGAAATGCGCCATGCGTAGGACCGGGCTGTACAGCCAGCCAGACCGGCGGCGGAATATTTTTGTCCGGAGTGAATCTAGCGGCCAGCGGCGGCAATTTGTTATTGGAATCGTTTGCCGGCGCCGGTGGCCCAACGACTGCGCATTCCGGGCTCGTCGAAGTCGGCAACTTGACCACTACGGGCCCGAGCAATTTGGGCAATGTGACCGTATTTTCTCAGGGAGGAGTGATCACCGGCAACATCCAAGCGACCGGAAGCGTCCAGATTACGTCTTCCGGTGGGCTGGCAAGCGATCCGTTTCAGGCTAACGGTTTAATTGAAACGAACAGCATAAATACTTCCGGCACCAGCGGTGGTAGCGTCAGTTTAACCTCCTCAGGGAACTTCAATCACAGTCTGATTGCCGTCAACGGGACCATAAATACGTCCGGCAGTGGTGGTGCCGGCGGCCGTGTTACCATATTGGCTAACAGTGGAATCTTTACCGGAGCGATTCAAAGCACAGGCGCAGGCACAAACAATAATGGTGGTGCGGTTAGCATTACCTCGACGGGCGGTGCGGCAAGCAACGCCAACGCCGGCTTGATCAGCATTGGCGGCAGCATTACAACCTCAAGCGACTCCGGCAGCGGCGGCGCTGTTACGATCTCCTCGAGTGGCGGTCCGTCCACCAGCAACAATGGTGTTATCGAAGTTTCGGGCAATATCATAACGTCGAGCGGCACCGGTGCCGGTGGAAGAGTCACGCTGGATAATACCGGCAGCAAGGGCACAAGCCCGGCGATTGTATTTAACGGCACTATTTTCACCATCGGCGGTGGTGGGGGCGGCAATGTGACCATCACCTCTTCCGGCAGCATTGCGTATGCCGGTTCCGAAAGTGCTTCCATAGATGCCCTCGGCAGCTCAAACAACAGTCTTGGCGGTGCAACGGGGATCGGCGGCGCCATTACACTGATTGCCGGCACGACCAGCAACAGCGGTGCCTGCGTACCGTGCACTGCCAGCTCTACAGGAGGAGGTATATTTCTTTCAAGCAGCTCTGCCACCGTTGACCTGGTGACCAACGGGAGCGCCATATTGCTGGAATCACTATCAGGAACGAACCCGGGAATCATCCAGGTGGGTCAACTGGTAAGCGGCGGTAATGCCTTCGCCACGGGCCCAAAAGCCACGGCAGCCTTCCCCGGAGGTAACGTGACAATATTTGCCAACGGCGCCATCTTTACCCAAGGCATTTCTACCCAGGGCGCTTCCTTCAACAACTCCTTTACGCCGGTTGGAACAACGAACACCACTAACGTCAACCTTGGCACGCCCGGCGGCAATGTGCTTATTGAGTCCAGCGGTGGGCTGGCGAGCGCAGCCAGTTCTAACGGTGTTGTTAGCATCGTCGGCGGCATCAACGCATCTGGTGGATTTGAGCAAAACGGTGGAACAGTTACCATCAATACCACCGGTGCCAACGACACAGCCGCTGTGAATCAAAATCAGGGAGGTACGAGTAGCCCTTCAGTGGCTAGCTCTGCTGCGATCTTTGTGAATGGAAGTATCAATACCTCCGGGGGCGGTGGTCTGGGACAGTTTGGAAATACCGCCGGAACCGGGGGCGCGGCAGGAATCATCGCATTGACCTCTTCGTCCATCACGATTCTGGGCTCCATAACCGCGAATGGCGGCAGTGTCGCCAGCGGCACCGGTGGCGCCGGCGGTGCTGTGTTCCTTACGTCCACCGGAATTACAAGCACGAAGGGCCAAAGTGACGGTGTCTTTGTTCTGGGTGATATTAGCACTCAAGGGGGCAACAGCGCATCGGGCGGCAATGGCGGCATCGGCGGGCACATAACGGTAGTTGCGGCAGCCAATTTTGCTCAGTTCGGCAATTTCGCCAATGGAACCCTCGTTGGTGGCAATATTAATCCTTCCGGGGGCGGCGGCACCATTGGAGGGGCTGCCGGCGGCGTGAGCGTCAGCGTTGGTGGCACCAACGGACAAGTGTTTTTCGCCGGAGCTATCACCGATAACTTTGGCGTAAGCAGCCAGCAAAACGTAGATCCTATTATTGCCAACAATGCCGCGGGCGGGTCAATCACGATCATCACCAGCGGTGACATAACTATGAGGACGGCGCCTATCCCAGTCGCCGGCATTACTTCATCTAGCGGCGGCAATATCACTCTTATTGCCGGCGCGATTCCGTCTTCTGTAGGGAGCAACTGTGGCAGCGATGGACTCGGATGTGGTGCGAGCCCTTCTGGTGGCGACATTGTTCTGCCCAACATCAACTTCAATATTGCCGGTGGCACCATTTACATGGCTGCGTACCAGGGAACGGACCCGTTAGAACCTAACGGCAACACCCGGCAAGGCAATATTGTTGTAGGCAGTTTGAATGTTTCGGGTGCCGGGGGCAATACTCTGGGCTTCAACATCCCTAACCCTAGCGGACAAAATGGCGGCTCAATCACCGTCTTCGCCAGCGGCAGCATAACCACCGGCTCGGTTGAAGCATATGGTGGCGGTGGCGCCGGAGGCAACTCCTTTGGCGGGACGCCAGGCCAGACCGATGGCTCTGCCGGCAGCGGGGCACCTGGCGGGAAGGGCGGAACTGTATCGCTGACTTCGGCTAGTGGTTTTATTAGCGTAGTTGGTTACATCAACGCTTCCGGCGGCGGGGGTGGTGGCGGTGCTGAATCACTGGACAAGAACGAAAATCCTATTTTTGGCAACGGCGGGGCAGGTGGAGCTGGCGGAACCGTCACAATTTCCGCTCCAAATGGGGTTTTCCAATCATTGGGACCAATTCTGGCGGCCGGTGGAAGCGCGGGGCAAAGCGGTCAGGGCGGTCCGGGCGCCGGCGGCGGCGGGTTCGGTGGTGGTGGTGGCGGTGGTGCCAACACAATACTTGCAGATCAGTCTTTTAGCCTTACCGGACAAAGTGATCCCAATCTTCCTGCCGGTAGTGCTGGCGGCGGCATTGTTGGCGGGCAGGCTGGTTCCGATGGTGTCACCGGTCGGGCTACTCCTACTTTCGGCCCCGTCCCCGTCGGTACCACAGACGAGGCTACTATAGCTCAAGATGCAGGTATAACCTTCCTTCAACAACACATGAATTTTGCCTTAGCTGTGCTTAACAACACTGACAGAAATAACAAAATTCTGGCGCCTAATGGCCGGCTTGTAGGGAATAACGCTGGCGGAAACGGGTTGAGCTGCACTGGAGGCTGTACGCTTGAACCTGATTTTCTCGCACACGGTTTATTCGGCCTGGGGTCGCCAACCTTTCAAATAAGCGTAGTATTTCCTAATGGGCAAAAAGAATGTTGTGCGAATTCCGCCTCCTTCTTCCCGGCGCTTAACCCATCGGAGGGGTTTGGCGGGGCCGGTGGCGGCAACTTTGTCATGGGGGCACTGGCGCCAGAAGATGGGGGCAAGAGCAGTGGCGGAGTCTTCGGACCGAGTACGACTACAAGCGCAAACGCCGCAAACGGACACATCGCCGTAACCGCGCTTTCCGTAACGAAAGGAACACCTTCAACGGTCGGACAGTTTTTTGGATTCGGCGGGCCTTGGGCGGGGGTCAACATTGACCCGACCGCCAGCATTACGCTTCTTAAGCCCGGTAGTCCACCTGTCACACAAATCAGCACTCCGACGGGATCCAACAACAATGGGAGCAGCGGTGGAGGCGGCGGCAACAACAACGGTAACAACGGCAACAACGGTGGCACGGGCGGTCCCGGCGCAACTGGTGGAGTAGGTGCCCCCGGCGCAACCGGTGGTATAGGTGCCCCCGGCGCAACCGGTGGTATAGGTGCCCCCGGCGCAACTGGTGGCATAGGTGCTCCTGGCGCTACTGGCGGCGTAGGCGCCCCGGGTGATACCGGCGGTATTGGTGCTCCCGGTGATACCGGCGGCATCGGCCTCCTCGGCGATACCGGCGGCATTGGTGCCCCCGGCACATTCGGACTTCTGGGTGCCCCCGTACCGAACATTCTTCAGACAGACGCCACTCCATTCGGCGACTATCAGTTCGTAAACCCGCCCAGCGGCGGCTACACGGCGTGGATCAACGCTAACAAGGACTTGATCAATAAATTGTACTCTGGCTCCATGGCCGCAGACGGCACCATCCAGCCTGATAGCCAGGACAACGGAACCAGCGCCGATGCTAGCGGTGGTTCAAAGGGTTGGGATAGCACTATTGCCTCTCTCACTGATTTAACTGCCAGTGGGCCTAACATGTCTTCTCTCACCGATCTGCCTGGCTGGGCGACGAATTCAGCTTACGATCCGAAAACCGGCATCACAACTACCACGGAAAATATCAATGGCGTGCAGACGATCACGCAGACCGATTCGATGGGCAATGTCATCAGTCAGACCACCGAGGAAACAAACGCTTTTGGAACCACATCCATTTCCGGCAGCGATGCAAGCGGAAACCCAATTTCACAGATTCGTGACGCGAGTGGTCAGCTTGTCTCGTTCTTGGGACCCGGCGGTTTCAACTATTCAATAAGCGGTGTCAATCATAACGGCACGATCAATTATTCTGGAACCAACGGTTCCGCTCAGTCTGTTCTGACGCTGGCCTCCGATGGAACTGTCGTGCAAAACCAGGTGACTACAAACGCCGGTGTGACGCTTACCGTTGGCGATCAGGGTCAGCTTACTTCAGTGACCAGTGCTACAGGTGTGGCACTTAGCGGCAACGGGAATGGTATTTCGGTGGTGAACAATAGAAATGGAACAACCACCTATATAGCAAGTGGTGGCTCTTCTCTTACCCTGGCTTCTGACGGTTCCGTAGTCCAGAGCCAGACAACCGGCGCAGATGGTGAGATCCTGATCAATGGTGACCAGGGCCAGCTAACTCAGGTAATTAGCAAAACAGGTTTAGCCGCCCTCGGTGGCGACGGCAGTGCCATCTCCGTTGCCCAGAACCCGAATGGAACGACCACCTACACCAGCGGTAGCGGCTCCACTCTAACGCTGGCTTCTGATGGCTCGGTGGTCCAGTACCAGGTCGCTAATAATGGTCAGACCGTAACATATGCTCAGGTTCCCGACAATCAGCTTCAGCCCGTCCAAGGGAACGGCCAGCCGGTCGCCCCTCCACAGACTGTTACGATTCAAGGCGCAACCTACAGCCTGGTCAGCACCGGAGGAGCCGGGTCTATTTATTCGGATGGAACTAACTCGATTGCGTTGAACTCACAAAACAATCAGGTGGTATGGAGCTCACAAAGCGGACAGCCTCAACCAGCCGGCTTTTCACCGCACGACATCAACAGCGCCTCCGGCAACGCCCCTACGGTTTTCACGGACGCATCCGGCGCCATCACAAACGTCAACCCCACAACAGGTCAGCAAACTGCCGACAGCCAGCTCGGAGCAAACGCGTCCGCGCAAAACGGGCAAGCGTATATTGGAGGGTTCACTACTAACACCGGAACTCAATGCACTCTCTATAGCAGTGGCCCGGGCGCCGAACCTGATGGCTCGACGATCTACCAGGGTACAAACAACACCTTTGTCATCGTGGCTAAAAATGGCACTGTTTCCGTGTCTGACGGAACCAACACCATAGCGGCTCCTTCCCTGCAGGCGGTCGTAAGCGGCTCAGTCAACTACGGGCAGTTGGTGCAGCAACAAACTCAGCAGCAACAAAGTGAGATGCTGGCCTACGTAGACATGGGAGACAAAGCTTCGGGATACGACTCCAACGGCAACCCGGTGTCGCCGCAGGTGCAGCAACTGAATCAGCAGGCCCTGGGTCTCATGTCTTCTGTAGGCTGGACAGCTACACAAGCACAAGGTTGGGCTGACGTTAATCCGCAGGTGTTAGCTGCAAATGCTGCAGCTGCACAACAGGCAGCTGCTCAAGTTGGGCCCCAATTGTTCAGTTTATCCAATTCACAAAGTCAGGCAGCCTACGCGAGTCTTGTGGGAATGCCGGGTATTCCGGATCAGAATGCGCTAAACCTGGCGTTTAATGGGTCCGCCGCGGATCACATGGCTAATGTATACGCTCAGAATGTACTCAACGCAGTGGGTGCTTCAGATCCTGGGTACATAAATAGCCTAAATTTAAAAGTCGATGGTGTCTCAGTCACGGCCTCAGACTCTGCTGTCACCATACTTCAAGCACTGGCGTTGCAAAACCCGCAAATGCTAACGCAGGTTGGAGGCGCGGTGGGAACATCAATAGTTATTCCAAAAGGAACTAATGTGGCGGGTACCGTAGGCACCGGAACAACTCTGTCTGATGGCAGTGTTGTTGTAACATTGCCGACACAGCAGTTTCAGGCCTACACCAATGAAGTGAATGCCGATGATCAAATAAGCTCGCAACAGACGCAGGCAGATCTCGCTTTTGATGCTGGGATGGCAAAATCTTACGCCGCGATCGCCACTATCGTGGCCACAGCCGGCGTTGCAGCGCCTTTTATGGGCGCAGCCACGGGAGGGCTCACTCTTACGGAGTCCGTTAGCATCGGAACGCTGGGAACGGAGACGCTGGCCAGTGTCCCAATATTTGCAGGGGGATATGGGAGTACAGTAGTAGCAGGCGGATTGGTGGGGACCGCGACGTTTGCCGCAATGAAGGCGGAGAACAACGCGATGGACAGCGTATTAAACTCGGTTGCGCCAGGCTCGGCGCCGCAGACGACCGGTCTTTTCGGTTTAGAGTACACGCCACAAGCAGCAGGACCTCAGTACACAGCGGCAAGTGTTCCTGCTAACGGCATCACCGCTGTAACGGCCGACGGCCAGCAAGTGCAACTCTATGGACAAGCAGCTGCGAATTATTTGAACTCACAAGGACAGATCCAGGCTGACACCAACATTGCAAATGCAATGAATCAGGAGAATTTCACTGACACACTTGGTGCAGGCATTGGTTTACTAGCACCAGCTGTAGCGCCATTTATTGGCCAAGCGTTGCAAGGTTTGCTGCCCGGTGGGCTCAACTCGACCCTGACTGCAGCCTTCCAAGCCAGCCCAACCGGTATGTTCGGCGCGCAGACACTCTTGCCTATGGCAGTGGGCAACGTCACCAGTTCGGTCGCGGAAGCCATGGGAGCGAGTCCCACTACTGTCGCCATTCTATCCAACGTGGTGCCACTGCTTGGACCGCATCTTGGTGGAGAGAGTCCGGTTGAGACTTTCAATGGGGTACGTAACGCCTCGGACGCTTATACCGGAGCGAACAGTCCGTACACTCCCCAGGAGATTGCTGCCGCGCAGTTGCAAGAGATTACGGTAGGCGGGCAGGCGCTGACGCCGGAGACTCCGTTAGGTCTGGGCATGGGTAATACACTCGTGGCCAATACATCTTTGCGGGGGGGCGGCAATGTCACGGTGTTTACTGATTCGGAGGGTAATCCTGTGACAGCTATTGCCGGCCTTTCGTCCTCTGATGTGGCTATCGGCGGCCAAACGCTGCAACCCGGGACCAACGATCTTGGCAATGGGCTCATTGCCCGGGTCAATGTCAGCCAGGATTTTGGAACTTCCGTTGTTATCACCGCGAAGCCACAAATCGTCACCGAAGAGGCAGCCTCGGCTGCCCAGACAGCCGCAGCCAGGGATTTTTATAACGGGCTGGTCGGGAACTTGCCGGAGACACCGACTGAGCCGCAAGGAGTGGGCCCGACGACGCAGGCGCAACCGTCAGGGGCTTCGTCGGAAGGCGGCTACCAGAGTGCCTTTCAGGAATTGATGGCCAAGGTGACTGCCGGTGGCTCCCCAGCCCCTGCCACGCCGTCCGGAGAGTTCTTTAACAACGAAGTCGCCAGCGGCGCTTCTGGAAATGCAGGTCAACTTTCACCCGTAGCAGCCGGACAAGAAGTCGTAACGACACCTGCGCCTTCCGGCATTTCTTCAATCAACGCACCGGTGGAGACAAATGCAAGTGGTGCTTTAAGCCCTTCTGAGATTCTGAGTCAAGCCGCGTCCAGACCAACAACCGATCCGAATACCGCTCCAGTAAAGGTGGAAGCGCCGGATATCCATGCGCCGTCAACGGTGCAGTTGGAACAAGCACAGATAGTTCCTCAGCAGGCCCAGTTGCCTCCACCCGATGCAAAACAATATCTTGCCAAGGTGGCTAACGAAAGTTTGACGCAGGCTCAGAATACAGGCGCTCCAGTTGAAGTTGTTGTCAGGGATTCTCAAGGGCAGGTGATTGCTGGTCCGGACGGGCAGCCGATCAAGTTCACTGTCCAGCCTGACGGTAGCAATCTTGGCTTCGACAACGCGAAGAACAGCCTGCAAGTCGCATTGAGCAATAACCCCGCAGTTTCCAACGACATAAGTAATGTGTTGATCAATAGATTTGCTCAACAATTTGAAAATCAATCAATTGAGAGCCCTGTACTGCAACAGATTGTGAAGGATCTTCCGTCAAATCAAAGAGTCCTGGAAATTGGACCGGGCGGTGATACGAGCGTGGCTAATAGCTTGCCGCAGGGCTCTACCTACACCGGTGTAGACAACTCCCAGGTGCTGCAGCTTGCGCAGCAAAGAGTGCTCGGCCTGGATTCCGGGGCTCAAAATGAACTGCTCACGCAAGGCACAACAACCGTGCCAAATCCGAAAAACCCAGGGACTGATTTCGTCCAGGTAACCGGTTCAGCCGAGAATTTGAGCGCCACCGTGGCTGCCAACTCGCAGAATCTCGTTGTTGCTAACAATGTGCCATCGTTTAACGCTATTTCCAAGGTAGCGAGCGAGAGTTCGTTATTGAACGCCTATGACGAGGCGGCGCAAGTCCTTGCGCCTGGTGGCAAGCTGGTAGTCACCGGTTTGTTTGGCGACGCGGTGAGTGTCGATAGCGCCGGGTCCGTCAAGCTGCAGCCCGCCGGCAACATGACTCAGGCTGTAATTGATCGCATAAACAGCCTGTTCCAGGTAGACAGCGCCACGACTGTGGGACAGTCCGGCAATGTAGAAAAGACTACCCTGGTTTTGACGAAGCTAGGAGCGCCCGAGGTATCGAGCGAGCCGGTGGTGGTACAGCCTGATGGTGCGGTGGCGCAGGGAGAGAATGGGACCGCTTCGCCGCTGCAGCAAACGCAAGCGGTGCCACAAGCCGGCTTATCGGAGGCGCCCGCACCGCGAGCTGCAGCCACCGAGACATCAGCGCCGCAATCGAGCGAACCTGAAGCGCCCGCACCGCAGGTCGCCAGCAATGGGCAGACGACGTCGTCGCCGGAGAACCCAGCGGTTTTACCAGGCGAGAAACCAGTTGGCGAGCCTGTTGGTCCGTCATTGGGAGAACAACCGCCCGTTTCAGAACCACCAGCGGGCGGGCCGGTTCCAGTGCCAGTAAGAGGCGGGGAGCCACCGAGCCTGGTTGAAGGTTCCACCCCAGATAGCACTCCAACGCCGCCTCGTGCCTCGGCTGTTGGAGGCCCGGCGCCCGCAGTTGAGGGTGCGGCCGCGGGCAGAGTTGTCCCTTCTGCTGGAGCCGACTTTACCGGCCAACCGGGGCAAGAAATGGTCACTGCCCCGGGAACTCAGCAAGCCGCGCCTCCACCGCAGGGACCGGGCACGGTCAGCTCGGAGAGAGTTGGTGCTCCCAATCAAGGCGAATTGACGGCCCAATCTGGGCAAGAAGTAACAACTCCCCCCACCACTCAGGAAGCCGCGCTTCCACCCAGGGGACCAGGCTCATTCAGCAAGGAAATACCGGGCGGTCCGGAAAGTTCACCTCCGGCAGCGCCCAACCGTGAGACGACACCACCCGTCGAGTCACCACAAGCACAAGAACACCCGGGATCGGAGCCTACCAAACAGATTGTCATAGACACAAGCAAGGGCGAGCAATTTCTCGAAACCGGCAAATCAATTGACATCGAAGGCAATGACGGCTCTAAAATCGGCTACATTACCAGGAATGCGGATGGCACGGTCACAATCACCGCTGTTGCGGACAATTCCATTTTTGTCGGCCATGATTTGACGCCTGTACCGGTTGAGGGAGGACTTAAAACCAGTCCTGAGCAGATCTCCAGCATTTTCACATCTCATGGTGCGGAAGTAGGAGTACGAGTCGTTGAAGCACCAACTCAGACTCCAGTGAAGATTGAGTTACAGCCCGTCGACGATCAAGTTGCACATGTGGCGAGCACGCGCGATCAGTTGAAAATCGCTACTCTGAGCGCCCCCTCGGACACGGTGGAAGCAGGCGCGTTCAGCAAGGTTCATTCCGCTGAGGCGACAGTTGGCGACAAGGTTATTCCTGTCAAAACGCAATACGACACGGAAGGCAATAAGATAACCGTCGCTGAGCGAACACAAGTCGAAACCGTTGCTCAAGACGTCAGCGCGCGGACGCTCGGCAAGACCACGATTTCAGTCGACAGGGGTAATGGTGTTCGTGTTGTGGAAGATGCGGGCCCGACTGTTGAGTCTCATGTTCAGAACGAGGCCATGCGTGTATATGGTAAATCGGACGTAGAACATTCTGTGGAGGTTATGTTGAAGGATCCCAAGCTGTTATCTGAAGTCATCCAGAACAAGATCGAGGGTGATTTCAGGGGCGACAGCGATGTCAGTGAAAGAAACATGGGGAGGAATCAGGATACCGGCGTCGTAAAATCATTTGACGTCGACAAATCCTTTGGCACGGCTGGTTCGCCGAGTGAGGGGGCAGAGCCGGTCTGGAAGGTATCAGCCGATCCGAGATTGTCGAATAGCCCAATAATGGACAGGCTATTGCAGAAATTAGCGGGCAAGACGTTCGATGATATCAGCAAGCAATATAATGTAGACCTGCAGCCGGTAGCAGACAGGATAAGCAAAGCCGCTGAGTTTTATCAAACACCAGAAGGAAGAGCGGAGCTTGCCAAGTCCGGCTTAACAGATGCCCAAATTAGCGACCAGGTTGCCCGAGGAAACTCACTTGCGAAAGTACTGGCTCAGGGAAGACTTCCGGAACTAGAAAACCCGGTGAAGATTCAGGCAGAGGGGACCGAGGGCCCGATGCCTCAAGGTTTGATGAAAGCAAAAGCGGGAATAGGCGAGTCTAGTGCGCCCGCCAGTTCAGCCGAACAAGGTTCTTCTGAAAAACTGGCTCTTGGTACAAGAGGTCCCATACCCGATAGGTTCATGAAGGCCAGGGCAGGGGGCATCCCAGAGTCCAGTGGCACGCCCGCCAGTGCCGAGGGTATAGCAGATCAGTCCCTGATTGCCACTGTCGAGCCGAATGCCAAACAGCATATTGGCAGCGACAATGTTGTATTTGAAGCCAAAGGTGCTAACAACGAGCCGAAGGTTGTTCAGTTTAATGCAGACACGGAAGCGGGGGTTACGCCTACGCCGGCCGAGCGGTTCGCTATTATCGATAAGGTTTCAAAGATTGATCCCTTCGGGGTGATCGCGAAGGCCGAGCTGGGGCCTGTTGTGGATCCACGAACCGGAGTTGTAGACCATACTGCTCTTGTGTCGGAACACGCAGGAGTACCGCTTGGCAAGTTTCTGGCGCTTGAGGAGAACAGTCACATTCAGACTATAGATGACCTGCAGGTTTTTGACCAAAAGAACGGAACAAATTATGCGACACAGTTGAAACAAATAGTTGCTCTAGATTCAATTATTGGAAGACCTGACGGAGCCGCAAATACAGGAGTTATAGATCCGGCTAGAGCGAAAGAGCTTGGGGTTCCCGCAAAGCTGACCGCTTTCGACGTCGATAAGGCATTTCCCACCAACCAGCCTAAACCTGTCTTGCGAGAAGCGCTCGGGGAGGGCAGCCCGCGAATAAACAGCATTCTCCGTTCTTTATCCGGAACGAAAATTCCTGATGAAATAATGAGCGGGATTAACAAGATCAGTCACGAAGGGCTCGATCCCGATACTAGCGCGCGGCTGCAATGGATGCAGGAAAATCAGTCCTTCCCACCGGTGGCTCCAACTGTTTCACCACGCATGCAGGAGTTCGTTGCTATGCGCTTCAAGGGAGCCACGCTCAATCCGGATGGCTCAATCACCGGACCCGGTGGCATAGTTCATGCCGCTGATGCGGCGGAATTCCTGGACAATGTCAGAATTGCTTCGGAACAAGACCCGTCACATCCAGTGGTCGCACCAGAAGCAGTAAGGCGTGTGGCGGAGCCGTTACCACCACTGGCAGTGGCTGTCGCCGAGCCTAAAGCTACGCCAGCGCTGCCACAAGGCAAGACAGCAGGCCCGGGCGGTACAGCGTCCGTTGGTCCGGCTGCGCTGGAGCCGCATCCGCTGCTTGAATCTCAAAGCGCGAACCGCGCCGGCTCGACGCAGACCAATATCAAATTGCATGCTGGTGGCCAGGGTGCTAAGGCAGGCGAACAGTTCAACCTGACTCGTACATTATCCGGACCGATTCCATCCGGTACGGCGCTGAACTCAGAACGCCCCGTCATGGTTCTTTACGACAAGATACCCATTGTCAAGGGAGCAAACATCAACATCGTAGTCAACCTGTCTTCACCGTCCTTGCAGAAGACCATTGCGTTAGCCGAAGGCGCCGCTCGACATTTCACGGATGATCCGATGCAGGCAGCCTTCCAAGCAATAAAGGTTGTGAAACAAGATATGGAAGCTAAAGGGGCGACTCAGAGTTATCTCTGTTACAAGGACCTGATGAGTGGGAAGGATGTCCCGCTAAGTCAATTCATAGAGGACAAAAACGGTGTTTGCTTGCCGCAAGCAATAGTTACAAAAATAGTGCTGGACCGCATGGGTTTTGAAACAAAGCTAGTCGGAGGGTACCTTCAGAGCCCAATCGCTAAGGGATATCATGCGTGGGTCGAAGTCCAACTGCCGCCCGTAGTTGACCCAATAACCGGAATATCAACTCCTCAAAGTCCCATTATTGTGGATCCAAGAAGTCAAAGAGTTGTGACGCCGACGAGTCTAATCGACAGCAGAACTGGCTTGAACTCTCAAGACGTGTATTCCTATTATTCGCGGCCTGAGATACCAAATATACCGTTGCCGATATTTCCCAGCTCGTTGTTGGCGCCATCTCGATTTTCACCAATAGACGGGCCAAATTTAAGGCCGATTCCAGTTAACACGTTTAGCATCACGCCTCAGGTTACCGGGACCCAGCCCAAACTTCAGCTCAAGACGCAACCGGGTCTCAAGATTGTGCAGGCGATTGCGTATGACACCTCCGGCAGTGCTACAGCAGGGAAGGGTGCATTGGCGGCAGACGCGAGTTCGCGCGCCGTCTCAGTCACGCGGACCTGGTATGCCCTGGCTGACCTGGATATACCTGAGGTGGAGGCTCAGATGGGCATAAACTTCCCATGGCGCAGCATGATGCATGCCTGCTCCCTCGCGCAGTGGGGATCGACGACTATATCGGCGCGGCGGTTCGAGCCGCTCGTGGACTTCAATGTGCCGCTGCAGGACAGCATGACCACACAGTTCCCGTGGGTTGCCACTCTTGCTTCGGTGGCTGCTGTCGGCAGAAAGCAGGCTTTAGCCAGCAGGTTCCTCGTGCCCGTCAGGCGCTATCAGCCGCTGGTTGACTTTGGCGTGCCGCTGGGCGAGTGCGTTGATACGCAGTTCCCCTGGTTGAGCACGCTGCAAGCGATGGCGGCACTCGAGCTCCAGCAGGCCCGATCGCTCGTCGTTCCCGTCCGGCGCTATCAGCCGCTGGTTGACTTTGGCGTGCCGCTGAATGAGAGCATGGTCTCGCAGTTCCCCTGGGCAAGCACGCTGGTGGCCATGAGCATGTTTGAAAGAACGCAGGCTCAGCCGCAGCGGTTGCCGCGCTACACCGGACCGATCTATGAGGCGCTGGTCGACTTTGACGAGCCGGTAGGCGAAGCCATGAATTCGCAGTTCCCGTGGGCTAGCATGTTCAATGCCATGGCTCGATTCCGTGGAAGCAAATCGAGTGCGGCACCACCGGCGATAGCCAGGCTTCCGGTAATTGTTCCACCTGCTCTGGTTGCCCCCAACACGCTTACATTCCGGCCGCTGGTGGACTTCGCTTATCCGCAGGGAGCAGGCATTAACTCGCAGTTCCCCTGGTCCGCTACGTTGACGGCCATGAACCTCTTTGACGGCAACGGCCCGGCGGCGTCGCCGGCGCCGGTGAGCTATGCTATCGCCGCCTCGGTTGCTCGTCCGCGCCCGCCGGTTGCCCAGTTCGCCCCGATGGCTGATTTTGCCGAGCCGGTGACGCCCGCTTTGAGCACGCAATTCCCATGGACGAGCGCACTGCGCGCCATGAGCAATTTTGAGAGACTGCATCCGGAGTTGCAGCCGGGCTGGCAGACGCCGGTAATGGCTCGCGCTCAGCCACGCCACGAGGGACAGCCGTTGCGCGGGCGCGTGGTCGGCGGCAGCGTCTTTGTATCACCGACCAGGGACACGACGGTGGAGACCACCGAAGGGACCGTGACAATTTCTGCCGGCGCCAAGGTCTTCATCATGGACGAAGGGCGCGGAGTATCCATATTCGACCTGTGCGATCACCACCCCGGCTCGGTGAGTGTTGTGGCAGCGGGGAGGAAAATCCGGCTTGCTCCCGGCAAGGAAGTGGTTCTCACCAGAAGGCAGACGCACGATTTTGACGAGGTGAACATGGCCCCGCCAATCGGTTACCGGAATGTCCGGCAAAGTGAGATGAATGGTCAGGTCAAGGCGTTCGTCTGCGAATTCTCCATTCCCAGCGCCATATCAGCTATCAAGCCGCTGCAAATGATGCTATCCTCGAACAACCCGAAGCAACAGCGAGTGTGCTGGGAAATACTCAGAAGCGCAGTTCTGGTTAACAGTCTGACGGCTGGAAACGGGCAGTACATCCGTAGCAAGACAAAGATATCGCTGGCGCCCGAGGAAGAAATCCTGCCTGCTGTCGTCTATGGCGAACTGTGAGCAGAGGCTGCTTATGCCTCCCGGCTTTTTCACCGTGTGCCGCTGCTTGCGGGCACACCGCGTCGGACAATAGATATTGTTAGCGCCAGCGTACAACCGCACGTAATTGCCGCCGAGATGTCATAGGGGACCGCCTCGAGGACCACCAGGCAGGCCGGCTCCAGGTTTATAATGGAAAGCAGCGCCGGATATAATCCCAGAGATTTCCGCGCTGCTGATAAGGGACCCCAGCATGTCTACAGATGCCGCCCGCCGCCCCTTGCCCAGTTGGCGCGCCATGAACGCTGATACCGCGCTGTGGGCTGAGGAAATACAGCTTCGTTACTTCCGCGAGGCACCGGCCTGGCGCAAGCTAGAGATGGCTGGCGGGCTCACGCGGGCAATGCTGGGGCTGGCTGAGAACGGTCTTCAAGGAAGGCACCCGCAGGACTCGGCAGCCGAGATCCGGCGTCGCCTGGCAGACATGGTTCTCGGACCGGAACTTGCCGCTAAGGTTTATGGCCCGTTTATTCTTGTGGACTCCAAAGCGACCTGCAGTGTCAACGCCTGAATGGGTCTTAGTCTCGCTCAAGGTCATTGAAGTGTTCGAAGCACTCAATGTGCCCTACTTTGTCGGAGGATCTGCTGCCAGTATCATCCACGGGATTGTGCGCACTACCATCGACTCCGATATTGTTGCCGAACTGAAGGAAGAGCATATTGAACCGCTTGTTGCCGCTCTTGCGGACGAGTTTTACGTTGAGCGTGAAGCGATCCTTGAGGCTATCGTCCTCCGTAGAAGTTTCAATCTGATTCATCAAGATACAATGTTCAAAGTTGACGTGTTTATACCCAAACGCCGAGCATTCGATCAGGCTCAGCTGGCCCGTCGTGTTAAGAGCGTCGTTGCCCGTGAACCGCAACGTACAGCTTGGATTGCCACCGCGGAAGATACCGTTCTTGCGAAATTAGACTGGTTTCGCACGGGTGGTGAAGTGTCTGAGCGCCAATGGCGTGACGTTTTGGGAGTGCTGAAAACGCAAGCGGGGCGGCTCGACACCGGTTACATGCATGAAATGGCGTCAGCGCTCGGTGTGAATGATCTTTTAGAAGCAGCATTGGAAGAGGCAGCGAAGTAGCCGCTGATGCGGCAATCGTTCACCGGGCAGTTGCTGCGGCAAGCCAGTGACCGTTGCCCGGGGCTAAACTACACACTCCTGCGTCCAATTGGAAACGCAAAAGTGTAGCCGGTGTGTCCGGAACGTTCCGCGATGTGTCGGGCGTGGTCAACCTGGAAAACCTAGCCGACAGTGGGATTTGAACCCACGACCTACGGTTTACGAAACCGTTGCTCTACCGCTGAGCTACGTCGGCGCGGGGTAGGCTCTTTAGATTATCCCTCATTATATAAGGAAATGCCTGGGGGTGTTGTCTGGTTTACAAGGTTTGCAAGATCTTCTTCTTTCTAATTCCCCCGGAGGCAGGCGCTGGCGCCCTTGTTTGTCGGCGTTGCCGGGACGCTTCTTTGGTCCTCCTGGGCTTCCTGGTCGCCGGGTCGGTGGCCGACGACGAGCTGGCTGGATGCAAAGTGAAGGCGGAAACGCTCCGCTTGAACCTGCCTGAAAGGTGGTACAACGGCCGGCCTTTGCGCATCACTTGTATATAAAACGGAGATATCAAAGGCGGAGAGCCATATTTGGCGGATAGTCCCGGTGCTTGGTAATCTGGCGCGCAACTAGAAAGTTTCTTCTGATGCGGATGGAAACCCTGTCAAGCAGCGGATCTTTAAATGTTCAATGGGGTACTTCCAAAGACGTGCCACCACTGATAGAGTAATAGCATAAACGGTGAGCAGTGTAGCGAAGTCACTGCTTCGAGCCGAGGGGCCTTGTGGAAACTTCAGGTCGGCGCTGACCGGAAACGACAACAAGTGAGCCCGCCCCACGTGAAGGACTAGCTGAAGCGTGAGGAAATACTGAGCCTGCATCGCAACAGGCAGCTAGGCAGTAGCAAAGACACCGCCGCGATTCAGTTCGGGTGGTGTCTTTGTTTTAGGGAGAAATGGAGGAACAAGGTGCCCATCCGCAAAACGAAGCTCGCCAACGGCACAAGGATTCTTACCGAGGCGGTCGACGAGGTCTATTCAGCATCCATAGGGATCTGGGTCGACGTCGGATCCGAAGATGAGCAGGAGGAGAACAACGGCGTCTCGCACTGCCTGGAACACATGCTCTTCAAGGGCACGGACAGGCGCACGGCGCAGGACATCGCCCAGGAGATCGAGGATGTAGGCGGCAGCCTGGGCGCCGCCACGAGCAAGGAGAACACCTGCTTCTACGGGCGCGTCATGGGCGACCAGTTGCCGGTGGCGATCGACCTCTTGGCCGACATGATCAAGAACGCGACGCTGAGCCCCCAGGATCTCGAGCTGGAGCGGGAGGTCATCCTGGAGGAGATCAAGATGTATGAGGACGACCCGGAAGATCTCTCGCAGGAGACGCTGCTTCTCAACATCTGGCCGGGGCATCCGCTCGGGCGCCCGATCACCGGCACCTGCGACAGCGTCTCCGGCATCACCAGCGAGATGCTCCGCCAGCACGTCGAGCGCTTCTACCGGCCGGAGAGCATCGTCGTCTCCATAGCCGGGAAATTCGACGAGCAGGCGGCTATCGACCAGCTGACAGGCGAGTTCGGAAGTCTTGCGCCGGGGCAGCCGCGGCAGGATGTGCCGGCGGCAAGTATGCGGCAGTGCAAGGTGATCAAGAACAAGGACATAGAGCAAGCACACATCGCCCTTGCCACCGAGGGCATGAGCGTCACCGACGACCGGCGCTATCAGCTGGCGGTGCTGGACCTGGGGCTGGGCGGCAATATGTCCTCGCGGCTCTTTCAGGAGGTGCGCGAGAAGCGCGGCCTGGTCTACACAATCAACAGCTACCGGGCAAGCCACACCCACTGCGGGCTCTTCGGGGTCTATGCCGGCACCGGTCCCGGCAAGGTCGGGCAGGTGCTGGAGCTCATCATGGAGGAGTTCCGGCGCGTAAAGGCCGATGGGCTCACGGACCAGGAGATCAAGCGCGCCAAGGCGCAGCTCAAGAGCGACCTGCTCCTGGGGCTGGAGTCGATGAGAAATCGCACCAGCCGCAACGCTTACGGAGAGCTGTTCTTCGGGCGGCAGTTGTCGGTGGAGGAGATCTGCGCGGACATCGAGCGCGTCTCCTCGCAGGAGGTGCAGCAGCTGGCCAATGAGCTTTTTAGAAGCGATAAGCTCTCGCTGGTCGTGGTCGGCCCGGCCGCTGAGATCACCGGGGATCTTGTTCTGGCTTGCTAGAGAAGGGAGGAGGAACTGTGGAATTGCTGAAGCTGAAGGTAAAACGACTTCCCCACTGCCAGGATCTGCCTCGCTACGCGACAAAGGGCTCGGCGGGGCTCGACCTCACCTGCGCAATTGCCGAGCCGCTCACCCTGCCGGCCGGCAAGCGAACCAGGATTCCCACCGGCATCGTGCTCGAGATCCCGCCCGGCTACGAAGGGCAGGTGCGCCCGCGTTCCGGACTGGCGGCCAAAGCCGGAATCACGCTCACCAACTGCGTGGGCACTATCGACAGCGATTACCGCGGCGAGGTGATGGTGCTGGTTGTGAACCTGGGCGAGGAGCCCTATACCTTCGAGCCGGGTGAGCGCATCGCCCAGCTTGTGGTGATGCCGGTGCCCAGGGTGGAGGTCGTCGAGGTGGACGAGCTCACCGAGGCGGAAGAGCGGGGGGCAAACGGCTTCGGTTCTACGGGCAGGCTCTCGCTGCCCGCCGATGGCGTGGGGGCCCCGGGCGGGTCCACGCCCCGGTGCTGACCGATTGCCTGCCAGGGCAGGCTAAACCCTGCCCTGCGCTATACTTTTATACCTTTGCGGAGACCGGCAGGTAGCTCGGCCGGGACGGCGGGGGCTTGAGGAGCAGCGCAGGCTATGGGCAGCAGGATAAAAGTTGTCATAGGCGGCGTCAACGGCAGGTTCGGACGTGCCAGCGCCGCCGCCGTTCTCGGCGACGGCGACCTGGAGCTGGTCGGCGCTTTCGGCCGGGAGGGCGCGCCTTACGTTGGGCAGGACGTGGGCGAGCTTGTTTCGGGAAAGCAGGCTGCTATACTTGTCAGCAGCGGATTTCAGGACATTCTGGCTCGGGTGAAACCGGACGTCTATCTGGACTTCTCCCTTGCCGAGCCGGCTTTCAGGCACGGCAAGATGGCACTGGAGCACGGGGTCCGTCCGGTCATAGCCACGAGCGGGCTCGGTGATAAGGAAGTGAACGAGTTGACCGACCTGGCGGCGCAAAAGAAGATTGGCGGGCTGATCGCGCCCAACCTGTCCGTGGGTGCCGTTTTGATGATGGAGTTCGCGAAGCAGGCGGCGGCCATGTTCAACCATGTCGAGATTGTGGAGATGCACCACACGAAGAAGCACGACGCGCCTTCGGGCACGGCTATGCACACGGTCCGCAAGCTGGCTTCTACCGGCAAGACCTTCAACGCCGGCCAGGTCGAGGAGCAAGAGCTCATCCCGGGCGCCCGGGGGGGACAGGGTGCTGCCGGTGTGAGGGTGCATTCCGTGCGCCTGCCCGGGCTCATCTCCCATCAGGAGGTCATCTTCGGCGCCGACGGCGAGCTTTTGACGCTCCGGCATGACGGCTACAACGCGAGCTGCTACATGAAGGGAACCCTGCTGGCCGTAAAGGCGGTGCCGGGGCTCGACCGTCTGGTGGTTGGTCTGGAGCATATTTTGAACTTAAACCTGCAACTGGTTGGATAATGGTTCCCGGGGCGCGGCCGGCCAGGGACGTCGTCGAGGACCGCGGAGAGAGGAGAAATGAACGCGAGAAAGCAGGTCAACGTCGCCATCCTTGGTGCCACCGGGCGGGTCGGGCAAGAGCTGCTGAAGGTGCTGGAGCAGCGCGACTTCCCGGTCGGCGAGCTGCGCTTGCTGGCCAGCGCCCGCTCGAAGGATACGACGATGACCTTCAAAGGAGAGACCTACCCCGTGCAGGAGCCGTCGGCCGAGGCGTTCCGCGGAATAGACATCGTGCTTTCCTCCGCCGGCGAGGCGATAAGCAAGCAGTTTGCCCCGCTGGCCGTCGAGCAGGGGTCCGTGGTCATCGACAACACCAACGCCTTCCGCATGGAACCCGATGTGCCGCTGGTCGTCCCCGAGGTCAACGCCCATGCTCTGCGCGCGCACAAAGGGCTTATAGCCAATCCTAACTGCTCGACAGCACAGCTGGTGGTCGTGCTGAAGCCGCTTCATGATGCCGCCGGGCTAAAGCGCGTGATCGTCTCGACCTACCAGAGCGTCAGCGGCGCCGGCAAAGAGGCGATGGATGAGCTGAAGGCGCAGACCCGAGCGATCGTGAACGACCAGGACTACGCGCCGCAGGTGTTTCAGCGCCAGATCGCCTTCAACCTGATTCCGCACATCGACAGGTTTCTCGACAACGGTTACACAAAGGAAGAGATGAAGGTGGTGATGGAGTCACGCAAGATGCTCGAGCTGCCCGATCTGAAGATCACCTGCACGGCGGTGCGGGTGCCGGTCGTCATCGGGCACAGCGAGTCCGTGACCATTGATTTCGAACGGCCTCTCAGCCCGGCCCAGGCGCGCGAGGTCCTCGCCGACAGCCCGGCCGTGGAGGTATGGGACGACCCGAGCGAACTCCGCTACCCCACGCCCATCGACGCCGCCGGCGAGGATCCGGTCTATGTCGGGAGAATCCGTCGCGACACCTCGTCGGACACGGGCTTGAACATGTGGGTTGTGGCCGACAACCTGCGTATCGGCGCCGCACTGAATGCGGTGCGCATCGCCGAGTACCTTCTGGAGCACGACCTTTTGCGGTCAAGGAGCGCGGAGGGAGCGAATGTGTGAGCGGCGCGAGGGGATCCCCCTTCCGGGAAATCGGCCAGGACGGCCCGTAAGTTGATCAGGGAGAAGAACAATGATCGGTTCTGACGCAGCCATGTTCGGTCGGGTGATGACGGCGATGATAACCCCGTTCGACGACGATCTTGAGGTGGACTTCAAGGCGGTGGAGCGAATTGTCGATCATCTGGTTTCCACAGGCACCGACAGCATCGTCGTCGCCGGCACTACCGGCGAGAGCCCCACCCTGGAGGACTACGAGAAAAAGGAGCTCTTCAAGGTCGTCAAAGCGAGCGCCGGCGGCCGGGCAAAACTCATAATGGGCGCCGGCTACAATTCGACGGCCAGGACGGTGAAGGCGTGCCAGGAGGCGGAATCATGGGGGGCGGACGGGCTTCTGGTCGTGGCGCCCTATTACAACAAACCCAGTCAGGAAGGGCTGATTGCCCACTTCGAGGCGGCCGCTCACGCTACCCGGCTACCGCTCATCGTCTACAACATACCGGGACGTACCGGCGTCAACATAAGCGCCGAGACAATGGTGGAGATTGCGCGCCGGGCTCACACGGTATGCGGTGTCAAGGACTCGACCGGCAACCTCGATCAGGCGGCGGACATCGCTGCCCGCGCCCGCGAGGATTTCCGCCTCTATTCCGGCGACGACTACTTGACGTTGCCGATGCTGGCCGTCGGCGCCTGCGGGGTAGTCAGCGTCGCCAGCCATCTCGCAGGATCCCAGATCCAGTCGATGATCAAGGCATATTTTGACGGGAAGGTCGACGAGGCGCGGCGTATTCACTACCAGTACAACCCGCTGTTCAAGGGGCTTTTTACGGCGCCGAACCCAACTTGCGTGAAGTATGCCCTGTCCCGCCTCGGCCTGTGCCGACCACATTTGAGGTTGCCGCTGCTTCCCCTCGAGGGCAGGCAGAAGGAAGCGATGGACGCGTTGCTCAAGCAGTTCCCGGTCAGCGTGAAAGCGGCAACGGCTTGATATGGCAACTCGCACTTTGAGGAGATCGCGGTGAGCCAGGAAGATCCACGGCTGGGCGAAAAGCGGGCAAGAGCGAAAAGCGGCCCGCAGGCGGCAGGTTCAGGGTCAGCGGCCTCCTCGCCTGCTGGCGGCCTCAAGGTCATTCCGCTGGGCGGACTGGGTGAGATCGGCAAGAACACCATGGTTCTCCGTTACGGCAACGACATGATTCTTGTCGATGCCGGGCTCGCCTTCCCGTCCGAGGACATGCTGGGCGTCGATCTGGTTTTGCCTGATTATCATTTCCTGGTGGAGAATCACGACAAGGTCAAGGGGCTGGTCATTACCCACGGGCACGAGGATCACATAGGCGGCATCCCCTTTATCTTGCGCCACCTGACCATCCCGGTCATCTACGGTCCCGCGCTTGCGCTCGGGCTCTTGGAAGGCAAGCTCCGCGAGGTCGGTCTCGAGGATCGCACGGTGATGCGGAAGGTCCGGCCGCGGCAGGAGGTGAAGATCGGCTGTTTCACGGTGAAATTCATCCGCTGCACGCATTCGATCGCCGACTCCTACAGCGTCATCATTCGCACGCCGGTGGGCACCGTGGTTCACACGGGCGACTTCAAGTTCGACTTCACCCCGGTCGACGGGGAGTTGTACGACATAGCCAGCCTCACGGCCGCGGCCGAGGAGGGGGTGCTCCTGCTCATGAGCGACAGCACCAACGTGGAGCGCGAGGGTTACACGCTTTCGGAGCGGTCGGTCTGGCGCAGGCTAGATGAGATCTTCGCCAATGCGCAAAAGAGGATAATCGTCACCACGTTTGCCAGCAATGTACACCGGGTTCGCCAGATCCTGAATGCCGCCCTGAAATACGACCGCAAGGTGACTATACTCGGGCGCTCGATGCTCAACCTGGCCGGCATAGCCCGGGAGCTGGGGTACATGACTTATCCGGACGGTCTCATTTTGCCACCGGAGGAGATAAAGCAGCTACCGCTGGATAAGGTGGTCATCCTCACCACGGGAAGCCAGGGCGAGCCGCTTTCCGCACTCACCCGCATCGCCAACGACGAGCACAAGCAGATTCAGATCGTGCCGGGCGACACGGTTATAATCTCTGCCACGCCGATTCCCGGCAACGAGCGGTCGATCGCCAATACCATCAACGCGTTGTGTGTCAGGGGGGCCGACGTGGTATACGGGCGCGACGCTGGTGTGCACGTGTCAGGACATGCCTGCCGCGAGGAGCAAAAGCTCATGATCAACCTGTGCCGGCCAAAATTCTTCATGCCTGTGCACGGAGAATATCGCATGCTGGTCCGGCATGCGGAGCTTGCTGTCGAGTGCGGCGTTAGCCCGGACAATGTTTTTGTGATGGAAAATGGAGACGTGCTCGAGGTCTTCAAGGACAGGGCACAGAAGCTCTCCCCGATCAATGCCGGGGTGGTACTGGTTGATTCATCTCGCGAGTGGGAGATCGACGACCAGATTGTGGAGCAGCGCCGCCACCTCGCCGAAGACGGCATGGTGACGGTGGCTATTACTCTCGATCGAGAGAAGAAACCGGTGGCCGGCCCCGACACGACCATGAAGGGATTGATCCTCCCGCGCGGGATGTCACCGGAGGAGTTTTTGATCAGGCTAAAAGATCAAGTGCTATCGATTCTTGAAGACTACCAAAAGGGTCGCGGCGGGCAGGAGAAAGATCTGCGTTCATTTCTGCAGGACGCGCTTGTCGTCTATTTTGTCGAGAAGATGAAGTCCCGTCCCCTTGTGCAGATCGTGTTGCAAGAAGTTTCGGTTCCGGTGGAAAGAGGCAAATTCTCGCGGTCGAGAGAGAGGTCATGACCTGGCGCGAGCTCACTGCGGACCAATTGAACAATCTCAAAGATCCTCTGCTTGTGGATGTCCGTGCGCCTTGCGAGCATAGGGACGAGAGGATCATTGGATCGGTAAACGTGCCGCTCTTGTCGGATGCGGAAAGAGCCGAAGTTGGCAAGATTTACGCCTGGCAGGGCGAGGTCGCGGCCCGTCGCCATGCCCTGAAGATCATTGCGCCAAAAATTCCGGAGATTGTCGAGACGATCTCCGGGCTGCGCAAACAGGGACAGCCGCTGGTCATCCATTGCTGGCGCGGCGGATTGCGCAGCGAGGCTGTGGCCAGCTTCTTGAGCGTTGTGGGAATTGATTGTTTCCGCCTGACGGGCGGTTATAAGGCCTGGAGGCGGCAGCTGCTGGCCGACTTTCAAAAAGGAGCTTATCGCTTCCAGCCCATCATCATCCACGGTTTGACCGGCGTCGGGAAGACGGACATTCTGCGCGGGCTGAAGGAGGCGGGCAAGTCCGTTCTTGATCTGGAGGCGCTCGCCAATCATCGCGGTTCTGTATTTGGTGGGTTGGGCCTGGGAGCACAGCCTACACAGAAGAACTTCGACGCTGCGCTCTGGCAGGCGTTGCGTGAGTTCGGGGAGGAGCCTGTGTTCCTGGAGGCCGAAAGCAGGAAGGTGGGAAGGATCTCCCTGCCTGATTTCGTCGTCGATAAGATCGAGCGCGGGCAAGGTGTGCTCGTCACCGGCACCCTCGAGGTCAGAGCTCGGCGAATTGTTGACGACTATGCCCTTGCCCTGGACGAAAGAGGCCGCGCAGAGGCGTTCCAGGCGCTTTTGTGCCTCAAAGAACGTCTGGGGGCCCGGCGAATTCAAGAGCTTCAGGATATGTACGCTGGCGGTCAGATCATCGAGCTTGTCAAGATTTTGTTGGTCGAGCATTACGATCCCCTTTACATGAGGCAGATCGAGCGGGCCAGGCCCTTCGCTCTCGAGGTGAATGGAGATGATGTCAAGTCCGCCATCAAAACTCTGGAAGAGTGGGCCTGTGCTGTCCGAAGCTAAACCGATATCGGTTAACTTGTCCGCTATCGGTTAACTTTCCGCGGTTAAACCGATATCGGTTAACTTTCTGCTGGATCATCGAGGCTCCTCTCTCCCAAAAAAGAACTTCCCTCCCAGGTAAGGGGGAGGGAAGAACTTGTTGTGGTGGATTAGGTAAGGAGGAAACATAGCACCTGGCGGGAAGTCCACCGTGTGCCTGTAAGGACATAATACCAGCGGCCAGAGGGGCTGACAGTTAAAAAACTTGAAGAGCAGACGCCGAAAACGGCGGCGCTGGACAAGTGAAAAATTCCTAAGCTTTCTTAGCTTCTCCCCCGCAGGTTGCCAAAGGGGTTGTTGTCATTAAGACGGCCGCCGCCGTAGAGGAAGTCAAGCGCCCCTCCCCCGTAGGACTTTTGCTCCTCTTTTGCCGGGGCGACAATCTTAAAGTTGCTCGGGCAGAACAGATAAACCTGCTCGCTCATCTTGTGGAAGTCACCATCTATAGCGGCAGAGGCTCCGGAGACAAAATCTACCAGGCGGCTGGCGTCACCCTTACGCATGTTGTCCAGGCATATGGTGGCAGCGCATCGCGTGCGGAGGCACTCCACTATATCTAGCGCCTCGTCAAAGCTGGCGGGGGCGAAAAGCGAGATCTGAGGTCCGGCATTCTTCGGCACTATGCGCGATGACACCATGGGCATGGCTTTGCGGTCCGCAAGGGCAGGGAAGAGATCCACATCCTTTTTGGGCGGACGCCCGCCCGGTGAAACCGGCTTATCATGTGGTGTTTCCATATTGTCTTGAGACATAACTTCCCTCTGCCATCCGAAAAGGTTCACAGGTTACCCTCATTCTAGTGATTTTAAGCTAATTGGCAAGAGCCGAGCTCGAAAGTCATAGTAGCGCGCACCTGACCTGGTGGCATCTCGACAGCAGAGAGGCTAGCATACAATGCCGGGCAGTTCAATATTCAGGGGTGGCGCAGGGTTGCCGCGATCACTTCGGCGAGAACGAGATCATGCGGCTCCGTGATCTTGATATTCAGGCGAGACCCGCTCACGGCCGCGACCGGGTAGCCTGCAGACTCGAGCAGGGCGGCATCATCGGTGGTTGCACGCTGGTCCCGGATCGCTTTCTCGTGCGCGTCGACCAGCCAGTCATATCGAGCAGCCTGGGGCGTTTGCACGAGAACCAGGGAGTTCCGGTCCAGCGTCTCGACGATCTGGCCGTTCTGCACTCGCTTGACGGTGTCCGAGGCGGGAACGCAGGTGGTGCACGCGCCTTTCTCCTTCACCACAGTGATGGTGGCATCGAGGATCTCCCTGGTGAGGAATGGCCTTGCCGCATCGTGCACCAGCACGTACCCGGGCGGTGGCTGCCGGCGCGATAGCTCTTTCAAGCCCAGCCAGACCGATTGCTGGCGCGTCGAGCCACCGGCGATGATGATGGTCCTGCCGGTCAGTCCCAGCCCTTCGATCTGGGCCTGGATTGTCGAGATAGAGTCGGATAATGTCGCCACCACAACCAGCCCCACCTGCTCGTGGCCTGCCAGCTCGCACAGCGACCACTGGTAGATCGGCCGCCCGCCCAGCGCGAGAAACTGTTTGGGACCGGATCCCGCCACACCGGCAAGACGAGACCCGACGCCTGCGGCTGCAAGGATTGCGCAGATCGAGGGCGCCGGAGAGGATCGCATCAAGTGGTGGATTCGGTGACGGTGCCGGTCTGCAAGGCATCCGCGCGGGCCGGATCGGCGTCAAAGCCGTGTTCGACCCCGACCGGTGCCCGGTCCTGCTCGATCTCGGTTGCCGTCCCGGATGCCGCGGCGCCCGGCTCGCCTCCGGCCGCCTCCGTGCCCTCTTTCGTCTCCGCCGCCGTTGCCCTGTCAACAGAACCGATCGCCACGTCCAGCAGCCTGTCGAGGGTGGTGTCGTATTCCGCGCCAGTCTCTCCGCTCTGCGACGCATTGCCGGCTGCGGCTTCCGTTCCCGATTCGGACAGGGGCAATCCGAGCTGCCCGGCTTCATCGGCTTTCGCCGCCGCCGCCTCCTGCTTCCTTATCTGCTGCCGCAGCGACTTTGCGTCCTTGGTCAGCCGGAAGTACTCTTGAAACTTCCTGGTCGTGGAAAGAGTCGGCGAGCGACCCTCCTCCTTCTTGACGATCAGCTCGCGGATGACCAGCTCCTTTATGTGATCGTATGCGCCGGCGCCGCGGATGCGAATGATCTCCGACTGGGGAACCGGCTGCTTGATGGCGATCGCCGAAAGCGTTCGCAAAAGCGCCGCCGACATCTCCACGGGCAGGAACTCCTCGATAATCGCGGCGTACTCGTCTTTGACCTGGAACATGTAGCCGTTGTCTTGAGCGATCTCCAGGGCGCCGCCGCGCTCCTCGTATTCGTGAATGAGCTCGAGCAGGGTCTGGCGGACGATCTGCACGTCGATATTGACCAGCCTGGCAATTGCGGCCGCGTGGATCGGCTTGTCGGTCAGAAAGAGGACGGCTTCGATTTTTGCTTTGACACTCATGATGGAAAGGCTTTCGCTGTCTGGGACCTTCTTAGACTGCCAGCGGCGCTTCCGGCACCGTCGGCGGTGTGGGGTTGGCTCTCCCTATGTACAAAGGACCATAAAATTCCTGCTGCTCGAGGTATATTTTACCGGCGTTGGACAGGAAAAGAACCCCCAGAAAGGCGTCGACCCAGTCGCCGCCGCCGCCCAGCTGCCGTATCAACTCGAGCAAGGGCATCAGATCGTTGTTGTTGAGCAGTCTGCTGAGTATGTCCTCGATCCGGCCGATGACCACCTCGATGTCCTCGTCGTGGGCCAGCTCGAGGATATCGCCAACATCGTTTATCTCCGGCTGCCCCTCGAGGTCGATCCGGGGCGGGTGGCGCCGCTGCGAGCGGGCGGTGTCGATCCGCTCGGCTTCTCGCAGCGCTTCGATCAGTTGCTCGAGAGTGACCTTCCTCTGCCGGAACTGCTTGGAGTGCACCCGGCGCACCAGCGCCCGCTCCAGGTCGGCAAGGGTTATCTGGCGGGCCACCGGCTGGGAGCGCGAGTCGTAGATGATCGGGCTGCCGTTCTCGTCGAACTCCATGAAGTCGTCGAGGGCGAAGCCGCTGTCATCCGCGGTGAGCGCCAGCAGCGCTTCCGCCTTCATGCGCAGGAGCACCGAGGCGTGAAAGAGGATCTTTCCGCTTTGTCTCAGGTTCTCCTTGGGGGCAGCCGCTATCGCCCGCAAGAACCGGTCGGTGACGTCGATGATGTCGATGTTCTTGGCGTCGATCTCCCCTTTCTCGGCCATCCGCACGAGGATCTCGATGCCGCCCTCGCGGGCAGCGGCCATTTCAAGAGGGCTCTGGGGTAGGGGCTCGGCAGGCGATGGTTCGAAGGGCCTGCCGGCAACGCTTGGGTGAGGGGTGTTGTTAAGCTCGTCGTCCACGTCCTTCGTCAGGCGCCCACCGCCTCACCCTCCGGAATGTGAACCTCTCTTATGCCGACCACGCGCGAATAACCGTCGGCGCGCAGCGAGACGCCTATGGCGTGGTCGGAGTTCTCGATCATCGGCCTGCGCAGGCTGACCACGACGAACTGCGCGGCCTCGGACTGGCGGCGCACCATGCGGGCCAGGCGCTCGGCGTTCGAGCCGTCGAGCATCATGTCCACCTCGTCGAAGGCGTAGAACGGCGCCGGCGCGTAGCGCTGGAAGGCGAAGACGAAGGAGAGCGCGGTCAGCGATTTCTCGCCGCCGGAAAGCGCCTCTATCCTCTGCATCTTCTTGTCCCTGGGCTGCGCCCGGATAATCAGCCCGCCCAGGAAGGGGTTCTCGGGATTGTCCAGCTCCAGGCGGCCGTGCCCGTGCGAGAGCTCGGCGAAAATCTCCTGGAAGTTGTGGTTGATCGCCTCGAAGGCTTCCATGAAGGTGCGCTTCTTGAGCTCGTCGTAGCCCAGGATGCGCTGCATGATCTCTTCTTTCTCGACACCGAGCGTGTTGAGCGTCTCGTCGAGCTCCTTGCGCCGGCCTTCCGTGTAGTTGTACTCGTCGAGCGCCTTCATGTTCACCGGTTCCAGCGCCCGCATGCGTTTCTCCAGGCGCTCGACCTGGCTCTTCAGCTGGTCGACCGTGCCCTGGGATGGCGGCTCGTAACCGGGGTTCTCGGACAGAATCTGCTCGATCTCCGCCTTGAGCGCCGCCAGCTCCCGCTCCAGGTCGAAGTGGGCCAGCTTGCGCTCTTCCCGCTCCTGGGACAGGTGGATCAGCTCCTGGTTCACCTTGGTCTTGGTGACCTCGACTGTGGTTATCTTCTCGTGGAGCTGGTCCTTTGCCGCCTGGAGCTGCTTGAGCTCCTCGGACAGCTGGTCGGCCCGGCGCTCCACCCCGGCGATTGCCGCCTTCAGCTCGGCTATCAGGCGCTCGTGCTCGGGCCGCTGCCCCTCGAGTTCGGCCAGCTCGGCCGTCAGCTCGGCCAGTTGATTGGCAAGGGCCTCCTTGTTGTTGGTCTCCAGGCGCTCCTCGGTTTCGATCCTGTCGAGCTCGCGCTGCACGTCCTTGGCGCTGCTCTCGATGTTCTCCACGTCGCCGCGCAGCTCCTCCGACTCGCCCACCAGGCGCTCGATCTCCGAGCGGTTGCCGGAGGCGGTGATGTCGGCAAGTTTCTCCTGCAGCTCGGAGATCTCTGATTCCAGGCTCACCAGCGACTGGCGGATCTCGGTCATCTCCTCGCCTATCTTCTCGATTTCGTCGGCGTTCGACTTCAGGCGCGGCTTTTGATCCTCGATCTCCTTGTCGAGCTGCTCGGATTCGCGGCGCTTGCCCTCCAGCTCCGCCTGCTTCTGGGCGAGCACGGCGCTGGCCTCCTTGTGCCTGGCCCGGTCCTCATTGAGCGAGGCGACCAGCTCCTTCAGCGAGTCCTGCAGCCAGCGGATGTCATCGACCAGCGCCTTCGCCCTGGCCTTGAGGGCGCCTATGTCGGTTTCGCCCTTGCTGGAGAAGTGGAGCTTGGACTTGTTGTCGTGACCGCCGGAGATGCTGCCCGACTTCTCGAAGAGCTCGCCGGCCAGCGTAACCATGCGGGCCTGGTTGATCATCCGGCGTGCATTGTCCATCGTGTCCACGACCACCGTCTGCCCGCAGGCATACTGGAAAGCCTTGGCGTACCTGGGATGGAAATCGATGAGGTTGTAGGCGAAGTCGATCACGCCCGGACGGTTGGGCAAAAGCCCCGGCGGGCTGACCTGGATCTTGGTGAGCGGCACGAAGGTGGCCCGCCCGCTCTGCGTGCGCTTGAGGAACTCGATGCACTCCTGGGCTACCTGGTCGTCGTCGACCACGATGTGCCCGAGCCTGGGCCCGATCGCCGTCTCCAGCGCCGTCGTGTACTTCTCGTTGACCTGCCCGAGCTGGCCGATCGTGCCGTGCACGCCGCTTATCCCGGACTGGAGGACGGCTTCCACCGCGCGCCCGTAGCCGCTCTCGCCGGCCACCTCGCGATGTGTCTCCAGCTGCACCAGCTTCTTGTTGATGGTCTCCAGCTCCTGCCGCTTTTGCTCAATCTCCTCGCGGGTCGAGTCGATCTCCCCTTCCACCTGCCTGATGTTGCGCTCCATGCCCAGGACGGAGGCCTTGTCGTCTGTAAACTTGCGCTCCAGGCTCTGCACCAGACCTTTCAGTTGAGCCGACCTGCCGATGGAGGCGGTGGCCGACGTGCGGATCGTCTCCAGCTCCCGCTCGAGCCCCTGGCGCCGGGTGGCGAGCTCTGTCTGGCGGACCTCCAGCTTGTGCTTCTCGTCGCGCAGCTTTTGCAGGTCGCCGTGCAGCGAGGTTACCCGGTCGGAGGAGCGATCCTTCTCGCTGCGCAAAACCTCGATCTCCGCCTGCACGGCCGAGAGCGCTCCCTGCTTCTCGATAAGGGCCAGCTGGATCCTCTGCAGGTCTTCCTGGCTCTGCTTCTTCTGCTTGGCCAGCTCCGCCAGGTGCCTGTCGATCGTCTTTATCTGCGCCTGCAGGCTCTTCTCGAGCTTGCTCTTCTCGCCTATCACCCCGGCGAGGTTGGAGAGCTTGTTCTCCTCGCGGGTGAGCTCGCCCCGCTTGTTGTCCGCTTCCTGGCGCAACAAAAGCTGCTCGTTGCCGCCTTTCTCGCGGATCTCCTGATCCAGCCGCCCCATCTCCGAGCGCAGCGTGATTAGCTCGATCTCGGCTTTCTCCAGCTCCTCGAGAAGTTTTGTCTCCTTCCCGTCCAGCTTCTCCAGCTCGCCAAGCTCGGCCTGGGCTCTGGTTTCCACCTCGTTGACGCGCACGAATATGAGGTCGCGCTCCACCTTCTCTTTCTGCGACTTGAGATCCAGGTACTTGAGGGCCTGGTCGCGGTCCTGCTGCAGCGTCTCCAGGCGGCTTATGATCTCTGATAGAACGATCTTCTGGTGCTCGATCTTCTCGCCGACGGCCGAGAGCTCTTCATTGGCTTGCTCTATGCGCCGGTCGAACTCGGCTACGCCTGCCAGCTCGTCGATGATCTTGCGCCGTTCCATCGGACTCATGGTGACGATGCCGGTGACGTCGCCCTGCATGATCACGTTGAAGCCGTGGGCGCTGACGTTGTATTTGGCCAGCTCTTCGTGAATCTCTGAGAGCGTCGCGTTCTTGCCGTTGAGGATGTATGTGCTGGTGTAGCCGTTGTCCTTCACCCGGATGCGGCGCGTGACCTCGATCTGCCTGTCGTCGGCGCTCTGGAAGCGGACGGTTACTTTGGCCTCGTTCTTGCCGCTCAAGTTGTTGAGCAGGTCGGGCAGCCGCTCCGCCCGCATCTGCCTGGTCGAGGAGAGACCGAGCGCGAAAAGCAAACTGTCCACGATGTTCGATTTGCCGGAGCCGTTGGGACCGGAGATTGTCGTAAACCCGTCCAGGAGCGGGATGACGGTGTGGCGTCCGAAGGACTTGAAATTGTCAAGCTCAATCTCTTTTATGCGCATGGGGACTCCCACAAAAGATCGGGGGGCGTTTCATAGCCTGGAGGGCTGCTCTTCCCGACGCCCCTTCTGAACTTGACACAAAATCCACGCAAATATTTGTGCGAGCAAACCACAGCCGAATTAGACTACATCCAGTTTTCAGTGTCAAGGACGGTGCCTCGCTGCAACATGTGTAGTGGTGCGGGATATGCGCTGCGTATGGAATTGGTGCAGTTGAGCAGTGCCGGGGCCAACGTTATCTACCCTCCGGAGGCGGCGACCGAACTTGATTGTACGGGATGACAAGAGATGCGAGCCGCTTGTCACATGCCACCATTATGGCGGTTGCCGGAATTTAGCCTATGGGACAAATACGCAGCGGAATGATATTCCCCGCATATGCGGCTTATTTTTCCAGCTCGGCCAGAAGCTGGCGGGCCTTGCCGACATCCGGGTCCTGCGGCGCTTCCTGAATGAAAGACTTGAGCTCGCGGGCGGCCGCCAGGTTGTTGCCCTGCTTGAGCAAAAGAAGCGCCAGGTTGTAGTGCGCCTGCGCGAGCTTCCCGTTGGCGGCCAGCGCTTTCCGGTACTCGGAGACGGCCTCTTCGAGGTGATGCGGGCCGGTCAGCTGAGAGACCAGCCAGGCCCGGTTGAAGTGGCAGTCGGCGCTGTCCGGGTTGTCCGACACCCACTTCTTCGAAAGCTTGTCCGCCTGGTCGAAGCGGTTCATCGCCACCAGCACCCGCAAAAGCGGCCCGTAGACGGACAGCCTGGTCGGCGCTGGCGGCCCGAGTTCGAGCGCGCGCTCGAACTGCAGCTCGGCGGCGTGCTCCTCCCGGTTCATCTCCAGGTAGCGCCCCAGCGCCAGGTGCGCCTCGGCCGCCTCCGGAGCCACCACCGTCGCCTGGCGCGCCCGCTTCAACGCGTCGTCGAGGTCGCCCGAGAGCTGGGCTGCCTCGGCTTCCTTGAGCAATATCCGCGGGTCGTTGGGCATGACAAGCAGCGCCTTCTGATAGCGGGCGCGCGCTGCCCTGTAGTCGCCGGCGGCCGCGTGGGCGTCGCCGGATAGAACGATGGCCCGCGAATCTGCCGGCCAGCGCTTGACCGTGTCTTCGCTGACGGTGAGCGCGCCGTCTATCTGGCCCAGGGCTATCTGGGCGGCAACGGCGGCAAACCGGGCCGGCTTCAGCTGGGGGTCGGCTTTCAGCGCCTGGCGGGCTGCCGCCAACGCCGGCTTGGCCTGCCCCTCTGCCAGATATAGGCAGGCTTTGTTGGCCAGGGCGAGCCCGTAATCGCCCTTGAGCTTGAGCGCCTGATCCAGCTCCCTGAGTGCCTTTTCATATTCGCCGCAGGCTGCCAGGGCCGCGCCGAGATTGTTGTGCATGCGCGGGCTTTCCGGCGCCTCCCTGGCCGCGTCCTCGAATTCCCCCAGCGCCGGCCTCAGCTTGCCGGCGGCTACCAGATCAAAGCCCTTGATCGCGTGCCAGTCCGCCTTGTTGAAGCCCGGCGGCGCCTTCTTCTCGTTGGGCAGCGGCAGATGCTGCTCCAGCTCGTCGCTGCACGCAACCCGGCTGCCGGAGCCCGCGGCGCGCAACCAGCCCAGGGAGAAGGAGTACGATCCCGGCTCGTCGGCAAGCGTCAGATAGACGTGAACGACCTCCTCGGCGCCAATCTTCTCGCTATGAAGCGCCAGGCGCTGCTCGAGCTCCTGGCGCGCGAACACGGCCGGGCAGCGGGCGATAAGGGACTCGAGCACCGTTCGCCCCCCGGCAGCTCGTGCCCCGGCAGTCGCCGCCTCCAGGACGAGCGCTGCTCCAAGCGCCAAAATGACTGATTTGGCGAGCATCATCAAAAGATATTACCAGATGACCCCGGCGGACAATCCAGCTCGCCGGCTCCAGCCGCTACTGTATGCTTAACGCCATGAGCGAAGCGGTAAGATTCGAGATTGAGGCGCGGTGTTCTTGGTCGGGCGCCCGGGCCGGGCGGCTGACGACCCGGCATGGTGTGGTCGAGACCCCGGTCTTCATGCCGGTCGGCACCAACGCCACCGTCAAGGCCATGCTCTGGGATCAGGTGCTGGCCTGCGGTACGCAGATTGTCCTGGCCAACTCTTACCACCTCTACCTGCGCCCCGGCCACCGGCTCGTCGAACGCGCAGGCGGGCTCCACCAGTTCTCCGCCTGCCCGTTGCCGATCCTAACGGATTCGGGCGGCTTTCAGGTCTTCAGCCTGAACCAGCTGCGCCGGATTAGCGACGACGGCGTCCATTTCCGGGACCACCGCACCGGCGACGAGCACTTTATCGGGCCTGAGCGGTCGATGGAGGTTCAAAACTCCCTGGGCGCTGACATCATCATGGCCTTCGACGAGTGCGTGCAAAATCCGGCCAGCAGGGCGGAGGCGGAAAAGGCCATGGAGCGCACGCACCGCTGGCTGGAGCGCTGCCTGAAAAGCCATGCCCGGCCTGCCGATCAGGCGCTGTTCGGCATCGTGCAGGGCAGCATCTACGAGGATCTGCGGGCGGAATCGGCCCGGGTGGTCACCGGAGCCGACCTGCCCGGCTTCGCCATAGGCGGCGTCGCCGTCGGTGAGGACAGGCCGGCGATCGAGCGCATAGTCCTCCACACCACGGCCTTGCTGCCCGCGAGCAAACCCCGCTATCTCATGGGCGTCGGTACCCCCTGGGACATCGCTTACGCGATCCGCTGCGGGGTGGACATGTTCGACTGTGTCCTCCCCACGCGCCTGGCCAGGCACGGGGCCGCCTTCCTGCCCGAAGGGCGGGTGTCGCTGAAAAATGCCCGCTTCGCCGCGGATCCGCTGCCGCTTGCGCCCGGCTGTCCCTGCTACACCTGCCGCCATCACTGCCGCGCTTATCTTCACCACCTCGTGCGCGCCAGGGAGATGTCGGCGGCCACCCTTCTGTCCATCCACAACGTCACCCACCTGCACGCTCAGGCACGGGCGTGCCGCCAGGCCATCCTGGCCGGGCACTTCCGGGAGCACTTCCAGCGCTGCCGGAGGGAGATCGCTGGCTAGTTCTTGTCGACCTGCTTGACCTCTTCGGCTTCCACGGTCTCGGCCTTGGGGTCCTTCTTCTCCAGCAGCACAGGCTCTTTCTGCTGGTCGACGATGATTCTCGGCGGGCTCGCCTCGCCCTTGAGCGCCGCCAGCTCGGCCTCGATGTCCGACTGCCCCTCGTAGTTCTTGAACTGCTTCTCGAGCGGGTCCACGGACAGCTCCTGCATGGCCGTGGCCCTCGCCTCCCGCTCGCTCACCTTCTGCTCCATCCGCTCCATGACCGACATGGCGCCGGAGGCGGTTGTCTTGGACAGGATCTCGTTGGCCTTGGTGGTCGCCTGCGCGGCCTTGTCGCGGGCGATGAGGACCTGCTTTTTGGTGTAGGCCTTCTGCACCTCCGCCTCCAGCTCGGTCAGGCGCTGGCGGAGCGACGCCGTGGCCGCCCGCTGCTGCTCGAGCTGCTTTTCCAGCTCGGCGGCGGCGGCGGCGTACTGCTGCTTTCGCTGCAGGGCCTGGCGGGCCAGATCATCGTTGTTCTGCTGGACGGCGAGCGCTGCCCGATTCTGCCAGGTGGCGGCCTGGTCCTTGTTCTTTTGCAGGGTCTGCTCCAGCTGCTTTTCCGTGGCGATCGCCTGCGCCACCGCCTGTCTCACCTGGATGAGGTTCTGCTGCAGCTCGGTCTGCATCTGCTCGAGCATCATCTCCGGGTCTTCAATCCTGCCCATGATGCTGTTGAAGAACGCCTTGATCAGGGAGATAAATCGGCTGAACATGTCAAGAAGACTCCTTCTAACCTTGACCGCGGTACTCGAGTTAACCTTGCTTAATTAGTCTATCAGACGACCTCGGGGCGCTCCACACTTTGCATTCCCGCCCGGCCGCGCGTGGAGACGCCATAATAGGGAAGGGCTTGAGCGCACCACCGCCAGGGAGGACATCATGGCAGTGTCCAGGGAGACGATGGCCGCACTTGCCGCTGCCGGAGAGGCTGTTCTCGGCATAGCGGTCGCCGCCGGGCTGGGAGCATGGTCCGGCATGTGGCTCGACGACAGGCTGCACACTACGCCGTGGCTGGCGATCTGTCTGGCTTTGCTGGGCATGTCGCTGGGGCTGGCGCGCATGGTGATAAAGGCGATCGAGGCCGATAGGGCAGGCGAAAGCAGCTCCGGCAGTCACAAATTCCCCGCAGGACTGCCGGACGAATCGGACAGTGAAGACGACTGAGCGGGCGGCCATCCGATCGTCACCGCTTCGCCGGCAGCGGCACGGGCGACAGGATCGGCTCCTCACTGGCCGCTCATCGGCCCGGGCGCCCCTGTGCCGCAACGAAGCGATCAGGTAAACGCCCTGGCCATGCCGGGCGGCAATGCTGATCTTCAAAGGCCGAAGGAGCGATGGCCGGGCGATGCTCTCGCGAGCATTGAGGCTGGAGGAATTGCGTTTCTCGTGCTGGCAGGCTGAGGCGGATGACACCGGTGTTCGCCTGGCCAGCGCCTCCGGCTATGATCCGCGCGGGCTGCTTGCCTTTTCGAACGATGGCCGCCGAGAGCCCGGAGACAAGCCGGCTGAGCGAGCTGCTCGCCAATCACCCGATGTCGAGCGTGCGCATAAGGATTATCGAGGTCGTCATTGCCAGACTGGGGAAAAATCCCGATTAATCCCGCCGAACCCTCCGATCAGCCGGCGGTATTGAACATCTGCGCGTAGTGTCGGTACCAATCGCTGCGCAACAACTCGGCGGGATCGTATTTGCGTTTCAACCGCAGAAAGTCGGCGAACTGCGGATAGCAAGCCAGCACCTGCCTTTTTTCGGCGTAGCGATGGTAGGTCAGGTAATAGCTGCCACCGTATTCGATTGCCAGATCGATGAGCCGGCGAAAAGCGGCCCGCGAGTGCTCGATGCCGCCGGCCGTATGCTCCGTGTGCAGGTTGAAAATCACGCAGGCGAAAGGCCGCCTGGCCCAGGGCAGGAAGGTCTCATCGTCGGACTCGATGAAGCGAATCGTGCTGTAGATGAGATTCACATCGTTATTCAGAAAGTAATCGCGCGCCCGGTCCATAAAGGAGACGAGCTTGTCGTGCGGAACATATATCTCGGTCAGAACCTCTGTTGACTGGCAGGCGGCCCGCATCTTGCGATCCACTATCAGGTGATAGCCGGGCACGTAAGTGCTTGCCTGCCAGATGTCGGACCAGTCTACAAGACCGTCCGTGGACAGGTAGTAATGCTCGTATTCGCGGTAGGTGGCGGCCTTGTACATGTGGGCGCCGATCACGAAGTGGAGCCACCTGTCCCTGGTCAGCCCGTGGCTGGCCGGAGCCGCCTGGCTATCCGGATCCGCCGGCTTGAGGGATGAGAAGATGCCGGCTTTCATATAGTCGGGGGAGTCTACGTCTATGTTCACCTGAAAGTCCCCGTAGGGAATCCCGGCCGCCACACAGCGATCGTAAGCGGCCGGCAGGTCGGCGACCGTGACAAGCTCCACCGCGCGTTTGAGCTTGCGCCTGGGGACAAGCCGCAAGACGACCGAGGTGATGATGCCGAAGAGCCCGTAACCGCCGATTACCAGGCGGAACAGCTCGGGATTCTCCCGGCGGCTGCAGCGGTGCAGATCGCCCCCGGGATCCATCAACGTGAAGGACTCGACGTCGCTTACAATCGGCTTCATCTTGAGCCCCTGCCCATGCGCGTTGGCGGCGAGCGTGCCGCCGACGGCGAGATGATCGGCGCCGGTCTGCTTCTGCGCGATCGTCCAGCAGCATGGGCTCGGCTGGCGGCTGTCCCGCAGAAAGCGCATCAGCTGCGGCCACTGGATCCCGGACTCCACCTCGATCAACCCCTGCTCGGTGTCGAAGCCGAGCACACGATGGAGTCTGGTTGTGTCGATCAAAACCGTGTCGCGGCCGAACTGCTGGCCGCCGCCGGCGTGCCGGCCGCCGCAGACGGACAGCGCCTTGCCGGCGCCGGCCGCGGTGCGCACCGCCCGGCGCAACGATTCCAGCGTGTCGACGTGCGCAATCGCGCTCACCATCGTCGGATTGAGCCGCGAGTGCACGTCATTGACCAGCACAGCCGGCTGCCTGGCCCCGACCGGGACGGACGGATAGAAGGCGGCCAGGCCGGCCAGCTTAAGAAAGGTTCGCCTGTCCATTCCGCCGCCCCCGTCTGATATTATGGTCTACCGCATCAACTGGACTGCTCACGGATATGTTAGGCAAAAATCTTCACCTTTCCCAGTTCGTCCACGACCAGACGATTAACAACATAAACGTTCTCGGACCCCTTGGCGACGTGCACGTGGACACGCTTCTGTTGAGCTGGGTGTGCATGGGCGGCATACTGGCCGGGGCGGCAGCCGTCACGCCGACCTTGACGGCCGACGGTCCCGGCGGCAAACCGCAGGCGCTTTTCGAGATGGTGTATTCGTTTCTCGATGATCTGGCGCACGGGCAGATCGGCGAGCACTACCGCAAATTTTTTCCCTTGATTGCGGCAATATTTATTTTTGTGTTAATTGGCAATTTTATCGGGGTGGGACCGTGGAAGGCGCTCGAGAACCTGCCCGGATGGTTCAAGTTGCCTGACGGGGAGCCGTTCGAGCTCGCCTCGCCCACCACCGATTTCAACGTCACGGCGGCGCTGGCGGCTATCGCGCTTATCACTTACCTGGGATCGGGGGTCTGGAAGCACGGCGCCAGGTTCGTCAAGATGTTCTTCTGCAACCCGATCGAGTGGCTGGATTTCGTGGTGCGCCCGTCCACGCTTGCCCTGCGTTTGATGGTCGTGATCACCGCCGACGAGCTGATGCGCGGCGCCTTCCTGCTCATGATGCCGATTCTGCTGCCGGCCGGGATCATGGCCTTCGAGCTTTTCATCGGGGTGATCCAGGCCTTCGTGTTCGCGCTTTTGACCTCGATCTACATCGGTCTCACGGTTGCCGAGCATCATTAAGTTATAACGAAAAGCCATGGTCATGGCCTGATATACTAGGGGGCGACTTTCTTCGGGAAGCCCCTGTTTCGCTTGCTTAGAGCGAAGTCATCACAGTATCGATCAGAGGAGAATCAGAGTGGACCCGCAACTCATTGCTCAAGCTGCAACCGCTGGTACGACGATTGATGCCGCCAGCGTAATCAAAGCCGCATCCTTGATCGGATCGGGAATCGCGGCTGTCGGCGTGTTCGGCCCTGGCATCGGGATCGGCGTGGCCGGCGCCAGAGCTCTCGAAGGTATGGCCCGCCAACCGGAGATGGCAGGCAAGTTGCTGGCCAACGCCATCATCATCGCCGCGCTCATGGAAGCGCTCGGCCTCCTGGCGTTCGTGGTTGCCATTCTCCTCTACCTGAACGGCACCAAAGTCTAGAACCGGGGATTGCCGGGGCGGGTGCAGCCGAGGACTCTTTCGGCTCGCCCGCTCCGGCAGCTCACCGGGAAGCGATGCAACCATGTTCGAGATCAACGCTACTTTCCTTATATTCGCGGCAAGCTTTCTTGTCTTCATGGCGCTCCTCAATCAGATCATGCTCAAGCCGGTCGGGCGGGTGATCGATCAGCGGTCGAAGAACATAAAGGCTCAGATCGAGGCGGGCAAACAGGCCCGGGCCGAGGCCGAGGAGGTGCTCAACCAGTACCACCAGCACCTCCACAAGACGAGGATGGAGGCTCAGGCGATCATCAATGAGGCCGTCGAGAAAGCCAGCTACCATCGCCACTGCGAGTTGAGCAGGCTCAAGGAGGAGGGGCAGAAGAAGCTGGAGGAGGCGCGGGCTGCTATCGTCGTCGAGCGCAACGGCTTGATGGAGGCGCTCGTCGCCCAGGAGTCCGGGCTGGTCTCCGGGATAGTGGCCAAGCTCATCGGCAAGCCGGTGCCGGTGCATCTGGAGCCGGAGGTGATCCGCCGCACCCTCGAGGAGGCCTGCTGATGTTTCTCTTTGCGGCCGAGTCAGGCTCATTGAGCCTCTTTTCGCCTTTCGAGAACAACCTTTTGAACTGGTTTGCTCTTCTGGCTTTTCTCGCCTGGCTCTGGATGAAGTACATGCCCGCCGTCTTCGCCTCCCGCCAGGAGGAGATCACGCTGGCCCTTGCGGAGGCGGCCAGGGCGAAAGCTGAAGGCGAGGCTTTCCTCGAAGAGCAGAAGAAGCGCGTCGCCTCCGCCGAGCAGGAGTCGGACGGCATCCTGGCCGAGGCCCTCGAGCTGGCCGGCCAGATGCGCCAGCAGATGGAGGCGCAGACGGAAAAGGAGATGGCCGAGCTCAAGCAGAGGATCGAGCAGGAGATCGCCGCCGAGCGCCAGATGGCCATCTCGCAAATGCGCACGGCGGCGGCAAAAGCTGCAATCAGGCTGACCGAGTCCGCTCTGCCCCGCACGATCACCGATGATGTTCGGTCCGGGCTTCTCGATCAATTCCTGGACGAGCTGGAGGCGGCGAGCCGGTAAGCATGAAGATGGAGCTGTCCAAAATTGCATCGAGATACGCGGGGGCGGCCCTGGATCTGGCGGTCGCTCAGGGAGGCGACGCTGCCGACGCTCTGGCTGCCGACCTTGAGGCGATCAACTCCGTGATCAGGGGCGTCCCCGACTTCAGCATCGTGCTCAGCCACCCGTCGATAGGCGTTGCGGAAAAGAAAAGGTTGCTGCTCGGGCTTTTCCAGGGCAGGGCCCAGGAGCTGACGATCCGCCTGCTCAGCCTTCTGGCTGACAAGCGCCGGCTCGACCTGCTGGGGAGCATCGAGCAGGAGTACCTGGCCCTTCTCCGGGCGAGGAAGAACATTCTCACGGCTTACCTGACCTCCGCTCAGCCGCTGTCCGATGCCACCGTGGCCGATATCAAGGCCAAACTGACCGGGAAGTTCGGCAAGCAGCTGGAGCTGGCGGTCGAAGTCGACCAGTCGCTCATTGGCGGCCTGACGCTGCGCGTGGGCGACGAGGTAATTGACGGCAGCTTGAAGGGCAGGCTGGCGGTGCTCGAACGCTCGCTGCTGTCCGTGTAGGCGCAGGAAAGATTTTTCACCGTAGCGGTAAACGACAGAGGTTCAGAAGAGATGGCAATCAGACCCGACGAAATTACTTCCGTGTTGAAGGCACAGCTGGAGCAGTATCAGGCGGCGCTCAACGTGACCAACGTCGGCAGCGTGCTGCAGGTGGGCGACGGGATCGCCCGGGTCTTCGGCATGGAAAAGGCCATGGCCGGCGAGCTGGTGGAATTCGAGGACGGGCACGGCACCATGGGTATGGTGCTCAACCTGGAAGAGGACAACGTCGGCGTCGTCATTCTCGGTGAAGGACGGGAGATTGAAGAGGGGACGACCGTCAAGACGACGGGCCGGATCTCCTCCTGCCCGGTCGGGGAGCCGCTGCTCGGACGGGTGATTGACCCGATCGGGCAACCGCTCGATGGCAAGGGACCAATAAACGCCAGCGAGTTCCGCCCGATCGAGGTCAAGGCTCCCGGCATCGTCGCCCGCCAGTCCGTCTGCGAGCCTCTCATGACGGGAATTTCGGCGATCGACGGCATGATCCCGATCGGGCGCGGCCAGCGCGAACTCATCATCGGCGACCGCCAGACAGGAAAGACTGCCATCGCCATCGATACCATCCTCAACCAGAAGGATCAGCCGAACCGCCCGGTCTGCATCTACGTGGCCATCGGGCAGAGGGAATCCAACGTCGGCCGCATTCAGAAGATACTCGAAGAGCGCGGCGCCATGGAGTACACGATCATCATCAGCGCCTCGGCGACGACGGCGCCCGCCGTGCAGTTCCTGGCCCCGTATGCCGGTGCCACCATCGGCGAGTACTTCATGCACAAGGGGCAGCATGCCCTCTGCGTGTACGACGACCTCTCCAAGCACGCCCAAGCCTACCGGGCGATGAGCTTGCTTTTGAGACGGCCGCCGGGACGGGAAGCCTATCCCGGCGACGTGTTCTACCTGCACAGCCGCCTGCTCGAGCGCGCCGCCAAGCTGTCCGACAAGCTCGGCGCCGGCTCGCTTACCGCGCTGCCGATCATCGAGACGCAGGCCGGCGACGTCTCGGCATACATTCCCACCAACGTGATCTCGATTACCGACGGGCAGATCTTCCTGGAGACGGACCTCTTTTACGCGGGCGTCCGCCCGGCCATCAACGCCGGGATCTCGGTCAGCCGGGTCGGCGGCGCTGCCCAGACCAAGGCCATGAAGATGGTGGCCGGCAAGCTGCGCCTGGACCTCGCCCAGTTCCGCGAGCTTGAGTCCTTCGCCCAGTTCGCCTCCGATCTCGACAAGGCGACCCAGGATCAGATCCGGCGCGGGCAGAAGCTGACCGAGGTGCTCAAGCAGCCGCAATACCAGCCGCTCTCCCTGGCCCAGCAGGTGTCGATCATCTACGCGGCCAACTCCGGCGTGCTCGACGACGTGGACAGCAAGGACATCCCCCGCTTCAAGAGCGAGTGGTTCAAGTACCTCTCCGCCCAGGCCAAGGAGATGGAATCCAGGCTCAACGGCGGCAACAAGCCGAGCGCCGAGGAGGAGAAGGCGCTCAAGGAGCAGCTGGTGAAGTTCAAGGAGAACTTCTTCAAAGCGTAAGCGGCGCCGCACCACGGTAATCAGCCAGGCACAGGAAGACGATGGCAAACCTCAAGGCGATCAGGAGCAGAATCAAAAGCGTGCAGGCGACGCAGAAGATCACGCGCGCCATGCGTCTTGTGGCTGCCGCCAAGGTGCGCCGGGCGCAGCTGCGGGTGCAGGCGGCGCGGCCTTTCACCACGCGCGTGGTCAAGCTTCTGCGCGAGGTGGTGCGCGACACGGCCGCTGTCGACCTGCTGGAGCTGCCGCTGCTTGCCCGCCGGGACAGGATCAAGGATGTGGGCATCATCGTGCTCTCCTCCGACCGCGGGCTATGCGGCTCCTACAACACCAACGTCTTCAGGGTGGTGCTCGAGCGGCTGGAGCAGCTGCAGGGCGAGGGCAAGACGCCGCACCTGATCCTGGTAGGACTGAAGGCGGTGGCGTTTTTCCGCCACGTCAAGGTCGACCGCCTGAAGACCTACACTCTTTTGCCGGCGATTCCCACCGTGCAGGAGGCCAAGCTGATCGCCGACCAGGCGGCCGAGATGTACGTCGGCGGCAAACTCGACGCCGTGGAGATCATCGGCACCCAGTTCATCTCCATGCTGCGCTCGCAGGTCGTGAACACGAAGTTCCTGCCGGTCGAGCTGCCCCCGCCCGAGGAGCACCACGCCCTCGAGCCGGAGATGCTCTTCGAGCCCACGATTCAAGAGGTGCTCGAGCGCGAGCTGCTTCCCAAGTATATCGAGAACGTCATCTTCCAGGCCCTCCTCGATGCCTCCGCCTCCGAGCTGGCTGCCCGGATGAACGCCATGACCAACGCCTCCAACAACGCCCGCGACCTGATAAGCGCGCTTACGCTGGTATACAACAAGGCGCGGCAGGCCAGCATCACCCAGGAGCTCCTGGAGATCGTCGGCGGCGCCGAGGCGCTCAAGGGCTAGGAACAGCTGCCGGCGCTCGATCTCATCAGATCGGCTCTTTTAACCGCCTGTCGAGCCGCCGCCAGGGGCGGTGACCGGCAGACCGGCTTGCGGGGCGGCGCCGGCGGTGCCCATGGAAGTGCTCGCCGACCCTGCGGCCTGCGTGTCGTTGGTGATGATGTTCTGCAGCGCCGAGGCATCGCTGGCGGAAAGACCGCTCTGCTGCGCTTGCTGCAAGGCCTGGTTGAGCAGGGTGGCATCATCCGCGGGCGGGTTTGCCGATTGCAAAAGGCTGTCCACGGCGCTGACGAACTGCTGGGCCCCGGCCTGGCTGACCGTGTTGTTGCTCACGGCGTTCTGCAGATCGGTGGCCACCTGGTTGAGCACCGGATCGCTTGCCGCGGGGGCCGGGCCGGAGGTGCCGCCGGTCTGGTCCGTCGGTTGCCCGGTCGTCTGCCCGGTTGCGCCCGGGGCTGTCTGGTCGGTGGCGGTGCTGCCTGCCTGGCCGCCAATTGGCCCGAACGGCTGACCGGTGGTCGGATCGATAAGGACGCCTGAGGTCTGGTCGACCGGCAGCCCGGATACCTGATCGACTCCTCCCTGGGCGGTGGAGCTGACCCCGATGGCGCCGGGCGAGCCAGGCGCGGTGGTGCCGGCTGCTGTCCCCTGATCCATGTTCTGCATGAGGGTGACGAAGTTGGGATCGGACAGAAGCTGCGGGTCCATGCTCATTGTCTGCAGCAAGTACTCCATGCCGCTCGCCCGATCGCCTTGCTGCCAGAGCGAAAGCCCTTGCGTGAGGTCCGAGAGCACGCCCTGCGGAACCTGTCCGCCGGTGCCCGGCTGGACAGGGTTACCGCTGGCATCCGTGCCCGGGGCAAGGCCTGCGCTGGTGCTGGCGGTGCCGGTGGCGCTGGCCGGCACGTCCTGCTGAATGAGAGCTTGCAGGGCGGCGGCGTCCTGGGAGGAGAGCTGCTGGGCGCCGTTTTGCCCGCTGGTGAGGTCGCTCAGGGCCTGGGTCAGAGCCTGGTTGTCGGTGGCCTGACCGCTGCCGAGATAGTTCATCGCCTGGGTTTCGAAAGCTTGCAGGGCCTGTGCCGAGAGCTGACCACCCTGAACCAGAGACTGGGCATCGGTGTCGAACTGGGACAGCTGCGCGTCGGCGCCGGCGAACGGGTCGCCGGCGGTGCCGCCCGTGGTGCTGCCGCCCGTGGTGCTGCCGCTGGTGTCCAGCGGGGTCGTTGACGAGGCGCCGGTCTGCCCGCCGCCGCTGGCGGCCTGGCCGGCGGTGGCGTCGGCGCCCGGGGTGGTGGCTGCCTGGCTGCCGCTGGCGGCCTGGGCCTCGACGCCCTGGAAGCTTTGCAGGAAGGTATTGTCTTGCAGGATCTGGGGATTGTTCACCGCCGCCTGCATCAGATAGAGCATGCCGTCAACCTTGTCACCGACCTGGAGGAAGTTCAGCCCCTGCGTGTAGACGGAGGGATCGACCAGGTTGCTGCCGGCTCCCTGCAGGCTGGCGTCGCCGGAGGACGGCGAGCCCTGCGCGCCCGGCAGGCCGGGCGTCGAGGAGGCGTCGGCCGGTGCCGTCTGGCCGCCGGTGCTGGTGGGCGGATAAGGATAAGCGTCAAAGACATTGCCGTCGGGAGACGGCTCGTTCTCCATCACGCGCAGGGTCTGGACAAAGGTGGCATCCTGCAGGAGCTGCGGGTTCTGCTGGGCAGCCTGCATCAGTCCCAGGATCCCGTCTTTCTCGTCCCCCGACTGCAGGGTCTCTAGCGCCTGCTGCAGCATGCCGCCTGCGGCGCCGCCCGTTGTCGGTCCGCCCGCGGTGCCGGCGGCAAGCTGGCTCAGGTCGGTGGTTGCTCCCGGGGCAGTGCTTAACGTGGTGCTGCTGTCGGCCGGCAGCTGCCCGGTGGCATTCAGGTATGCCGAGCTCCAGAGGTTCTCGGGCACCTGGCTGGAACCCGGCGACGGGTTGCCTTCGGGGGTTTCGAAGGGGTTCGACATTTTTTTACTAAGCTCCGACTGAGTAGTTTGACTGGGGGATAGGTCTGCTGAAGCCTGGCGCCTATACTAGGAGGCGCTGCGCATCGTGTCAGTCGTGTAACTACGTAGCGAAAGATTAAATCGTGAAGAATCGCCAGCCGTCGGCAAAGCTTTCCCCTCCTGTCCGGGCCTTGTCCCTATAATTTGGGCATGGCGCAGGAGAGGCTTCAACCAGGGCAGGCTGGCGGTCCGGACGAATACGAGCTGGCGGCTGCGCTGGCTGCCGTGCAGGTGTTCGCGGACGAAGTAGAGGCGCAAGCGGATGGCTGCCAGGCCACGGCTGCCGGCTCCTGGGCGGCTGCCGCCGTTCTGGAAGGTGTTGCGGGCGGGGCGCTCCGCTTGTGCCGCCCCTTGCCGGCCGGGGCCAGGCGCCATCCCTGGCTGGCGCCGGCGCTTGCCTTCCTTCCCTCGTGGTTGATCATCGCCGCTCTCCTTTTTTCCGCAGGCATGCCGGTCCTGGCCCAGGGGCAGGCGGCAGCCGAGCGGGAGCGGGCCGGGACGCTTGCGGTCAGGGTCTGCCTTACCACCACGCCGAAGGGGATCACGGTCGACCTGCCGCAGGGCGCCGACCTCAAAGACGCGCTCAGCGGCCGGCTGCTGAAACACCTGCCTGCCGCCAGCAAGATCATCCTGCCCGGCCAAGAAAGGCGATCGCTTTTGCTCGAGCCGGCCTATCCGGCCGGGCTTTTCGAGCTCAACGGCAAGCTCTATCGTGGCCGGTTGCTGGTGCGGAGATCGCAGGCCTCGCCCTCGGCCGTCAACGCGATCAACATCGTGGACCTGGAAGAGTATCTTCTTTCGGTGGTGCCCTCCGAGATGCCCAGCGGCTGGCCGCTGGAGGCCCTGAAGGCGCAGGCTATTGCCGCTCGTTCCTACGCCGTCTCCCGCCTGGGCACGTATGAGGCGGAGGGGTTCGATCTCAAGGCCACCACCGAGGATCAGGTCTACGCCGGCGTGCAGGCGGAATCTCCCGCCACAAGCCAGGCTGTTGCCGAGACGGCGGGGATCGTCTTGAAGCACGAAGGCAAGGTGGTGCCGGCCTTTTTCCACAGCACCAGCGGCGGTTACACCCGGGCGCCGGAGCCGCTGTCCGGAAGGTATTATCCCTTCCTGAAGGCGGTCCCCGACTACGACGACCGCTCGCCGTACTTCACCTGGTCACAGAATCTGGCGGTGCCGGTGATCGAGGAAGCGCTGCGCGGCTGCGGGCGCGGGGTGGGCAGCTTGCTGGGGGTCTATGTGATCGCCCGCGCTCAGGGCTTTCGGGCCGGGCACGTGCTGGTGGTGGGCAGCGAGGGCATCCGCCTGCTCACCGGCGAGGAGATGCGGCGAATTCTCAAGCTGCCGAGCACCAATTTTAATGTCGGCTGCGCGGAAGAGGCATACGTCATTGCCGGGCGCGGCTTCGGGCACGGGATGGGGCTGTCGCAGTGGGGGGCGAGGGCGCTGGCGGAAAACGGATATAATGCAGCACAGATCCTCGCGTATTACTATAAGGATGTCTCGCTGGACTACCTGGAAGACAAGGCCAGCCAAATCGGACAGGACAGCCGCGCACAAGCTCCCCTAACGGGCGCCGAGCCAGGACCGGCGAAGCCAATTTGAGGTCGCTTACGTGATTCAATTCTTTGCCGTCGTGGTCATGCTGGCCATCCTCAGTGTGCTTATCATCGTGCACGAGGTCGGCCATTATTCCGTGGCCCGCCTGTTCGGCTTTCAGACGCCGGTCTTCGGTTTCGGTCTGCCCTTCCTCGGCCCCTACTGGGTGGTGGGCAGGCGCTGGGGCACGGAGTTCCGCTTTCATGCCCTGCTTCTGGGCGGCTATGTGGCCATTCCGGAGCTGGGCGACGAGTCGCAGATGGAGGCAGACCTCGGGGTGCCGTTGAAGCCGTTCCGCAAGTTCCCGATCTGGCAGAGGGTTCTGGTGGCCGCGGCCGGCGTGGCCTTCAACGTCATCTTTGCCTACCTGATCATGCTCATCATGTTCCTCTCCCTGGGGCAGCCGGTGCAGCCTACGGTCGTGCACTCGCTCATCAAGAGCAACCCGATCGCCTTAAACGCGGGCGTCAAGGCAGGCGACCAGCTGCTCTCCGTCGAGGGCGTCAAGGTGACGAGCCCCGATGATGCCGTCCACCTGCTCACGAGCCACAAGGCCCAGGAGGTGCACGTGGTCGTTGTTCGGCAGGGGCGCCCGCTGACGCTCGCCATGACAACCAACGCCCAGGGCAAGGTGGGCATGGCGCTAATCTCCAAAGGGCGGGTGACCTACGAAAGGGTCGGCGGCAACTTTCTGGATGTGGCCTGGCTTGCCGCGGTCAGGCTCTACGGGCTGACCATGAACATGTTCGAGGCGCTGGGGCAGCTGTTCTCCGGGGTCTTCGCCGGCGGCGGCGGCGAGCGCGGGCCTGCGCTGGGCATCCAGGACCTGCACGGTGTCTTCGCCGTAATCAAGATCGGCGCCGATATCGCTCAGCAGGACTGGACACAGCTGTTTCTGTTCACAATCATGATTAGCATGGACCTGGCGATCATCAACATGATCCCCTGGCCGGCCCTCGACGGTGGGCACATAGCCTTCATGGCCCTGGAGGCGGTGCGCGGCAAGCCGATGGCCGAAAAGCCGCAGGGCGAGATTATGAAGTGGGGCGTGATTACGCTTCTGGTGCTCATGGCGCTGGTGACGATCAATGATATAACCGCCTGGTTCGAGGGCAAGCTGAACATCAGGCTCTACAAGGGCGACAAGGAGAAGGTGACTGCCCCGGACCGGACGCCTGCTGCCGCACCGCCGTCGGGGGCCCCTGCGCCCTCGGCGCCGTAATACAATGAAAGAGCAACCGTCCCAACCGGAGGCCCATGCCACAATACGATTACCGATGCCAGGAGTGCCGGCAGCCATTTACTGTTGAGCGCTCGATGACCGAGTCCCACGAGCCCGACTGCTCCCACTGCGGCAGCAGCAAGGTGACCAGGATCTGGAAGGCCTTCATTCTCGCCGGCGGCAGCACGCAGGACGTCGGTCAGGGAATGTCACCGGCGGCCGCCAGCAAGAGGTCCGGGTGCGGCTCCTGCAGCTCGCACTCCTGCGGCAGCTGTCATTGATCTACCCTTTGCTGGCTGGCGCTCGCTGCGCCGCAGGCTGCGCGGCGTCAGGCCGGGCGGGGCAGGCCTAGCCTGCTCTCCGCCGCCGTTCAGGCCACTCCGCATCTGTTGATGGCACCGGAGGCTGCGCCTCCTTTGCCCTGCCCACAGGCAATGGCTCAACGCTCCGGCTGCGCCTTGCCTAGCAGCTGAGCTCGCCCTGGGCAATTGAGAGGGTATCGAGCAGCGAGCGCAGTTTCGCCTCCTCCTCCTCCGGGAAGGCGAAGGATTCGTCGTCGGACGGGAAGCCCATCTTGCGGACATCCTCGGCGTAGCTGCTGATCGCTTGATCGCACAGTTCGGCGAGATTGGCGTAGCGTCTCACGAAGCGCGGTTGGAAGTCGGTGTACTTGCCGAGCAGGTCGTCGGTGACCAGGATCTGCCCGTCGCAAAAGCGCCCGGCTCCTATCCCCACGGTCGGTACGGTCAGGGTCTCGGAGATGATCTTTGCCACCACCGTCGGTACCATCTCCAGCACCAGGCTGAAGACGCCGGCCTCCTGCAGGGCGATCGCATCCTGAACCAGCTTCGCCGCTTGCTCGGCGCTGCGCCCCTGCACGCGGGTGCCGCCCAGGGCGTGCACGGATTGGGGCGTGAAGCCGAGGTGGCCCATCACCGGCACGCCCATCGACACCAGCCGCCCGACCGTCTCCAGATTGAGCGGCGTTGCCCCTTCCAGCTTCACCGCCTCGGCCTGCGCCTCCTTGATGAACCTGCCGGCATTGCTGATCGCCTGCTTGACGTCGACCTGATAGCTCATGAACGGCAGGTCGGCCACGACAAAGGCCCGGCTCACGCCCCGCGTCACCGCCTTGGTGTGATGGATCATCTCATCCATGGTCACGGCGTGCGTGGTCGGGTGACCGAGCGCCACCATGGCCAGACTGTCTCCGACCAGGATGAGGTCGACGCCGGCCTTGTCAAGAATCTTGGCGGTGGAGTAATCGTAGGCGGTGAGGCAGACTATCCTGCGCCCTTCCTGCTTGTATTTCTGAAATGTCAGGGTGGAGACCTTCTTGGACATCGTCTGTTGCTGCCCTCCGTCAGTAGCCGCGCTTGCGGATCTGCTCCTGGCGTGCGCGCTCTCTCGCCTGTCCTTGCTGCAAGGCGACTATGTGCTTGGGATCATACGGGTATTTGCCTGCCAGCTCATGAAATTTCTGGTACATCATGCCGGCGTCGCCGGGCAGATTCAGCTTCTCCAGCACATAGGCGAGATTGTAGACGGCGCCGTCATATTTGGGCAGGATCAAGGTGCCCGCCTGATACTTGGCCAGAGCCCCGTTCAGGTCGCCGGCGGCCTCCAGGCAGAATCCCATATTCTGTGTGGCTTCGAAGCTCTGCGGGTTTAACTCCATGGCCCTGCCGAAGCTGGCCTTGGCCCCTTCCAGGTCGCCGTCGTCGTACTGGCTGATCCCCTTGCTCACCAGCGCCTGCACCTCCGCCGGATCGTAAGGCGGCGGCTTCTTGCGGCGCTGCTCGGCTTGCCGCCTGGCCTGTTTGATAAGGTCGGCCACGTGCTTTTGCGAGTCCTTGCTGTTGCCGGTCATCGGCAGCAGGTCCTTCCACGTGTCTATGGCATCCGGCAACTGTTTCTTGAACTCGTAACAGACCGCCTCCGTGAACTTGAGCACGATCGGGTCGACCTTGGCGTAGCCCTGGCTCTCCGAATAGAGCGGGTTCACCCTCTGAGCCTCCTTCACCTCGGTCAGACAGCGGTCGAGATCGCCGCGAAAATAGCGGAGCTTGCCCAGCTCCCAGTGCGCAGCCGCGAACTTCCCGTCGATCATGAGCGCGCGGCGGAACTCCGCCTCGGCGTCATCCAGCCTGCCCTCTGCGCAGTGAATTGTTCCCAGGTTGTAATGAATGACCGGATTCTGCGGAACCAGCTTTGATGCTACCTGCAGCTTCTCCAGGGCCTTGGAGAGATCCTCAGTGCTTGTCTTCGACTTCTCGAAGACGGCCAGACCCAGCGCCTGCAGCGCCTGCCAGTAGTCCGGCTTCAGGCGGCAGGCCGTGTCGTATTCCTCGATCGCCCGGTCGAGGTTACCGCGCCGCTGCAGGACCTCCCCCAGGTGGTGGTGGGCGAAAGGATAGCGAGGATTGATACGCAGGCACTCTTCGAACTCGTGCTGGGCCTGCGGCAGCTTGCCGGTCTTCATCAGGAACATCCCATAAGAGTTGCGGCAGTCCAGAAAGTTGTAATCGAGCGTCAGTGCCGCCCGGTAATTCATCTCGGCGTTGTAGTTGTCGCCGTTGTCCGCTTGTGCCTGGGCCATGAGCAAAAACGCGTACTTGTTTTGATTGTCCGCGCCGATCGCCTTGTTGCACAGGTTGATGGCCGTGACCAGGTCGCCCGCCTTGTAGGTCTCCATCGCCTGTTGATAGTACATCACCGATTTGCCCTTGTTGGGCCCGAAGCCCTGCGCGTGCGCCGCCGATAGCCCACCGGCCGGCCAGGCCAGCCAGGCGCAGATGAAGGTGGCGAAGATAAGTTGCGGCCAGGCTCTCATTGAGCGGTCTCCGGCGATGAGGCGAGGGCGGCATTGATCTTCATAATAGCTGCTTGACGGCCGGGTTGACTAAACGGCCCGGGCGCGGGCCGGTTGGCGCGCAGCCGCGGCGATCCGGCGCCGCACGATCAGCCGGGAGGTCAGGGCAGTTATAGGTTACCCAACGCCTGTGGCTGTCTGGCATAATTACCGAGTGCCGAAAGGCTCAGGCGGCCATATAAGGGAAGGAAGCTTGGACGAGAAAGTTGCCGACCGGATTCGAGGCGCGATCCTGGGGGCTGCCTGCGCCAATAGCCTGGGCGGCAGCTGCGTTGGGCTCAACCGTAGGGACATTGAGTCGAGCCTGGGCCCTGTCGGGCTCCGGGACTTCAGCCCTGGCCTGTCCCGCTCCTTCCTGCCAGACCACCAGCCCGGCGCCTATCTCGCCGACATCTATCTGGCGCTGGCGCTGGCCGACTCGCTTGTCGCCAACCAGGGCGAGCTGAAGGAGGGGGATCTCAAGGGACGGCTCACGGCGCTTCTGGAATGTGACCGGTTTTTGCAAGGGGGCCCGGGTGCTCCTTGCCTTGCTTCCTTGAGACGGATGGCCGACGGGGAGGCGCCGGTGAACGACGGCTCGCTGGAGTCTACCCACGACCACGGCGCGGCCAGGGCTTTTCCGGTCGGCTGCCTGCCGGATCGCTGCGATCTGGTGGACATTGCCACCAGGCAGGCCAAGGTCACGCAGGCCGACAGCCGGGTGTGGGCTGCTGCTGCTGTCCTGGCCCACAGCGTGGCCTCGTTCATCAGGGGCGAGCGCCTGGAAAGCGAGGAGGAGGTGCGCCGTTACGTGCAAGCGGAGTTCGCGGTGGCAAAAAAGATCGATCCCCGCTTTGCCGAGTGGTGGGACGATGTGGCGCCGGACCTCGATTATGCTCACCCGGCTCAGGGCCTGCCCTACTCGCTTGTCAATGTGCAACCGGAAGTTAACGAGGGGGTACCCACGGCAGTTGGAATTTTCTTGATTTTCAGGCATAGTTTTGAGGAAGCTGTTTGCGCTGCCGCATGTGCTGGTGGCGACACGGACACGGCGGCAGCAATTGTCGGGGCCCTGTCCGGCTCTTATCACGGTGCCTCGGCCATTCCGGGCTGCTGGCTTGATAAGATTGCGCAGCGCGACAGGCTGGAGGCGGTAGCCCAGGGATTGATTAACCTGTGGTAATCGCCGGGCTACAAATCGAAATGATAGGAGAAGCAAAACGTGGGCAGTTTGATAGACAGGGTCGGCATCGTGACGGGCTCCGGGCGCGGCATTGGCAAGGCAATCGCCGAGGCCATGCTCCATGAGGGAGCCAAGGTGGTCATCTCGGACATGAACGAGGAGCTGGTCAAGCAGACGGCCGACGAGCTGAAGCAAAAGGGCGGACAGGTGCTGGGGCTGGTCTGCAACGTCACCGTCACCGAGAGCATTGAGAAGATGGTCGAGACCGTGGTCAACAGCTGGGGGCGGATCGACATTCTGGTCAACAACGCCGGCATTACCCGGGACGCGCTGTTCATGCGGATGACCGAGGAGCAGTGGCAAGCTGTCATCGACACGAACCTGAGCTCGGCCTTCAAGGTCACCAAGCCGGTTGTGAAGGTGATGTCCAAGCAGCGCGAAGGGCGCATCATCAACATCGCCAGCACCTCCGGTGTTCACGGCAACTTCGGACAGGCCAACTATGCTGCGGCCAAGGCAGGGCTAGTCGGGTTCACCAAGACCATCGCCCTCGAGTACGCCTCCCGGAACATCACCTGCAACGCCGTGGCGCCCGGTTTCATCGACACGGCCATGACGCAGGCCCTGAGTCAGGACGTGGTCACCAAGATACTGGACAAGGTGCCGCTCGGGCGCATGGGTACACCCGATGACATCGCCAAAGCCGTGCTCTTCTTTGCTGGTCCGGGGGCCTACGTGACCGGGCAGGTCCTGGAAGTCAACGGCGGACTGTACACATAGCCCGAGCCGGTCGACAAAATGGCAAAAGGTGGCGCGCTGCCCGGCAGCGTGTGCTTCCGATCCGCCTGCCAGGAAGGAACGGTTCGCCGGCAACTAAACCGATATCGGTTTAGCGATCGCCGCCGTCAAGCCGATTGGCCTCGCGGGGGGTGGAAGTTAAACCGATATCGGTTTAGCACTCGCCCGCCAGGGGCGGGCCGGCGAGCGTACCGCGGGCTCGAAAGTTAAACCGATATCGGTTGAGTTTTCGGCCACCGACCCTGACCGCGACCGCCGACACCTGGCTGCCGAGCCCTGCCCGCTATGGGCTGCCTCGTCTCCGTCTGCCTGGCTTAATAAAAAAGGGAAATGAATGGCCGATGATTACGATGACGGGCCCGGCGTGATATTCTAAGCAGCCTGGGTTGTCTCAGACAGCCTCTTACCGTTGCGTTTTCGTCAAGGGGGTAATAAGGACTCATGGAAGAAAAGGAAGCCTTCGAGCGAGTTAAGAAGGTAACCGTCGCTCAGCTGAACGTGAATGCTGACGAAGTGACCATGGAAGCGAGCTTCACCAAGGATCTGGGAGCCGATTCGCTCGACACGGTCGAATTGGTCATGGCCCTCGAGGAAGAATTTGGTATGGAAATCCCTGACGAAGACGCCGAAAAGATCACGACCGTTGGCGAAGCTGTTAAGTACATCGCCCAGCACATTTAACGTACGTGGTCTACGGTACCGGGCGGGGCGGACCTGTCCCGGTTAGCCGCATGTGGGGCGGGCTCGACGAGACCGTACCTGATAAGCTTCTGTTGGAATGGCAAATGAGCGCGTAGTGGTTACCGGCATCGGCCCAGTCACCTCAGTGGGGACTGGGAAGGATGAGTTCTGGGCCGGCATCCTGGCGGGCAAATCGGGGGTGGGCCCGGTGACGCTGGTTGCCGAGAAAAACCGCTCCGCCTGCAAGATCGCCTCCGAGGTCAAAGATTTCGACCCGCTCAAATATATGGAGCCGAAGCAGGCCAAGCGGATGGATCGCTTCATTCAGTTTGCCGTGGCCGCAAGCAGGCTGGCGGTAGCCGATGCCAAGCTCGATATGTCCCGGGAGGATCCGACCCGGGTGGGCGTGGTTGTAGGGTCGGCGGCCGGCGGTTTCGACACCATCGAAAAGCAGCACCTGATCCTTCTGGAGAAGGGCCCGGACCGCTGCTCTCCTTTTACGGTGCCGATGCTGATTGTGAACATGGCGGCCGGCTGGGTGTCGATCATTCACGGCGCCAAGGGCCCCAACTCTTGCACCGTCACAGCCTGCGCCACCTCCGCCCACTCCGTGGGCGACGCTTACCGGATTATCCAGCGCGGCGAGGCGGATGTGATGTTTGCCGGCGGCAGCGAGGCGCCCATCACCGCCCTGTGCATGGCCACCTTCGCCGCGGCCAGGACCCTGTCCACGAGAAACGAGGCGCCCGAGAAGGCGAGCCGTCCGTTTGACAAAGATCGCGACGGCTTCGTCATGGCCGAAGGTGCAGGGATTCTCATCCTAGAGTCGCTCTCGCATGCCAGGGCCCGCGGAGCTTATATCTACGCGGAGATGGTCGGCTACGGCATGACCGGCGACGCCTTTGATATCGTGCAGCCCTGCGGCGACGGCGACGGCGCCTACCGGGCCATGCTCGCCGCCCTCGGGGATGCGGGCCTGGGACCGGAGCAGGTCGATTATGTCAACGCGCACGGCACCTCGACGCTGGTCGGCGACCGCGCCGAGACGGTAGCGATCAAGCGGGTCTTCGGTAAGCGCGCGGCAAGCAAGGAGCTCCCGGTCAGCTCCACCAAGTCGATGACCGGGCACCTGCTGGGGGCGGCTGGCTCGGTGGAGGCGGCGATCGCCGTCCTGGCGATTGCCCAGTCGGCTATCCCGCCCACCATCAACCTGGATAATCCGGACCCGGATTGCGACCTTGATTATGTGCCCCACGTCGCCCGCCGCAATGTGCCGGTAGCCGTGGCCATGTCCAATAGCTTCGGCTTCGGCGGGCACAACGCCTGCCTGGTTTTCAAGAAATTCTCCGAATAGATGAAAGAGCTTGTCGGCAAGTCGGTTCAGGAGCTGCGGGCCCTGCTTGGCGGCAAGGCCGTCAGCGCTCGCGAGGTATTGGCCGCGCACCGGCAGCATATCGACTCCGTAGAGCCCGAGCTTCAGGCGTTCAACTGTTTGACGGAGGATCTCGCTGCCAGGCAGGCGGCGCGTGTAGACAAGCTCATCGCCGACGGCGAGGTGCTGCCGCCGCTGGCCGGGGTGCCGATCGCCCTCAAGGACAACATCTGCGTGCCAGGCTATCCGACGACCTGCTCGTCGAGGATCCTGGAGAGCTACCGGCCGCCCTACCAGGCCACGGTCGCCGAGCGGCTGCAGGAAGCCGGGGCAATTTTTGTCGGCAAGACCAATCTGGACGAGTTCGCCATGGGGTCGTCCACCGAGAACTCGGGCTTCAAACCGACGAGAAACCCCTGGAATACCGCAATGGTGCCGGGAGGCTCCTCGGGCGGCTCGGCCGTGGCCGTGGCCTCCGGCATGTCGGTGATCGCTTTAGGATCCGACACCGGCGGGTCGATCCGCCAGCCGGCCTCGTTCTGCGGGGTGGCCGGCATGAAGCCGACCTACGGGCGCGTATCGCGTTTCGGCCTTGTCGCCTTCGCCTCCAGCCTGGACCAGATAGGGCCGCTCGGGCGTTGCCTGGAGGACGTGGCGATCACGCTTTCGGTAATCAGCGGTCACGACGGCAAGGACTCCACCTCGCTTAGCCTGCCGGTGCCCGAGTACGTAAAGGAGCTCACCGGCGATGTTGAGGGGCTGAGAATCGGTGTCATAAGCGAGCTTACCGGGCAGGGAATGGATGCGGAGGTGCTGGAGTCCGTAGAGCTGGCGGCCCGGCAGCTCGGGCAGCTGGGCGCCGGTGTGGAGGAGGTGTCGCTGCCGGCCACCAGGCACGCACTTGCCGTCTATTACCTGATCGCCACCGCCGAGGCCAGCGCCAACCTGGCCCGCTATGATGGTGTCAAATACGGTTACCGCCACCGGCAGGCCGAGGACCTGCTCTCCATGTACCGGGCGAGCAGGCAGGAGGGGTTCGGCGTCGAGGTGAAACGGCGCATCATGCTCGGCACCTACGCGCTCTCCTCCGGCTATTACGATGCCTATTACAAAAAGGCGCAACAGGTGCGGCGATTGATCAAGGAGGAGTTCGACAGGGCCTTTGCCCGGTTCGATCTGCTTGTCTGCCCGACATCGCCGACGGTGGCATTCGAGTTCGGCGCCAGGACAGGCGATCCGTTGCAGATGTACCTTTCGGACATAGCCACCATACCGGTCAATCTGGCCGGCCTGCCCGGAATCTCGATCCCCTGCGGTTTCGGCAAAAGCGGGCTGCCGATCGGCCTGCAGCTGATCGGGCCGACCCTGGGGGATGCGCAGGTCTTGAGGGCCGCGCATGCCTTCGAACAAGCCACCGAGTTTCACAAAAAGAGATCGCCCGTTTTGTCCGCGGCTTAAGCGCGCTGATCACCGCGGTCAAACCGCGCGCCGCAAGGAGAGTACCCAATGAGAAGAGATCTGATACTGCTTTCGGCCGCTGCCGCCCTGTCGGCGGCGGTGCCGCAGGCTCTCGCCGGCCCGAACGACTTTTTCGGCAGCACGATGCCCGGCGGCGCCCCCAGCGCCTCCAACCCGCCGCCGACCGGCAACGCGGGCATGGGCGGCGCCGGCGACTACAGCGACGACGAGAAGCGCATGCAGAAAAAGTACAAGGCCAACATGCAGCGCTACAAGGACCTGATAAGCAAGGGCGAGTCGATGATGAAGAAGGGCGAGTCGTCCCACAACGACAAGCTCTTCAAGCGCGGCAAGATCCTCAAGGAGATAGGCGAGCGCAACCTGAGCGAGCTTCAGGCCAACAACCCCTTCCCCGACATCAAAAAGGACGACAAGAAGGACGGCTCGAATTGAGCCCCCGGGTTTCACAAATTTGCCAGATTGTCCTGGTTTGATCACGGTTGCGGACGACCGGACGGACCTTTTCGGCCGCCGTGATATCCGGCGCAGCCGGTGGGTAGATAGAAGGCAAGGGGCCGGGGCAGGAGCCGAAGATGGGCGGGCAAGAAAAGGGCAGCCAGGGTGATCGGCCGGCCGACGGGATGGCGGGCAGCGCCAGCCCAGGCAACGGCCGCCTCACCGCCGAGCAGGAGACGGCGCTGGCCGAGCTTTACGTGCGCCAGCGCTTTGCCGGGCGCATGCAGGAGGCAGCCGGCTTCGTCAAGAACCACGCCCGGGCTTTTGCCCAGGCTTACCTGCGGGAGCACCAGCTCGAGCTGTCCTTGTTCTACCTGGCCAGCCAGTACGCGCGCCGGCACGCGCTCGACCAGTCATACGTGGACCGGTATGCCGGTGAGCTGGCGCAGAACTATGTTCTCGAGCACCCGCTGGAGCTGGCGCAGCGCTACCTGCTCGACCATCAGATGCAGCAGCCGGCCTCCTACCTGGAGGAGAATCAGATCGCGCTTGCGCAAAGCTACATCGATGAGCACCGGCTGGAGCTGGCCGAAAGGTGCGTGGCCGACTTCGGCGTCGAGCGACTGTCCGCGCGGGTCGGCGGGGACGCCCAGCAGGATGGCGGCGCCGGGCCGGCCGCTGAGGGGCCGGCGGCAGCGGCCCCGGAAAACCAGCCCGCCTTCGACCTGTCCGAGCTTGCCGGGCTCACGTTTGCCGGTGCAGCCGGCCCGCCGCTCAGCGGGCGCTATGCGGTCCCGGCAGCGGAGAAGCGGTTCGCCTGGGAGGGCATGCCGCCTGTGCCGCTGAGCGGGGATGGCTCTGGCTCCGGCCTGGCGGCCGGCTACAGGGCGGGGGCGCCGGGGCGCGGCGCCGGCAAGACCCTGGCCGGGGCTGTGCCCCCCGCCTGCATGCCCTGGGCCGAAAGCGCCGGCGCCGAGGTAACCAGCGCCTGGTTCTAGACCGCGCTCAAGTTCTGCTCTCCTGCTCTTTTTCCAGGCTGTCCAGGACGGCTATGAAGATATCCACCAGGAACGGATCCCACTGGCTGCCGGCGCCGTTGCGGAGCGCCTGCCTGGCCTGGTCGGTGGTCATCGCCGGCCTGTACGGCCGGTCGGAGATCATGGCGTGATAGGCGTCGACTATCGAGAGGATGCGCGCCGGCAGCGGGATCTCCTCCCCCTTCAACCCCTTCGGGTAGCCGCTTCCGTCCCAGCACTCGTGGTGGTTCTCCACGATGTCGCAGATATCCTTGAGCGCGTGAATCGGGCGCAAAAGCTGCGCCCCCAGCTGCGGGTGCTGGGTGATGATCTCCATTTCGTCGTCGGTGACCAGCCCGGACTTGTTGATGATCGTCTCGGGGATGGAGAGAACGCCGACATCGTGAAGGAGGCTCGCCACCCGGATCTGCTCGACCTGCTGCTGCGAGAGCCCCATGACCTTGGCCAGCAGCTCGGCGAAGCGGGCGGTCTCCAGGTGGTGCTCCTTGTTGTACTCGGACTTGGAGTAAAGCGCGCTGGCCAGGGCTTTGACCATCTCCACCACCTCGGGCACCAGCTCGTCCGCCAGCGCCCCCGGCGGCTGACCGGGCTCGACCGCCCCCCGGGCGGGCGACGGGGCGGCCTTCGACGCCTCGCCCCCGGCGGCCGCGGCGCCCTGCCCGGAGCTGAAGTCGGTGAAGATGAGGTCGGCAGCCGAGTGCACCTGGTTGCGTCCCAGCCGCTTGGACATGTACAGCGCCTTGTCGGCCAGATCGAGCAGCGCCTGGGCGCCCTCCGCGTCCTCCGGGTAGGCGGCCACGCCCAGCGAGGCCGTGACCGTGATCTCGATCTCCTCGTGCTTGATCACCTCCCGGGCCACGTGCCTGCGGATACGCTCGGCGACCACGAGGGCGCCCTCCTGGTTCACCTCGGGCAGGACGAGCAGGAATTCCTCCCCCCCGTAGCGCACCGGGATGTCCACGTCGCGGCAGTCGCTGCGGATGATGCGTGCCAGCGTCTTCAATACCGTGTCCCCGCACGGGTGGCCGTAGGAGTCGTTGATCGACTTGAAGTGATCGACGTCGATCATCACCACCGCCAGATTGCGCTGGTAGCGCTCGGCCAGCCGCAGCTGATCGGCCAGCTTCTCCTGCCCGGTGCGGTGGTTGAACAGCCCGGTGAGACCGTCGGTGATCGCCTGCCTTTGCACCCGGGCGTAGAGCCGGGCGTTGGTGACCCCGCTCGAGAGCTGATCGCTTACGGACTTGAGGAAGTTGTTGTTCTCGGTCGTCCAGACTGTCTCCGATTCGCACTTGTGCCCGCCCAGAAGCCCGAGCAGCTTCTCCTCGTAGGTGATCGGCACGTAGAAGAGCGAGCGGACCGGATAGGTGGTGAGAACCTTCCGGCGGAACGGCTCGACAAGCCGGTCCCTGCTCACGTCGCTGACGATCAGCGCCTGCTGCGGCTGGAAATTTTCCCGGAAGATCTCCAGGATCGCCAGGTCCTCGTCGCGCGGCATGAGCGCGTACTCGTCGGCGGTGACGTATTCGCTGCGGATGGTGTCGGCCGGCTCGTCGTCGCTGGGCAGGATGACGAAGCAGCAATCGAGCGAGAAGTGTCCGGCCAGCTCCTCCAGCATCTTGCCCACGTTTTCGTTCATGTTGAAGGACATCCTGATGATGTCGCTTATCCGGTGCAGCAGCTGCTCCTGTCCGATGAGGACCTGCTCCTTGAAGCGGCTGGCCTTGAGCTCGCGGTTGAGCTGGTCGAGCATGGCGTTGTCCCGGGAGAACTTGTGGTTGGCCTGCCGGGCTTTCTCCATTTCGCCTTCCAGGCGCTGCGCGTAGTCGTCCAGCAGCTGGCGCTGCACCGACAGCTCGCGCTCGTTCTTCCGCAGTCGCAGGGACGCGCGCACCCTGGCCATTAGCTCCGCCTCGTGGCAGCTCTCGGACAGGCAGTCGTCCGCGCCTGCGTTGAGCCCCTCCACCTTGCCGGCCGTGTTCGACTCCGCGGTGACAAGGATAACCGGGATGTGCTTCCAGTGCGGCGATTCTTTGAGCACGCGGCAGAGCGCGTACCCGGATGTGCCCTCAACCTCGCTGTCCAGGACGATCAGGTCGACGTGGCTTGCGCCGATGAGCTCCAGGGTTCTCGAGCCGGAATCAGCCTCGAGGATGTGGTACCTGCCGGCCAGAACCCGGGAGAGACGGCGCCTCATGTGCCGGCTGGAATGAACGACAAGGACGGTCTCGGCCTCCAGCGGCACGTTGTGGGCCTCGTCCCGCTCGCCGGGCGCGATCTCCGGCAGGCGGTTGGCCAGGTGCTGGCAGAAGAGCTTGAGCGTCGACAGATCCTTCTCGCTTATCTCGCGGGCTTCATCGAAGGAGACGACACGGATGAGCCCCTTGACCAGGCCCATGTTGTCGCCCGACTCGTCCATGATGGGGACGATCACGTACGGGAAGCCTGCTGCCGGCCCGGCAGCAGAATAAGCCCGGCCGATCCAGGGCTTCTGGGTCTGCTTGACCTTCTGGGCGGTGAGCGTGTGTGCCACCGTCAGCGGTTGCTGATGCTCGTCGCACAGACCGGCGACAAGTGCAGCCTGCTCGTCGTCTTCGCCGCCGGCCGTGAAGGAGACCAGGTTGACAATCTCGTGGCTGCGCACCAGGTCGATGAGCCCGTAATCAAAGCCCAGCAAGTGGCAGACGTGGCGCCGCACGGCGTCTAAGAACTCCTCGTGCCCCGGGGAATCCTGCTGCCGCGTCATCTTGTTTGCGCTCGTCACTGCCGGTCTGCGCCCTCCCTGAATAAGTATATTTTATCCAATGGGCGGAACCGCGCGGGCGGCCGCCCCGCATGGCCTGCGGTATGGGCTACGAGCCCAGGAACTTGCGCCACCAGCACTGGAACATAAGCAGCGTCCACAGCTCCTTGCGACGATCGACACGGCGCTCGGCATGCTCGGATAATAGCTTCTGGACATACGGCCAGAGGAATATGCCCTGCCGTTTTATATATTCCTCGCAGACAAGCTCCTCGAGCACCCCCTTGAACTCGTGGCGCAGCCACTTCGCCACCGGGATGCCGAAACCCTTCTTGGGGCGGGCGAGCGTCCGCCTGGGCAGCTGGGGCGCCATCGCCTTTTTGAGCAGGTACTTGGTCTTCATGCCCTTGATCTTGAGCTCGGTGGGCAGCGAGAGCGCGAACTCCACCAGCGGAAAGGCCAGGAAAGGCAGGCGCACCTCCAGGGAAGCAGCCATCGAGGCGCGGTCCGACTTGACCAGCAGGTCGTCGGCCAGGTAGGTGGCCAGGTCCACCTGCATGATCGTGGAGATGATGTCCCGGCTGCTGGCGCCCCCCGACGAGCTCACCGGCAGGTTGGGGTAGAGCTTGTCCTCGGAGGCGATGGTAATAAGCTCGGGGGCGATGAGCCTTGCGTGCTCGGTGACCGGGATCGAGCCCATCCAGCGCAGGTGGCGCTTGACCGGCGGGTCCTCGACGGCCGAGATGAACCGCTTGGCCTTGTAATCCAGGCTCAGGTTGTTGTGGGAAACGGGCAGGCTCCTGATCGCCGGCTCAAGGACGCCCTGCCTGAGCGACTTGGGCATCATCTTCCACAAGGCGGCCAGGCGATGAGCCTGGTAGGTGGGATAGCCGCCGAAAAGCTCGTCGCCGCCCTCGCCGGCCAGGGCGACGGTGACGTGCTGCCGGGCCATCTTGGAGAGAAAGTAGGTGGGGATGATGGAGGCGTCGGCCATCGGCTCGTCGAGCACCTGCCAGAGCTCCTCCATGTTCTCGAGGGCGGTCGTCGGGTCGAAGACGGCCACCTCGTGCTCGGTGCCCAGGTGGTGGGCCACCTCGGCCGCGTATTCGCTCTCGTCGAAGGAGCGGTCGGCAAAACCGATGGAGAACGTCTTCAGCTTCTCGGTGCGGCCGGCGGCAGCCAGGGCGGCGATGCTCGACGAGTCGACCCCGCCGGAAAGAAACACCCCCAGCGGCACATCGGACACCAGGCGCAGCCTGGTCGCGCTGCCCAGAAGAAAGACAAGCCGCTCGGCTGCCTCGCCCTCGGAGAGATTCAACGGATAGCCGGCCGGCTCCCAGTAGCTCTTGACCTTGACCAGCCCCCGCTCGACCAGAAGGTAGTGGGCGGGCAGGAGCTTCTCGATGCCGGCAAAGATCGAGTGCGGCGCCGGCACGTACTCGAGGGCCAGGTACTTCTGCAGCGCCAGCGGGTTCAGCTCCTTGCGCGCGGCCGGGTGGGCAAGGATGGCCTTTATCTCGGAGCCGAAGATGAACTGCCCGCCGAAGACGCCCCAGTGCAACGGCTTTTCACCCAGGCGGTCGCGGGCGATAAAGAGCCGCTGCCTCTCGTGGTCCCAGATGGCGAAGGCGAACATCCCCTCCAGAAAACGCAGGCACTCCACGCCGTACTCCTCGTAGAGGTGGACGATCGTCTCGGTGTCGCTGCGCGACTTGAGCGTGTGCCCGCGGGCGACGAGCTGCTCCTGCAGCTCCTGAAAGTTGTAGATCTCCCCGTTGAAGACGATCCAGGCCGAGCCGTCCTCGGTGCCGATCGGCTGGCGGCCGGTCTTTACATCGATTATCGATAGCCTGGTCATGCCCAGGGCCGCAGGCCCCATGACAAGCATGCCCTCGTCGTCCGGTCCCCGGTGGACGATGGTCCGGCACATGGCCGCCAGCGTGCCGTCAGCCGGGTCGACCGGGTGCCCGTTGACATTGAGATAGCCGGTGATGCCGCACATACGTAATCGCTCCCGGCTCGCGCCGCTCGCCCGCCTGCCTGGCCACCCGTCCAGGCCCCCTGCGGGCAGAAAGGCTCTGCCTGCCCGCCCCGGCCTGTCGCCCGCCGCGCCTCCCTGCCGGTCGAAGGCTCCGCCAGGCTATTGTCCACAATTTGCCTGCTGCCGGCATTAGATAGAGGCAATGGGGCACGCACGCCAGGGCCTTGCTAAACTGCTCACATCGCCGACCCAGCGCCACCGCCTTGCCAGACCTGTTGAAAGCTTACCCTCGGGAGTTTTACGAGCGCCACGCGCCGGCGGTGGCGCGCGATCTACTGGGCGCCGTTCTCTGCCGGGCTCTGGACGGCGAGCGCATCCTGAGCGGCAAGATCGTGGAGACCGAGGCCTATACCGCCTACGACCCAGCCTGCCACGCCTTTCGCGGCCGGACCCCCCGCACAGCGGTCATGTTCGGGCCGCCCGGGGTGGCATACGTCTACTTTATTTACGGCATGTACTTCTGCCTGAACGTGGTCACGGAGCCGGACGGCGTCCCGGGCGCCGTCCTCATCCGGGCGGTCGACTCCCGGGGCTGCGACGGTCCCGGCAAGCTGTGCCGGCAGTGGCAGATAACCGGCAGGGAAAACGGGGTGAGCCTTATGTCCCCGGCATCCGGGCTGTGGATCTGCCCGGGCAGTCCCGTGCCGGACAGGGGCGTGCTGACCTCCGAGCGGATCGGCATCTCCCGCGGGCAGGAGCATCACTGGCGTTATTTCTTGAAGGATCACCCGGCGGTTTCCGGCCGCGCCCACGGCAAGCGGGCCAGCGGCAGGTGAGGAAGCGATCGGGCGACGGCGGCATGGCAAGCCGGGGCCGCGCCCCGGCGCGGAAGCTCGTGCCCTGGCTCCTGCTGGCCGCCTGGCTGGTGATCATCTACTGTTTCTCCGACCAGCCATATTCGGGAAGGACCACGCAGAGGTTCCTCGGCGCGGTGATGAATGTGCCGGTGCGCAAGGCCGCCCACTTCCTGGAGTACCTGATCCTCTTTGTCCTCTGGCGCAACGCCCTGGCGGCCCGGCGGGCGCCTGGCAGGGCGCTGGCCCGGTCGGATGCGGCTATCCTGGCCACAATCGCCTGCGCCGCCCTCGATGAATGGCACCAGTCCTTTGTGCCGGGGCGCAGCCCCGCCGTCGCCGACGTGTTGATCGACTCGGCCGGGGCGCTCGCCGGTTTCGCCCTCCTGGTCTTGCTGGCATCCAGGCGGTCGTGCCGACGCCGGGCAGAGCAGGCCGGACGGGCAGGGGGGCGGGCGGACGAGCCCGGCCGTTGAGCTGCGGGACCGGCTGGCGGCGCCACCGCATCCCCGACCGGACCCGGCAGAAGCGGTGGCGGTGAGCCGGCGTGCGGACGCAGGCTCACCGCTGCGGCGGGCCTGCGGTCACGTCCTTCTGCTCGGTTATGCGCGGGTTGCCCTCGGCATCGAGCTCAACCTGCAGGCGCAGGTGAATCGGGTTTCTGGCGCCGGAGCCTGCCCGGACCAGATTGGCGTAGACATCGGCCTGGATGGTCCGCGCGTCAAGCCTCTGCGGCGTCACCTGCTCGATGGTCACCGTGGTGCCCTGCGCCAGCGCCTTCAGCTGCCTGGCCGTGAGCGGGAAATGCGTGTCCTGCCAGTAAGAGCGCATGAGCTCCGGGCTCATCTGGGCCATCGCCCGCACCTGAGAGACCTTGTAGGTGTCCGGGTTGAAATCGAGCAGGTTTAAGACGAAGCCCCGCAGGAGCGCATCCAGGCGTCTGGCCTCCAGCGGGTCGGCCGGGGCGCTGACCAGGACCTTGCGACCGGGAAGCCTGGCCGACTGGGCCAGGTAGGCAATGGATATTCCCAGCAAGATGGAAAGCAGCACGGGCAGGACGATCCCTCGGGCGGCCTGCTTGAACTTGCCCTCGACCCTGCCTGCGGGCTGGCCTGCCAGTTGCTGCGCGGCAAGCCAGTGCTCCGCCCGCGCTGCCGGCGCCCGGGGACGGGCGGCCGGCGAGCCGCTCAGGATGCGGGAGAGCTTGACCGACTCGTCGGGGGTGAGCACCACCGAGCTGGTCGGGGGAGTGCCCAGCTGCCGCTTGACGGACAGCGCCTGCTTGTCCTCCTGCTGCTTCACCACCACCAGAAAGCCGGACTGGGTCTCGACAAATCGCTCGCTGGTGGTCGGCGAGTCCAGCACCAGATCCGGTGCCTGGAAAATCTCTCCGGTCTCGTCGCCGGAAAACGGCGTGGCGGGTGAGGCGGGATCATCCGAATAGCTCATCTCATTGTCTCCCTGACAGGCCACAGCCGCCCCGAGCGCCAGGGGCGACGCAGCGCGCCGCCCCTGTGACATATCTTAGAGATACTCGCGCAGACGGGAGGATCGTCCCGGCTGGCGCAGCTTCCGCAGCGCCTTGAACTCGATCTGGCGCACGCGCTCACGAGTGACCGTGAAAAGCTGCCCGACCTCCTCGAGCGTGCGCTGGCGGCCGTCGTCGAGGCCGAAGCGCAGGCGCAAAACATCCCGCTCGCGCGGGGTGAGCTCGTTGAGCATCTTGGCCAGATCCTGGCGCAGCAGCTCGTGGGTGACCGTCGTCTCCGGACGATCGGTTTCGCTGTCCTCGATGAAGTCGCCGAGGCGGGAATCCTCTTCCTTGCCGATCGGCGTCTCGAGCGAGATCGGCTCCTTGGCGGCCTTTATGATCTCGTGCAGCTTGGCCAGCGAGACCTCCATCGACCTGGCCAGCTCCTGCTCGGTCGGCTTGCGATTGAGCTCCTGAGCCAGCTGGCGGGTTACCTTCTTGAGCTTGTTGATCGTCTCGACCATGTGCACCGGCACGCGGATCGTCCGCGATTTATCGGCAAGCGCGCGGGTGATCGCCTGGCGAATCCACCAGGTGGCGTAGGTGGAGAACTTGTAGCCCCGCTCGTGATCGAACTTTTCGGAGGCGCGGATCAGGCCCAGGTTGCCTTCCTGAATCAGATCCAGGAAGGACAGGCCGCGGCCGATGTACTTCTTGGCGATGGAGACCACCAGTCGCAAATTGGCCTGCACCAGCTTGCGCTTGGCCATCATGTCGCCCTGCAGGATCTTGCGGGCAAGCTCGATCTCCTCGTCGGGCTTCAGGAGCTGAATGCGACCGATCTCGCGCAGGTACAAACGCACCGAGTCCTCGGTGGCTATCTCACGGCTCGAGGGGATCTCGACCGGCTCGTCGTCGTCCTCGAGCGGCTCTTCCTCGTCGTCGATGATTGTGAACTGATCCGATTCGTCAAGCAGCTCCAGGTCTTCAAGCTCGTTGCGCTTGGCGATATTTTCATCTTCGACCAGAATGTTGGTCATGCCACGTTCGGTATCGGCGGATTTGGATTTTGCCATGATTCCCTCGTTTTCAGGATAGTGACGTGATCGGGCCTGACAGGCAGCGGTAGTCCGTGGACAATGCTCGGCTCCGAGAGCTCGTTCTCTGTCTGACCCTTACTATCCTCAGGGCGGCCGTCGTGGCCTCGAACGAAATCTGGTCGGGAGTTACGACCGCGGCAGTATCATAGGCGTCCAACACGTATTCAAGAGGGAAATAAACAATTCCATAAGGTTCCACAGCTTCCCTCTCAACCGGCTGGCCGATGAACTGCACGCGGCTGTGCTTGGCAAGGCTCGCAGCCTAGTATAAGGACGGCAAGCAGGCGTGGCGCATCGTGTTAAGGTAGTTTAACTGCGTGAGCACGGTTTGAAGACCGCAACGAGACCCGCTTCAGGACTTGCTCTGCCACTTGCTGGCCGCGTATTCCTGTAGAACTTTTAACTGATCCCGCAGCTCGGCCGCTCGCTCGAAATCGAGCATTTTGGCGGCTTGGCGCATTTCGCTCTCCAGCTTCTTGATCGCCCGCGGGAGATCTTTGCCAAGCGCAGCGGCCGCCGGCTCCTGCGGCAAGCGGTGGGACAGGCTCTGCGCCTGCCCGGCCGCATAAGAATCCCTGTTGCCTCGCAGCGCCTCGAGCAGGCTGTTGCCGGTCTCCTTGACGATGGTCGTTGGCGTTATGTTGTGCTCCTTGTTGTATGCCAGCTGCATATGCCGGCGGCGATCCGTCTCTTTGAGCGCCCGGCTCATCGAGTCGGTCACGCGGTCGGCGTAGAGGATCACCTGCCCGCCCGCGTTCCGCGCCGCCCGCCCGATCGTCTGGATAAGCGATCGCTCGGCGCGCAGGAACCCTTCCTTGTCGGCCTCCATTATGCACACCAGGCTGACCTCCGGCAGATCGAGCCCCTCCCGCAGCAGGTTGACGCCCACCAGCACGTCGTAGGCGCCCAGGCGCAGGTCGCGCAGCAGCTCGACCCGCTCGAGGGCCTTGACGTCGCTGTGCAGCCAGCGCACGCGGATGCCCACCTCCTGCAGGTACTCGGTGAGATCCTCGGCCATCCGCTTGGTGAGCGTCGTCACCAGCACCCGCTCGCCGCGCGCCGACCGGCCCTTGATCTCCGCTATCAGATCGTCTATCTGCCCCTTTATCGGACGCACCTCCACCTCCGGGTCCACCAGACCGGTGGGGCGGATCACCTGCTCGACCACCTGACCGCTGTGCGTAAGCTCGTAATCAGCCGGGGTCGCCGAAACGAAGATCACCTTGCCCACGCGCGCCCAGAACTCGTCGGCCGTCAAAGGCCGGTTGTCCCGCGCGCAGGGCAGGCGAAACCCGTATTCGACGAGCGTGTCCTTGCGCGAGCGATCGCCGTGATACATGCCGTTCAGTTGCGGGATGGTGACGTGCGACTCGTCGATGAAGGTGAGAAAGCCGTCACGGCCGTACTTGCGCACGAAGTAATCGATCAGAGTCTGCGGCGGCTGCCCGGGGGCGCGGTTGTCCAGGATGCGCGAGTAGTTCTCGATCCCGTTGCAATAGCCGACCTCCTTCAGCATCTCGATATCAAAGCGCGTGCGCTGGCTCAGCCTCTGGGCTTCCACCAGCTTGCCCTGCCGCTGAAGCTCGTCGAGCCTGTCGGCAAGCTCGAGCTCGATCTGAGCGATCGCCCGCTCCAGCTCGTCCTCATCGGTTACGTAATGCTTGGCCGGGTAGATGCGCACCGTCGCCGGCAGATCCTCGATCTCGCCGGTGACCGGGTTGACGACCGCTATCCGCTCGATCTCATCGCCGAAAAGCTCGACCCGGATTACCCGCTCCTCGTATGAGGGATAGATCTCCACCACGTCCCCGCGGGCGCGAAAGCGGGCGCGCTCGACCACCATGTCGTTTCGATCGTAGTAGATGCCCACCAGCTGCCGGGCCAGATCCTGGCGGTCGATCGTCTGCCCTACGGCCAGCTCGAGCGCCGCCGAAAGATAGCGCTCGGGGACTCCGAGCCCGTAGATGCAGCTGATCGACGCCACCACCACCACGTCGTCCCGCTCCCACAGCGACCTGGTCGTCGAGTGGCGCAGCCTGTCGATCTCGTCGTTGATGTTCGCTTCCTTTTCGATGTAGGTATCGGTGGAGGGGATGTAGGACTCCGGCTGGTAGTAGTCGTAGTAGCTGATGAAGTACTCGACCGCGTTGTGCGGAAAAAACTCGCGAAACTCGTTGCAAAGCTGCGCTGCCAGGGTCTTGTTGTGGGCGAGCACCAATGCCGGCTTCCGTGTCCTGGCGATCACGTGGGCCATGGTCATCGTCTTGCCGGAGCCGGTGACGCCCAATAGCGTCTGATAGCGGACCTGCCGGTCGACGCCGTCGGCCAGCTGCGTTATGGCCCTGGGCTGATCCCCGGCCGGTTGGAATCTGGAGACAACCTGGAAGTTAGGCATCGGTTCGGTCCTGGTGCGGGGCCGGGATCGTGGCCCGGGGTCCTTATCATGAGTCCTTGACGATCTTTTCGCCGGGCTTCTCCTGACCGGGCTGGCCGGCCTGCGCCGGATCCTCCTTGAGGGCCGTCTTTACCTCGTCCTGCGCTTCCTGCAGGGATTTCTTGAAGTTGCCGATGCCCTGGCCCAGCGCCTTGCCTATCTCGGGTAGCTTCTTGGGTCCAAATAACAGCAGCAATACGCCGCCGATGATAGCGATGTCGACTGGGCTGTTCAGCATTTGATGAGCCTCGCTGTGGGTTGCGTGCCAGACCTTATTATATCGCTTGCGCGACACTGCACCAGCCGGGCGGCTCGGGCGCCGGCATGACCGGGCCGTGTTCCGGCGATCCGGGCCTGGCTCAGCGCTTCCGGGCGGCGTCGCTGCCGGCCAGCATGTTCTGCTGCAGGTTGTGCAGCCCGAGCAGATCCTGCAGGAGGTAGCTGCTGCTACCACTGGCGATGGCGAGCGCGTTGCCTTTGAACCGTCCGAGCAGATTGTTGCCGGCGGGCTGCGCGCGCAGGGTGTTGGCGATGCCCCGGCTCATGATCGTGGGCAGCTGCGAGATCGTCTGGCGGGGGGCGATCTGCAGCTTCTTGGCGAAGGTCGTCTGCGCGTGCGGGTCGCTGGCCAGGAACTTGTTGCCGAAGTAGTCGGAGAACTGGTTGACGGCCTCGTTGGCCCTTATCGGCTCCATGCCGCCGGCGACAAGCTTCAGGAAGGCCAGCTGCCCGGCGCCGAAGACGTGGGTGATCTTGGTTGAGGTGGGATCGAAGGGGACCGTCTCCGGGGAGGCGCCCTTGCTGATCGCCTCCACCCACTTATCGGAGAGGCTGTCGTTGACACGGAAGTTCTTGCGCAGGTCGGGCAGGATGTCGAAAAGGGTGCGGCCCTCAAGGCGCGGCAGCGGCGTGCTCAACTGCTGGTGAACCAGCTCGGGAATGAACCTGTCCATTACGGTTTCGGGGATGGTGATCGATTGCCCGGGCGCGTCCATGCTGGCGATCTTGATGTCGCCGGGCTGGCCGGCATCCCGTGAGTACTTGTCCAGCGCGTCGGCCCAGTCGAGCAGGAGCTGGTCGTGACCGCCTTTGGCCGTCGCCAGCGCCCGGATGAGCGCGGCCTGATAGCGCGGTCGCAGCTTGTCCACCGGGTGCGCCTCGATGCCCAGCGGGTTGTCGGCGCTGCGCATCTCCTGCCCCATGACCGTGCCGCGCGAGAGCATCCCGTCCTTGCGCAGCGCCTGGAAGTAGGGGGCGGCCGTCTGACCGGACTCGGCGGCGGCGCCCCAGTCGGCGAAGGTCTCGTCCGCCCAGGCTTTGGCCAGGTTGACCAGGATCTCCTGGTTGGTCATGCTCCCGGGCAGCGGCTCGCCGTAGGTGTGGAAGTGCGGGTTGCGCGACATCGCGCTCACCTTCAAGACCGTGTCTTTGAGCGAGAGCGTGCTGCCGTCCGCCTGCGGGATCTGGCTTTCGCCGTTGCCGCCCAGGATCTTGTCGACATTGCTGGAGACGAGCTGCTCCGTGGCCGCGGGATTGCCCTTGCCCTGAGCCTCGGCCAGCACGTCGACCGGGCTGCGGGTGTCGGCCATGGCGGCGATGTTGGCCACGAACACGTCGAGCGGCATCCTGCCGTTGCCGGGCACCTGCACCAGGCGCCGCCCGTTGGCGCCCAGCACCTTGTCGGCCGCCTGCGCCGCCTTCACCACCTTCGACTGCGGGTCGAGCTGCAGCGCCTCGGTGAGGAAGGCGTCCTTCCGGGCCGGGTCGATCTGGGCCGCCTGGCGCTCGATATTGTTCAGGAGAACCTTTTGCGGGTCGACGCCGCCGTTGGGCAGGTTCACGGTCTTGCCAGCGTCCGCGCCCAGGGCTCTCGCCGCCGCGTCGCCCAGCTTGGCGTCCCTGACCTCGGGATCGAATTCGCCCAGGCGACCGAACTGGTCGTGCATCAACTCGTGCCCGTAGATGCCGCTTGTCTGCACGCCGCGCATGCCCATCTCCCGGATCGGGTACTTGATGAGGTCGATGGGCCAGACCGGCTCGCCGTGCGGGCCGTAAATCGCGCGCACCGTGTGCGGCCCCTCGTGCGCGTAAACCGGGTTGCCGGCATTGTCGACGCCTATCTGCTGGACATCGGAGGTCGCCTCGCCCAGGGGCGCCACCACCTTTCTCTTAAGGGCCACCTGCGGGTCGATGCCGGCCTTTATGATGTTGCGCTGGTAGGTGGTCAGGTTCTCCTGCGCGTAGCGGTTGAAACGACCGATGTGGGCGCCGATGTCCGAGACGTCGCCGGTGCCGGACTGGACGGCCGCGTCGGCGAAGCGGGTGAAGAGATCGCCTACCTGCACGAAGTTGGCTGGATCAGCGTTTACCTGCTCGGCCAGCGAGAACATGGACTGGACCGGCTCATCGTAGCCCTTGAGGATGGTCGCCTTCGGGTTGGTTCGTACATCGACGGCGCCTGTGGTGCGGTTGACCGCGTCCATCACCATGCCCTGCACGTCGGAGATCGAGCCGAGACTGGCCCTGGTCGCCTGAGCCTGGGCGGACATGGTCTTCAGGTTGAGGATCCGCAAAGCCTCCGTCTGCGCCGTCCCGGACCCCGCGTCCCGTCCAGCCTCAACGGTCCCGGCTGCGGTATCCGAGGGCAGCGGGCGCAGCCCGCTGGGAGTCTCTATTTCGCCGGCCAGCGCTATGCCGTTTGGCTGGCTGAGATCCAGACCGTCAAGCGTTGCCGGGGCGGTCTTCCCAGCAGCCGGCACGGCAATCGGGTCGCGGCCCGCAAGGAGCAGCTCCACCGTGCCGTCCAGACCGTGCGAGTGGCCGTCGGAGCCGGTCATGCCGTTGCGGTAGAGGCTCTCGCTGCGCGCATCCGCCGCCAGTCCGCTCCTGGCGGCCCGGGCTGCCTGGGAAAGCTGGTCGGCGCTGAGACTGTCGGCGCCCGGCCTGGGCGGATCAAGCCGGTCGGCCAGCGCGCTCATCCTGGCGGAAAAGCTGGTGCCGGCCCCTGTAAGCGCCGTTGCCAGGGGAGATGTGCCGGCCAGGTGGGTGGCCTTGAATGATTCTATTGATTCCCAGGTCTTCGGCGCCACGCTCCTCCAGGCGCCGGGGGTGGCCCTGACCGCCAGCCCGCCGGCAAGCATCGAGATGCCCCCGTCGACCGTCCACTGCCCGAGCCCGTCGCCCATCACCCGGGCTGCCCGCGACATGGCGCCCCGGCTGCTGTCGGTGGTCACCAGCTTGCAGGCCTGCGCTACCGGCTTCAGCCCGTCGAGCGCGAAGGTGCCGCCCATGACAAGGCCGGCGGCCGTGGCCACCGCCCCCGACTCGGGGAGGATCGTGCGCAGGAGGGCGCCGGCTGCTGCCGAGGTGCCGATCATCTCCAGGTCCCGTCCCCAGTTCTTTGGCTTGAGGTCGTTTTCGATGCCGTGGACCATGCCGGCCGGCCACTCCGCGAGCCCTTCGGCGGTAACCTGGGCCACGCGCTCGGCTTTGGTAAAAAGGCTCATTTTGTCTGCCATTAAAAAGACCTCTCGGTTGCCTGCTTTTGCCTTGCTGGCGCCCGGTGCTTCCTTGGCTGCCGGCTTGCCCCGGCCGGCCTGCCCGCCGGACCCGCTGCCGGTAAGGTACCGCCAGTTCATAGCCGAGTCGATTCGGGGGATTACGCAGGGCATGGGGAGATTCCCATCTAATGCCCCGCCCGAAGAGCACCTCGATCGTGATCTCGCTTACCTGGAAGGGGTCCTGGCCGGCGGGGACGGCTCGGCCCCGTTGCTGTAGTTGACCAGCGGCGCCTGCAGATTGGGCTCCAGCTTGCCGGTGTGCTGGCGGTCGGCAAGCTCGGCTGCCGCCGCGCTCATGAAGACGTAGTCGGGGAGGAATCCCTCCGGCTCCAGGAAGATCTCGATCGTCGAGGCGTCGATGGAGGCGTTGGGCTTGTTGTCAACGAAGTTGCGCGCGCTCATGCCCGAAAGCTGGCTTACATAGAGGGGGTCCGGGTTCAGCCGGACCAGCGCTATCTTGTTGGCCAGGAAGCTGTTGTAGAGAAAGGCCACGTGCGGGTGATCCGGCTGAGCCTGCAGGTGGTCGATCCGGCTGCCGAAGACGTCCACCAGCAGGTGGGGGAGCTTGCGGCAGACGTCCTTGAGGTAAAGCGAGCCGTCCTCCTCGGCAAAGAACGTCTCGCTCTCCTCGAGGGTGGCAATCTCCTCCGGCCAGACGACCTTAAGCTCGAGCCTGGGCGCCTCCTCTTTCTCCTTTTCCGCCTGGACGTCGCCCTTTTTCTCCTTCTCCTTTCGCTTTTCGGCCCCTTCTTCGGCCTCCCCGGGCGGAGGCGCTTTCTTTACGGGGACCATCTTCTCGAAGATCTTGAAGCGCAAAAGCGCGCCGGTGACCGCCGGCGGGTAGATCTGCTTGGGCACGGTCGGCACCGCGGCGTAGGGGAAGGCAAACTCGCTTGTCTCATCCCAGATCTTGTTCTTGTTCTCGTCGAAAAAGACAACGCCCCTCACCTCCGGCTCACCGGCCCGCTTGTGCGCGCCGGGGCTCTTCTGCGCGTCGGCCTGGTATGCCAGTTTGCGAAAGTCGACAAGACAGTTGCCGGTGGCGCAGCTGCCCTGCCGGTAATGCTTGTTCAGGATGAAGTCCTGGACGCCGCCCAGGGCCGGCGGCATGAAAAGAGACCCCACCGGGCTTTCAAAAAACGCCAGCCACTTCAGCGAGGATAGCTCGTTTGCGTACCTGGACAGGGTGATAAGGGCGATGTTTCCCCCGTTCGACCAGCCGATCATGCCGGCGTTGGCCGTGTCGACCTTGACAGGCAGGAGATCGCCCATGGTGCGAGACTGATAATCGGCCTTCCTGCCCATGGCGAACAGGAGGATGTCCCTGAGCGCCTTCTGGCACCGCGGGCCGCGGAAATCGTAGCTGCCGCCCGAGGCGAAGCCGGGGCTGCCGCCGCCGGGGAAGGCGAAGCGGACCTCCACAAAGCCGGCCTGGGCTGCGTGCATGGAGAACCCCAGCCCGTCGGCTCCGGTGCCGCCCGGCACTACCACCACCACCGGTGCTCCCCCGGCATACCGTGCTTTTGCCGGATAGATGATGTTGACGGCCAGCCCCTGTCCGGGCGCGCTCTCGGAGGGGATGAAAGTGCTTGCCGACTGCTCCGGCACCATGGGCGGTATCTTGATGCTCGGCGGCGGCAGCTCGGCCGCCTTCAGTCCCGGCTGCTGTGCTGCCACGAAAAGCAGCATCAGCGCGGCAAGGCAGGAGATGATGGAGACGGGCTTTGATTTCCGGGATGGCATGATGGTCGTGCGCCTTCCTGACCCTTCACAAAAGTAGCGGTTGCAGCCTGGGAAAGTCGGCGGTGGAACGGAAATAGCGATCGATCTGCTTGAGCAGGGCATGCCGGTTGTCGCGTTTTGCCGGATCCGGATCGTTGACCATGACGTTGTCGAACAGGGCGTCCACCGCCCGGGCTACCTTGCCCAGAAGGTCGAGCAGCTCCAGATATTCCGCCTCGGACGCCGGCACCCTGGGCTCGCCGCCCTTCTGCCAGACCATCACGACCTCCTGGTTGAAGCGCTGCCAGAGATCCTTCTCCGAAGGGTGCTCGAACCTCTCCGGGTGGACCTCGTCGGGCGACCCGGGCGTGAGGATGTTGCCGACCCGCACGCCGGCGCGCACCACATCCAGCCCGCCGGGCGAGGCGATCAGCTTCTCCAGGCACGCGCACCGCATCACCACGTCGGGGATGTCAGCCAGCGGATCGCGGGCCGCCAGAACGGCCTCTACGACCTCCCGGCGGAACCCCCTGTCCGCCAGCTTGATTCTAAGGCGCTGCAGGAGGAACTCTCTGAGGTCTTCCATGTTCCTTTTCATGGTCTCCGGGTCTCCCAGGCGCTTGTAAGCCGCCAGCTTCGGCTCGAGCAGCGACAGCAGCTTTTTCATGAGGGCGCTGACGTTCACCGGGAATTGCGGCAGCCCGTCCGCCAGGATGTCGATCACGCCCTGTGCCTGCCGGCGCAATATGTAGGGATCGCTGGAGCCGGTCGGGCGCTTGCCGGAGGCGAACAGCGCCACCAGGTTGTCCAGCTTGTCGATAACCGCCGCCAGGCAGCCGATGCGATCGCCGGGTATGGTGTCCTCGGTGGAGCGCGGCGAGTAGTGGGAGGCGATGGCTGCCACCACATCCGGTGGCTCACCCTCCAGCCCCGCGTACCAGGAGCCGACAAATCCCTGCAGCTCCGGCAGCTCGCGGACGAGATTGGTGACCAGATCCAGTTTGCACAGCTCCAGCGTTCGCTCCAGGCACACGGCCAGCTTGGCGTCCAGCGAGAGCGCTGCCGACAGTTCGGCCGCCGCCGCCGCCAAACGCTCCTGCTTCTCCAGGTAGCTGCCCAGCCCCTCGTGGAACGTCAGCTGGGCGAGCGCTTCCTTTCGCTGGCCAAGCCCGGTCTTCTGATCGTCGAAATAGAAAAAGCGGCCGTCGGCCAGCCTGGCCCGGAGCACGCGCTCGTTGCCGCGCCTGATCGTCTCCTGGGCGCCCGGGCGATCGTTGTTGGCCACGCAGATGAAGAAAGCAAGCAGGCGGCCGGCCTGGCCGCTGCCGTTGACCCGGCCTTCCACCGGAAAATACCGCTGGTGGTGCACCATCACCGTCTCGATCAGCGCCTCGGGCAGATCCAGGTATTCACTCTCGAACTGCCCGAGAACGGCGCACGGCCACTCCGTGATATTGACGACCTCCTCAATGAGCGGGCCCATGAGCTGCCGCGGGCGGCCGGAGACCTTGCCGGCCGCCTCGGTGACCGCGCGCTCGATCACCTGCCGGCGCTCGGCCGGATCGACGAGGACGAATACCTGGCGCAGGTCCTCGACATAGCTGTCCGGACCGCCGACCCTGTGCTTGCCGGGCGCCAGCATCCGGTGCCCGCATGTCTCGCTGCCGGAGCCCAGGCCATCGAGGGCGAACTTCACCGGCTGGCGATCGAGCAGCGAGACCAGCCAGCGGATCGGGCGCGAAAAGCGGAGCTCGGAGGTGCCCCAGCGCATGAGCCGCTCGCCCGAGATCTGCTCGATGACCGGTGGCACGATTTCGGCCAGCACCGCCTCGGCAGGTCGCCCGGCGATGGTCAGGTTGGCGACCAGGTAGCTGACGCCGCCAATCTCCTCGCATTCGAGCTCCTCGACGGTCAGCCCGTGCCTGGCGGCGAAGCCGCTGGCCGGTGGCAGCGGCTTGCCGCCGGCGTCAAAACTGGATTTTACCGGCGGACCTTTGACCTTCTTTGCGATCGTCTCCTGGATGCCGGCCAGCCCCTTGACGATGCAGGCGATCCGGCGCGGGGTGCCGTAAGCGGCGATCTCCCGGAAAGAAAGTCGGCAGGCGGCGAGCCGCTCGGACAGCAGCGATTTCAAGCGCTCCTGCGCCTCCGGCACGTGATCGGCCGGCAGCTCCTCGACGCCAATTTCAAGCAGATAGTCAGGCATGTTGGCAATCAAACCCGGGTAAAGAGGATGACCATTATAACCAGGCGCTTTGCCTTATTTACAGATTGTCTTCCAGAGCCGGATCGTGCTGGACACCCTGCACCGCATGCTTTTCGAGAAGCGCCTTCAGGCGATCGAGCAGGTCGCGCCAGCCGTCCGCGTAGCGCGTCCTGGTCTGCTCGGTCAGCTCGCCGAAAGCGTTGTGCGAGAAATGCAAGAGCGTCCCGCCGTCCTGCCGGCTCAGCTTGAAGGAGACGGTCCCCTGGGCGGCGTGATCGATCATGCCGAAGCAACCCTGCATGACCAGACGCGAGGGCGGCTGGATCACGACCACGGTGCCGTGCAGGGCGCCTATCTTGTCATCGGGCTCGATGTGCCAGGACTCGTAGAGCCGGCCGCCCACCTTCGGCTCCAGGACGATATTGCGCACCCCGGTGCCGTAAAGATACGGGGGCCCCCACCAGAGGGCGATTCCCGTGGTGAGGGCGGCAAACACCTGCTCCGGCTGGGCGCGAATCAGCAGGTCCATCGCTACGTGCATTGTCTCCATGCCGGACATATTCTACCGTTTCGTGCCTCACCGGAAGCTCCGCCTTAACCGTATGTGCGAACGGCCTCGGCTCGCAGGTCGAAGCTTCCCCGGGTGACAACCCGCTCGCCAGGCTTCAAGCCGCTCACCACCTCGACGTAGTTCCCTGACTCGGCGCCCAGCACCACCTTGCGCTCCTCGAAGGTGTCGGGGCCTGCCGGCACGTAAACGACCTTTTCTGTCTGAGCGTCCTGTACGGCGGTCTTGGGAATGGCCAGCACCCGGTGCTGGCCGACCAGGATCCTCATGCGGGCGAACATCTTCGGCTTCAGCTCGTTTTGCGGGTTGGCGACCTCGGCGCGCACGGCCAGCGTGCGCGTGTCGGAGTCGACCTGGTTGGCCACGTAATCCAGCTTGCCGTGGAAGACCTTGCCCGGGAAGCTGTCCACCTCGAGCTCAATCGGCTGCCCCTTCTCCACCTTGGGAATGTCCTTTTCGAAGACATCGGCCTTAAGCCAGACGCTCTTGAAGTCGCCGATTGTAAAGAGCGGTTTTGAGGGATCGACCAGCTCGCCCACGTTGACCAGACGCTCGACGATGACCCCGTCTTCCGGAGACAAGACCGGCACCATCGGATCGACGACCTGGGTGTGCATCACCTTCTCGATCTGGGCATCGGAGACGCCGAGGAGCTTGAGCCTGGTCTTGGCCGGCCCGGTGACCAGCTTCATCTTCTCGTAAGAGAGGTTGACGGTGGCCTCCCGCTTGCGGTGGAGCGACTCGAGCGCGATCTGGTCCTTGGTGTACTGCGTCTCCGCCTGTTGAAACTCGGCCTGCGAGGCTATCTTCTCCTGAACCAGCCCCTTCAGGCGGTTGTAGACCTTCTCCGACAGCTTCACCTGTGCTTCGGCGGTGGCGGTGTCGCAGTCGATCTGCACCAGGGCCTGTTTCAAGTCCGAGCGCACCTGCTGCTCCGCCTGCAGGAGGTCCGACTCGGCCTGCTGGATATCCGTGCTGCGCACGATGCACAGGGGCTTTCCCTCGGCTATGTGGTCGCCTATGCTCACCAGTATCTCTGTTACCCGGCCGGTCACCGGGGTGGTGACGTGGGTCTGCGTGTTGGCGTTGGCCAGGACCTCGCCGGTCACACTTACGGATATGTCCAGGGTACGGTCCTCGACATCGGCGAGGGCGACGCCGGCCTGACGCTCGGCATCCTTCGGCAGATGCACCAGGTGGCGGTCCGCGGAGGCGACCTGCTCCGCCGGTGGCGCCTGCGATTGGTCCGATCCACCGCCGTCGCCGCCACCGCGCACCGGGCCGTTGCTGATGGAGGCGCAACCGGAAAGGGCCGCGGCCAGCAGTCCTGCCGCCAGCAGTAACGCCGGAAGGCACCGGCTTTGTCGGGTTGTTCCCGGGCTCATCAACCATCCTCAAACAAAGGGGCGCCCTGTGGTCGCGGCGCCTTCCCGCACGACCTTTGACAACGACCTCATTATGTCACGGAACGCGCAACGCTGCTTAGCATAGGACATCCGGGGGGATTTTCGATTAGAATGTTTTTGGTCGCGAAGGTGCCCGCAAGAGCCGGTCCCGTTGCCGGGCGGTCGAGGTGTCAAGTGCTGCTCGGGATCCTGCAAAAGCGCAATATCGTCGTCTTCGTCGCGCTCTTCGTGTTGTTTCTCGGCTTCAAGTGCTACGAGCAGCTGGCGCTTGAGGCATATCCCGACATCGCCAACATGCAGGTGCGCGTGATCACCCAGGTGCCGGGCAAGGCCGCCGAGGAGGTGGAGCGCCTGGTCACGATCCCGCTGGAAAAGGAGCTCAACGGCATCCCGCATGCGGAGCCGCCGCGCTCGATTTCCATATTCGGGCTCTCCGTGATCACAATCACGTTTGACGACGCCATTCCCTCCAGCGTGGCCAGGCACTGGGTGCTGGAGAAGATCACCTCCGCGGACATACCGCAGAACATACAGCCGGTGCTGGATCCAGACGCCAGCCCGGTGGGCGAGGTCTTTCGCTACACGGTGGAGGGCGAGGGATGGTCTTCGCGGGCCAGAAAGGAGTGGGAAGACTGGTACGTGGAGCGCAAGCTCAAGGCTGTTAGCGGCATCGTCGACTCGACCGGCTTCGGGGGGCCGACCAAGGTTTACTGGGTCGAGCTGGACCCCAACCGGATGAAGTCCCTCAACATAAGCCTCTCCCAGGTGGAAAACGCCATCACCAGCTCCAACGGCTCCACCGGCGGCAGCTACATAGTACGGAACGGGCAGAATTTCATGGTCAGGGGCATCGGCCTTCTGCGTTCCGTGGAGGACATCGAGAACGTTGTCCTGGCCTCCGAGAAGGAGGGGCCGCCGATCCTCATCAAGAACATAGCCGACGTGTCGGTCGGAGACAAGGTCAGGCTCGGCCAGGTGGGCAAGAACGATGACGACGATGCGGTGGAGGGCATCGTCTTGATGCGGCGCGGGGAGAACGCCTCCCACGCCGTGGACAACATCAAGGCGGCCTGGAAGGATATCCAGGACGGCATGCCGCCGGGAATGAAGCTGGTCCCTCTTTATGATCGCACGGCGCTGGTCAGGAAGACCTCCGAGACCATCGGTCACAACGTGGCCGAGGGCATCTTCCTGGTGGTCGTGATCCTGATGCTCTACCTGTTCCAGGTGCGCAGCGCGCTCATAGCGGCCATATCGATCCCGCTGGCCCTGTGCACGGCCATGATCCTGCTCAAGGTTTTCGATATCCCGGCCAATCTCCTGTCCCTGGGGGCGATCGACTTCGGGATCATCGTCGATGCCTCGATCATCATGGTCGAGAACATAGTCAGGCACCTGGCCGAGCTGCGCGCGCACGGCGAGGCCGGCAAGGACGAGATCCTGCTCGCCATCTACCGGGCGGCCACCGAGGTGGCGCGGCCGATCCTCTTTGCCACCGCGATCATCATTCTCACCTTCCTGCCGATCTTCACGTTTGAGAAGGTGGAGGGAAAGCTGTTCAGGCCGCTGGCCGTCATGATGAACTTCCAGCTCCTCGGCGCCGTCCTCTCGGCGATGACCGTGGTGCCGGTGCTCTGTGCCATCGTCTACAGGAGAAATCTACCTTCGGACAGGGAGTCCCCGGTCATGACCTTCCTGCTCAAGGTGTACAGGCCGGTTCTCGGCTGGTCCATGCGCAACCGCCTGAAGGCTGCTTCCATCGGGATCGTCGCCGTGCTCTTCTCGATCCTGGGGTCTCTTACGCTGGGCGGAGAGTTCCTGCCGCCGCTCGAGGAGGGCAACATCTGGGTGCGGGCCACCGTGCTGCCCACCAGCGTCTCGCTAGACCAGTCCGTCAAGCTGGCGCGCGGCATCCGCCAGATCTTTCGCAGCTATCCCGAGGTGACAAACGTGGTAAGCCAGATCGGGGCGCCCGATGACGGAACCGACCCGAACAACTACAGCACCATCGAGTTCTTTGTCGACCTGCAACCGAAAGAGAAGTGGCGGCCCCAGTTCCACGACAAGCAGGACCTGGTCACGGACATGAACGCGCGCCTTATGGATGAATATCCCGGCTGCCTCTACAACTTCTCCCAGTACATAAAGGACAACATGGACGAGGCGATTGCCGGGGTCAAAGGAGAGCTGGGCCTGAAGATTTACGGGCGCGACCTCAACATACTCGATCGCCTGGCCAGCCAGGTCAGGGACATTGTCGGCAAGGTTCCCGGCATGGTGGACGTGGCCAAGGACGAGCTGCTGGGCCAGCCTCAGGTCCTCATCAGCATCGACAGGGCCAATGCCGCCCGCTACGGGATCAACACGAGCGACATCCTGGACACGGTGCAGACGTCGATCGGCGGCATGCAGATCACCGAGCTGCAGGAAGGAGACCGCCGCTTCGGCGTCTGGGTGAGATATCAGCCGGCCTATCGCAAGGACATCGACAACCTGCAAAACATCCTTCTGACCACGCCGCAGGGCGAGCGCATCCCCCTGTCCAGCCTGGCCACCATTGAGGAAGCCCACGGCGCCACCGCGATCCTGCGCGACAGGAACTCCCGGCGGGTAGCCGTCAAGGCCAACATCCGGGGCAGGGATCTCCTGTCGGCCGTGGCCGAGGCGCAGAAGTTGATCGCCGGGCAGGTGCGGTTCCCGGAAGGCTACAAGATGACCTGGGAAGGGCAGTTCGCCAGCGCCCAGCGGGCCATGGGGCGGCTCATGCTCATCGTCCCGGCGACGCTGATTCTGGTTTTCGTGCTTCTTTACGCGGACTTCGGATCGGCGCGCACGGCGCTTCTGGTCATGCTGACGGTTCCGCTGGCGACACCGGGGGCGGTGCTGATGCTCATGCTCACCCACACGCACTTCAGCATCTCGGCCGGGGTCGGGTTCGTGGCGCTTTCCGGGGTGGCGGTGCAGAACGGGGTCATCCTTGTATCCCTGGTCGAGCACCTGCGCAAGGAGGGGGTGGCGATAAGGGATGCCGTGGCCAGGAGCGCGCTTGTCCGCATGAAGCCGGCCTTGATGACCACCACGGTGGCGGTGGCCGGCCTGGTCCCGGCGGCCATGTCCACGGCCATCGGGGCGCAGAGCCAGCGACCGCTGGCGCTGGTGATCGTCGGCGGGCTCATCCCCGGTGTAATGCTGGCGCTCGTCGTCCTGCCTGCCCTCTACGAGTTCTTCGAGCAGGGCTTCCGCGCGGCAGCCAGGGCCGAGGAAGTCGAATCAGCTGAAGTGTAGCTTTGCATGGCGGTAGCGGTCTTGCTCCTTCTTTTATTCGCCTGCCTGCCCTGGTCGCCCGGCCGGGCAGGCGGAGAGAGCCAGGCTGGATTTGCCGGCATCGAGTTTTACGGCTCGTCGCAGATCACGCGCCGCGAGCTGGAGCAGGCTCTGGGCCTGAAGCCGGGCGCCAGGCTCGCCCAGATTGCCCGCGCGGTAGACAGGCTCGACAGGAAGCTCACCGGGCGCCGCCTGCAGGCGACCGTGGAGATTGTCGAGGGCAGCCCGCAGGAGATCTTCGTGGCGGTCGATCTGCCGGATGGCCAGGGCGCCGCAGCCCCCACGCGCCGCCTCCGGAGCCCCAGGCATGTCGCCGTGTCGTCGGAGAAGCCTTTTCTTTTGCTCGGCGAGCTGGAGGCGCGTCTGGAGAAGCTCAGATGCGAGGGGCGCCCCTGGTCGGAGACGATGAGAAGCGGGCTCAAATACTACAGCGACGAGCCGGCCAATCAGGTGGTCGAGCAGATGACGCAGATGGTGCCCTTCATGCGTGACGAGCTTATCGCGGTGACGGAAAGCGATCCCGATCCCGCCAGGCGCAAGCAGGCGATCGATCTTCTCAACTGGGCCGGCTCGATACCCGATACGACAAGGCGGCTGATTCCCTCGCTCGACGATGCCGACAGGGATGTGCGGGCGGCGGCGGCCCGGTACATGTTCTCCCGTTTCGAGCTCCTGCCCGATGACTTTCCCTACGACAGCCTCACCGACTCCTTTTCGCGCATGCTCATGCGGCCGAGCCACCAGGATCGCTCGAAAGCGCTTTACTGCCTGCGCGCGCTCGCCGGGCAGCATCCGGAGCTTTTAGCCCGGGTGGCGGCGCTGGACGGGGAGAGGATAAAGACCATCTACGACCTGACGGCAATCCCATCGATCAAGAGCGTGTGCGGGCAGCTTCTGGCGCTCACCGCCAACCCGCCCAGGCCTCGCCGCCCGGCGCGGGCCGGGTCGGGCGGCCCGCCGGATGCGGGATTCTAAGCGCGATCAAACAATCTTGCCTCGACCGTCATACAAGAGCCGCTCCACCGGCTTGTCACCGAGCAGGTGCGAGCGGACGATCTCCTTGCAGTCGGAAGTTCTCACGTGCGCGTACCAGACCGCATCCGGGTAGACGACGACCATCGGCCCGTTGCCGCACTGGTCGAAGCAGCCGGCCTTGTTCACGCGGATCTGCTTTTTGAGCCCAAGCTCGGCGATCTCCTGGCGCAGGGCTTTGAGCACCTCCTCGCTGCCCTGCTGCGGGCAGACCTTGCCGGAGGTGCAGACGAACACGTGCTTCTTGAAGACCGGATTGGCCATGGTTGCCTGCAAGAGGTTAGTTCTAGGGCTGAATTGTACTCAAATTTGTTGTTCCCGGTGAATTGTGATCTCACAGGGCGCATGCAATGCGCCCCTACGGGGTTCTGGTGGGGCACCGCTGGCGGCAATGATTAAGAAACGCTTACGCCCTGGCGCTTTCCAGCCGGGCGGTCTTGACGTGTGCCGGCGATCTTGGGAGAATGTCCCCCTGTCCATATCGGGGACCGCAGACAGTCTGGCGCCGCTCAAGCGGCTTAAATGCCCGGAGGGGCGGCCGGCTCGAGGTCACAAATTTCGACTCGGTCGAGGGGAAAGCCTCCCTTGTTTGTGATCCCGGCGGTCCTGCCAGGGATTTTTTCTTTGGCCCGTTATTTTCCATCACACCGGGAGACAACAAGATGGCTACCAGAGAGCGCAAGCAAGAGATTGTCTCGGAGTTGAAGGACTTTTTTGCCAACGGCAAGGTGGCGATCGTCACCGATCTCACCGGTCTGACCGTGCACGAGATCACGCAGTTCCGCCGCAAGCTCGACAAGGTCGATGCGAAATGCCGCATCTCCAAGAACACGCTCATCAAGATTGCCACCGAAGGCGGCGATTTCGGGGCGGTAAGAGAGCTTGCCGTCGGGCCGACGGCGATCGTAATCGGTTATGACGATCCTGCCGCCCCGGCCAAGACCACGGTCGACTACCTCAAGCAGATCAAGAAGGGGGCGATCCGTGGTGGCGTGCTGGAGGGCAAAGCGCTGACCACCGATGACGTGAAGGGGCTGGCCGAGCTGCCAAGCAAGGAGCAGCTCCTGTCCTCGATCATGGGCGGTCTCGACTCCGGAGCCAGGGGCATCGCCGGCATCCTCGAGGCGGTCATCCGCGATATCGCGGTGCTCGCCGAAGAGGTGGCCAAGAAGAATGCCGCTGCCTGACCGTAACTTTCCAATTCACCAACGTCAACGACCTGAGGAGATTACAAATGGCTACGAAACTATCGGTTGATGATCTGCTGGAGCAGATTGGCTCGCTGACCCTGCTCGAGGCGGCGGATCTCAAAAAGAAAATGGAAGACAAATTCGGCGTCACCGCCGCCGCCCCGGTGGCGATGGCGGCCGTGCCGGCAGCCGGCGGCGCTGCTGCGGCTGCCGAAGAGAAGACGGAGTTCGACGTCATCCTCTCCTCCGTCGGCGACAAGAAGATCGAGGTCCTCAAGGTTGTGCGCGAGGTCACCGGTCTCGGCCTGAAGGAGGCCAAGGACCTGGTTGATTCAGCGCCGAAGCCGGTGAAGGAGAAGATCAAGAAGGAAGAGGCCGACCAGATCAAGCAGAAGCTGGAAGCTACCGGTGCTAAGGTAGAGATCAAGTAACGGGTCAGGCCGGGCGGGCTCGGACCCGCCCGGAATCGAGAACAATGCGCTGCCCAGCGTGCGGAGTGTACCATCCGCCTCTCTATGAGGAGTGCGTATCATGCGGCGCCAAGCTGGGCACCGCAGATGGTGGGGCGTCTCCACAGGCGCAGGCGGACCTGGCGCCCGACGCGCCCGCGCAGACGACCGGCGAGCCGGCACCCCCGGCCCAGCGCCCGACCAGGCGCTCGAAGGCGCTTCCCCACCCCCATCGTGGCGGGCTGCCGGCGGCGGTCGGTATGGCGGTGGCCATTTTCATCCTGCTTGTCTCCGCCGGCGCCACCATCTTCATCCTCACCAAGCCCCCCGACTATGAGCGCCTCTACCAGCAGGGGCAGCGTGAGCTGGCCAACGGGCAGTACGCCTTTGCCGTGAAGACCCTCGAGCAGTCCGCCGCCCTCAAGCCGGGCGAGGCCAAGATATTCCTTGCCCTGGCCCGCGCTTACGTGGGCGTCGATCAGATTGATCGAGCCTGGAACTGCATAAGCCAGGCGCAGCAGCTGGGCTCAGGCGTGGCCTCCGAACCGGCGCTGGCTTCCGAGCTGGCCAACTACTATCGTCAGCGGCAGCAGTGGGACCGGGCGGCCGACCTCCTGCGCCCGCTGGCGCAAGCCGATCTGCCCGGCAAGCGCGCGGAGCTGGCCGACCTCGACGGACTGTGGGGCGATGACGCGCTGCGGGCGGGCAACCTCGATCAGGCGCTCAAGTGCTGGGAAGAGGTCAAGACGATCGGCGAGGGCTCGCGCGTAAGCGAAGCCGACTCGCGCCTGGCCACCATCTATCAAAGGATTGCCGGCAACCTGCTCGGGCGCAACGAGGACGCCAGGGCGCTGGAGTACCTGGTGAAGCTCAACGCCCTGGCCCCCAGCGCCGCTACCTACGAGAAGATAGGGGAGATCTATGAGCGCCAGGGGCAGCTCGAGCTGGCAATCGATCAGCTGAGAAAGGCCGAAAGGGCCGGCAGCGTCAATCCGGCTCTGGACCGGAAGCTCGCCCAGCTCATGGCCAGACGCGGCAAAGAGCTGCTCGATCAGGGCGACACCCAGGCCGGCTTCGGCTATCTGCAGGAGGCTCGCTCGCTCGATCCGGCCAACGTGGTGCCATCGGTGGCCCTGCGCAACGTTTCCGTGCTCGCCGGCGCAGCCGACGAAAATCCCCAACTCACAGGCGAGGTGTGGAATCCCGGACCGAATCCGGTCAACCAGCTCACGCTCAAGACGCAGCTCTACGATCTGGCTGCCGGCAAGACGATCTGGGAAAGGGAGGACAGAATTGTGGACGAGTTCGTGCCACCGCTGGCAGTGAACGACATCCGTCCCTTCAGCGTGACCGCCCCGGTTGCTGTGAGGCGCAACGGCACCGTCGAGTTCCGCGTCTACCTGAACGGGGGACTGTACAAGACCTATCCGGTGGGCAAAAGGGAGCCCAAAGGGGGCGCCGCGGGCGCCGTCCAGCCGGCCGCCCCCGGCAGCCCGGCAGCCACAACAGAGGAGAAGGCGCCGCCGGTCGTGCCACAGCCACAGGCGCCGCTGCCCGCCCCCGAGTTTGCGCCGCCGCCCCTGCCTGCCAAACCCGCGCCGGCTCAGCCGCCAAGCAGCGAGGACAAGACACTGAAGGATCTCGACCTCTAGGAGCAAGACATGGATGTTTCGAACCTCTTGAAGTTCACGATTGCGCTGTCCGGCTGCCTGTCCCTGTTCGTTGAGCCGGGCGGCGGCGGTGCCGAGAAGATCCCGCCGGTGCCGCGTTTCTCCATTGGCTACATGGACCGGTCGGTCAAGCCGGGCGATGACTTTTATCATTTCGTGGCCGGCAGCTGGATAAAGAAAAACCCGGTCCCGGCCGACAAGTCCCGCTGGTCGAGTTTTTCGGAGCTTTCGGAGCGTAATTTTTATCTTCTGCACGGGATTCTCGACGAGGCGCAGGCCGACCAGGCCGCCGCCGAGAGGACGCCGCGGCGGCAGGTGGGCGATTTCTTCCGGTCGGCGATGGATGTCGACCGTCGCAATGAGCTGGCATTCAAGCCGATCGCCGGCGACCTGGAGCGCATAGAAAAGCTGCAGTCGACCGACGAGCTCTTCACGCTGCTGGCCGACCTTCACAACCAGGGGGTAAGCGGTGTCTTCGGAAGCGAGGTGGAGCCGGACGCCAGGGACAGCGCCATCTATGCCTTCAGGCTGGGGCAGGGGGGGCTGTCGCTGCCCGACCGCGACTATTATCTGAAGGACAGCTTTGCCAGCCAGCGGGAAGCTTTTCGCAAGCACGTGACCAAAATGCTGACCATGCTCGGCGAAAAACCGGAGGCGGCGGCGCAACACGCGGCAACCGTCTTGAGCCTGGAGACAGACCTCGCCCGTGCCAGCCGGTCGCGCGTGGAGCTGCGCGACCCGATCAAGAATTACAACAAGCGCACGCGGGAGGAGATCATCGCCGCCGACCGGGCGATCCCCTGGAACCTTTATCTCGGCGAGCGCGGGCTTGGCCAGCTGCCCTACGCGGTTGTGGGGCAGCCCGAGTTTTTCACGGCCGTCAACAAGCTCGTCGCCGAGCGCCCGCTCGATGACTGGAAAGTCTACCTGCGCTGGCATGTTCTGACCAGCACGGCGCCTTATCTTTCCGAGGCGGCCGAGGACGAGGACTTCGCGTTTTTCGGCAAAGTGCTGACCGGGCAGGAGAAGCAGGAGCCCAGGTGGAAGAGGTCGGCCAGGGTGATCGATCACAGCATCGGCGAGGCGCTGGGCAAGCTGTACGTGGAGAAGTATTTCCCGCCGGAGTCCAGGGCGCGCATGAACGAGCTGGTCAACAATCTGCGCGCCGTGTTCGAGGAGCACCTGAAGACGCTCGACTGGATGAGCGAGGAGACCAAAGCCAGGGCGCTGGACAAATTTGCCCGCTTCACCCAGAAGATAGGCTATCCGGAGAAGTTCCGCGACTACTCGTCGGTGGATATCCGCCCCGACGACTATGTCGGGAACGTGCGCCGCTCCCGGGCTTTCGAGGTGCACAGGCAGACCGTTCGGGTAGGCAAGCCGGTGGACAAGAGCGAATGGGAGATGACACCGCCGACGGTGAACGCTTACTTCAACCCTCTGCAGAACGAGATCGTCTTTCCGGCCGGCATCCTGCAGCCTCCATTTTTTGATCCGACCGCCGACGACCCGGTGAACTACGGGGCGATCGGCGCCGTGATCGGCCACGAGATCACCCACGGCTACGACGACGAGGGGCGGCACTATGACGCGGACGGCAACCTCAATGACTGGTGGACGGCCAGGGACGCCAGGGAGTTCGACGAGCGCGCGCAAAAGGTGGTCGCCGAGTACGCCGCGTTTGAGCCTTTGCCCGGGCTGCACGTCAACGGCAAGCTCACGCTGGGCGAGAACATCGCCGACCTGGGCGGCGTGAGCATCGCCTATGACGCCATGGAGCGCGCGCTGGCCAAAGACCCGAGCAAACGCCGGGAGATAGACGGCTTCACGCCCGAGCAGAGATTTTTCATCTCCTTCGGGCAGATCTGGCGCAACAACATCCGCGAGGCCGAGCAGCGGCGGCTAATCACGGTCGATCCGCACTCGCCAGGGCAGTTCCGGGCGATAGGACCGCTCATGAACTTCCAGCAGTTCTTCGACGCCTTCGGGATCAAGGAGGGCCAGAAGATGTGGCGGGCTCCTGGTCTGCGCGCGAAGATCTGGTGAGATCACGCCATCATCCCCCCTAAATTCCGCAAGGCGCCCGTCGAGCACTTGTGGCCGACAGGAAGCAAGGGGGGTACACCCGATGAGCAGGATTAATGACGATTGTGCAGCCTTGAACCACCTTCTGGACTATGACATCAAGCACGCAAAGAATCTGGACGCGCAACATATAAAGCAGACAAAGGATGCTCTGTCCCGCATAGCTGCCGACCTCCAGGCCGATCCCGGCGGCACCAGGGCTGTGCTCCAGCACGAGGCAAGCTACATCAAGGCCAGGCTGGAGCCGGTGCTCAAACAGCTGGGCCTGTCCAACCTCGAGGTTGCCAGCTTCACGCCGGTCGGTCCGATCAACCCCTACAACACCGGCAGAGGCCCGGGCGGCCGCGGACCCGGCGATGGCGGGCAGAACGGCCGTGGTGCCCCGGGAGAAGAACCCACTCCGACACCGACGCCTACCCCGGAGCCCACGCCGGAAGTGAAGCCGCCTGGCTGGACGACATCCGATACGGTGGATATATCGCCCGAGGCCGCCGAGGCAATCGGCGAGCTGACCGCTGCCGGCTATCTGCTCTGGGAGGTGGCGAAGTGGGGAGCGGCGGTGGCGGCGGCGCCGGAAACGGCGGGCGGATCACTGGCCGGGGCAGCCGTCGCTCCCTGATTCCGGCGTTCTGTCCAGGCGCTGTCAGCTCTTGGTCTCGATCTCGTAAGTCACTTTCGTCTCGCCGTTGGCCGGCACCTTGACGGCGAACTCGAAGGTCTTCGCGTCCTTCTTCGTGTAGGGCTGGCTTGATTGGAGGATCTTCCAGTCTCCCCAGGCGTGCTCGACGGCCGTGACAGTCACCTCCGTGTCTTTGTGATTGCGGAGATCGATCTCGAAGGAGCCGCGCTGCACGTGATCGGACACCCTCTGGATGGAAAGCTGCTTGCGTTCGCCGACCAGGTCGAAAGCATCGCCCACGTACACGCGCACCTTTTCGTCTTTCGGCGTGTGATCGATCATGTCCTCGCCGATAAATTCCAGCGATCCGTCCTCACCGCGCTTGTACACGCGCACCTTGCCTGCCGGCATCGGCATCCCCATGTGATTGGCCTTATTGTTCTCAATCTCCAGCTTCACCTGGACCTTCTGCTTGTTCTGCTGGGGAGGTATCCAGCCGCCCCAGTATGGCGGACCGACCGGCTCGAAGATAAAGAGCTTTCGGGTCGGGACACCGCCTGCCGAGAACAGTGTCAACTGCTTGGTCTCCTTGTCGTTGACGTCGGTCTTCCCCTTGAGCGTGTAGAGATGGTATTCTGCAAACGCTTTCTCCGTGAACTGCTCTTCGGCTGCGCCTGCGGTGCAAATCCCGAAGCGCGCCTGGGGAACCGGCTGCGGCTGCACGCGGTGAACGTCTCCGGCCAGCAACTTGACCGAGGAGTTCTTGAACGAAGCGCCGCAGCTGTTCTCCAGGGTCACCCAGCTGGTGATGTCGGCTTCGCTGTCGTCGCCGCTGGAGACGACGACATAGTCGCACCGCCAGTTGAGCCCGCCGGTTTGATAAGCAATCTCGGTTTTATGCGTGCCGGCTTTCTGGCAATCGAGGCTCCAGAGAAGCGAAGGTCTGGAGACGAGCCCGGCGGGCAGCTCCGCCAGCTCCACCTGGCCGGCCGGGTTGAGGACCAGGCCTTCGCCCGTTTTTAAAACCAGCCCCTGGTGCTGGACCGACACGTTGCCGGAAGCGTCGGCAATTGATGCCTGCGGCGCGTTCAAGAGCACGCCGGCAAGCTCCTCCACCTGGCCGCCTGGCAGGAACTGTTTGAACTTGACCGGCTTGCCGACCGACTTGGAGAGGATCGTCTCGGGGTTGATGAGATCGTACTGGTAGTTCTGCTCTCGCACTGCCACCGCATCCGGTGCAGTGAGCGACCGGAAGCTCACCGTCGTCGGATCGATCCGGGCGGCGACGTCCTCGAAGCGCAGCTGATTTATTCCCTGCTTCAACTCCACCTCGCGCAGGTCCTTCACGACCCCGAAGTTCTGATTGTAGATGGTCAGGGTCACGCCCTGCGACCCTGAGGCGCTAACCGGCTCGGCGCCCGCCGGTGCTGCCGGCAGCAAAATCGCGGTTGCCGAAAGGGCGCTGGTTATGATCTGTTTCAGGTTGTCGATCATGATCTGCTCACGGTCAGGGAAAGCTGCCGGGCAAGCTCGACGTCGAGCTCGTGTCCTGCTTTCATGCTAACGAACCTGGCCTTGAACGCCATAGGGTTTACCCCGGACAATGTGAGGTCGCCCAGGAGGTCGAGCAGCTTGTGCCGGACCGGCTCGTCCTCGAATCGCAACGGCTTCGTGAAACCGCCGGCGGTGAGGCTGACCACCTGGTCGTCGAGCCCGAGCAGCTTGTGCTCGTTGAGCCAGCCGAAGGTCCTTGCCGAGGCGATCTCGGACGGCTCCATGCCGGCATCCCACCGCTGCCAGCGTTTGCCGATGAGCGGATGATTCCAGTCCATGTGATACTCGATGGAGAACCGCTCGTCGGGCAGGGCAATCAGCAGCTTGTCCGCCTTGCGGCAGATGACAGGCTCGCTTATGGTGATGGTGGGCTCGACCGCCCGTCTCTGCCAGCCGGCGCTGGCGAACAGCTCGATCCAGAAGCCGGCGCTGCCGTCGCCCAGTGGCATCTCAAGGCCGTCGACGCGCACGGTCAGATCGGCGAGCCCCCAGAGGGCGGCGGCAGCCAGAAAGTGCTCGACGATGCAAAGCCTGGCGCCATCGGCCCCCAGAACCACATTGCGCAGGGTGTTGACTACGAATTCGGCCCGGGCCGGAACCGGCACCAGCGCATCGCCCCTCACCACCTGGAATACGATTCCCTGCCCGGGCGGTGCCTGAGCGATCTCGACCGAGACATCCTGGCGCGAGGTAACGCCGCGCCCGGTGAAGCTGATGATCCCGCTTGTCTCAGTTGTCTGCATGGTCGCCTGAGGACACCAGCGGCCGTTGCTGGACAAGGGCCTCCAGCTCGGCCACCTTTTTCTTCAGCGCCTTCAGCTCGTCGGCCAGCCGGGGCAGCTTTCTTACGTGGGCCAGGTTGGTGAAGTGCTCGCGGGCGTTTACGGCCGGGATTCCGGTCACCACCTCGCCTTCCGGCACGTCCCTCATCACACCGGCCATCCCCTCGACGATGGAGTCGGCGCCGACCTTCAGGTGATCCTTGATGCCCACGTGACCGGCTATGATCGACCGGTCGCCCAGCACGCAGGAGCCGGCGATGCCGGACAGCGACACCACTATCACTTCCCTGCCGACCCTGGCGTTGTGAGCGACCATGACCAGGTTGTCGATCTTGGAGCCCTTGCCGATAGTGGTAGCGCCCATGGTGGCACGAGCGATGGTAGCGTTCGAGCCGATCTCCACATCGTCTTCCAGAACCACGGTGCCGATTTGCGGGATCTTCACCAGCGGGTTGGGCTCCCGGGAAAGCTCGGCGATGCCCGCCAGCCGGCGCTCCATGTTGGATGGCCGCTCGGTGACGTAGCCGAAGCCGTCAGACCCCAGGCTGGCCCCCTGCTGCAGGATGACCCGGTCGCCTATCTGCACGTAGTCGGCCACCAGGCAGCCCGGATGGAGGTGGCAGTCCTCACCGATTGTCACCGCACCGCCTATGATGCAGCCCGCCATGATCGTGGTGCCCCTGCCGATTTTCGTGTGCGGACCGATGACCACCATGGGCCCTATGGCCACGTCTGCCCCCAGCTCGCAGGTCGGGTCCACGACCGCCGCGGGGTGCACGCCCGGCTCGGGCAGGAAGCGCCTGGGGCTCACTGCCTTGAGCATGCGGGCCAGGGCCAGCAACGGGCGCTCGACCACCACGGACGGCAGGTCGGTCTTCACGTCCGGGGGCACGACCACGGCTTCCGCCCTGCACTCGGATATGCGCCTGGCGAGCTTGGGATCGAAAACCAGCGCCAGCTCCCCTTCGCCGGCGCTCATCGGATCGACTGCCACGGCCTTCACGCGCGTGTCGCCGCCGCGGGCTACTCTGCCGCCGCAGAGCGCCGCAATCTCATGAAGAGAGAGCTCTTTCGGGAGCTTCATGCCGTACCTCCGCACCTCTTTTATCGCGGGCAAAGCGGCAATGAGCGACAAGCCGGCAGCCGACCTGCGCGCCGGTCAGCCCCGACGCCCCTACTTGGCAGCCGGGCGTCCAGCCGTGGCCAGCCCGGTAAGCCGCTTCACGACGCCGTCGGTCAGATCGGTGCCGCCCATGAGCACCGCCTGCTTGAGGATCACCACGTCGACGTGGCGGCTGGCCGCCTCGGCCTTGATGGCCGCATCGATGTCCGACTCGAGCTGGCTTTCCAGCTGCTGAGCCCTGGTCTGCACTTTTCTCACTTCCTCGTCGATCTGACCCTGCAACCGCTTCTGCAGCCCCTCGAGCTCGGCCGGCGGCTTGTGCGCGGTCTTGCCCTCCTCGTACTGCTTGTTGCTGTCCTCGATGAGCTTCTGCACCTTCTCTTCCGACTTTTTCAGCTCTTCGGCTGCCGTTTGCGCCTTCTGGTAGCCGGTGATCACCTTGTCGCGATCGACGATGCCCACCACCGGACCCTTGGCCGCGGTCGCCTGAGCGTTGACAGGGCAGGCGGGAGCCGCCGCCAGAAGTGAGCAGGCAACCAACGAGAAAACTTTACGAGAGTTATGCATCCTCTCCTCCAAAAGCGTGAAACAGTTCTGACTGTAAGCCAACCGGCTCAGTTTACAACATTGCCTGCCGGCCCACTACCCGCCCGCCACAAGCATTAACAGAGTTATATCAGCAGCTTTGCCGGCCTCAGCCCATCCCTTGAAAACGCGCGGATCGCCCAAACACAGACCCGGACCGGAAGAGGTTCTGCGAATTCCGAGAAGGATTCAGGGCGCAGTGTGAACGCGCGCAGGGCGAGCGGCACGAGCCCGGAGCGCTTAAAAACGATTCCCGAAGCCGACCGTGAAGCGCGGCGTCATCTTGCCCAGGGCTGTGGACAGGAGCGGGAAGCCGTAGTTGAGGCTGACCGGGCCTATCATGGGCAGGTTGATGCGCAGCCCGAAGCCGACCGAAGCGCCCATGCTGCCCCGCTGGAAGTAGTTGTTGAACAGGTTGTTCCCGCCCACCTGTCCGGCGTCCGTGAAGAGGACGCCCTTCACGTTCTTCAAGATCGGGTTTACTATGCCGGCAAGCTTGTTGGAAGGATCCAGGAGCGGGATCGGCAGCCGGCGCCGCAGTTCGGCCGAGGCCATCAGCATCGAGGAGCCGGTGCCCAGGTCGGAGAAATACCTGTAGCCGCGAATGCCGTTGAAGCCGCCCAGGTTGTACATGGCAAACTGGGGCATGCCGCCGAAGCCCTGGCCGCCGGTGACGTTCATGGCCAGGGTGGTCTCCTTGGTCACCGGCACGTACTTGCTCAGGCTGCCGCCGATGGTGGCAAAGCTGGCGCCGCCCAGGCCCAGCGACGGCCCGGCGGTCAGGCGGGCGGCTGTGCCCCTGGTGGCATCCAGCGGATTATCGCGGCTGTCGTAGTTGATCGACGGGGTCACCCTGATGCCCGCCCAGCCCTTGAGCTGCTGGCTTCTCACCCCCTGGGCGATCGACTGCGCCGCTGCCTGGGTGGTGGCCTGACCCATGGCCAGAACGCGCTGGGTAAGGTAAGCGGTGGTGTCCTGCCCGAAGAGGTTGCCGAGATCGGACAGCGAGGTCTGCTCGCCGGTAAAGCCCAGGTTGGCGGTCAGGTTCTTGCCCAGCGGGCGGCTGAAGTTGACCGTGCCGCCGATTGTCCTTTGCAGCGACTGCTGGACGATCATGGAGCTGTAGCTGCGCCCGAAGCCGGACACGGCCATGGAGGTGTTGCTTCCCCTTAAGCTGGGCTCGACCCAGGTGGCATCGACGTTGTAGGTGCGCTGGTTGGCCAGGAACTGTGTGCCGGCGTTGTTCACCGTGTTGGCGATGTTGTTGAACATGCCGCTGCCTATCTGCGAGTTGAAGGAGAGCACCTGGCCGCGCCCGCGGAAATTGTTGTCCGAGAAGTTGAACGACCCGAACGGACCGTACACGGTGTCGACGCCGCCGCCGAGACCGATGGAGCCGCTGCGCTTCTCGTCGACCTCCACCTTCAAGGTGTATTTGTCCGGATCGGTCGGCGACGGCACCAGCGAGCGCCGGATGTCCTGGAAGTAGCCGTTGCCGTAGAGCTTGCGCAGATCCTGGGTGAGCTGCTTTTCGTTGTAGACCGAGCCCGGCTTGAGCTTGATCGAGCGCTTGATGATGAAGTCCTTTGTCTTCTTGTTGCCAACCACCTGGATGTTGTCGATCACCCCCTCGTTGATCGACAGGCTGATGGTGCCGTCCGGATCGTCTTTGACGTCGGTCACCCGGGCCAGCACGTAGCCGCGGTCGTGATAGGCCTGCTCCACCTTCTCTATGGCGCCGGAGAGCTGCGTCAGGTTTTGCGGCTTGCCGAGCTGGTCCGAGAACACCTTGGAGATCTCCTCGGTGGAGAGCGCCTGGTTGCCGTGGAAGGCGAACTGGGTCACGGGGGCGTTCTCCTGCACGCGGATCTTGAGCAGCACGCCGCCGCTGCTCATCTCCGGGACGACCTGCAGGTTGCGGTCGTCGAAGTAGCCCATGCTGTTTATCGCCTTCAGGTCCTGCAGAACCTGGTCGCGATCGAACCGGTCGCCCCGCTTGGTTTTGACTACCCGCAGGATGTCATCGGTGGCAACCAGCCGGTTGCCCTCGACCGTGACATCCTCGATCGTCAGATCCGGCGCCTCCTGCGGCGGGGCGCCGGCGGATGCCGCCTGGGCAGCTGCCGTGGCCACACCGGTGGCCCCTGCCGGCAGGGGCTGCCAGAGCGGGGACAGGACCTCAAGCAGGCACAGGAGGGCAAGGCTCCATGATGGGGAGGTACGGGCAAAGCGTGTCACGGCCGTGGGCTCCTTTGTTCCGCAACATATTACCACGGTCCATTGACATGCCCGGGCGGCGCTGCCGGACGGATAGCGCCGCCGGTCAGCGGCAAGGCCCGGGCGGGCCGCGCCCGGTGAATTAGCCTTAAGGTTCAGCCTAGGGAGCAAACCAGCGGACCGGCTGCGGGTCGAGGTTGACGTTTATCTGCTTCAGCTCGGTGTAGGCCTCCAGGCCGTAGGTGCCCAGCTCTCGCCCCCAGCCGCTCTGCTTGTAGCCGCCCCAGGGGCACTCGTTGTAGGTGTTGTGATAGCCGTTTACCCAGGTGATGCCGGCCCTGATGGCGTTCACCACCCGGTGGGCGCGTGTGACGTCGGCGGTGAAGACGGCGCCGGCCAGCCCGTAGGCGGTGCCGTTGGCCAGATCGATGGCCTGCTCTTCGCCCTCGAACTTCTGGATCACCACCACCGGGCCGAAGATCTCCTCCTGAACGATGCGCATCTCCGGTCGTACGTCCGTGAATATGGTCGGGTTGACGTAATAGCCGCCGGCCAGGCGGTCGCCGCCGGGCCGGTCGCCGCCCAGGGCCAGGCGGGCGCCCTCGTGCTGGCCCACCGAGATGTACTCCAGCACCCGCTTCAACTGCTGCTCGCTGACCAGAGGGCCCATCTCGGTGTCGGGATCGAGCCCGGGCCCGACCCGGATCTTGCGGCTGCGCTCGACCATCTTTTTCACGAACTGGTCGTGAACCGACTGCTCGACTATCATCCGCGACCCGGCCGAGCAGACCTGGCCGGCGTTGCAGTAGATGGCGAAGAGCGCGTAGTCGACGGCCGTGTCCAGGTCGAAATCGCCGAAGACGATCATCGGCGACTTGCCGCCCAGCTCGAGCGTCACCTTCTTCAAGTTGCCCAGGGCCGCCGCGGCGATCGTCTTGCCGGTCTTGACACTGCCGGTGAAGGCGACCTTGTCGACCAGCATGCTCTCGGCCAGCGGCTGCCCGACGGCGGCGCCGTCGCCGAGGACGATGTTCACCACCCCGGCCGGCAGCTCGAGCTCGCTCAGGAGCTCGGCCAGGCGGATGGCCGTCAGCGGCGTGTACTCGCTGGGCTTAAGCACGCAGGTGTTGCCGGCGGCCAGCGCCGGCGCCAGCTTCCAGGCGGCCATCAGCAGCGGGTAGTTCCAGGGTATGATCTGCCCGCAGACGCCTATCGGCTCGCGGACGACGCTGGTGACCGACGGCGCCGGCACGGCCATTGTCTGCCCGAGCGGCTTGGTGGCCAGGCCCGCGTAATAGCGGAAGCAGTTGGCGGCGTCGGCCATGTCGAAACGCGTCTCGCGCAGCGGCTTGCCCATGTTCATCGTCTCCAGGCAGGCAAGCTCCTCGGCGTTGTCGTCGATCATGTCGGCCAGCTTGAAGAGCAGCTGCGCGCGCTCAAGGGCGGTCAGGCGCGGCCACGGCCCCTGGTCAAAGGCCTTGCGCGCCGCCGCTATCGCCTGCTCCACCTGCTGGCGCCCGGCCTCGGCTACCCTGCACAGCGGCCTGCCGCTGGCCGGGTCGGTGAGCTGGCGCTCGCCGGCGCCGTCCTGGAACTTGCCGTCCACAAAGAGCTGCCATTTACGGTCTACCTTCACCGTGGGTGCAGTGGCGGTCGCTGACATGATCTGCTGATCCTCCGTTTGAGCCCGGCTGCAACACGAACGCTCGGGACGAAAAGCCCGCAGGCAGGGCCCCGTGAGCGGCAGCGGGTGAGCAATCATAGCACGGCCTGCAGGAAAAGAGCTTATGAGACAATGGTTCTCGCCGACACCGCCTGACCGCCTCCCCATGCGAAGAGCCCAAGCCTTCTCCTTCTGCCCAGCTGGCGCCCTTGTTCTGGCGGTCTTGCTCCTCGCGTGCGGGCCGGCGCCTGCCTCGCCCGCACAGTTTAACGAGGCCGTGGCCAGTTACAAGGCAGGCCGGTACGCGCAGGCGCTGGCCAGCTTCCAGGATTACGGGCGGCTGCCGGGCTCGGACCAGGCGCAGGCGCACTACTGGCAGGGGCTGTGCTACCAGGCGCTCAATCAGATTGCCAACGCCGAGCAGCAGTACGGCTGGGTCGCCCGCTACGCGGGCAATGCGGCGCTCAGGGGCTACGCAGCGAGAGCGCTGGATCAGCTGTCCCGCTATCAGGCGCACCGTTGCTACAGCGGCGCCGGCCCGGTGGCGCACGGCCAGGCGGCTGCCGGCAGGAGCCCGGCTGCCCGCGGGACAGTTAAGCCCAGGGTGCTGGATTTCTTCGCCACCTGGTGCGGGCCGTGCCGGCAGCTGGCGCCTGTCCTGGACGAGCTGGAGGGGCGCTACTCGGGGCGGGTGGAGTTCCAGCGCCTGGATGTCGACGATCCGGCCAACGCCGGTCTCCGGGACCGCTACAATGTCCAGGCCCTGCCCACGCTCATCTTCCTGGACAGCGGCGGTCAGGTGGCCAACCGCATATCCGGCGTGCCCGACCGCCGCTTCCTGACCACGCTCATCGATCAGATCGCCTTGCCTTAGGCTAGAATTGGCAGCTCTATGGCATGGGAATATCCTGGAATCTTCGTCACCCTGGAAGGGCCGGAAGGCGCCGGCAAGACCACACAGCTGAAGCTGCTTTCCAAGCACCTGGACGTTCTGGGGATCGCCCACGTGGTGACCAGGGATCCGGGTGGAACGGCGCTGGGCAGGCAGATCCGGCGCATCCTTCTCAACCCCGAGACGCCGGTGTGCCCGATGACCGAGCTTCTGCTTTACGAGGCTGACCGAGCCCAGCACATCGAGCAGGTGATCGTCCCGGCCCTCAAGCGGGGAGCGCTGGTACTCTGCGATCGCTACGTGGACTCGACGCTGGCCTACCAGGGCTACGCCCGCGGCCTGGACTTCGAGCTTATCGGGCAGCTTAACCGGATTGCCACCGGCGGGCTCATGCCGCAGCTGACCATCCTCTTCGACATCGCCTCCGAGGCCGGCCTGGCCAGGCTGCACCCGGGCGGGCACGACCGCCTGGAGCGGGAGGCGATCGAGTTCCACCACAAGGTGCGTGCCGGCTACCTGGAGATGGCCGCGCGCGAGCCCGGGCGCTGGCAGGTCATCGATGCCACCCGGGCGCTGACCGTGGTGCAGGACGATTTGAGGCGGCTTCTGTCCGAGCGTTTCCAGCTTGCCGGCCTGGCCGGCAAGCCGGTCACTTGATGGCGCGCGAGATCTCCAGCCCGAGCTCGTTCAACTTGCTGCGGATGTCCTGGTCGTCCTCGGGGCTGGGCGAGCCGCCGCTGTTGGACAGCGAGTCCTCCTCGAGCTTGGAGATGTCCCCGAGCCTCAAGGACAGGTGGCGGTAGTCCGGCTCCGAAAGCTGACCTTTCTCCTTGGCCTCCACCAGGTACTTCTTCATGTCGCCGATCATTGTGGCGACCGGCGGCTGTGCCGCCGCCGGCGCCTGCTGCCCCTGCTGCATGTAGATCACCGTGGGCGCGTAGCCGAGACCGTAGGCGTAAGGCTGCGCGCACCACGGGTAGTAGTAGCCGGAAGGCGCCTTCCAGAAGTTGAAACGGGTGTTGCCGCGCGTGACGCTGAACGTGCCGCCGCCCATCGGCACAGGCGAGGAGTACACCATCCCTGGTGGCGCGTAGGCGCCCGGGTATTGCGGATAGACCGGCGCATAGGGGGCGGCGTTGTAGAAGCCGGGCTGCCTGCCCCAGAGGTAGGGGGTGGGCGGATAGACGTTGTAGATGGCCGGTCCGGGGCTGGGGTAGTAGCTGCGCCCTTGCTGAAACGGCTGCGCCGCGGCCGGCTGCGGGAAATGACAGGCGGCGGCCAGGGAGAGGGTCAAAGCGGGTAGGCTGCGCATCGAGGCACCTCGATCGTCAGCCTTCATTCTATCAGTCTTTGACGGTGGTGAATGTCATCTTGGCCTGGTCGCTTATCGGCTTGACGGCCCGGCTCTGGAAGTAGGCCTTGACGGTCCAGTCGTAAAGGCGGGTGAGCTTGTCATAGGAGCCGGTCATTTCCAGATCCAGCCGGCCGTCCGGCTTCTCGATAGTGCCGGCCAGGTCGTAGGAGACGATCATCGGGCTTGTCTGGGTCATCTTGCCGGTGAGGTCGCCCTCGCCGAAGCTGCTGCCCACCATGCCGTGCACGTTGTCGCCTTCCTGGGAGGTGAGCATGTCCAGGCGTGCCGAGTGCAGCTTCCTCTCCAGCGCCGGCGGCAGGCCGGCGGCATCCTCGAAGAGCGGGTGGCTGAGCGCGCCGGCGAAACGGCCCGTCAGGTGGGCCGGCCTGGACAGGTAGCCGTAACCGCTCCAGCAAAGGACAAGCCCGAGCAGGATCCACAAGAGCAGCCGCCGGAGCTCGGACTGGCTCAAGGAAGGGATGACCGCCGGCGGACTGGTGCGGGCGGCGCTGTGGTAGGGAAGCCATTTGCCGGTGTTGTCCTGCCCGCACTTCAGGCAGAAGCGAAAGTTGCCGCCGCTGGCCACGGTCTTGCACTTGAAGCAGACCCGGCGCATCGGATCGACGACCATGCCGCGCGGGGTCGGCGTCTCCACCACCGGGGAGGGCGGCGGCGCCGGGCGCGGACGCTCGCTTTTGGGCAGCGCCGGCTTCTCGATCGCCCTGCGCAGGCTGGCCATGAACTCCTGGACCGTGGTCGGGCGCTCCCAGGGATTCTTGGCCAGGGCGCGCATGACGGCGGCGCTGAGCGCCTCCGGGATCGCCAGGTCGATGCGCACCTTGTGGGGCGGCTCCGGCAAGAGGTTCAGGTGCCCGACCACGATGTCGGCCGTATTCTTGGAGGCGAAGGGCGGCTTGCCGGTGAGCATCTCGTACATGATGCAGCCCAGGCTGTAGATGTCCGAGCGGGCGTCCGCCTTGCGTCCGCGCAGCTGCTCGGGCGACATGTACATGGGCGTTCCCAGGATGGCGCCGGCCCGCGTGAGCGTGGGCTGGCTCACGGCGGACTCGTCGGCGTCCGCGTCGGGCTCCAGCCTGGCTATGCCGAAATCGCAGACCTTCACCCAGTCGTCGACCCCCTGGTGGGTGGTGAGCATGATGTTGTCCGGCTTGAGATCGCGGTGGATGATCCCCAGCGAGTGCGCCTCCTGCATGGCCGAGCAGATCTGATCCATGATCTCGACGGCGTTGTTGTAATTGAGCCCGTTGCCCTTCTGAATGCGGCGGGCGAGCGTCTCGCCGGCCAGGAACTCGATGACCATGAACGGGCGGTCCTGCTGGTCAATCCCCCACTCCCAGATGTGAATGGCGTGCGGGTGATCGAGCCTGGTGGTCGTCTGCGCCTCGCGGATGAACCGCCGGACCAGCTCCTCGTCATGGGCCCGGCCCGCGTGCAGCAGCTTGATGGCCACGAACTGCTTCGACTGCAGGTGCTCGGCCTTGTAGACGGTGCTCACGCCGCCCTTGCCGATCACCTGCAACACCTTGTAGTCGTTGCGGAATATCTCCCCGGGCTTTAGCCCCATAGCGTCGGCGGCTGCCGGAGGCGGATTTGGGTTGTTGTCTGCCATCTGCCGGTCGAATCGGGGTAGAGCCCGGGCGGTCCCGCGAGCATTATCTATTATAGGCGGCGGCTTTTGTTTCGGCTGTCTAGGAGAACCACTGGAAGTTCATCTCCTCGGCCGACAGGTGAAGGCTTATGAGGGACCAGAAGACGACGAAGCCGAGCGAGGAGAAGTGGAAGACGCCCACCGGCGGCAGCCGCCCGCTGGTCAAAAGGCTTATAAGCCCGGGCACGGCCAGGGCGGCGCAGAAGATGCCCAGCTTCCTGCCCGCGGCCAGCAGCGGCCTGCCGAGGCGGGACTGCCGCCTGGCAATCAGCAGGCCGACCGCGGCCACGGCTGCGGCCACCGCCAGGCCGTGGACGGCTGCGTCGAAGAGCGCGTGGCAGACCAGGGCGCCGGCTGCCTGCCCCAGGGCCGCCAGGGTTGCATCGAGATTGAATCGTTCCGGCATGAGCTCTCAGTAAGCCTCCAGGGCCGGCTACCATGATATCCCAGGGCCGCCGCCTGTACCTTGAGCTGATTTTAGGACGGGCCGGCCTGCCGGTCCGGCTGCTTGTGAGCAAGGGCCCTTGCCCGGTTGACCCGGGCGGCGGTGGGCGCCAATGAGGGCGCCGGTCTGCTTGAGCCGGTCAGGCGGGGGCGCCGCCGCGGTCGCTCCGGTAAAACAGCGCCTGCTCGAGGTTGTACCGGGCCTCGGCCGTCTGCGACTGGAAAGGGATGGCCTGGCAGAAGCAGGCGATCGCCGGGTCGGCCGTGACCGTGACGCTGGCCGGGTCGCGCTCGATCACCTGCCGGAACTGCCCGGCCGCCTGCGCCAGGCGGCCGCCGGCAAAGCCAGCCTGGCGTAGCGGTTGAGCATGGCCGCCCGGCGAGGTTCTCGAGCCGGAGAACAGGAAGATCTTACAATTAAGGCGGCGCCTGCCCAAGGGGGCGCCGGTCGCCCCGCCAGGAGAGGATCAGCCATGAGATACAAGCGCCTGCGTCACCCCTGCCTGCCGCTGGCAGCCTCGCTTCTTTCCGTCACCCTTTCCGCGCTGCCCGGCCAGCCGAAAAAGCATACAGCTGGCCCGGGTGAGTTCGACCGGGCGCAGCTCATGGTGATGAACTTGAACCGGGGCAAGGGCTCCAGCGGCTATTACCTGCAGGAGTCGCAGCGCCTGAGCCGGCAGATGCTTGCCGACCTCGATAAGGCGGCGGCCCAGCTGGAGCAGGTGGACAAGTTTTACGCCCGCTCGCGGGGGCGGCCCGATGATCGTTTCCTCCTGCCGGCGGGCAAGCAGATAGCCGAGGCGCGCGCGGCCGCCCGGAAGCTGGAGGAGGCGCTTAGCGGGGCGCGGGCGGAGCTCAGGGAGGGGATCAACCAGCTGCTTCTGAGCGAGTGACGCTCATCAGCGCTGGCGCTGGCCGACGAGCTGATAGGTGACCCGGGCGCGCGGCGGCTCGCCGGCCTTGACGATCGATACCCGCTCCAGACCGTTGAACTGCGCGCCGCCCGGAAGCAGCGACAGCACGATCGCCTCCTGGGCCATCGTCTTGCCGATCGGGTGCTGGTAGCGCACAAAGGCCGTGTCGCCCTGCACCTTGTCCACCACCAGGGGCGTCTTGATGCCGGTATTGGAGCCCATCATGTAGCCGGCCTCCGGGCTGCCGGAGATCTCCCAGGTGTTGTCGGTGTTAACCGCGAAGGCGGCATTGGCCCCCTGCTCGAACTCCGGCGTGGCCGCCTCCACCTTCTGCCGCTGCCCGATCACGTGCCAGATGCCCAGCAGGCTGGGGGGAAGCGCCACCGACCGGCGGACCGTGGCCTGCAGCGGCGGGCGTTGTATGGCGCTGGCGGCGCCCTGCAGGGGCGCGCTGGAGCGCGCCGTGCCCTGGTAGGCGCCGGTGCGCCCCTGTTGCGGGATCATGCGCGGGGCGGGATAGCTGGCGCCGCCCTGCAGGGGGGCCTGCTGCAGGTAGCCGCTCTCCTCGACGCCCAGCTTGAAGGGCTCGGCAGCCAGGGCGTTGCCGCCGGCGGCCAGCTGCCAGCCGACCAGTATGCCCAGCGCCAGCAGGTGCCTTGTCATGGCCAAGAGTTCTTCCATCTGCCACTCCTCATCCGACGGCCAACGATCTCAATTTAAGCACACGGTCCGGGCCGCAACGGCCGCTCGGGGCATATCCGGCGGCAGCCGGCGTGCCACCATATCCGGTGCTAGCGGCGGGAGCCCCTGGTGCCGCCGAAGGGCGACCCGGCCAGCCAGACGCTGTCCGATGCGGGAAGCTGTCCCGAATTGGCCAGCGGCCTTGCCCGGTCGTGGCGGGAGGGCTGTTTTCTGGCTGCCGAAACCGCGCGCCCGGCTGCCCGCCCGGCTCCGTGCGCCGGAGCACCGGCGGCCGCCGGCTGCCCGGGCCTGGCCGCCAGCGGCGGCGCCGGCGCGGACGGTGGCGGGCTGGTCTGGGCCGGTGCTGCCGGCGGCTCCTCGGCAAAGCCGATCTCCTTCAGGCGCTTGTAAGCAGCCTGCCCGGTGACGCTGCGCGGCTCGGCAGCCGTTATCTCCACCAGCGGCGCCAGCGCCTCCGGGAACCGGCGCTCCCTCACCAGCAGGTCGGCCTTCAGGAGCAGGGCCTGGTTCCGGAGCTGGGCGAAGCGGTGCGCGGCCTGACGCTCGGCCTCGGCGGCGGGTCTGGTGGCCTCGTTTCTGCCGAAGCTGGCGGAAAGCCGGCTGTGGGCATCGACCATATCAGCGAGCCACAGGCAAAGCTGGTTGACGCTCTCGGACAGCTCGGCCGGTCTGGCCTGCGGCATGAGGCTCCTCAGCTCGTCAAGCCTGGCCTGGGTGTCGGCCACGCTGAGCGGCAGCTGCGCGTAGGCGCCGCCTGCCGGTCCGGCCGTGGCGCGCTGCGCAGCCCCGGGTAGCGCTTCTGCCCCCGGCGGCGGCGCCTGGGCGTAAGCGGCGGCGCCGGGCTGGGACTGCCCGGGCAGCGGCACCCCCTGGGCGAGGGCCGGCCGGAGGATGAGGGCGGACAGGATCAGCGAGAGGCCGGCGGCATGGCGGCGCAGGCGGTCGTATTTCATGGGCGGCGCACCTTCGAGCGTGGTTTAGCGACCGCCTGATTCTAGCAAAACGGATCCGTGGCTGTGTTAATATCAACCCTTGGTCGCCGCCGCCGGCGGCGCGGCACCGCTTCCTTCTCGGATCATTGACGGTTATCGGGGCTTCGTTGAGCCGCTCGCTTTTAAACCTTCTCATCTTGCTGGCCTTTACGGCATCCGGTGTCGGTCACGGCGCCAGGGCGGCTGATACCACGGACGGTGGCGCACCCGCCGGGCGCGCCTTCGACACCAGCGATCCGGCCTTCGTTCACCGGTTCCTTGCCCCGGGGCAGTATCTCCCCCTGTCCGCGGTGCGCCCGGGCATGACCGGCTACGGGCTTTCCGTGTTCCAGGGCACGCGGATCGAACGCTTCGGCGTGCGGGTGGTGGGGGTGATGAAAAAGGTTTTGAACGGCCGTGATGCCATCCTCGTCCGCCTGTCCGGCCGGCCGCTGATGACCAACAACGTGATAAGGGGCATGTCCGGCAGCCCGGTGTACGTGGACGGCAAGCTCGTAGGGGCTGTTTCGTTCGGCTTCGATTTCTCCAAGGAGCCGCTGGCCGGGCTCACGCCTATAGTGGATATGCTGGACGCCATGGCGCCGGCCGGCCGCCAGCGCATCGCCGCCCGGGAAAGCGCGCCCTGGTTTGCCCAGGCCGGCGGCAAAAGCGAGGTCGCCGGGGGAGCACCGCGCCTGGTGCCGCTCATGTCCCCGGTCAGCCTGGCCGGATTCTCCAGCCGGGCGCAAGAATTCCTGGAGAAGCGCTTCCGCCGCCTGGGCATGGCTGTGACGGCCGGCGGCGGCGGCGCCCAGGATCCGTCCCTGGCGCGCGGCGTCCGCCCGGAGGTGGCGCCGGGCAGCGCGCTGTCGGTCATGCTGGCCACCGGCGACTTCAACGTGGCGGCAACCGGCACGGTGACGGCCAGGTTCGGGCAGAACGTACTGGCCTTCGGTCACCCGTTCCTGCAGGCGGGCACGGTCGACTTTCCGCTGGCCACCGCTTATGTCCACGAGGTCCTGCCGAGCCTCTTCGTCTCCTTCAAGCTGACCTCGCCGGCGGCCACGGTCGGCAGCCTGACCGCCGATCGTCCCTGGTCGGTGGGCGGGCAGCTGGGCCGGACAGCCAGGCTTATCCCGGCCACCTACACGGTCACCGACAGCACGCGCCATGTCAGGCGGGTTTTTCGCTGCCAGCTGGTCGATCACCCGGACCTCACGCCCGAGCTCCTGGCCGCCACGGTCATGTCGGCGATCGACGCCACCCATCAGTCCTCGGCCCCATACGTGGCCCGCGTGGCAAGCACGATCGAGGCCGAGGGCGTGGAGGCGATCAAGCGCACCGATCTCTTCTCCTCTAACTTCTCCGCGCATGGGGGCAACTCGTCCGGGCGCTTTCACCTGCTGGCCGACCCGGTGGCCTCCTATGTGCAGAGGACGGCCTCGTCGATCACCAGCAACGAGTTTCAGCGGGCCTCGATAAAGGGCGTGAACCTGGAGATCTCGCTCAGCGACGGGCGCGACACGGCCAGGCTGGAGCGGGTCTTTGTCGACAGGCCGTTCGTCGCCCCCGGCGATCAGGTGGACGTGCGCTGCCTGCTTGTCCCCTACAGCGGCGGCAAGCGCGTGGAGACCGTGTCCTTTAGCGTACCCCGCGACATGCCCGACGGCGACATGCTGGTGGCGGTGACCAGTGGCGACGAGACAGAGAGCGTCAAAAAGCGGCTGGGGATAAGGCGGCCCGCCCCGCAATCGCTCAAAGAGTTGGCGGCCAGGATTGTCGAGCGCGGGCGGGCCGACGCCATCGCCGTGGTGGCGGCCCTGCCCGGGCAGTCTCTGGAGTTAAACGGGCTGAGGCTGGCCAACCCGCCCGCGCACTGGGCGCGCATCTTCGCCTCCAACCGCTCCACCAGGGGCCCGGCGCTCATCAAGGGATCGCTGGAGGCGACCAGGCTCACCAGCTGGCTCCTCGACGGCAGCCATATCCTGACCGTCGAGGTGCGCAGCCGCGAGAAGGCGGCGGCGCGTCCGGCACCATTTACGGTATCGGTACCCAACCCGGACGATGCCATCGTGATGACCGAGCAGGCCCGCAAGGCCATCGACGCTTCCCGCAAGACCCAGGGCGCTGCCTCGGCCCCCGCCGGTCAGCCAGGGCAGGAGAGGGGCAAGATCGGGTCCGGGGGGCTGGCCGAGACCGCGGCGGTGAAGGAGTATCCCCACATGCGCCCGCCGGCAGTCTGGCGGCAGGACAGCGAGGAGGAGTTCCGATCGGGCAAGACCAGCGGCGTTACCGTGGACAGCCGGGGCCGGATCGGTCCCGGCTTCAAGCGCTTGAGCGAGAAGCTGCTCGCTCCCGAGCATCAAGTCTGGTCCGGCGTCTGCTCCAGGGGCAAGTTTTATTTCGGCACCACCGACGGTGTCTGGCGCTGGTCCGGCGACGAGACGCCACCGGAGAAGCTGGGGCAGTTCCACAGCTTGGCGGTGCCGGCCATGGCCACCGACTCGAAGGGAACCGTCTACTTCGCCACCGTCCCCGGTGGCAACATCTACGCCCTCGACGGTCAGGGGCAGCCCCGCCTGACCTGCTGCACCAGCGAGCCGATTGTCACCGCGCTCGCCTGCGACGACATGGACAATCTCTATGCCGCGGTGGCCGGCACCGGCCGGGTCTACAAGGTCGCTGCCGGCGGCGCCGAGCTCTTTTTCGACTCCGGGCAGGCGCATGTGCTCTCGCTGTTCTTCTCGCCTGTCGATCACAGGCTCTATGTCGGTTGCGGCGAGAAAGCGGTTGTTTACGCCCTGGATCAAGGCGGGCACGCCACGGCCGTCTACGAAAGCCCCGATCACCTGGTGACAGGGGCCGTGCGCGACGCCAGAGGGGATCTTTATGTGGCGACGGCCGGGCAGGGACGCCTGGTGAGGGTGACCGGCTCGGGGCAGGCTCAGACGATCGCGGTCAGCGAGGCTTTCTACAGGCTCTACTACGACCCGGTAGGCGATCGGGTCTTTTCGGGGGATGCGGAGGGGGACATCACCCTGGCCAGTGTCGACCCGATTTCGGGCGAGCCTTATTTCGTGCCGGTCTGCCACACGGAGCAGGAGGCTGTGCTCTCGCTGGCAGCCGACGGACAGGGGCGACTCTATTGCGGCACCGCCAACCTGGGTGTGCTCACGAGCTTCGCCATGCGCCCCGATGCCGGCGCCTCTTACGAGTCGGCGGTGCGCGATGCCGGCCGTCCGGCGCAATGGATCAACTTGCGGGCCTGGGGCCCGTTGGGCGAACCTGTCGACGCGCTTGCCGACAGGCTCAAGCTGGAGACGAGAACCGGCTACAGCGTCCGCCCCGACGACAGCTGGTCGGACTGGCAGGAGGCCCGGTCAGCCGGCGGGGCTTTTGCGATCGCCTCGCCGCCCGGTCGCTGCCTGCAGTACCGCTTGACCTGGCTTGCCGGACCCGGGCGGTCCGAACGCCTGCCGGCTGCCGATCCGCTTCGCCTGGGGAGGGTCGAGGTCTCCTACCTGCCCCGCGACGCCTCGCCCCGCTTCGACTCCGTGTCCGTCAAGCCCGGGGCCGGCCTGGCGGGAAAACAGGAGATCGCCGCCACCGCCTCTGATCCCGATTCAGACAACCTGCTGTTGAGCATAGAGCTGTCCGGCGACCGGGGAAGGTCCTGGCGCGCTCTGGCCAGCGACCTGAGGTCCAAACCGGCAGCCAGGGCCGGCAGTCGGCCGGCCACGACCGGCGCGGAGGCGGCGGGGCCGGCCGCGCGGGCCGGCGCAGCGGCCGGCACCACCGACGGCTGCGCCCCCCAAAGGTCGCCGGAGCCGGAAAAGAGCGAGCCGCTGAAAGGCGGCGTCGAGCATTCGGAAGAGAAGACAGGCACCGCCGCCCGGGAGAGCGGCCGGGCAAGGCAGCTTTCCGATGACGGCGAGGGACAGCCCGCGGAGAACAAGGACAAGGCAGGCGGCGGCGAGGGCGCCGATGGCGAGGGCGGCAAGGAGGTGCCCGGCGACAGGGAGAAGAAGGCGGAGGCGACAGCGGACAGGGCGAGAAAGCCCAGGATCAAGGGCGGCAGCCCGGCGCGCGTGCTCACGCCGCCTGAAAAGGGCGCGGGCCTAGCCGCTCCGGCCGAGGAGCGATTCACCTGGAGTTTTGACACCAGCGGATACAAGGACGGCAACTACCTCCTGCGCTTGACGCTTGACGACCGCCTGTCCAGCCCGGACGATCACCTGCAGTCCGTTGCCCTGCGATCGATCGTCATCGACAACAAGCCGCCGCGGCTCGGCTCGTTCCACGACAGCCGCGGCAGCGACGGCAGCGCCAGCTTCTCCGTCTCGGTCAGCGACGACTGGACGCCGGTCGCCAACGGCACCTACAGGATAGACGAGGGGGAGCCCTTTGCGCTCGCCGGCTGGGCGCAGCTTGCCGACGGCATGTCCGGAACCCTGGGCGCCGGCGGCATCAAGCTGGCGCCGGGGCCGCACCGGGTGGAGGTCAAGGTGACGGACAAAGCAGGAAATACGGCCACGAAGACATTTACCATCAGGTGAGCAACACATCCAGCAGGGGCAGTTCCGTGTCATTCAAGCGGCTATTTCGAACCAAGCCGGCCAGGGCGCTAATCGACGAGGCGTACGAGCCCGGACGGCTCATGAAGCGACACCTGACGGCCTTTGATCTGCTTGCCTTCGGGGTCGGCGCCACCATCGGCTCAGGGATCTTTGCCCTGACCGGCACGGCGGCTGCCGGCCAGACTGCCCAGGCGCGCGACTGGTTATCCACCCCGATCATCAACTTCCTTCTTGCCGCCCCGCTCGGGCGCGACGGGGCCGGACCGGCCATTGCCGTCTCCTTCGTGGTCGCTGCGCTGGCCTGCGGCTTTGCCGCCCTCTGTTATGCTGAGCTGGCTGCCATGATCCCGGTTTCCGGCTCCGCTTACACCTTCGCCTATGCCGCCCTCGGTGAGGTCGTGGCCTGGGTGATCGGTTGGGACCTTATCCTGGAGTACGCGGTGGGTAATGTCGCCGTTGCCGTGTCCTGGTCTGACTACTTCCTCTATCTCCTGCACGGGCTTACCGGGCTCAAGCTGCCTTTGTGGCTGGCCGCAGACACAAGCACGGCCTTGACCCGCATCGCCGCCGCCGGTGGCGGCGCCCGCCAGGCGCTTTATTCGAGCCTGGATCTGCCCAGCGTCCTCGGTCACCCGTTTAGCTTCAACCTGCCGGCCTTTCTCATCGTGGCTGCAATCACCTGGATACTGGTGGTAGGCATCAAGGAGAGCGCCATCGTCAACACGACCATGGTGTTCGTGAAGGTGGGTATAGTGCTCTTCTTTATCCTGTACGGTGTCGGCTTCCTCAAGGCTTCCAACTGGCTCCCCTTTGCCCCGAGCGGGCTGGCCGGGATTATGGGCGGGGCCGCGATTGTGTTTTTCAGCTTCATCGGATTCGACGCCGTAAGCTCGCTGGCCGAGGAGACGAGGAGCCCGCAAAAGGATCTTCCGGTCGGGATGCTGGGCAGCCTGGCCATCTGCACCTTTCTTTACGCGACGGTCTCGCTGGTGTTAACCGGCATGCTTCCCTACAAGGCTTACCTGAACGACGCCGCTCCCGTAGCTACCGCTTTGGCCCATACCGGCAATCCCTGGGCGCAGATGATCGTAGCTCTAGGCGCTCTGGCCGGCATGACCTCCGTATTGCTTGTCTTTCAACTAGGGCAGCCGCGAATTTTCATGGCCATGGCCCGCGACGGCCTTCTACCCGGGTTGTTCTCGAGGCTGCATCCGAGATATCGGACGCCTTTCATTCCCACCATCCTGACCGGCATCATCGTCGCCTGCTCGGCGCTGGTTCTGGACATCGGTCAGGCCGCCGAATTGACCAATATCGGCACCCTGGCCGCCTTCATCCTCGTGTGCGGCGGCGTCCTAGTTCTGCGCCGCACCGACCCGGCCCACGAGCGGCAATTCCGCTGCCCGCTCGTTCCTTACGTGCCGATTGCCGGCATAGTCTCTTGCTTCCTATTGATGCTCAGTCTGCCGGTAATTACCTGGGCACGCTTCATCATCTGGATGGCCTGCGGTATGGTCATCTATTTCGCTTATGGTTATCGCCGATCGGGCAGGGCACGGATGCCCATGGAGGCAGTGCCCGGGGTCTTGGAGGCGGCCATAGAAGAGGAGTTGTGAGCCGGCGTCCAATGGGCTCGGTGCTCAGCCCGCTCACGAGCCGGGATAGGTTCACAGCTGCATGCAGGGGTAGCCAGCAATGGCTGACAGGAGGCTGTACGTTCTTCTCAAACAGATGAGGTCCTGCCTGGGTGACCGGGAGCAGTTTTGCGGCACCGCAAGCGGGAGGACCCTGGACAAGCTGGCAGCAGCTCCCTTGTGCATTTTTGCCAGGCGAAGGGCGTCTCCTTGATGTTGGCCAGGGCGTTGCCTGATCGCGGCGACCTCAGTTACACGAGCACCTGGTCACGGATCGCCTGCGAGGTTAACTCTGACTTGAGCGTCGTAGGCTTCCTGTCCTGTGTATCGAAGCAGCTGGCATCCGTATAAACGCGGTCTCTGCCTATTTTCATAATCACCCGTTCGTCCCGTCATGAGAAGGCCAGCCGGAATCGAAGCTGTTGCTCGCCATGGCAGGGCCTCGAGGGAAGATTAACCGGGTAGAGACCGGGTTAAGCGCGACATGACCTCTTCCGCCTGCCGACGCTTGCGTCCAGCCGGGGCGCAGCGGTTTGAAGTCCAAACGTGACTCTCTCGAAAATTTAAACCGATATCGGTTTAAATTCCAGCCGGGAGTCATGTGAGACCTGTAAGAGGCGGCTGTTGATGTGCGCGCTAATGCAGCAACCGATGCCTTGAACTTTTTTGCGTTCCGCTACGTCTAATCAATAGATGACTGAGGGTGCTCAATGATGAAGGTTGGTAATCCGCAGGACAACCTGTCGGCGGGGAAACAGCAGGTTCTCGATTCCTTCTGGCTGCGGTTCGACAGGCAATTTCCCACGGAAGAAGCCTGCTTGGAGGAGCTTTTCCGGAGAGCTTACGCGGCCGGGCTGGTAAGCTGTCGACACTGCCGGAGTCGTGAGCTGGATCGAGAGCACGGGGCTCGAGTGGGCAGGTGCAGGGGCTGCAAGAAGCCATTGTGGTTTACGGCCGGTACCCTCTTTAGGCGCATGCGGCGGGCTAAACCTTGGCTTGCCGCTATCTGGCTGATGGAGCAGGGCGTGGTGCTTAACTCGCTGAGTCTGCAACGACTTGCCCGGGTTGCCCAGTCTACGGCTCTCCATATCCTCTTGCGGGTCAGAACCGTGATTGAAGGTAACATGGCGGGCGAGTTCGCCCTGGTGCCTTCCGCGTCCTTCCTGCCCGTGGTTTGCAAACGCAGCCGAGTTACGCCCGCAAAAGCCCATCCCCGCGCGGAGGAGGAAGGGGTTCACCGAAAGCCAGCTGATCAACGGTTGGACATGCCTTTTCCTGCCCGCGGAGCACCGGTGTCCTCTGCTGCGCAGCCCGCTGCTCCCGGTCTCGAGCGGGGTGGCGATTTGGATTGCTGGCCAGCCGAACGAGCAGGGCGGACAGGCAAGCTTGCGGACGATCTACAAGAAGTGTCTCATGCAGCACGGCTGAACGAGCGAGAACGACTGGTGCAGGCGCTTTTGGATCAAGCCCCGCAGAAGTTTGATACTCTCTGCCGGCGAAGCGGAATCGCGGCTGGCGAACTCTCGGCTACGCTAACCATGCTGGAGCTCGCGGGTGTGGCTGTGCGGCTGCCCGGGGATAGTTACGTGCGCGCGGTGGCCGACGCTGTTGTGGCGTGCCCGGGCAGTGACGATCGGGCCTCGGACGGATCGGGTGGACTGATCCAGCTCTTTATGGATTTTGTGCGCGTGCACAATCACGGGATCAGCAGAAAGTATTTGCAGAAATACCTGGCCGGGCACTGGTGCCACCGCGACAGGCACAGCTGGGGCGCAGGGTCATTGCTGCTTGCTTGCCTGCGATCCGGCCCGGTCTCTTGCAGGCAGATTCTCGAATACGTCTCGTCGCCGCTGGTCAGGGTGCTGCCGAGCTTCTGAGAGCCAGAAGAAACAGCCCTGTAAGCCGCACCTGGCAGCTAATCGGGAAATTCGCCCGGCAATCTTGCTGGAGTTACCATCTTATGCCGAGAAGAAGGGAGGGAACACCGTTCCCTCCCTTCTGGCGGTCAGTGCATGGAAGCTTACTTGATGCTTACTTCCTTGCCGCTGCGGATCTGCTCAGACTTGCTGGGCACGCGAGTTTTGACGCCCGGCATGTGGCCTTCGAAGGCGCCTACGGAAACCGGAACGCGGGTTGCGGCTTCGACCTTCGGCACGCTCACGAAGAGGATGCCGCGATCCATGCGGGCTTCCACCTGCTCGGCCAAGATCTCGGTGTCGAATTCAAACTGGCGATAGAGGAAAGCCACCGGCATCTCCTTGCGCACGATCGCTGCTTTCTCCTCGAACATCGAGGGCGTGCGCTTGGCGAGCACGGTGATGCAGTTCTCCTCGACCTTCAGCTCGACATCATCTACTACCACGCCGGGCAGGGCAATTTCGAGCAGATATTGGTCATCGAGCTCGAGAATGTCGGTGTGCGGCGCGCAGTAGTTGAGCTGTTGCAACGTCCACGGCGTCTGGAACGACCACGGCGCTTGGGCCTCAAACGGCAGCTGTCCGTACAGGGATTGAATCGGCAGATTGGCGTGCAGCCTGCTGAATGCGGGGCGCACTGCGGCCCTGTGAAGCTGACGCTCCAGCTGGTTGATTTGCCGTTGCAGTTCTCCTATTGTTCTTGTATAAAGCATCTTTTCCTCTCCTTTAACCAGTACCAAATAAGCGACCCACGCAACCCCCGTGCAAAGCGAGTTGTGCTGGGTATTTCCGTGGTTCTGATTGCTTCCTGTGCTTACCATAGTAGCGGCAAAAGTGGCATGTGGAGCCGCATTTTACGATCTGTTCTTCTTTCTGCTTGGCAACCTGAGAGTCAGCTAATAGTAAGCCTTTCCGGTTACCGGGTAGAAGGAGCGGATGACCGGAATCTCATCAGAATGGGCTCTTCAGTTAAAGGGGGACACATCTGCGCTCCCCGATTCTCCGCTAGAGGAAACTTCGGGCTGGCAGAAGAGATCCGCTTAATCTAATTTCTTATCGGCCGACTTCCCGGACCCGGTGTGGGCGCTCCGGGGCTCCGGACGTCGCGCCTCGTCGGCCTTGCCTTTTGCCAGCTTGTCCAGCCGTGCTTTAATGGCCGCCTGCTCGTGCACCAGGGTCTCTACGCGGGCGCGGGCAGCCTTCAGGGAGTCCTGGGCGGCCGCGTCCTCCTTCTGTGATGCTTCCAGCTCCTTGCGGCTCACCACCCCTTCCGTATATAAAGATGCGAACAGGGTGGAGCGCTTTCTCATCTCATCTGCGGCCGCCTCCTTATCGGACAGCTCCTTGCCGGCGGTGGACACCTCCGCGGCGAGATCCTTCTGCCTGCGCTTGAGCTCCGCGGGCGACATGAGCTCGACCGGGGCGCCGGCCAGCCCGGAGAACATGCCCGGTCCGGGGAGGGTAGGCGGCGGTGGCGGGATGAGCAGCGGGGTAGCCCGGAACCGGTGGTGCGGCTGCTTTTCCGCCTCCGGGCTGGCCTTCTCCTCCTGCTTGGTGCCCTTGGTGATCCGGGCGGGTTGTTTCGGCGCCGGCTGCTGGCCGGCTCTTCCCTGCCCGCTCAGGTGCACGACGCTGGCCCCTGCCGATCTGCTTACCGCCGGCCCGGCGGCCGGCCTGGCTTGCGACAAGCCGCCCGGCAAGGCCACCCACAGGGCCAGCGGCAGCAGTATGAAGGGATAGCGGTTGCGCATCATGCGATGCCCGGGCAGGTTGGATAAATCTTGACACTCACCGGCTACGGCTGGTTTCGCCTTTCATTGTAAGGTATTGTTGATGGGCGAAGTCACCACCGCCGTTCTTTCTCCATGAGCCCTCCCGAGCGCATCTCCGTTTTATTCCTTGGTGACGTCATAGGCAGGCCCGGCCGGCGTGTGGTTGCTGACTATCTATCACGGCTCAATCCGCGCCCCGATCTGGTAGTGGCCAACGTGGAGAACGTGGCGCACGGCTTCGGGGTGGCCGAAAAGAATCTTCACGAGCTTAGCGAGGCCGGCGTTCAATGTTTCACCGGCGGCAACCACACCTTCGACCGCAAGGAGATCTTTGATTTCATCGACCGGCAGCCCGCGCTTTTGCGCCCGGCAAATTATCCCCCCGGCACGCCCGGGCGCGGCTGGTGCATAGTCGATGCCGCCGGGCTGAAGGTGGGGATTCTCAACCTGCAGGGGCGGGTGTTCATGGAGCCGCTCGTCTCACCATTCGCGGTGGCAGACGAGATCGTGCCGCTGCTGGCCGAGACCACCAAGCTGATCCTGGTGGACATGCATGCGGAGGCGACCGCCGAGAAGGTGGCGATCGGCTGGTATCTCGACGGGCGCGTCTCCGCCGTGGTCGGCTCCCATACGCACGTGCAAACCGCCGACGAGCGGATTCTGCCCGGGGGAACCGGCTACCTCACGGACATGGGATGCTGCGGGCCGGCCGACGGGGTGATCGGCATGGAGCGGACGGCGGTCTTCCGCCGCTTCGTCAGCCAGCTGCCCTCGCGCCTCGAGGTGGCGCCGGGCCCGGCCATGCTTAACGGGGTGATGCTCGGCCTCGATGCGGCGACCGGCAAGACGCGCTCGATCGCCCGCGTCCACTACCGGGAGGAGGGCGAGCGGGAGGGGGAATGACGGTCGATCTGCACCTGCACACCCACCACTCCGACGGCAGCTGGTCGCCGGCCGAGCTGGTGGCGGCCGCGATCGAGCTTCGCCTGAGCCATATCGCAATCACCGATCATGATACCGTCGCCGGTATCGAAGAGGCGAAGGCAGCAGCCGGCGGGCGCCTGGAGGTCATTCCGGGCCTGGAGATAAACACGGTCTGGACAGGCGACGGTGGCGAGCAGGACGTGCACATCCTCGGCTATTTCGTCGATCCGCGGTGCAGCCGCCTGCAAGCGCTGCTGGAGAAGCAGCAGCAGGCCAGGCTCGACCTGGTCGGGCAGACGGTTTCCCGGCTGCAGGAGGAGGGCATCGCAATCACGCTGGATTGCGTGCGGCAGCACGCCGGGCGGGGCTCGATCGGCAGGCCGCACATCACGCAGGCGATTGTCGCCGCCGGCGGCGCCGCCGATGTCAGCGAGGCCTACGAGCGTTTCATGGTCAGGGGAAGCCCTTACTACGTCAGACGCAGGAGCGTGAGCCCGCAGGAAGCGATAGCGGCCATCCGCGCTGCCGGCGGTGTCGCCTCGCTGGCTCATCCGGGGGCGGGCGAGGCCGTGCAGAAGATCATATTGCGCCTGCGCGACGACGGGCTCGGCGCCGTGGAGGCGTACCACCGCAGACACTCGCTTGCCACCGTGAGGTCGTACATCCGCTTCGCCAACCGCAACGGCCTGGCGGTGACGGGGGGATCGGACTGCCACGGACCTTTCGGCGGCGAGAGGGCCTCGGTGGGCTCGATCGCCGTGCCACTAGATGTGGTGAGCGGCCTGCGGGCCCTGCTGGGCCGCTGAAAGCGCCTTGTCGACCTGCGCCTGCAGCACTCGGGCATCCACCTCGCCGTCGCGGGCCCACAGCTGCTTGCCCTGCCGGTCGAGTACTACCTCGAAGGGGATGTAGTTTCCGTAGTACCGCTTGAGCAGCTGGCGCGCCGCTGGGGCTGTGGCGTGATCGACGTCGAGGACGATGAACTTGAGCGGTGCCGTGCGGTTGTGCTGGTAGAGGTCGACCACCCGCCTGGCCTGGCGGTTCGTGTTGAGATCCCCGGAGGCGCCGAAGAAGATGAAGGTGGGCCGCCCGGGCTCCAGCGCCAGGTCGTCCATATTCTCGGCCACGATCGGAAAGCCGGCGTCCAGGTCCTGCGAATATGAGATGCCGGCGCGCAGCCTGAGGTCGTCGGCGGCCAGGGCCGCTGCTGCCGGCAGGAGCGCGGCAACGACCGCGGCCAGCCAGGGGCCACGCGCCGGCATGCTCAATCGCCCATGTGGGGCTTGAAATCGCTGGCCTTCAGGCCGTGCACCCAGCGGGCCCACTTCTGCTGCTCGTAGCTCAAAGCATACTGGTGCAGGGAATTGAGAAGCTTTCGGCCGCTGTCGGACAGTCCCTTGAAAGCATAGTGGCGCCCCTTGCTGCCCGCCTCGATGGTTAGCTTCTCGCCCCGGGCCCTGGGAACCGTAATCCCGATCTCGCAGTGAAGGACTCGGTCCACCGCCGTCTCCGGCGGGATGGACAGGCGCTCCCAGAGCCAGCGCGCCAGGACGGACTCGGCCGACAGTTCCGGCGGCGCGCTTTGCAGGTAGCGGGCGAATGCTTCTAAGATCACGGCACCACCGGTTCCCTCTTCTCATGACCGAGGACGCGCCGCCTCACTGACCGGCGGATGACCGGCGCCCGTTTCCCAATCAGCGGCGGGCATGGGCAACCAGGCACGCTCGCCGCGCTTAATCCCGCCTGCCGTGCTGATTCGAAACTATCGAGGGTGTCCTCAGCTCTATGAAAAATATAGCACAAGTTCCCAAGACCAGCGCTTAAGTGTGAGCCGGCCCCAGAAGGCGCTCCGGGGGCGATTGCAAATTAAAAATGTAAAAGTGTACATGGCGCTGGTTCCAAAGCGCTATAATAGAATTCGCTTCAGGGCTTACGCCCAAGGTTTTTTAGCCGAATAGCCCCCACCGATAGACGCCGGGTGTCTGGGATGTTCCCGGACGTGTGGATGCACGAAGAGGCTCCCGCCGGGCACGCGGATCGCCAGGTTCCAGAAAGCAGACGCGACGGGCGAAGGTGGCGCAGAACCGCTAGAGTCTGGAGAACGACCATAGTTAAAGCATTCGTCGGACAGCCGGGACCGGCTGGACAGCAAGAGGACAGTTATAACGCCTTCCGTGAGCGGTTCAGCGAGCTGCTCACGGGCGAGTTGCTCGAGCAGGTAGTACGCCCCGGGCAGTATCTGGGCAACGAGTGGGGGGCCTGCCGCCGGCCCTGGCAGGAAGCCTCTGTGCGCCTGGTTCTCGCCTTTCCGGATCTCTACGAGCTGGGCATGTCCAATTTCGGGCTGCGCATCCTCTACCAGATTCTCAACGCCCGCCCGGAGTTTCTCGTCGACCGGACCTACGCGCCGGATGCGGACATGGAGGCTCTCCTGCGGGCACGTGGGTTGCCGCTCTGGGGCTGGGAGTCGCGCCGGCCCATTGCCGCCTTCGACCTGGTCGGGTTTTCCCTGCAGTACGAGCTGACCTACACCAACGTGCTCAACATGCTGGATCTTGCCGGCCTGCCGGTGCGGGCCTGCGAGCGCCGGGAGCTGTTCCCGCTGGTCTTCGGGGGCGGCCCCTCGGCCGTCAATCCGGAGCCGATGGCAGCCTTCATGGACTTCTTCCTGGTGGGCGACGGCGAGCGCTCGCTGCCGGCTGTGCTGGAGATTGTCGGCCAGGTGAAGCGCGAGCCAGGCTCGGGTGCCCCAGGCCTGCGTCAGGAGTTGCTCGCCCGGCTGGCCGCCGTGCCCGGCGTTTACGTGCCCGGCTGCTACGAGCCGGTGGCCGGACAGCCGGTGGTGCGCCCGCGACAGACCGCCGGGGCAAGCGTGCCGGAGCGGGTTTTGCGCCAGGCCGAGCCGCTTACCGACGCCAACCAGCCGGTCGGCGGGCTGGTGCCCTATCTGGCCCTGGTCCACGATCGCGAGGTGCTGGAGGTCAGGCGCGGCTGCGATCGGGGCTGCCGCTTCTGCCAGCCCGGTTACACCTTCCTGCCCGTGCGCGAGCGCTCGGCCGAGGATCTGCTCCGCTTGTCCCGCCAGGCCCTCGAGCGGAGCGGGCACCAGGAGTACTCGATGCTCTCCTTGTGCGTGAGCGATTACACGAGCCTGCACGAGGCCGTGCGCGCGCTCAATCGCGAGCACGCCCGCTGGCGCACCTCCATGTCCTTCCCCAGCCAGCGCGCCGATCGGATGAACCTGGACCTGGCCGAGGAGCTGGCCCTGGTGCGCAAAAGCGGGATCACCCTGGCGCCGGAGGCGGGCAGCGAGCGGCTGCGGGCGGTGATCAACAAAGGGCTTAACCACGATCAGATCATCGCCGCCATCGAGGCCGCCTACCGCTCCGGCTGGCAGGCGGTCAAGCTCTACTTCATGCTCGGACTGCCCACGGAGACCGACGACGATCTCAAGGGGATAATCGAGATCCTCGGCGAGGCTTCCGAGCGCTGCCGGCAGATAGGGCGCTCTGATCCCGGGCGCTACCGGCGGCCGATCGAGTTTACCTGCACGATCTCCAACTTCGTGCCCAAGCCTTTCACGCCCTTCCAGTGGTACGCCCAGATAAGCCCGGCCGAGACGGCGCGGCGCCAGGGGGTCTTGAGGGACGAGCTGAAGCGCTCCGGGCTCAAGCGCGTGACGCTCAACTTCACCGACCCCCAGATAAGCCTCCTGGAGGCCGTGATCTCGCGCGGCGACCGGGCCGTCGGCGAGATCATCTACGGCGCCTGGCGGCGCGGGGCCACCTTCGACGCCTGGGACGATCGCTTCCGCTGCCACCTCTGGCACGAGGCGGCGGCCGATGCCGGCGTCACCCTCGAGGAGCTCGCCTGCAGGGACAGGGCCGTCGGCTCCCGCCAGCCCTGGGAGATCGTCCACGTCGGGCTCAACGACTGGTGGCTGGTCGCCGAGTGGGAAAAGGCCATGGCCGCCGCCGAGACCGCGCCCTGCACCGAGAACACCTGCCATGCCTGCGGGGTGTGCACCGAGCTCGATACCACGCACCTGCTGGCCGCGCCCCGGCCGGAGGTGGTGAAGAGGAACCCGTTCGTCAAGGAGCTTTCCGCCCACGGGCTGCCCGACTCTCACCCTTCGCTCTTCTTTGCCGCCCCCGGCCCGCCCGGGCCGGCGCTGGCGGTTGCCCGCCTGCGCTTCCTGTTCACCAAGGTCGGCGAGATGCGCTTCATCTCCCACCTGGACCTGCAGCACCTCTTTGCGCGCGCCGCGCGCCGGGCCGGGATCGCTCTTGCCTTTTCGGCGGGGTTCAACCCGGCACCCAGGCTGGCGCTGGCCGTTTCGCTGCCGCTTTTCCAGGAGACGGCCGGCGACGTGGGCGACATCGAGCTGGCCGAGACGCTTGCGCCGGAGGCCTTCGCCGAACGGCTCAACAGCCAGCTGCCGCCGGAGGTGCGCGTGACGGCCGTGAAGGCAGCGGCCCTTAAGGGCCCTTCGCTGGCCAGCCTGGTCGGGCGTGCCCGCTACACTGCCCGGGCTGCCGGGGGAGACGGGCAGCCGGCCCCAGAGCCCGTCCGCCGGGCGCTGGCCGAGATCCTGGCCAGCCCCATGCTCCCGGCGCCCCTGGAGCCGCAAGGCGGGCGCCGGCGGCAGGCGCCCCCTGCGGCCGCCCGCGATCTGCGCCCGGGCATCTTCGCGGCCGCCGTCAGCCAGGAGTCCCCCCTTACGATATCCCTCGAGCTGGCCTGCGGGCCGGCCATGCACGTCAAGCCGGGCGAGGTTTTGAGCCTGGTTGACCGAAACATTCGCTGGCGGATCACCAGAGAGTCTCTGCTGACGCCGGAAGGTATTCCACTGTTCGACCTCCCTTAAGGTGGCCCGGCGAGCCTGCGGCTCGCGGCGGCGCACCGGCGGGAATAAAAAGGAGTTTTATGAGAAAGTCACTGTTAATTTCGGAACAAGACAGCATCGCCGCGCTTCTGGAGAACGACCGGGTGGTCGAGTTCTTCGTCAACCGGGGCGAGCTTCTTCTGGGCGACATCTATACCGCCTCGGTGGAGAACATCCTGCCGGGCATAGATGCGGCCTTCGTCAACCTGGGCAAGGACAAAATGGGCTTCCTGCACGCCAACGACGTGCCCGGGCAGGGAGCGCTCAAGGAGCGCCTGGTGCCCAAGCAGAAGCTTCTGGTGCAGATAACCAAGGAGCCGACCGGGCATAAGGGCCCGCGGGTCTCAACGGCGATTAGCCTGCCCGGGCGCTTCCTGGTGCTGGTGCCCGAGGAGCGCGGCATCTCGATTTCGCGCCGCATAGCCGAGGCCAGGGAGCGGGCCCGGCTCAAGTCCGTGGTCAACCTCCTGAAGCCGCCGGGGGTGGGGCTGATTATCCGCACCGAGGCCAAGGGTCAGGGCGAGCAGGAGCTGTTCGAGGACTTTGAGCAGCTCTGGGACCGCTGGCAGTCGATCGTCTCCGATGGCGAGGCTTCGATCGGCCCGACGCTCATCTACCGCGACCAGGACCTGCTCTACCGGGTGATCCGCGATGCCTACTCTACCGATATCGGCGAGGTGCTGGTGGACAGCGCGGACGGGCTCAGGCGGGCGCAGGAGTTCCTCTCCGGCTGGACGGGACGCCACACGCAGGTGCGCATGCACACCGGCGACCAGCCGCTCCTGGTGGCCAAAGGGGTGGACCGGGAGATCGAGGCCGCCCTTTCCGACCGGGTGGAGCTGCCCTCGGGAGGTCACCTGAACATACAGCCGACCGAGGCCCTGACGGTAATAGACGTCAACTCCGGCCGCTTCACCAGCTCGCGCACCCAGGCTGAGACCGTGCGCCGGACCAACCTGGAGGCCGCCCACGAGATCCCCCGCCAGCTCCGCCTGCGCAACATAGGCGGCATGGTGATCGTCGACTTCATCGACATGGACAACCGCAAGGACCAGCAGCTGGTCCTGGAGGCCTTCCAACGCTCGCTGGAGGATGACCGCGCCAAGCCGCAGGTCGGCCAGCTCTCCGACCTGGGGCTGGTCGAGCTCACCCGGCGCCGGCAGGGACAGAGCCTGCGCGAGCTGTTTACCGCCTCCTGCTCCACCTGCGCCGGGCTCGGGGTGGTGCCGACCCTGGAGATAGGCTTTGCCGAGCACCGGCGGCTGATAAGCACCAAGCCGCGCCAGGAAGAGCAGGGGCGCGGGCGTGCGGCCTCCCGCCGGGCGGCCGGCGCCAGGGCGGCCCTGCGCGCGGCGTCGGTGAGCTCCGGACGCGTGCAGTCGACCGTGGTCACGGGCGCTGCCCAGGCGCGGGCGGCCGAGGAGGAGATGATAGCCGAGGTGCCCGACGAGATCCTGGCCCAGGTGCCCGACGAGCTGCTCGACGAGCGCCCCGGCGCCGGCACCTTTGCCGGCGGGCGCGCCCACCTCAACGAGGAGTCCGAGGAGGAGGTCGAGTCGCTGGTCGGCGAGGAGGAGGAGCCGGCCCTGCCCGAGCGTTTCGAGCCCGGACCGGCCCTTTTCGAGGAGGAGGAGGAAGAGGCGCCCGCCTTTTCGCTGGGTGCCTCGGTGGCCGAGGCCGAGCAGCTGCGGCGCGACCTCGAGGAGCAGCCGGCCGAGAGTGAGCGCTCGGGTCAGGAGGCCGGGCCGATGCCCGAGCCATACAGCCCCTTCGAAGCGGAGCCGGAGCCGATAACCGGTGTCTACCGCCTGAAGGCCAAGACACCTGCCGAGGAGGAGTCAGGCGAGCGGCCCGGGTCCGGTCCGGAAAGCAGGGCCGAGGGTCACGGGCAGGGGCGAACGCTTGCGCAGAAGCAGGAGGCGGCCGGGCTCGAGCCCGGAGCCGGCGAGGGCGGCGCCTGGTGGGACCGGGAGTCCTCGGGCGGGCGCCCGGCCGAGCAGGGCAGCGAGGGCGGCGGGCAGGGCGGCGCCGAGCAGCTGGCAGCCTGGCAGACCGGCCCGGGCCGCGGTGCCGGCGAAGAGCACGGCGGCTCGGAGCAGGAGTAAGGGCCCGGAGGCGGAGCGGCCGCTCTTGCACCACAGGCGGTGCAAGACGCGCGCCGCGGCTCCCTTTCGCGGATCGCCGTTCAGCAGGCCGGCGCGCCGGCGGCAGCCCTCAGGCGCGCTTGCGGGCCATGCTCAGGGAGAAGCCGAAGCGCACCGCCGGTGATGTCATCTCCGGCGGCAGTATGCTGGCCTCCAGCCCCGCGCCCGGCTCGTTGGCCAGCAGCTCGTAGACGTAGTTCCTGTCCTGGCTGAATTTCTGGTCTTCCACGTAAAAGGCGCCCGCGTACTGGCCCCTGGCGATGAAGACCAGGCAGTTGGCGGCTGACGACGGCAGGGTGAGGGCCAGGCAGGCTGTCTGACCCTTTTCCGCGAACCAGCCGCACAGGTAGTCCATGTAGGAGCGGGCATCGAGGTCGTCGGAGCGCTGCACCGGGTAGCCGAGAAAGAGCGCGGACATGGCCAGCGTCACCTCCTCGGGCAGGTCGTAGATCGTCACCTTCGTGGCCGGCAGCGCCAGGTCCTCGAGCATGAGCTGCAGCGACTGCTCGGTGGGCAGCGAGTCCGGCATCGACTTGCTTCCGTAGATGCAGCCGACCGCCCGCCCCTTGTAGAGCAAAACGGCCGAGCGGGAGAGCTTCTCCTCCGAGGAGGCCTTCACGCAGCCGGTGCGCATGCCGCCTTCCAGGTCAGTTATCAGCCACTCGAGGTCGTACTCGCTCATCGTGAAGCTGTTGGGCGGCTTGCCGTCGACCGGCGGCAGGATGAGGTCGGTGGCCCGGCGCAGGTGGATCTTGCGCGGGGCGGTCTGCGACCAGACGGCAAAGGCGGCGTCCTGTTCGGAGCCGCCCCCAGACAGCTGCTCGGCCCAGTTGATCTTCTGGGTGGTCTGCTGCTGGGCGGCAGCGGTCGGCTTGTCGGTGCTGCCCGAGAACCTGGCCGAGAGAAGCACCCGGTTGTTGTGCACGCAGACGAACTGGGCGAGCACCTCCTCGCCTATCTTCAGCTTGGCCTCCGTGGGCAGGAAGCCGGGCAGGTTGTCCTTGGGGATGAGCACCGCATAGCCGCCCGGCTCCGCGGCCATTATCTTGATGGCCACGTTCTGCCCGGCCTTATAGCCGGTCAGTTTCCAGGGATTGAGCGGTGGAACCATTCGCGAGCGGACCCCGCAAGGCAGTCGGGCAGGTGAGATTGCCGGGCGCGCCGCGGTCGGCGGGCCCATCGCTATTTTATTATATGCGCTCCGCTCTTTCGGCCTCACTCGCCCGCTGCGTAGGGAGGCGAGGCGGTGGGGTGCTCCTCGAGATGCGCAGCTGCCCGGATGGCCTTGCGCGCGGCCGCCTGCTTGCCGTCCGGCTTGGACGGGGACACGGTTTTGATGCAGTCGCTGGCCTTGGCCTGATGAGCCTTGTAGCAGGTCAGGCAGCTGCCCAGGCAGAGCGGGTCGAAGTCCAGCCAGGCGTTGCAGCGCGGGCAGTGCATGCCGGTCGACTGGCCGGAAGGCGGGGCGAGCGGGCACTGGCAGCAGGGGCAGAGAAGCGGCTTGGTCATAGGCGGCCGTCTTCCCCGGCGGCGGGCGCCACCTCGATCGCCTGGGCGAGCCGGCGGCCGAGCGCGATCTCCAGCTGGTTGCGGGAGATGATCACCGGGCCGGCCGGGATCTTCTTTTCCAGCCTGATGCGCGCGCCCTCGTCGATGCCGAAGCGGAGCGCGGCCAGCATGATCTCCTCCCCGGCGACGCCGGTTACTACGAGCCAGTCACCTTCTTTTGCCTCGGTAAGCGTCATGCGCCACCTCATATGCTCTTGCCGGCGCGAGCGCCGCGCGGCTCGCTGGCAGCGGCGCCGCCGGCTGCGCGGCAGAGCGGGCAGAGCCCGAAGATCTTGAACTGGGCGTCGATCACCTCGAAGTTGTAACGGGCGCCTATCTTCTGCCCGGCCTCCTCGAGAAAGTGGTCCTCGAACTCGATTGTCGTGTTGCAGCCTATGCAAACGATGTGCTGGTGCGGCAGGTCGTCCTGCTTCAGCTCGTAGTGCTTGTGTCCTTCCGCAAAATCTAGCTCGCGCAGAAGCCCTATCGAGGAGAGCAGCTTCAGCGTCCGGTAAGCGGTGGCCAGGCTCACCTGCGAGCCGCGCTCGGCCAGCTTGGCGTGCAGCTCTTCAGCCGACAGGTGGGTGCCCGGGCTCTGCTCGCGGAAGATCTGCAGGATCGTCTCCCGCTGGGCGGTGATGCGGTGACCGCGTTTGCGCAGGCTGTCGTAGAGCGAGGCCGGCAGCTCGTGGCCCGCCTGCTGCCCCTGTCTCTCGTTGCTCCGATTCGGCACGTCGACCCCGCCTGCAGTCAGACCGTAAATGTTAGATCATCGCCTGCCAGATGCCAAGAAATCCTAAGAAACAATTCTCTCACGAAACGGCGGGGGCGGCCCCTGCCGCCAGCATCGGGCGCAGAAAGCGACCGGTGTGCGACTCCTGGCACAGGGCCACGGCCTCCGGCGTCCCCTGCGCCACTATGGTGCCGCCCCTGTCGCCGCCTTCCGGGCCGAGGTCGATTATCCAGTCGGCCTGCTTCACCACGTCCAGGTTGTGCTCGATGATGAGGACCGTGTTGCCGGTGTCCACCAGCTTGTTGAGGACGTTCAGGAGCTTGTCGACGTCGGCGAAGGAAAGCCCGGTGGTCGGTTCGTCTAGGATGTAGATCGTCCTGCCGGTGGAGCGCCGCGACAGCTGCTCGGCCAGCTTCACGCGCTGCGCCTCGCCGCCCGAAAGCGTCGTCGCCGACTGCCCGAGCTGTATGTAGTCCAGCCCCACCTCGTGCATGGTCTTGAGCTTGGCCACGGCCTTGGGTATGTTGGCGAAAAACTCCAGCGCCTCTTCCACCGTCATCTCCAGCACCTGGGCGATCGACCTGCCCTTGAACTTCACCTCCAGCGTCTCCCGGTTGTAGCGGGCCCCCCTGCAGACCTCGCAGGTGACGAAGACCGAGGGCAGGAAGTTCATCTCGATCTCGTTCATCCCCTCGCCGTGGCAGGCCTCGCAGCGACCGCCCTTGACGTTGAAGGAGAAGCGCCCGGGCTGGTATCCGCGCGCCTTGGCCTCGACGGTCATCGAGAAGACCTCGCGGATGACATCGAAAAGACCGGTGTAGGTGGCCGGGTTGGAGCGCGGCGTCCTGCCGATCGGCGATTGATCGATGTCAATTACCTTGTCCAGGTGCTCGACGCCGTCGACGCCCTCGAGCCCGGCCGGCGCCGGCACCGTGCCGTAGATCGCGTGCTTGAGGTGCTGGTAGAGCAGGTCGTTGACCAGCGTCGACTTGCCGGAGCCGGAGACGCCGGTCACGGCAACGAACTTGTTGAGCGGGATCCGCACGGTCAGATCCTTCAGGTTATTGAGCCGCGCCCCGCGCGCTTCCAGGTAAAGCCCGTTGCCCGAGCGCCGGCGCGCGGGCACGGGGATCGCCTTGCGGCCGGACAGATAGGCGCCGGTGGAGGAGCGGGCCGCCGCGCAAATATCCTCCACCTGCCCTTCGGCGACCAGGTAGCCGCCGTGGATTCCCGCCCCCGGACCGATGTCGATTATCCAGTCGGCCGACCTGATCGTGTCCTCGTCGTGCTCGACGACCAGAAGCGTATTGCCCAGGTCGCGCAGGTTCTTCAAGGTGGAGATGAGCTGGTGGTTGTCCCGCTGGTGGAGCCCGATTGAGGGCTCGTCCAGCACATAAAGCACGCCGGACAGCCCGGAGCCTATCTGGGTGGCCAGCCTTATCCGCTGCGCCTCCCCGCCGGCCAGGGTGTTGGCCTGCCGGTCGAGGGTGATGTAATCGAGCCCGACGTCGCGCAGGAAGCTAAGGCGTGCGCCAATCTCAATTAGCACCTGGTGGGCGATCGTCTTCTGCTTTTCGGTGAGCAGCGCCGGCAGGCGGGCGAAGAACTGGCTGGCCGAGGCCACCGAGAGCGCCGAGAGCGCCGCGATTGAAAGGTCGCCCAGGCGCACGGCCAGCGACTCCGGGCGCAGGCGGCTGCCATGGCAGGCCTGGCAGGGCATCTGGGTCATGTAGCGCTCTATCTCGGCCCGCACGCGATCGGAGGCCGAGTCCTCGTAACGGCGCTTGAGGTTGGAGACTATACCCTCGAACTCCTTGCGGTACTCCCAGAACTCGCTGCCGTCGAAGGAGTCGTGCGACATCTTTATCCGCTCGCCGCCGGAGCCGTAAAGAAGAACCCTCTGGTGTGCTTTTGCCAGCGAGCCGAAGGGGGTGTCCATGCTGAACTTGTAGTGGCGGGCCACCGACTCCAGGATCTGCTGGTAATAAGGGTTGCCGGTCTTCGCCCAGGGGTAGATGGCGCCCTGGCGTAAAGACTTCTTTTGATCGGGGACGACGAGCTGCGGGTCGACCTCATACGAGCAGCCCAGGCCGTGGCATTCCGGGCAGGCGCCGTAGGGGCTGTTGAAGCTGAAGATGCGCGGCGAGATCTCGGCGAAGCTGACGTTGCAGCTGGCGCAGGCGAACTGCTCGGAGAACATGAGCTCTCTTTTCTGCTCGCCCGCCTCGGCCAGCACATCGACCACAACTGCCGACTTGCCCCACTTGAGCCCCAGCGAAAGGCTGTCGGCCAGGCGAGAGGCTATGCCCGGGCGCACGATAAGGCGATCGATCACCAGCTCGATCGAGTGCTTCTTGTTCTTGTCGAGCCTTACCTCCTCCTCCAGGCTCACCACCCGGGAATCCACCCGCACGCGGGCGAACCCTTCCTTGCGCAGTTCGGCAAAAAGCGCCTGGTATTCCCCTTTGCGCCCGGAGACCAGCGGCGCCAGGATCTGGATCTTCGTTCCCTCGGCAAGCGCGAGCACCTGATCGACAATTTGATCAATCGTCTGCGGGTTGATCAGGCGGTCGCACCGCGGGCAGTGCGGGGTGCCGCAGCGGGCGTAGAGCAGGCGCAGGTAGTCGTAGATCTCCGTTACCGTGCCGACCGTCGAGCGCGGGTTGTGGCTGGTCGATTTCTGATCGATCGATATGGCCGGCGACAGCCCGTCGATGTGGTCGACGTCCGGCTTGTCGAGCTGGCCGAGAAACTGCCGCGCGTAGGCGGACAATGACTCCACGTAGCGCCTCTGCCCCTCGGCGAAGATGGTGTCGAAGGCCAGGCTGGACTTGCCCGAGCCGGACACGCCGGTTATCACCACCAGCTTGTTGCGGGGGATTACCACGTCCAGGTTCTTCAGGTTGTGCTGGCGGGCCCCGCGGACGACGATCGCTTTGTCCGACAGCCCCGCTGGATCCTGGTTGCCTTGTCTGCTCATTGTCTGCCCTGCGCAAGCGGCGGGCGGGAGGCCGGCCTCGCTTGCCCGCGCGGTCTTCTGCTTAGAAGCTCAATTATAGCGCCGGCGGCCTGCCGCGCCCGGCGTCTTACGGAATCCACAGGTTGACCAGGATCTGCACGCAGCCCAGCCAGCCGCCGATGAAGCCGCCGAGAAGGGCCAGCCACTTGAGCTCCTGCCGGCAGATGCGCTTGATGAGCGCCTCCAGCTGCTGGGGCGTGAAAAGCTCGATCTTCCGCGCTATGAGCGTGTACATGCCCAGGGCCGGGATCGCCTTTTCCAGAAGCTCGCCCAGTTCCCGCTGCAGGTAGGCGTAGAAGAAGGCGGCGATGTCCTGTTTGGTGCGTTGCAGCCAGGCAGGCGGGATCGTCTCCGGGTTGAACCTGATGATCGCCGCGCGCACCGTGCCCATCGCCTCGCCCTCGATGCGCCCGACCACGGACAATATGTCCTGCCGGTGTTCGAGCATGAAGGCCTGCACGAAGGAGATCACATTCTCCCGCAGCTGGGCGATCGTCTGCAGCGGCAGCGAGCGCATGTCGAAGTTGGCTATCTGGATGGCGATCTGATCCTTTATCCCGAAGCGCTTCACCAGGTCGGCCACCAGGCGCTCGGACTCCTCGGGCTCCTTCTCCAGGTAGTTACGCCACTCGTAGCAGACCCGCTTGACGCCGATTATCCTGGCCAGCAGCTTGTAAGGGCCGCTGGCGTGGGCCTGTATGGACTCGTCGAGGGCGTTTATGTTCTGCGGGCTCAAGAGCTTGACCAGCCCTGCCCGGATGCGGGAGGCGGTCAGGAAGCCCTCCATGAAGCGGGCGGCTATCTCGTTGGCCTGATCGAGCGAGATGCGGGCCGACATGATCACCTGATCGAAGATCTTCTCGGTGACCACGGCCACGCGGTGCTCGCGCCCGTGCTCGAGCGCGTCTATCACCGAGACCACCAGGTGCTGGAGGATGGCCGGGCTCACCTCGGCCAGATCGTTGGCCAGGCGGTGCAGCTTGGTGGTGTCGCGGAACTCCTTGAGGATGGAGTCGGCGAAGGCGTCCACGGCCACGTAGATGTTTTTCTCGGTGACCAGGAGCTCGGTCTGCTGCTTGATGTCGGCCGTGGTCAGAAGCGTGTCGGTGATCGTGCCGGCGACAGCCTGGGCCAGCTTGCCGCGCCGCTTGGGGAAGATGCCCTGCGCCCAGGCCAGCCGGAAGCCGAAGATGCTGAGCGGCTGGTAGGGGTGAAAGAGGGCCCATATGGCCATCTCGGTGGCGAACCAGCCGTGGACCGCGTAAAACAAAGGCGGGAAGGCCACCTTCCAGAGCCACTGCTGGGGCGTGAACTGAAGTATGTCTAGCGGCATCGGGATCTTTCGCGCTCAGGGGATCGACTCACTAGAAGTTTACTAGCTCCGGCAGAGCCGGGAGCCCGGACTGACCTTCTGTATAGGCGCCGGCGGCCGGTCGCATATCCAGCCGGGGTAGTATCGCCCGGGCGGCGTTTGGCGCTTATAATTGCCCCGTGAACGCCTGGCAGAGAACCTTTTACCTGACCGTCTCCAGCCTGCTTCTGCAGCCGTGGCTGCTGGGAAGGCCGGCAGCGGCCGCCGGGCGCTTCGATGCGCGCATGCGGGCCGCCGACGAGTACATGAAGGCCGGCGCCTACAATCAGGCCGGCTTCGAGCTCCGGGAGGCGGTACAGATGAAGCCGGACAATTTCGAGGCCCGCTGGAAGCTCGCCCTGGTCGACGAGCGGCTGGGGGTCGTGGATGAGGCGATCCTCACCCTGTTCGAGGCCCTGCGCCTGAACCCCAGGAGCGCCGAGGTGCGCTTCGAGCTGGGGTCGCTGCTTATGAAGAAGGAGTCCTGGGATGAGGCCGGCGCCCATTTCCGCCAGATCCTGGAGGAAAACCCGAAGGACGTGGCTGCCCGGGGCAACCTGGGCATTTGCCTGGAGCAGCTCGAGCAGTACGACGCGGCCATCGAGCAGTTCCGCATGGTGGTGCGCCAGGAGCCGAAAAATGCCGTCGCCCACTACAACCTGGCCGCGGTCCTGGAGGCCAAGAAGTTCTGGCAGGAGGCGGCAAGCGAGTACCGGCAGGTGATCGCCCTCGATCCCCGCCATGCCATGGCCTATGTCGGGCTGGGCAAGTGCATGCTTCAGCGCGGGGACGCCAGGGCGGCCATGGCGCTGGAGCGAAAGGCGATTGAGCTCAGCCCCGGCAACCACTGGGCTTACCTTCTCCTGGGCGCCTCGCTCGAGCAGAGCGGCAACCGGGCCGCGGCCGTCGACGCCTACCGGCGTGGCATCCAGCTTAATCCCCGGGACCCCGGCTCGAAGGCGGCACTCGCCCACCTGCTCAAGTCCCGCCTGGCGGCCGAGTCCGGCGCCGTGCCCAACTGAGGGCCTGACCGCCGGTTTTGCATTAACATTAAACTGATAGCTCTCGTCGCCCTGAGGCTTTTTGGATGATGAACTGGGGTGCGCTTCCTTTGCTCGTGGCAGCCGTGCTTGTGCCGGTTCTCGCCGCCGGACTCTGCCTGCCTGTTGTCTGCTCGGAGGCGGACGAGGACATAAGAAACGCCATCATCAGGTACCGCTCGGCTATCGAGGCCAATCCCGGCAACCCGACCACGCGCATCCGCCTGGGCCGGGTCTACCTGATGTCCGGCGATCTCGAGGGTGCCGCCTCCGAGTTCAGGCAGGCGATCAAGCTGGCCCCGGAGGATGCCGAGCCGCAGTACGGGCTGGCCCGGGCGCTGGTGCGCAGGGGCGATCTCGATGGTGCTGCCCAGGCGCTCAAGCAGGCGCTCCGGCTCGACCCCAACAACGCCGACTATCACCACAAGCTCGGCCAGGTGTGGAGCCGCAAGCAGAAGACCGACGAGGCGATAGGCGAATTCCGCCAGGCTTTGAAGCTGAACCCGCAGCTGGCTGCTGCCCACCGGGACCTGGGGGCGGTTCTCGGGCTCAAGGGCGACTTCGACGGGCAGATCTTCGAGGAGAGCCAGGCGGCGCGCATCGCCCCCGGCGATGCCGACACCTACTATTATCTGGGCAGCGCTTACGTGGCCAGGGGCAAGACCGCCCAGGCGCGGAGCGCCCTCGAGCGCTGTGTCGAGCTCGACCCGCGCAACGCCGATGCGCTCAGGCTCCTGGCTGCCGTGCAGGCTGCCGGCGGCGAGATGGAAAGGGCGGTGAAGACCGAGGAGCGCGCGCTCAAGCTCGATCCCGGCAACCCGGCCATCCGATCTGCCCTTTCCAAGATGCGGGCGGCCGCGGGCGGCAGGTAACGGCGGCGACATATTTGCGATTTCTAATTTCAGGCGGCGGGCGGAATTGCGTGTGCCCGGCGAGCAGGCAGCCAAGGGAATGACAACCGCTCCGAGCATTTATGGGCGAGGCCGCAACCTTTGAAAAGGTTAACAACATACGGCATTTGGTGGCTTGCAAATAGCCAGGGAACCCTCTACCATTTCGAGTCGAGTAAACGGGGTCGGCGTTTGCAAGCGCTCATTTTTGCCTGCCAAGATAACAGGCTCCTGTAGGTCGACCATCGTCCCAGCCCTAAGATGAGGTTAATCAGTCGTGGCGGACCGAACTGAAATTGTTGATAAGGCCAAGCGGTTAGAAAACACGGCCAACATCAAGGTGATTGGTGTCGGCGGGGCCGGTTCCAACGCGGTGAACCGGATGATTGCGGCCGGCTTGAACGGCATCGAGTTCTGGTCGTGCAATACGGATCACCAGGCCCTCGAACTGGCCTCGGCCAAGAACCGTCTGCAGATCGGCACCAAGCTGACCCGCGGTCTGGGAGCCGGCGGCAACCCGACGGTCGGGCAGAAGGCCGCCGAGGAGAGCCGGGAGGAGATAGCGGCCGCCCTCGACGGCGCGGACATGGTCTTCATCGCCGCCGGCATGGGCGGCGGCACCGGCACCGGCGCGGCGCCGGTGGTGGCCGAGGTGGCCAAGGAGATTGGCGCGCTCTCCGTGGGCGTGGTCACGAAGCCTTTCCTCTTCGAGGGAAGGCGGCGCAGCAATCAGGCCGAGCTGGGCATCGAGGAGATCAAGTCCCGGGTGGACACGCTCATCGTCATCCCCAACCAGCGCCTGCTGGAGGTGGTCGATCACCGCGCCTCGATGCAGGAGGCCTTCACCGAGGCCGACAAGGTGCTCATGCAGGGTGTGCAGGGCATATCCGATATCATCACAGTGCCCGGGCTTATCAACGTCGACTTTGCCGACGTGAAGGCGGTCATGCAGACAGCCGGCTCGGCGCTCATGGGCCTGGGCAAGGCCACCGGCGAAGGCCGGGCCGTTGAGGCGGCGCGCAACGCCATCAACAGCCCGCTGCTGGAGACCACCATCGATGGTGCCTCCGGGGTGATCTTCAGCGTCACCGGCGGGCCGGACCTGACGCTGCACGAGGTGCAGGAGGCGGCCAACGTCATCTACTCGGCCGTGTCCGACGAGGCCAACATCATCTTTGGTGCCGTCCTTGACGAGCGGCTGCACGGCGAGGTGCTTATCACGGTGATTGCCACCGGCTTCGAGATGGCTGCCCAGCAGCAGCCGGCCAAAGCCCGGGTGGCGGCCTCGGTCGGCGCGCGCCCGGAGCCGCCGCGCACCGCCCCCGAGTTCAAGAAGATCGCCAGCGACATCCTGGACATCCCGGAGTTCCTCCGGGCCAGGCAGGGCCGCTGAAAGCACGACAATCGAATCTTCCAGCGAAGGAGGCGTAGCCTCCGGAGCGGCTCGGCTGCCGGCCGGCAGCAATGCGACCCGGCCTGACCGAGCGAGCACCAGCGAGCCCGCGGTTCGCTGGAAGACAAGGCAATCCCGGACTGTCCGCCAGTTCGGGATTGCCTTCAGGCGATAAGCGGGGCGGCTCCGGCTACAATAGGGGCGTTGAGCGCGCCCCGATGACAGGAACAGCCTCCGACAAGTCCGGCACCTCCCGCGTCGTCCCTATCGAGGTGGTCGACGGGCGGATCATGCTGGTCGACCAGCGCAAGCTGCCCGAGGCGCTGGAGCGGTTCGACGCCACCGGGCTCGATGACATGTGCTTTGCCATCAAGGAGATGGTCGTGCGGGGGGCGCCGGCCATCGGGGCGGCGGCGGCGCTGGCCCTGGCTTGCGAGGGCAGGAGGCTGGCCTCCACGTGTCAGTCCCGGGCCGACTTCCTGCGCCGGCTTGCCGAGGCCAGGGACAAACTGCAGCAGACGCGACCGACGGCCGTCAATCTGCGCTTTGATACGCAGGCGGTCTACGAGCGGGCCTGCCGCAGTCCCGACGAGGCGGTCGACCGCCTGGCCGAGACCCTGGTGGCCGCCGCCCGGGAGATCCTGGAGGCTTACCGGCGCACCTGCCTGGCCATCGGCAGGGCAGGCGCCACCCTGGTAGGCGCCCGCGCCTCGGTGCTCACCCACTGCAACGCCGGGGCCCTGGCCACCGGCTACTATGGCACCGCCCTTGGTGTCATCCGCGCCGCCCGCGAGGCCGGCGCCTCGCTTACCGTCTATGTCGACGAGACGCGCCCGCGCCAGCAGGGCTCCCGGCTCACCGCCTGGGAGCTGCTGGCCGACGGGATCACGCCCGTGCTCATCACCGACTCGATGGCCGGCCACCTGATGGCCACCGGCAGGGTCGACCTGGTGGTGGTGGGGGCGGACCGCATCGCCGCCAACGGGGACACGGCCAACAAGATAGGCACCTACACGCTGGCCGTTCTGGCCGGCGCTCACGGGATCCCGTTTTATGTGGCCGCCCCCCTGTCCACCGTCGATCCCTCGATCGCCTGCGGCGCCCAGATCCCGATCGAGGAGAGGGACGCCTCCGAGGTGACCGTTATCGGTGGCCTGGCGATCTGCCCGCCCGGGGTCAAGGTCTGGAACCCGGCCTTCGATGTGACGCCGGCGCGCCTGATAACGGCCATCATTACCGAGGCCGGCATCCTGCGCCCGCCCTATGAGCGGTCCCTGGCCGGCGCGGTGTCCTCACGCCCGCAGGCCTGAGCGCTCGAGCCGGTAATACCAGGGTTGCTGGGCGTCCTCGCCCGGATCCGATGTGAAGCCGAAGCGCATGAGAACCTGATCGCTGCCCGGGTACTGTCTCGCCGGCTCGACCTGCACCCTTTCGTATCCTAGATCGGCGGCGAAGGAAAGCACCGTCGATACGAGCTTGCGGGCGATCCCCTGGCGGCGCCACTGCCTAGCCACGGCTACGCGCACAAGCTCCAGGATCTGCTCGCTGGCCCGGCGGGCGCCGGCTATCCCAACGATCTGCCCGTCCTGCTCGGCGACAAGAAAGATCCCGTCGCGGGCGAAGTAGCCGGCCTCGATGTTTTTCAGATCGGACTCGGCGCCCTCCGGGTTCACGGCGAGCTTGAACTCCTTCATCACCGTGTAAACCAGATCGGTTATGGCGGGCTCGTCCTGGCGGTTGCCCAGTCGAATCTGCATACTTCTTCCCCGGCGGTTCGGACAGGGCAGCTCGCTTAGTGGGCCAGAAAGCCGACCAGCAAAAGGGCGACGATGTTCAGGATCTTTATCATCGGGTTGATCGCCGGCCCGGCCGTGTCCTTGTAAGGGTCGCCGACGGTGTCGCCGGTGACCGCCGCCTTGTGGGCCTCGGATCCCTTGCCGCCGAAATGGCCCTCCTCGATATACTTCTTGGCGTTGTCCCAGGCGCCCCCGCCAGAGGTCATGGAGACGGCCACAAAGATGCCGGTGACAATGCTGCCGACCAGCACGCCGCCCAGCATCTTGGCGGCGGCGTATTCACCGGGAAGCGCGTGGGACAGCCAGAGATAACCGAGCGCGGCGATCACGCAGGGCGTGAGAACCGGCAGCAGGGCGGGCAGCACCATCTGCTTGATCGCCGATCTGGTGACGATGTCCACGCAGGCGCCGTATTCCGGCTTGGCGGTCCCTTCCATGATCCCCGGTATGCTCCTGAACTGCCTGCGCACCTCCTCGACAACCAGGCCGCCCGCGCGACCGACCGCCTCCATGGCCAATGCCCCGAAAAGGAACGGGATAAGGCCGCCGAGAAAGAGCCCGCAGAGCACGAACGGGTTGGAAAGGTCGAAAGACAGCGCCACCTTCTGCCCGGACTCGGCAATCTTGTGCTGCAGGTCCTGCGTGTAAGAGTTGAACAGCACGATCGCCGCCAGCCCGGCCGAGCCTATGGCGTAGCCTTTGGTGACGGCCTTGGTGGTGTTGCCGACGGCGTCAAGCGGATCGGTGATGTTGCGGATCTCGGCTGGCAGCTCGGCCATCTCGGCGATGCCGCCCGCGTTGTCCGTGATAGGCCCGTAAGAGTCGATGGCGACGATGATGCCGGCCATGGAGAGCATGGACATGGCAGCCAGCGCCACGCCGAACACGCCCGCCAGCGCATACGAGGTCAGGATGCCGACGATAATCACGATCACCGGCAGCGCCGTCGAGCGCATTGAAACGGCCAGGCCGGCGATGATGTTGGTGGCATGCCCGGTCTGCGAGGCCTTGGCTATGCTTTGCACCGGCTTGAAGTGCGTGGAGGTGTAGTATTCGGTGATCCACACGATGAGCCCGGTCACAACCAGCCCGACCAGCGACGCCAGCCAGAACATAAGCGGATCCACCGGCTTGCCGTCTCGTGCCAGTCCGCCCATCATGCTAGTGGTTATCGGGTAAAATGCCGCCGCAGCAAGCAGACCCGACACTACCAGACCCTTGTAAAGCGCCCCCATGATGTTCTTGTTTGCCCCCAGCTTGACGAAGAACGTGCCTATTACGGAGGCGAGAATGGAGACGCCGCCCAGCATGAGCGGGTAGAGAATGACGTTTTCGTTGCCGGCGGCGATGTCGCCGGCAAAGGTGATCCAGGCCAGGAGCATGGTGGCGATAGCCGTCACCGCGTAGGTCTCGAAGAGATCGGCGGCCATGCCGGCACAGTCACCGACGTTGTCGCCGACATTGTCGGCGATGACGGCCGGGTTTCTCGGATCGTCCTCGGGAATGCCGGCTTCAACCTTGCCGACCAGGTCGGCGCCCACGTCGGCGGCCTTTGTGTAGATGCCGCCGCCCAGACGGGCGAATACGGAGATCAAGCTCGCCCCGAAGCCCAGCCCCACCAGGGCGTTGACGTCGCGAACGATCCAGTAGAAGACGGAGACGCCCAGCAAGCCCAGGCCCACTACCAGGAGCCCGGTCACGGACCCGCCCTTGAACGCGACCTCCAGAGCCTTCGGCAGGCCTTCGCTGGCCGCCTGGGCCGTGCGCACATTTGCCCGCACGGACACGAACATGCCGATGTAGCCGGCCAGGCCGCTCAGCACGGCTCCAGTGGCGAAACCGGCAGCGGTTCTCCAGTTGAGGGCCACCCCGATCACAAAGAAAAGCGCGGCGCCGACGAAGGCGATCGTCGTGTATTGCCTGTTCATGTAGGCTCTGGCGCCCTCTTGAATTGCCGAGGCGATCTGTTGCATGCGCTCAGAACCCGGGTTCAACTTGAGCACCCAGAGGCTAACGAACAACCCGTACAAAAGCGCCACGACGGCGCAGCCGACCGGTACTAAAAGGCTATCCATGTCAACAACTCCTACAAGCGGATCTCATCCAGAGTATCAGGTGTGGAGATTTAGGTTCTTTAGCTCAAAATTTATTTACGCCTCACCGGTGGTGGCATCGTATAACCGCTGTATATCCGCTTACTTGACTGCTCCAATGTCGTGTTAAAATTGCTCCGCCTAGAAAGTTAAGGTGAGTTCATGAAGCGGCTGGGCGGCCGTGGACTTGCGAGAATCCTTATCCTGCTGCTCTGGCTGGCCCTGCCAGGGTCCGGTGAGGCGGCGGGCGGGCGGCAGTACAATCGGGTTGTCAGCCTGGTCGAGGACGCCGCAGGCAACCTGGCCGTGGTGAACACCAGCCAGGCAATGCCGCTGTCGCGGCCGGCAGTGCAGTACCTGCCCGGGCCCAATGGCGAGACCGTCCTGGCGGCCGATTTCCCGGGACTGGTGTGGTCGGAGCCTGCGCGGCAGATCACCCCGGCTGCGGGCGGGATAGTCTCGGTGCACTTCGGGCAGCTCCAGGTCAATCCACCGGTCACCCGGATCGCCATTGGCACCTATCAGCCCCGCCTGCTCAGGGACGTCTCCTTTCGTGCGTCGCCGGGCGCGCTCATTGTCAAGTGGCGAGCGTCCGTCCCGGCAAGGCGGGCTGGAGCGCGTGCCCGCGGTAAAGGGCAGGTCGCCAGGGTCGCTTCGCCGGCAAGCTCAACCGATATCGGTTTAGGGCCGGACAGACAGGCTCAGAAGGATGGTGGAAACAGTCGATATAGATCGGGAAGCGGGCAACCTGCCCCGGGACAGGGGCAGCTGGCGTGGATTGGTTCGTCAGGTAGCTTAACCGATATCGGTTTAGCATATAGCAGGCGGGTCGGGCAGGATGTCGGAGAGTCCGGCCCTGGCTCAAAGACTGGGGATATCGCCTCGGTTTCCAAGAATCAACCCGCGGACAAAGAAGGCAGGATCCCGGAAGGTGGGCAGCCTGCCCGCACGGGGACAAGAACGGCGCCGCTGCCGGGACCGGTGCAGCCGGGACTCCCGGCGGTGCGGGAGGTGGCCAAAGGGACTGCGCCGGCGGTCGCGCGACCGCCGGCTAATCAGGCTGACGGGCGGCAGCCGGCGGCCACGACTTCGCCCGGGGCGGCCCCGGAAAAGCAGGCGGGTCGGTGGCGGCGAGCGTTGCGCCACCTGTTTGGCAGGCCGGAACAGAGCTCCCCGGTGCCCGCAGGGCAAGCGGCCCAGCCGGGCGCTGCGGTTGCGCCCGTAGCCAGGGCCACCACCGCGTGCCGGGCCGCTACCGCTTTGCCGGCGGGGGCAAGAGAGCCTGTCGGCAACATCGATCCCAACCGGGCCGCCTTGCCGGAGCCCGGTGCGGACAGCCCGGCGGCGGCGGGGTTGCCCAGGCTGTCGGTGACGGCCGGCGATTCGTTCCGGCTTGGGCTGGTGGGGGTACGCCCGCTTGCCTATCGATCGTTTCGCCTGCACGACCCCGAGCGCTATGTGGTGGACCTGGAGTCCGCAGGAGCGCTCGCAAACCTGCCGGCTCCAGACGTGGCGCCGGGCCCTTACGTGAGGTCGCTGCGCGTCGGCAATCCGGACGGCGACAAGCAGATCGCCCGGCTGGTGCTCGATCTGGCGAGCAGCGAGGTCACGGTGCGGGAGTCACCGGCGCCGGATCGCCTGGCCTTGACGGTTGTCGTCGGCGGCGAGCCTGCCGTGCAGATCCCCCTCAGGGTGCCGCCGGGAACGAAGATCGTGCTCGACGCCGGGCACGGTGGCAGCGACCCCGGCGCCCAGCGGGGCGACATTGCCGAGAAGGAGCTGACGCTGGGGATTGCTGACAGGCTGAAGAAGATTCTCGAGGCCGGCGGGGCCAGGGTGATAATGACGAGGGCGGACGACAGCGCGGTTTCACTGGAGGAGCGGGTGGCGCTCACCAATTCGGTCAACCCTGATCTCTTCCTCAGCGTTCACATAAACTCGCTGGAGAGCGACTCGGAGATCCACGGCATCGAAACCTATTACCAGACAGAGGCCAGCCGCGAGCTGGCCAGGCAGGTGCATCAGAGCCTGGTCGCCCGGCTGAAGGCCCCGGACCGCTCTGTCCGCAAGGCCCGCTTCTATGTGATAAACCACACCAGCGTGCCCGCCGTCCTGGCCGAGGTGGGTTTCATATCCAACAAAGAGGAGCGGGGTAAGTTAATCTCCTCTGATTACCAGGACGAGGTGGCCGGCGCTCTGGCCCAGGGTGTTATCCTCTACCTGTCCAGACGCGACGATCTGGCGGCGGTAAAGGACAGGTCGGGAACCCACGGCCTGCCGAAGCAGTCGGAGACGGTGGGGGCGGCAGGCGGCCCCTCGCTGGCGGCGGCTACTGCCAGGACGGCCAGACGAACCCAAGCCCGGGAGGGATCCACGAATTGAGCTTACTCGATTGCGGCAACGGCGCCGGGATGCGTATCGGGCTGTTCGACTCCGGCGTTGGGGGGCTTTCCGTGCTGCGCCGGCTCTCCGGGTTGCGGGCGGCGGAGTTTGTCTACCTGGCCGACACGGCTCGCTGCCCGTACGGAGACCGGGCGCCCGAGGAGATCATCTCCTTTGCTGGGCAGGTTGTCGGCTGGCTCCGTTCGCAGGCGGTGCATGCCATCATTATGGCCTGCAATACCTCCGCTGCCACCGCCGGGCCGATCGTCAGAGGGTGCGCCGGGCTTCCCGTCCATGATCTGATCGAGCCGGCGGCGCGCTATCTGTCCGGCCTGTCAAAAAAGGTGGCGGTTCTCGCCACCGCCTCCACGGTAAGGTCCAGGGCCTTCTCGCAGGCGGTGGCGCGACACAACCCGTCTGCCCGGGTGGTGGAGATTGCCTGCCCGGAGCTGGTTCCCCTGATCGAGCGCGGTGAGCTGCGCACGGCGGCCAGCAAAGACGCGCTCTGGAGATACGTAAAGGACCTTGAAGGGGAGCAGGTGGGCGCCGTCGTTCTCGGCTGCACGCACTATCCGTTCCTGTCTGAGCTGCTGGCCGGGCTCTTGCCCGCGCCGGTCGAGCTCGTCGATCCGGCCGAGCATCTCTGGCGCTCTTTCTGGGGCGAAGCGGGCGACTGTGCGGCGGGCGCGATGATTGATCATGAGCCCACCGTCTTCGATAGGACTAAATTTTTCGTAACGGGTTCGACCGATTCATTCGCTCAGGTGGCCGCCCTTTGTCTTGGCTGCAAGCCTTTCCTGGTCGAGCATGTGGCGGTGGAGGAACTCGCCGTGGCCAAGCCTGTAGAGCCGGTCGTCCGCGAAGCGATCGTCTCAGATGTGGTATCATCGGTGGTGACCGCACTTCAGCCCTGAACCAGCTTTAAGCGCCCTTCAATTGTTAGCGTGAGCTAATTGTACCCCATGTTATATTGTCAATGGCCTTTCGGAAAATCAATCGAGACGGGCGGCAGGAAACGCGATGACTGTAGGGACCGACAAGCAGAGACAGCTCGAACTCGCCGGGTTGAATGACGCTTCCGCGCTGGACAGGTTTGTTGTCGATGCCAACGAGTCCGTCACCCTTTCCAGCCTCGATGAGGCGGCCGACGCGGCCTCACGTTGCCGGCGCTGCGGGCTCTGCCAGACGCGCACGCATGTCGTGTTCGCGGACGGCAACGCTCAGGCACGGCTGATGATTATCGGAGAAGGCCCGGGGCAGCGAGAGGACGAGACTGGTGTGCCGTTCGTGGGCAAGGCCGGGCAATTGCTGGACAAGATACTGCTGTCGGCGGGCATAGATCGCCGGCGCGATGTCTATATATGCAATGTGGTGAAATGCAGGCCGCCTGGCAATCGTGTGCCGGCCAGAGAGGAGGCGGAGGCGTGCCGGCCTTATCTAGATGCCCAGATAGATCTGGTGCGGCCGCAGCTGGTTCTGGCGGCCGGGGCGACCGCGGTGCAGTATGTGCTCAAAGTTAAGGATCCTATCAGCCGTATTCGGGGCAAATGGTTTCCTTTCAGAAACGGTGCTAAAGTAATGCCGATATTTCATCCCTCCTTCTTGTTGCGCAACGACTCGAGGGAAGTCGGCAGCCCGAAGTGGCTCATGTGGCAGGACATCAAGGAAGTGAGAAGAGCACTTGATGCTCTCGACTAGATCGCATAACCACGGCGCTCTATCAAGAGGTGAACCATGGATAAGAAAACCGACACCGTCGCCGACTCCTTCTATGAGGAGCTTCTTGATCAGCAGCTAGCCGAGGCGATCAACAATGACTTCGGCAAGGCCGTTCTGCGCATGCCCAACCAGGGCATGGGCGAGGTGCGCGACGAGGTCTTTGTCTATTTCTCGGCCGTGGCCATGCAGCAGGTGAATGCGGTGGCCGCCAAGCACGGGATCGACGATCCTCTGGCCTTGAACGAGCTCTATCAGTTGAGCCGGCTGAACCTTATTCAGGGGTTCCGCATCGGACAGAACATGAAGAGCCACTGGCAGCCGAGCTAGCGGCGCCGCGCCCGGCGCCGCCAGACGACCAGCGCAACTACGATCACGGCTGCCAGCGCGGCCAGCAGCGCGCAGGAGACAAGCTGGCTGCCGGCAGGCGGCCAGCCGCGCAGAATGCCACCAAATGCGGTGAAGCCTGCCCTCGGGTGAGCGAGCGCGCTGTCCACTGCCGCCAGCGTGTGGGAGATCGCTCCGCCTAGGTCGCCTTTGGCCGCGTAGGGAATGAATTCCCGCTGCAGGATGATCTGCTGCAGATATTCGGAGGATACCCCCGCCGCATTCAAAGGTGAGCCGCCCATGGCGAAAACCTTGTGCGATTTCGTGTCCACGAGCAACAGCACTTCGCGACCGGATAGGGCCCATTTCTTGGCCAGGGCGACGGCAAAGTCTTCAAAAGACGGGGGCGAGAAGTCGTCGGGGAGGACAACGACGATCGCCTTGAAATTGACGGCGGAGGCTTGCTGCGTCAGGGAGCCGATCTGGGCACCGGAAAGCGTATGGCTGTAATCGTTTATGGCCGTCAACGGCTCCGTCTCCGGGAGAAACTTCGCTTGCGAAAGAATGTCGTTGCTCACCGACTCCGACCCCCGGGCCATCGCCTTCTCCATTGTAGCTGGTCTAGAGGTGGTGGCTCAGCCTCTTGGCGTGGTGTCGGGGACCTTCGTGCGCTTTGGAATCCTGCGGGGACGGCCTGCGCGGGGTCATGAAAAAGAAGCAGAGGATGATGAGGATGATCAGGTTGATCAAGACGATCGGGCGGGGCACGCCCCAGATGGTTCCCCGGCGGCTGGTGAAGATCTTGGCCTTGGTGCTGAAATCCGGTGCCGGCTCCGGCTCTTCAGAGCGGTGCGCCTTCGGCAGGCTGAAGACTTGCTGCGCCTGCCGCAGCTTGGTCAAATCGACAAGCGATGGCATGTTTCGCCCGCACTCGAGGCAGAACTTGATCTTCGGCTTGAGCGGCGAAGCGCAGTAGGGGCAGTTGTCCAGGACCGGCCCGGGAGCGGTTTTCTTCTGTTTGGCCTCACCGGACAGAAAGCGGGACACGGCTGCGCGCAGCCGCTGGACGATGCCACCGGGAACGGTGGCAGGCGGCTCCCTCCTGGCTGCCTGGACGACTCCTGATTCCACCCGCGTGTCCGGCGGCTCCCTGTCCTTTGCCTGACCGTCGCCGGCCGGGGCCGCCGCTTCCGCCGCCAGGTTCGTGCGATACTGCGCCGCCTTCAGCTTGACGGAGTCACGTTTGATCGCCTCAACGAGATCGCGATAGAACTCCTCTACCGATTGCTGCCGCCGCTCCGGCTCCTTCTGCAAAGCTTTCAGGAGAATGTTCTGCAGGGCATCGCAAAGGGCCAGGTCCGGATTGGCCGCCTTGAGCGGGGTCGGCGGCGCATACAGATGGCAGTCAATCATCTCGATGGCTGTCTTGGCCTTGAAGGGCAGCCTGCCGGACAGCGACTCGTAAAGGACCACTCCCAGGGCATATATGTCGCTGCGCTGGTCGATAGGCTTGGCCGACATGCACTGCTCCGGGCTCATGTAAGGCGGGCTTCCGCAAACGTCGCCGATGCGCGTGATGTTGTAATCGGTGCCTGTCTCGTCACCGTGGCTCTTCAACTTGGAGATGCCGAAGTCCACCACCTGCACCCACTCCTGGTCGCCCGCCCGGCTGGTGAGCATGATGTTCTCCGGCTTCAGGTCGCGGTGGATGACGCCCTGCTCGTGGGCGCAGGAGAGCGCCGCGCAGACCTGAGCGAAGATGTGCTCTATCTGCCCCAGCGAGAGCCTGCCCTGCTGCTTGATCAGGCGCTTGAGGCTGGTGCCCTCGATGTAGTCCATGACGATGAACGGCTGCCCCGATCCGCTCACCCCGAAGTCGTAGAGGGTAATCGAGTTCGGGTGCTTGACCCGGGAGACCGCCTTGGCCTCGCGGTGGAAACGCTTCATGGCGTCTGCATCGGAGACCATGTGCGAGTGCAGCATTTTTATGGCCACGGTGCGGTCCATCTGCTCGTGGCGCGCCTTGTACACCACGCCCATGCCGCCGCGCCCGAGCACCGACTGGATCTCGTATCGTTCCTGCAGCCTGGTGCCGATCAGCGGATCGGGCTCCACCGCCGCCAGCGTGACCTCGTCCTGCGGACAAAGTTCTACCTCGTCCGGGAACTCGCGAAAGCACTCTGTGCAAAGCTTCAATTTCTACCTGGGCCTGTCGCTTGACCGTCTCCGCCATACCTGCCGGACAGCCCTACCCCTTATTTCAATACCCGTGCGGGCGGGTGGCTAAACTAATTTATAGCGCCGCGCTTACCGAGGGCGCGCGGAGGAGGCGGAAGGCTCCTCGCCTTCCTTGCCTCGCTGCCGTTTATCTACAACGTCGCGCTGATCGAACCCCGTCAGCACGGCCCGGCGCCAGGTATCAGATGAGCTCGGACATGACCAGGTTGCTGACCAGCACCCCTTTCTGGCTGAGGGCCAGCCGGCCCTCGGCGGACTCCAGGAAGCCACCGGCCAGAAGACGGTCGATCTGAGCCCGGAAGCGGTCGAGCAGGTCGACACCGTACTGCTGCCGGATCTGCTGGAGGTCGATGCCCCTGCGGGTGCGCAAGCCGAGGAACACGGCCTCGCGCAGGCGGGTGTCTGCATCGATCGGTTCCTCCATCTCGCTGCCCAGCGGCTCGGCCATGTATCGCTTGAGCGAGCGCCAGTTGGAGCTGCGCACGCCGCCCACATATCGGTGGGCGCCGACGCCGAAGGCCAGGTACTCGCCGCTCTGCCAGCAGCTCAGGTTGTGCCTGGACTCGAAGCCCGGGCGGGCAAAGTTGGAGATCTCGTACTGGACAAGACCGGCCGCGGCGGTCATGGACACCAGCAGCTCGTACATGCTCGCGAACTGATCCTCGCCGCCATAAGCAGGCGAGGCTGGGGAATAACGCCTGGACAGCGGTGTGGCGCTGGACAGCTGCAGCCCGTAGGCCGACAGGTGGGGCAGGTCCAGCGCCAGGACACGCGCCAGCGTGGACCGCCAGCTGTCGATCGTCTGATTGGGCAGACCGTACATGAGGTCGGTGTTTATGTTCCGGAACCCCGCCCGGCGCGCGATCCGGACGCCGGCCAGCGCCTGCTCGCTGCCGTGGTCGCGCCCGATCGCCGCCAGCTCGTCGTCGTTGAGCGATTGAATGCCAATTGACAGCCGGTTGACGCCAAGGGCGAGCCAGGCAGCCGCTTTCTCAGGCGTGACGGTCTGGGGCGTGGTCTCCAGTGACACCTCGGCTTCTGCGGCCAGGTGCGTGTGCCGGCAGAGCGTCTGCTGCAGGCGGGCGACCAGCGCCGGCTCGATGAGACCGGGTGTGCCGCCGCCGTAGAAAACTGAGCCCACCTGCCTGTCGTCGGTTGACAGCAGGGCCGTCCGGGCCTCGATCTCGCCGCAAACCACCTCCACGTACCGGCCGGCCAGGTGATCGAGACCGGCAAAAGCCGTGAAGTCGCAAAAGTCGCACTTGTACGAGCAGAAGGGGATGTGGATGTAGGCGCTGCGCGCCGTCGGCTGGCTCATTTCTCGGTGGGGAGGGCTCTTATACTAGAATAAACGACGGCAGGCGCAGCATGGGGAAGAGGGGATCAAAAGGCTGATCGTCAAGTGGAAATCCTGCCGGCCGGTTGCCTGCGCGGCGGCAATGGTGCTCATCCTGGTCCACCGCCCCGGCCTGGCCGAGCGTGCTCGGGCTCTACAGACAAAAACGGCCGCCGCTGCCGGGGTGGAGTCGACGCTTGCCGGACAGGACATGGAGATGTCCGGCTGGTCGGCGATGCCGGCGCCAAAGAAAATTGAGGACACCGCCCGCCCGTCGGGGGCGGCCGGCAGCCCGCTCATCAAGACCCTGCCGGCCCCGCCTCAGGCAACGCTTCCCCGCAGCAAGGGCGGTCCTGTTACCCCCGGCGGTGAGCGCCGCCTGCCGGAAAGCGAGCTCAGGCTCCTCACCCTGGAGCGGTCGCACTGTGATCTCCGATCGACAGGCGAGCTCATCGTCAGCCTGCGGCGGCAGGTGACCGACCGTCCGCAGGATCCAGATCTGCGGCTGAAGGTGGGAACCTACCTTTTTCTGGCCGGCGATTACGATGGCGCGGCCGCGGATTTGAAGGCGGCCATCGATCTGCGGCCCAACGACCCGGTGGCCCGGGCGCAGCTGGGCAAGATTCTTGACTTCGTGGGCGAGCACGGGCAGGCGCTCACCCAGTTCCGGCGCTCCGTGGAGCTGGCGCCCGATCTGCCCGAGACCCATCTCCTGTTTGCCGAGTCGCTGGTGCGCGGCGGCAACGTCTCGGAGGCGGTGAACGAGTACCGGCGGGCAATCGGCATCAGACCCGACGCCCCTGCCCTGTCCGGGCTGGCCGAGGCCCTTCTTTCCGCCGGTGACCGGGTGGGATCGCTCAAGGCGGCCCGGCAGGCCGTCTCGCTCGATCCCAGCTCCGCCCGCGCCCAGGTTGCGCTGACCAACGCCCTTTTGCAGTCCGGCGATCTGCAAGCCGCCCTGCGCACGGCCCGCCAGGCCAGTCTCCTCAATCCAAACTTTCCGGAGGGCCACCTGGCTCTCGGGCGGTGCCTGCACGCCACCGGTGATACCGCCGGCGCCATCGAGGAGTTCAAGCAGGCGGTCGCCCTGGACCCGCTCAATGCATATGCCAGGAACGATCTAGGATATGCTCTCTATGGCGGTGGGGATATTCTCGCGGCCATCAACGAATATCGCCTGGCGCTGCGCTTGAACCCGCGCCTGATTGAGGCGCGCAACAACCTGCAAGTGGCCATCTACCGCCTGGCCGGCAAAAAGTGACGATCACCGCCAGCGGTGCGTGCCCGCCAGTCCGGGCGCTTATTAACTCATTGCAATTTATCGGAATGTGTGTAGTATTATCATGTCACACCAGCCGAGAAACGTTTCCACCGCGGCTTGAGCCAGGTGGCTAGACAGGATAAGGAATGACCCGCCGGACAAGCGGCGTGCTGGCAAAAAAGGCAGTAACAGCTGGATTGATGTCCGCTCTTTTTCTTTCCTTACCGCCGGTGGCCCTGGCTGCCGGTGCCGACCCCGATCCCTCCGATAACATAGAGATAAAGACCGTGGGCGCCGGGAAGGCTGTCACGCCGCCGCCCGCAGAAGCTGCCCCTGCCGCCGCACCACCGGCGGCGACGCAGAAAGGGTCGCCCCTGAAGTTCTCCGGCGCCTCCGACCCGCCCGGGCAGGCCCCCGCGGAAGCCAAGGCGGTGGCACCGCCGGAGGTGACCGATCCGGTGCCGCTGGCCCAGGGCCCGGGCAGCGTGGGAACACCGGTGTCCGGCAAGCTCCCCGATCCGCGGCACACGCGCCTGCCCACCACGGTCGCCACCGTGCAGATCCGCCGGCCGTTCAAGCTCTTCGCCCGCGAAGAGCTGATAAGGAACCTCAGCTTCCGGGACACGCCGGTAAAAGAGGTTATCGCCGAGCTGGCCCGCCGCGGCGGCCTCAACATCCTCATTGATCACTCGGTGGTCGGCTCGATCACCGGCGATCTGCGCGATGTCACGCTTAATGAGGCGATGGACAACGTCCTGGCTGCCGCCGGGCTGCAAAGCCGGGTGCTCGACAACAGCACCGTGATCATCGGCACCATGCAGGCCATGACCCAGCTCGGCCTGAACAGGCCGATAGCCAGGGCCTTCAAGCTGAGCTACGCCCACCCCTACGATGTCGCCAACCTGCTCCACACCTCGATCTTCAACAGGGGCATGATACCCGACTTCACCATGTCCACGCGTACGGTGAAGGCCAATACGGAGCGAGTCACCGAGGCCACTCAGGCCCAGATAAGGACACAGACCACCCAGCAGTCGCTGGGCGAGGGCGGCGCGCAAAAGAGCCTGAACAGCATGGAGACCAAGACCCCGCAGGAGCAGACAGTTGACAACTCCGAGCTGTCCCGGGAGAACAACCAGAGCGGCCGCCCGGACGTAAACAGGATCCTGCGCGGGATAAGCCGGCCGCAGACCCACGAGGGCGTCGGCTACAACAACGCGGCCACCGATCCCGGCTCGGAGCAGATCAGGCAGTACCAGGAGACGCCGGTCGATTACACGGTGGAGCAGAACGGCGGCGGCGCAATTGTCATCCCCGATGTCAAAAACCGCCAGGTGATCGTGGTCGGCACCCCCGACGACATCGCGGTGGCCGACGAGGCCATTCATTTTATTGACAGGAGACCGAAGCAGGTGCACATTCAGGCGTCGCTTGTGGAGCTGACCAACCAGGGACTGAGACAGCTCGGCGCCCAGCTCTCGCTGCAATCGAACGGCCTGTCCGGCAACATCCTGGGGATTCAGGGGCAGCCGCTCATCCAGTCTCTGCCCGGCATGGGCAGCTTGGCCCGCCCCGGCCCGGTGGTAACCGACCTGGCCCAGGCCGGTCCAAACTCCAATACCTCCAACTTCACCACCACCGCCAGCAACGGTTTCAGCAACACCGGAACCAACGGCTTCACCAACAGCAACACCTTCACCTTCCCGCCACCGACCACAACGATCTCCAACGCGACCACCAGCTCCGGTACCAGCACGAACAACAACAGCTTCGCCAGCACGCTGGCGACAGCCATGGCCCAGGCCTTTTCCCGCACCCAGACTTACAGCTTGAACCCGGGCTCCCTGCAGACCCAGCCGATCTTTGGCGGCAGCACAACTCCCACGCCGACGGCCACCAGCGGCTTCACCGGCCTGCTCGGCAACCTTTTCCCGATCCTCACCACGCCGGTGGCCGGCGTGACGCCGCTGGCCACCGCGCAGAGCGCCTTTAACTTCCTGACCCTGAGCAAGTCCGCCGGCGGGCGGGCCAATATAGCCACCCTGCCCTCGGCGCTCGGTCTCAACCTCAACCTCCTGCTCCAGACAAACAAGGCCAAGCTGGTCGCCAACCCGTCCGTGATCGTGAGCGACAACACCGAAGCCCTCATCGTCATTGCCGACGAAGTCCTGCACAAGATCACCAGCGTCGCCACCATCACCTCTGTTACCACCAACGTCGAGCTGACCAAAGCCGGCGTCTTCCTCGACGTCATGCCGCGGGTCACCGAGGACGGCTTCATCGTCATGCGCCTGCGGCCGCAGGTCTCGTCGCCGCTCACCCCGCCCACCACCTTCGGCACCCCGCCCAATACGACCACCGTCACCCTGCTCAGCATCCGCGACGTGCTGTCGCAGGAGGTGCGGATCAAGGACGGGCAGACCCTGGTGCTCGGCGGGCTGTTCCGCGAGGACGAGGCAGCCCAGCTGTCCAAGGTGCCTTATCTCGCCGAGATGCCGATCATGGGCGCCTTCTTCCGCACCACCTTGAAGGGGCGCGCGCGCTCGGAGCTGATGCTGCTCATCACGCCCAAGATCGTCGAGGAGGATCCGCCCCCGACCGTTACCGAATCACCCGCACCCAAGACGATGTAGCACCGGGCGGCAGCAGCCGGAAGGCCAGGCGAGCGCGCCCGTGCCTACTCGACCGTGACTGACTTGGCCAGGTTGCGCGGTTGGTCGACGTCCTTGCCCAGATAGTCGGCGATGAAATAGGAGAGCAGTTGCAGCGGGATAACGGTCAGCAACGGGCTGAAGAATTCTTCCACCGGCGGGATGCTCAAGATGGTGTCGAAGGTCTTCCGAGCCTGCTCGTCTCCATCCACGGCCACCGCGATCATTTGAGCATTGCGAGCCCGGGCCTCCTGGGCGTTGGACAGCGTCTTCTCGTAGACGGCGCCGGGAACGATTACGGTGATTACCGGCACCAGGTGATCAAGAACCGCGATCGGGCCGTGCTTGAGCTCGCCTGCCGCGTAGCCGGAGGCGTGGATGTAGCTGAGCTCCTTGAGCTTGAGCGCGCCCTCGAGCGCGATCGGGTAATTCAGGCCCCGGCCGACGAACACCATGTCGTGCGCCTCGGCGTGCCGCAAAGACTTGAGCCTTATCGTGTCCTCGCGGGCCAGGATCTGCTCCATGAGCGCCGGCACGGCCAGCAGCTTGGCCTTCAAGTCGCGCGAGCGCTCGGGCGTAACCGTTTTCAGGGCGTCGGCCATGTGCAGGGCCAGCAGGTAGAAGCAGGCGCACTGGGCGACGAAGGTCTTGGTGGCGGCCACCGAGACCTCGATACCGCATTCGGTGACGATCAGGTTGGGGGTCACGAGCGCCAGGTGGGAGTCGGGCCGGTTGGTTATCCCCAGGGTCATGGATCCCCGGGCGGCCGCCTCGGTGATGGCGGCCAGGGTGTCGGCCGTTTCCCCGGACTGGCTGACGGCGATGGTCAGCGTATTGCCTGTGACCAGAAGTTTGCGCCCGCGCATCTCGGAGGCGATCTCCACCTCCACCGGAATCCCGCACAGCTCCTCGAGTATGTACTTGCCGACCAGACCGGCGTGGTAGGCCGTGCCGCAGGCGACGATGAGGATCCGATCTATTTTCTTGAAATCGTCGGCCGTCAGGCTGACACCGTAGGAGGTGTCATCGCAGTGGTGTCCGGAGCCGTTGGCGGCCGAGAAATCGACCGGCTTTTCGGGATGCTTCAGGTATTTGCCGAGCGTCTGCCGCATGATGAGAGGCTGCTCGTGGATCTCCTTCAGGAGAAAGTGCTTGTAACCCTGCTTGTCGATCACGAAAGGGTTGGAGTCCACCATGACCGGAGTGCGGGAGACCGCCTGCCCGTCGAACGAGTACAGCTTGACGTCCGAGGCGGTAATCTCGGCGATCTCGCTTTGCTCCAGGCGCAGGATCCGGTTGGTGTACTGGCAGACCGCCACGCTATCCGAGGCCAGATAGCTTGCCTGGTCGGAGAGCCCGACGGCCAGCGAGTAGTGGTGATTGACCGCGTAGAGCTTCTCGGGCAACTGCTGGCTCACCACCCCGAGCGCGTAGGCGCCCTTGAGCCGGCCAACCGCACCGCGGATGGCGGCGAGCAGGTCGCCTGTGGTACGGAACTCGTCCTCAATCAGGTGCGCCACCACCTCCGTGTCGGTGTCGGAGCTCAAGGTGTGCCCGTTTTCCATGAGCTCCTGGCGCAGGGCCTGGTAATTTTCGATGATGCCGTTGTGCACGATCGCCAGGGTGCCCGAGCAGTCCATGTGCGGGTGCGCGTTCTGGTCGTTGGGAACCCCGTGGGTGGCCCAGCGCGTGTGACCGATGCCCACCGTCGCTTGCGGATTCTTGCTCTCCAGCAGCGACTCCAGATTAGCCAGCTTGCCGGCCGCCTTGAGAACGGCCAGCCGGCCGTTCTCGATGATCGCCACCCCGGCCGAGTCGTAGCCCCTGTACTCGAGAGCCCTCAGGGAGGACAATAGTACGGGAGCTGCCTGGCTGGATCCGAGATAGCCGACGATTCCGCACATGGCCTTATACCTCCATTACCTCGGCTTCCTTCTCGGCCGAGAGCTTGTCGATCTCCTTGACGAACTTGTCGGTCAGCTTCTGCAGCGCCTCTTCCTGGCGCTTTATCTCGTCTTCAGAGACTTGGGCGCTTTTCAGCTTCTTGAGCTCGTCGCCGCTGTGGCGGCGCACATTTCGCACCGCCACCCGGGAGTCCTCGGCAAACTTCTTCACCAGCTTCACCAGCTCCTTGCGCCTCTCCTCGGTGAGCGTGGGGATGTTGATGCGCACCACGGTGCCGTCGTTGTTGGGTGTGAGACCGAGCCCGGACTTGTGGATGGCCTGCTCGATGTCCTTGAGGCTGCCCTTGTCGTAAGGCTGGATGACCAGCGAGCGGCCATCCGGCGTCGAGATGTTGGCCAGGCTCTTCAGGGGCGTCGGCGAGCCGTAATAGTCCACCTCCACCCGGTCGAGCAGGGACGGGTTGGCCCGGCCGGTCCTTATCGTCTGGAATTCTTTGCTCAGATTGGCGACGGCCTTTTTCATGTGGTCTTCGGCCGTGGTCAAAACTTCAGTCGTTGTAGCCATAATCACCCTCCGGCGTGCGATCCGACTAGAGTTCCTATAGTCTCTCCCAGAACTATCTTTTCAATGCTTCCTGGTTTGGCGAAATCGAAGACGACAATCGGGATATTGTTCTGCTGGCAGATGGATATGGCGGCCGGATCCATCACCTTCAGCCCCTGTCTGATCACCTGATCGAAGCTGATCGTGTTTATCTTTTTGGCCCCCGGGTTCTTGCGCGGGTCGTCGTCGTAGACGCCGTCCACATTGTTCTTGGCCATCAGTATGACGTCGGCCTTGATCTCGGCTGCCCTGAGCGCGGCCGCGGTATCCGTCGTCACGTGGGGGTTGCCGGTGCCGCCGCCGAAGATGACCACCCGGCCTTTCTCCAGGTGCCTGATCGCCCGCAGCCTGATGAACGGCTCGGCGACCTCGGGCATGGCAATCGCGGTCTGCACGCGCGTGTCTATGCCCTTTTTGTGCAGCACCTCCTGCAGGATAAGGCAGTTCATGATGGTGGCAAGCATGCCCACGTAGTCGGCGGCCGCCTTGTCCATGCCCCAGGCGCTTCCCTGCACGCCGCGAAAAATATTGCCGCCGCCGACTACGACGGCGATCTGCGCGCCCAGTTGATAGGCTGTCACCACCTCATCGGCGATGCGATCGATCACCGCGGGCTCGATGCCGAAGGACTGCGTGCCCATCAGCGCTTCGCCGGACAGTTTGAGGAGGATTCTGCGGTACTGAACGTTTGCCATGATTGCCTGGAGGTCGACCCGGATCATACCGCGTCTGCCGGTCCGGTTCATTTCCTGTGCTTAGCCTTGGGGCAACCGCCGGCAAAATGTCGGGCTCAGACTTCATGATAACCCCGGTTCGCGCTTTCGCGCCGCAGCACCGGCCTGGGGTGGGATGTGTCAGCTCCGGAAGTTAAACCGATATCGGTTTAACTTCCGGCCGTGAAGGTAATTTTAGGCTTGCCCGTTGCCCTCGCTCTCGGCCGCGGCCTGGGTTTCGCCCAGGATGAAGAGGCTGAAGCGGGTGGGCTTGAATTCGGCGCCGGCGGCTTGCCCCTTGCTCTTGAGATACTGGCCCACGCTCTGGCTGGGATCCTTGACAAACGGCTGCTCCAGGAGGCAACGCTCGGCAAGCAGCTTGTCGACGCGCCCCTGGACAATCTTCTCGCGCAGCTCCGGCTTTTTGTCGGCCAGGTCGGCCTTGCCCGATTCGATCCGGCGCTCGTTGTCCAGCACCTCCTTGGGGATCTCCTGCTTGGAGAGGTAGATAGGCTTGGCCGAGACGATGTGCATGGCGATCTCCTTGGCAAGGGCGCCGGCCTCGGCCACCGGCTTGGAGGACTGAAGCTCGAGAAGCGCCCCCATCTTGCCGCCCAGGGCGTGAATGTAAAGACCGATTGCGCCGGCCGGCGAGCCGAGCTCGAAGACGGAGAGGCGGCGGACGACGATGTTTTCGCCGATCTTCGCCACCTTCTCGGTGATCAGATCGGCCACCGTGCCGGCGCCGGCACGGGCAGCCAGAAGCTCATCGGCCGTTGCCGGCTTGCCGGAAAGCGCGTAGCCGCGAATCTGTTCGGTAAGCTCCACAAACTCAGGGTTGCGGGCCACAAAATCGGTCTCGCAGTTGATCTCGAGAAGGGCGCCCAGGCGACCGTCGGCGGTCACCTCGCCGACCACCAGGCCCTCGGAGGCTGCCCGCGCCGCCTTCTTGCCGGCCACCGCGATCCCGCGCTGGCGCAGGAGCTCGACCGCCTTTTCGGCGTCGCCCCCCGCCTCCACAAGCGCCTTTTTGCAATCCATCATGGCCGCGCCGGTCCGGTCTCTCAATTCCTTGACCATGGATGCGGATATCTCAACCATCGGCATTTCTCCTGTCTCTCCTTACGCGTGCGGTGACTGATGGCGGCACCAGGCCAAGGAGACCCTGACCTCAGCCGGCTGAAAAAATAGGCTTATTCCTCTTCCAGAGAATCGAGCGGCGCCGAGTGCTCCGCTTCGCCGGCGGCTGCTTCCTGGCTGCCGGCCGCCACCAGGCTGGGGACCGGGGGCTGCTCGGCTGCCTTCTCCTCCTCCGGCGCCACATAGGGCTGGCCCTGCTTGCCCTCGAGGATGGCCTCGGCGATCTTGCCGGTGATGAGCTTTATCGAGCGGATGGCGTCGTCGTTGCCGGGGATGACGTGGTCGATCCCGTCGGGATCGCAGTTGGTGTCGATGATCCCCACGGTGACGACGCCGGCTTTCTTGGCCTCGTTCACCGCATTTATCTCCCGCTTCTGGTCGATGATGAAAAGGACGTCCGGACGGCCGCGCATGTTCTTGATGCCGCCCAGCGACTTGTCGAGCTTGGTCAGCTCGCGGGTGAGCACGGCCACCTCTTTTTTCGGGCGGCGGTAGAACTCACCGGTGTCGCGCATCTCCTCCAGCTCCTTGAGCCGGTTGATGCGCTGGCGAATGGTCTCGAAGTTGGTCAGCATGCCGCCCAGCCAGCGCCGATTCACGTAATAGGCGCCGCAACGCTTGGCTTCTTCCTCGACGGTCTCGGCGGCTTGCTTTTTCGTCCCCACGAAGACGATGTTCTTTCTCTCGGCGGCCACTTGCCTCATGAAGTCGCAGGCATGGTCGAGCGCTCGGCTCGTCTGCTCCAGGTCGATGATATAAATGCCGTTCTTCTCGCCGTATATATAAGGACGCATTTTGGGATTCCAACGGCGCGTCTGGTGGCCAAAGTGAACTCCTGCCTCCAACAGTTGTCTCATTGATGCTACTGGCAAGTTTGCTCTACTCCTCTCGATTACGCTTACGTTGTGCACTGCTCTTCACTTTCACGCATGGGGAAAGGCTTCCGATCACGCCGCATCATAGGCGATGCGGTCGTGTCAACAGCCGTCTGACGGGCAAAAGAACCCGCTGTCCGAACGGACAACCTTGCCATTTTAACACAATGCCGGTCAGGACTGTGATTCCTGGACAAAGTGAGACTTCAATCGTTATAATATTACAACGTGAAGATTTCCTAAAGGCGGCGCCGCAAGGCGTTGGACAAACGGAGGGAAGGACAGCAAAGATCAGCGGAAACACGTGCCAAGCGGAAAGCCCGCGCGTCGACTGCATTGACAAAGGGGATAGGTTTTGCCAAAAGTACTTGTACTGAACGCCTCATACGAGCCTTTGAACATTTGCAGTTGGCGGCGAGCCGTAGTCCTTGTCCTCAAAGGAAAGGCCGAGCAGATCGAGCACAACGGCAAGCTGGTCTACGCCGACTTCCCGCTGCCCACCGTGATCCGCCTGCGCTCCTACGTGAAGATCCCCTACAAGGAGATCACGCTTTCGCGGCGCAACGTGCTGCACCGGGACAATTACACCTGCCAGTATTGCGGCGACCACCGGCACGACCTGACGGTGGATCACATCGTGCCCCGCTCGCGGGGCGGCGAGGACAGCTGGGAAAACGTGGTGGCCGCCTGCCTGAAGTGCAACGTGAAAAAGAGCGACCGCACACCCAAGCAGGCCGGCATGGCACTTCTGTCCACGCCGCGCCGGCCGCACAGTCACGTCTACTTCGAGATCTCCAAGCACGCCTCCTCGGATGAGTACCACTGGCAGAAATATATAGTCGGGGCCTGATACGAACCGGCCGGGAAGTTTAATCATCCGAATTGAACTTTAAACGCCGGACGCGCGTCTATCTATATGCAAGCGCCCGACGCCCGCGCGCGCACCGGGCACGGCCAGCCCGGCTGCCGGACCGGGCTGCTCGCCAGCCAGGAAGCCCGCGGGCAGGTTAGCCCTGCCCGTGCCCACGAACATCGATACCGGGCAGGGGCGCTGCCTGCCTCGACCGCTGCCCGGCCTCCCCGCAGAGGGCCTTGCAGACCGTCCATCCACACCGCACCGCAACGCAAGCGGCTTCCGAACACCTCATGCGCGTGGGCGGAGCCATTAAAAAAAGGAACTTGCCGCCATGGTTTCATCGCTATATCGTGATAGATCGTCATATCGGGGCGGAAGCCGGAGGTTCTGCTTGGCAGAAGGTGCCGCTGTCTTTGCGGAGGTCGTGGTCGACATCCCGGCGCGCGAGCTTGGTTGCAAGCTCTTCACCTATCGTGTTCCCGAGCACCTCGCCAACGAGACCTTCATCGGCGCCCAGGTTCTGGTGCCGTTCGGGGGCCAGGAGCTTGTTGGTGGCTATGTGGTGGCATTGAAGGAGCAAGGGCCGCCGGATCTCCAGATCAGGGACGTGGTCGACGTCCTGGACAGCGACCCGCTTTTCGACCGGCAGTACGTCGACTTTCTCTACTGGGTGGCCGACTACTATTGCGCCCCGCTGTCGGCAGTGATTGGCGCCGCCGTGCCCGCCGATTTCGGTCTCCGCCTCAAGCGGCTGGTGGAGCGGGTGCCGGCCTCTGAGCGCCAACAGCAGCCGATCGATCCGTTTTTTGTCTCGGCGGCCCGTGAGGACGTAAGCGCAGCCCGCATTCTCGATTGTCTGGCCGAGACGCCGGGGCAGGCGCTCACCCTGCGGTCTGCCAGGCAGCGCTGCCGTCTGGGGAATGCCCAGTTCTACCGGTCGCTGGCCCTGCTCAGGCAGGCCGGCGCCGTGCGCATCCGAACCGAGTCTACGGCCACGGCCCCCAAGGTGGTCAACACGGTGATCTGGACCGGCGAGGCTGGACGGACCCCGCGCCAGGAGGCGGTGATCGCCCTTCTGCGCAAGGCCGGCGGGCAGATGAGCCTGTCCGGCCTGGTGCAGGGCGCCGGCACCACATACGCCACCATCAGGCGCATGTGCGAGCAGAACATCCTCAAGCTGATGGCCGAGGAGGTGATAAGGGATCCTCTCGAGCGTGTCTTGACGGCCGTGGCGCCGGGGACGGAGACTCCGCCCGAGCTGACCGCCGACCAGGGGTGGGCGCTGGCCAGGCTGGCTGACGAGCTGGACAGGCTGCTGGCCGACGGGCAGGCCCGGGACGGGGCGGAGGTCGAGCCGTTTCTCCTGCATGGGGTAACCGGCTCCGGCAAGACGGAGATCTACTTGCGGCTCATCGCCCAGACCATGAACCACAACCGCTCGGCCCTGCTTCTGGTGCCGGAGATAAGCCTGACCCCGCAGCTTGCGCAGCGCCTGAAGTCGCGCTTCGGCCGCCGGGTGGCCGTATGGCACAGCGCGCTTTCGGTCGGCGAGCGTTACGACACCTGGCGGCGTATCAGATCCGGCGACGTGCGGGTGCTTTTGGGCGCGCGGTCGGCCGTTCTGGTCAGCATGCCCGATCTGGGGCTTATCATCCTCGATGAGGAGCACGACGCCAGCTACAAGCAAAGCAGCCCCAGCCCCCGCTATCATGCCAAACGGCTGGCGCTCGAGAAGGCCAGGCGGCTTTCCGCCCTGGTCGTCCTCGGCAGCGCCACCCCGGATGTCGGCAGCTACCTGCGGGCGCGGGAGACAAAGCGGCTGCTCGAGCTGCCGGAGCGCGTGTTCAGGCAGGCGCTTCCGGAGGTGAGCGTGGTCGACATGCGCCAGGAGTTCGCCCGCGGCAACCACAGCATCTTCTCGCAAGAGCTCATGGAGGCGCTGGCTTCCGGCCTGGAGCGCGGCGACCAGGCGATCCTGCTCATGAACCGGCGGGGCTACGCCAACCACGTGTTCTGCCGCGCCTGCGGCTTCGTGGTCAAGTGTCGCAACTGCAGCGTCTCTCTGGTCTTTCACCAGCCCGCAGCCGAGCGGGCCAACGCGGGCGCGGGCAGCTACCTGTCCTGCCACCATTGCGGCTTCAGCTCGCCGGCGACGGCAACCTGCCCCAGCTGCGCGGCCCCCTTCCTCCGCCAGTACGGGCTGGGGACGCAACGCGTGGAGCAGGACCTGCAAGACCATTTCCCGCAGGCACGCCTGCTGCGGCTGGATTCCGACGTCGCCGCCCGCAAGGGTGCCTATGAGACCGTGTTCGACACGTTTTCCGCGGGCCGGGCCGACATCCTCATCGGCACGCAGATGGTGGCGAAGGGGCTGGACATCCCGGCCGTCACCCTGGTCGGCGTGCTGGCGGCCGACGCCGCCTTCAACCTGCCCGATTACCGCTCCATGGAGCGCGGGTTTCAGCTGTTGACGCAGGTCTCCGGGCGGGCCGGCCGCGGCCACCGGCCGGGCCGGGTCATCCTGCAGACCTTCAACACCGAGCTGCCGGCCCTGCGTCTGGCCAGGGCGCACGACTACAAGCGCTTTGCCGAGGAGGAGCTGGCCGCCAGGAAAGAGCTGGCTTATCCGCCGTTCTCCCAGATAGTGCGCGTGGTGGTCTCCGGGCCGGAGCAGGATCTGGCGGAGTTTGCCTGCGAGAGGCTGGCCGAGGAGCTGACCAACTTTCTCGGGGACCAGGTGGAGCCGGAGGCGGTGCGGGTTCTCGGGCCGGCCCCCTGCTTGATCGAGAGATTGCGCGGCAACTGGCGCTTTCACCTGCTGGTGAAGAACCTGGCCGGTGAGCGCGGGCGCGCCCTTGTCACCTCCTTCCTGCGCGGCAAGCGCCCCGGCCCGGGGCTTACGCTGGCCGTGGACGTCGACGCCTTTGACCTGATTTAGCAGATACAATAGGTGCTTCCCGGGAGTTGCCGTGTTCCTCTACTACAGCGTCGTGCTTGTTCTGCTTGTCCTGGCCGGCCCGGTGCTGCTTGCCTCGGCCAGGCGGCGGGCGGGCATCTGGCAGAAGCTCGGTGTCCTGCCGCGCGATCTGCCCGGCCCGGGCGGCGCCCGCCCGGTGTGGTTTCACGCCGTGTCGGTGGGCGAGTTCAACGCGGTCTGGCCCTTGATCCAGGCTTTCTCGGCCCGCAACCCCCGCTGCCCCTATGTGGTGTCGACGGCCACGCAGACGGCCCAGAAGCTGGCCAGGGAGCGCTGCCCGGAAGGCGTCCCGGTCTTCTACTTCCCGCTCGACCTGCCCTGGGCGGTAAGCAACTGGCTGGCCGCCTTAGACCCGGCCCTGGTCGTGATTGCGGAGACGGAGATATGGCCTGGCTTCATGCACCAGTGCAGCCGCCGGCGCCTGCCGGTCATGGTGGTGAACGGCCGGATCTCGCCGAGATCCTTTCGCGGCTACAAGCGCTGGCGACTTCTCTTTGGCCCGGTGTTGAGGCAGTTTTCCGCCATCGCGGTGCAGACCGAAGCAGACGCGGGGCGCTATCGAGCGATTGCCGGGGACTCTTTGCCGGTTCATGTCTTCGGCAATCTGAAATTCGACGGGCTGACCCCGATATGCGGCGCCGAAAGCGAGGCGCTTGCCCGGGCAATCAACCTGGCCGCCTGCGATCGGGTAATCGTTGCCGGCTCGACGCATGCCGGGGAGGAGGCGGCGCTGCTCGATCTGCTGGACCGTCTCATGGCGCAAGACGGCGCAGGGGCCGCTGCCGGGCCGCTCAGGCTCATCCTTGCTCCCCGGCATCCGGAGCGCTGGGACGAGGTCGCCTCCCTTGTCGCGTCGCGGGGGTTCAGGGTGCGCCGCTATTCGCGCGGCGAAGGCTTCGAGGGCGAGCGGGACGTCTACCTGCTGGATACGATCGGGCTTCTCTTTCGGTATTACTCGCTGGGCACGATCGCTTTTGTCGGGGGCACGCTGGCGCCCGTGGGCGGGCACAACCTGGCCGAGCCGTATGCGTACGCCGTGCCGGTAATCTGCGGGCCGCATCTGGACAAGACGGCCGAGTCGGCCAACGGCCTGCTCTCGGCGCAGGCGCTGTCGCTGGCCAGCAATTCTGAAGAATTGTTCGCCACCGCAAGCGAGCTGCTGGCTTCACCGGGCAAGCGGGACAGGCTCGGCCGGGCGGGGCAGGAGTGGCTGCGGGCCAGCCAGGGGGCGGTGGACAGGACGGTCGCCTTGCTGGAGTCGGTTCTGGCAAAGCAATATAATGATCTGCGTGCCGAGCCCGGGCACGACAGCGGGGTTCTCAGTCCGAAATGACTTGGGGTAATCCAGAGACGACCGGCGAGCATCTCCTGTCCGCGCTGTTGCAGCCGGCATCAGCCCTCTACGGGCTGGGCGCCTATCTGCGTCTTGTCGCTTACGGCGCCGGCTGCCTCAAGCGCCACCAGGCGCCGGTGCCGGTGCTGAGCGTCGGCAACCTTACCTGCGGCGGTAGCGGCAAGACGCCGGTGGTCATCGACCTGGCCCGCAGGCTGGCGGCAGGCCGGCGCAAGGTGGCCGTTCTCTCGCGCGGCTACAGGCGCCGGTCCACGGAGGAGCTTTTGATCGTCAGCGACGGGGCGGGAAGCCTGGCCGGCTGCCAGGATGCCGGGGATGAGCCCTACATGGTGGCGGCTGCGGTGCCGGAGGCGGTGGTGATTGTCTGCGCCCGGCGGGCCCTGGCCGCGGAGGTGGCCGTGAAGGTTTACGATGCGGACGTGATCTTGCTCGATGACGGCTTTCAGCATCTGGCGCTGATGCGGGATCAGGATCTGGTGCTCATCGACTACTCCGACGACCTGGATGCCGATCGCCTGCTTCCGGCCGGCCGGCTGCGCGAGCCGCCCTCAGCCCTCGCCCGTGCCGGCTGGGTGGCCGTCACCAGGGTGCCGCCTGACCCCGACCCGGCGCGGCTCTCCCGCCTGACCGAGCGGGTGGCCGTGCTTTCCCCGCGGGCGAAGCTGACGAGCTGCCGGTTCGTCCCCAGCCGGCTGTCGAGTGTGAGCGGGCGGGCGACGGAAGGCGATCCGGGCGCGCTGCGGTCGGCAAAAGTGGTGGCGCTTTGCGGGATCGCCAGACCTGCTTCGTTTTTCCAGCTGCTGGAGCATCTGGGGGCTCAAATTGTCCGGACCAGGGCTTATGCAGATCACCACTGGTGGAGTCATAAGGACCTGGAGACGGTGAGAGCCGATCTGCGTGATACCGGGGCGCAGCTCGTCGTCACCACGGAGAAGGACGCGGTGCGCCTGCCGCCGGACCTGGCTGCCGACCTGCCTGTCTATTCGCTCGGTCTGGAAACCGAGTGGCTGGGACCGGTGCCGGTTTTGGGCGAGCCGCCTTTCGACGGGCCTGGCTGCCCGGCTGTCCAGGCGGGCGGCCAGCCTGAGGTTGTCGCCCGGTGAACGGTGCCGGCCACGGGCAGGCAACGGCCATTCCGGCCCGGCGCATTCTGGTCATGCGCTATCGCTTCATCGGCGATACCATTCTCACGGTCCCCTTCCTCCGCAACCTGCGCCGCGCCTACCCGCAGGCGACCATCGATGTGCTGGTCGGCCCGGAAAGCGGCGCCGTCCTTGCCGGCTGCCCTTACGCAAACGAGTTGATCCCCTTTGACACCACAAGGTTCCACAAATACGACAGCGGGCAGGGCCGGCCCAGGGGCTTTCTTTCCTACGCGCTCGAGCTGCGCGGGCGCCGCTACGATCTCGTCTTCGTGCTCAAACGGTCGCTTTCCTCGGGGGTGTTGTCCTTTCTGACCGGCGCCCGCTATCGCGTCGGTTACAACACGCAGGGGCGGCGGATCTTCCTCACCCATCCGGTCGACTGGGACAGGACCGTCCATGAGGTGACCTCCACGCTTGCCGTTCTCCGGGCAGCCGGCGTGCCGGTAACCGACGATCACCTGGAGGCGTTTGTCAGCGATGAGGAGCGGGCTGAGATCGAGCGTCTGGTGCCGGAGCTTGCCGACCCGCGCCCGCACGTGGTCATCCACGCGGCCGCCGCGCACCCGGACAAGATGTACCCGCTGCCGCACTGGGCCGCCGTCATCGCCAGGCTGGCCGCGCAATACGATATTCTTCCCTTCTTCACGGGCGCCGCCCGGGATTACCGGCTTTATGAGGAGCTCGCGAGCTTGTCCGGCGTCGCGGCCGTGAATCTGGCCGGCAAGCTGACGCTCAGGCAGAGTCTGGCCCTTTACGAGCGCATGGACCTGGCCGCCTGCGTGGACTCGGGACCCGCGCACATGGCTGCTGCCGCCGGCACCCCCACCGTCGCCCTTTTCGGACACACGGATCCCCGGCGCTGGCGGCCCTGGGGCGACCGCCACCTGGTTGTAACTGCTCCAGGCCAGGAAAGCGGGCGCTGCCCGGTCCACGAGCGCTGCCCGACCGAGCCCTGCCTGGCCCGGCTGAGCCCGGAGGCCGTCGCCTCCCGTTGCAGCACCGCCCTGGACAGCCAACTGTCGGCGGCAGGCGGGTGACAGCCCTTGCTGGCCGCTCCTGCCGCCGCCGGCGGGAACGGCCGGGCGTTCTCGGCGCCGACACGCGAGTAGAATAATTTTTGTTGGCAGGTCGGATCTTCTCCTGGTGACCGGCACTTGAGACGCAAACGGAGCGAGGATAGAAAGCTGTCTGTCGTGCGGAGCATCTCCGGCGCCGTGGGCAGGCGCTTCGATCTCGATCCGATTCTGAAGGCGGCCGTCTCCGAGATCGCCAGGACGCTTCAGGTCAGCCGCTGCTTCTTCTACCAGCTCGACGACATGGGCTTCCTGCGCCTGACCCATGACTGGGCGGCCCCGGGCGTGCTTACGCGGCTGGAGGTTGCCGGCGATGTGGTGACCCCGGACGCCTACCAGGCCAGGCAGACGGGAAGGACGGTCCGGTCGGACGATGTGGCTAAGGACAGCCTGTTCGGCGAGGCCATGGACAGGCAGCTCTTTAATGAGCTTGCCGTTGCCGCCGCGGTGGCCACGCCGGTTGTCTTTCAGGGGACAATTCTCGGTCTCATCGGCGTCCACCAGTGCGGCGCACCGCGCAATTGGACGGCCGACGATGTCGAGCTGTTGGAGCTTGCGGCCTCGCACCTTTCCATCCTCATGATGGGCTGCCGCGTCTTCGCCGACCAGGGCACGCAGGCGGATGCGCTCGCCCGCATGAACGAGGACCTCTCCAAGCTCTACGTCGAGCTGGCCGCCAAGGACGCTCAGATAGATCGCTTCATCCACCTGATCTCGCACGACCTGCGCGCGCCCGTGGTGGCAATTCAGGGGCTCGTCGACCTTTTGAGGAAAGGCTATGAGAACGAGGCGCCGGACTCCAAGCCGCGGAGATATCTCGAGCTTATAACCCACAGCGCCGATCAGATCACCAACCTCACCGGCGCCCTGCTCGAGTACGCGAGGCTGGGTCAATCCAGCCTGGCGCTTTCGGAGGTGGACACCGGCGCGCTGCTGCGCGAGGTCTGGCAGCGTCTGGCTCTCAAGGCCGAGGACGCGGAGCTGGCGGTGTTCGAGTCACTGCCGGTGGTGCGGGCCGATCGGGCCAAGCTTTCGCAGATTTTTCAGAACCTCCTGGAAAATGCCATAAAATACCGGAGCCCGGAAGGTCGGCTCATTGTCGATGTCACCTGCCAGGAGAGTGATTCCCAGTGGCAGTTCGCCGTCAACGACAACGGCCTGGGCTTCCATCCCTCTCAGGCCGAGTCGTTGTTCGATCTGTTCGCCCGCCTGAAGGAGGTGCGAAACAAGCCCGGATCCGGAATCGGCCTTGCCAGCGTCATGGAGATCGCCAGGCTGCACGGCGGCACGGCCTGGGCGATTGGCCGCCCCGGCAAAGGCGCCACCTTCTACTTCACGGTCTCCAAGAAAATAGCCGAGCGGCCAGTCCTCCAGGTTGCACCGACCTAGGTGTGGTGCCACGTTATGCCACCGATTGATTGGACACTGAATGTGTCTTTGTCCTCCGGCCTGACGAAGCGGCTCAAGCGCCTGGAACGTGTTCTCCGAGTTTGTTGATATGCCAGCCAAGTGCCTCACTATTGAAATGATCGACAACAGCAAATATCCAGCACCAGCCTTCTTCCAGCTTGTAGGACTTGGCGCCGTCAGTGTCCCACATTTGATTTGGAGCCTCGGTCGCGAGGCAGCTGGTATGTTCTGACGCCGGGCGCTTAGTAACTCTTGCCGGACAGAGACGGTTGCGTTCGCGCATGATCGGCGACACTCGGTTTCTGCCCCCTAAGACGCGCTTCTTGAACCTCGGACGTGAGCGCACTTCGCGGTGTCCATTTTCGCAAAACTCGTTGACGGACAAGCTGCTGGACCGCCCCTCTGCTACCAGCACCTGCCAGTATCGCCGTCTCTTCGCCTTGCCATGCTCGCCCCGCGGCTGCGCGTCCCGTTGTCTTTTGCGGCTGCCCATGATGCAAAATATCTGCCTGCCTGGCAAGATGTGGTTTTTGAAACGCTTACGCAGCAGTTTGATAGGCTGACATCAGAGATGGTGAGCGGCCAACATGTCGGCCACCATGCCGGAACATTTACAGGAAACTGACGGTACCTGACAAGTATCCATCTGGGATAATGGGCTTTCCTCGTAATATTGGAGACTGACAATGCCACCATTCCTAAGACAGGTCGAGGAATCGAAATTAGGTGCTCTGCAAGAGCGCCTGGAATCTCTAAGCCGGCTGACTGTCGACTTCCTGGTTTTGTTGGCGGGGTCAACTCTTATCGCTACCCTGGGATTGTTTCAGAACAGCCCGGCAGTAATCATCGGGGCCATGATTATTGCGCCGCTGATGCGACCATTGGTGGGGCTGTCTCTTGCGACATTGACCGGCGACAGCCGGCTGTTGGGGAGGGCGGTCGTGACTCTCGTCGTCGGAACTGTGGTCGGACTTTTCATATCGTCGACGCTGGCCCTTCTTTTTCGTTCGCTTGAGTTGACGCCTGAAATTCTCGGGCGAACGCATCCGACATTGCTCGATCTTGGCGTGGCCATCTTTGCGGGTGCTGTCGGCGCCTATTGCCAGGGCAACGAAAAGCTCAGCGATTCTCTTGCAGGGGTGGCAATTGCAGTTGCCCTGGTGCCACCGTTAAGTGTAATAGGCATAGGCCTTGCTTTTGAAGCATTTTCTGTTTGCTCCGGTGCCGCCCTCCTTTATGTCACCAACTTAATAGGTATCACCGTTGCCGGTGCACTTGTGTTCCTCGTAATGGGCTACACCCCGCTGCACCAGGCGAAGAAGGGACTTCTTATCTCCGCAGTGGTTAGTCTCATGCTCATTGTTCCGCTGGCGTTGAGCATGAGAGAGTTAGTTCTGGAGAACCAAATCAGTATAAAAATCAAGAGCATTTTGAGGGAAAAGACATTTACATTCAGGGGTGTTCAGCTCCGCAACGTACGAGTTGAGCGGTATTCGAGGCCAATGATGGTGGAAGCGACAGTGCTGTCTCCTGAGGATCCGATTACCCCGCATAAGGTCGCGTTGGTCCAAGAGTTCCTGTCTCGCGAGTTAAACATTCCGGTTGAATTCAGACTGCAGATTATTCCAGCCACTCAAGTAACTTCGACTGGTGTTTCGGCTGGTACGAGCGTGCCGGTGCCGCCTGCTCCTGAAAAAGTCGAGTCCTCGCCGGGTCTTAGTCAAGAGCCTGCACATCCAGGGCAAAGTGAGTCCCGTTTGCCGGGTATGATTCAACAGAGTCCATAAGGAAAAATTGAAAAGCATGGCGGATCAGGCGAGACAGCGTGCAGCATCGGGCTCGCCTGCCTGCTGGGCGGGCGGACACAGCCGCGCCTGCCGCTCATCTGTTGATCATATGCCTTCCTTCGAAGATGACGGGCAGGCCGCGAATTACACAGAACACGCAGGAGAAGTAGACGGAAAAGTAAGCCAGTTGTGGTATCACGGTCGGGGCGCAGCCGGTGGTGTGGGCGGCGATCACCAGGCAGAAGGCCGCGGCCTTGGCCACCGCGTAGGTGAAGCGGCTGAAGTTGGAGGAGACAAGGAACTTTCCCCAGCCCGTCTGCATCATCGTCTTGGCACCGAAGGCGGTGAAGCCTTCCTCGGCCGCCTGCGCGCGGATCACGTCGACGAAGCCGCCCCTGACCAGAAAAAGGAAGGGGATCCACACCGGTATCCAGCCCAGGCAGGCAAAGGCTATCCAGTAGGCCATCTCCACCACCCGGTCGCCGGCGATGTCCAGCTTGCCGCCGAATTTGGAGACCTGATTGAGCTTTCTGGCCAGGTAGCCGTCGAGGGCGTCGCTGTAGATGACAAAGGCGGTGAGCCCGAAGGCGGCCCAGCGGTAAGTGTCGCCGGGCAGCCAGAGGAGCGCCAGCGTGAGAAGGGCCAGTCCGACCCTTGCCACGGTGACCAGGTTGGCGACGTTAACCACCGAGCGGCTCCGGATCAGACGTCCAGGTTGCCCACCAGGTGCGCGTTGGCCTCGATGAACTCCCGCCTCGGGCCCACGGCCTCGCCCATCAAAAGGTCGAAGATGTGGTCGGCCTCGGAAGCGTCTTCGACGGTGACCTTCTTCAGCGTCCTGGTCTCTGGGTTCATGGTCGTCTCCCAGAGCTGCTCGGGCATCATCTCGCCCAGCCCCTTGAAGCGCTGGATGACCGCCTTTTCGCCCAGCTCGGCGAGAACGGCCTCCAGCTTGTGCTCGTTGTAGCAGTACTCGACCCGCTTGCCCTTCTCCACCTTATAAAGCGGCGGCTGGGCGATGTAGACATAGCCGTGCTCGATGAGCGGGCGCGCGTATCGGAAGAAGAACGTGAGCAGCAGCGTGCGGATGTGGCTGCCGTCCACGTCGGCGTCGGTCATGATGATTACCTTGTGATAACGCAGCCTGGACAGGTCGATGTTTTCCGCGTTCGGCCTCAACAAGCCGGTGCTCTTGCCGCCGCCTTCCTCCTCCTCCTCCTTGACGACGAGCCCGAGCGCCTGAATCATCGCCTGCACTTCCGCGTTGTCGTAGATCTTGGTCGGCTGCACCCGCTCAACGTTGAGGATCTTGCCGCGCAGCGGCAGGATGGCCTGAAAGGTGCGGTTGCGCCCCTGCTTGGCGCTGCCGCCCGCCGAGTCGCCCTCCACCAGGTAAATCTCGCAGCGGCCCGGATCGCGGTCCGAGCAGTCGGCGAGCTTGCCGGGCAGGGAGGAGTTCTCCAGGGCCGACTGGCGGCGCACCAGCACCTTGGCTTTGTGGGCCGCCTCCCGCGCCTGGCGCGCCTGGATGGCCTTGGCGACGATGTCCTTGGCCGCTTTCGGATTGAGCTCCAGCCAGTCGGCAAGCTTCTCCGAGGTGACGGACTGCGTGATTCCCTGCACTTCCCGGTTGCCCAGTCGCTCCTTGGTCTGCCCCTCGAACTGCGGGTCGGAAACCTTCACCGAGACGATGGCCGTGAGCCCCTCGCGCACGTCCTCGCCGGTGAAGTTGGCGTCGGATTCCTTGATCAGCGCGTTCTTGCGCGCGTAGTCGTTGATCACCCGTGTCAGCGCGTTGCGGAAGCCGGTCAGGTGCGTGCCGCCGTCGTGGGTGTTGATGTTGTTGACGAAGGTGTATATCGATTCGGCGTACATGTCCGTCCACTGGAGCGCGCACTCGACGACCACGCCTTCCCGCTCCATCTCGAAGTAGATGGGCGGCTTGTGGATCGCCGTCCTCGTGTTGTTAAGGTACTCCACGTAGCTGGCGATGCCGCCTTCGTAGTGGTACTCTTCTGATTTGTTCTGGCGCCTGTCGGAAAGCGTGATGCGCAGCCCTTTGTTGAGGAAGGCCATCTCGCGCAGGCGGGTGGCCAGAACGTCCCACTCGACCACGATCTTCACCCGCTCGTTGTCCTCGTTGACGTCGTGGAATATCTCGTCGTCGGGCCAGAAGGTCACCCGCGTGCCGCGCTTGTCCGTGCTGCCCGTCACCTTGAGCCCGCCGTCCGGCTGCCCGCGGCGGTAAACCTGCTGGTAGACCTTGTTGTCGCGGAAGACCTCCACCTCCAGCTTCTCGGACAGCGCGTTGACCACCGAGGCCCCCACCCCGTGCAGGCCGCCCGATACCTTGTAGACGCCGCCGCCGAACTTGCCGCCGGCGTGCAGCACCGTGAAGACGGTCTCCACACCGCTCTTGCCGGTCTTCTCGACGATATCCACCGGGATCCCCCGGCCGTCGTCCTCGACGGTGACCGAGTCGTCCTCGTTGATCGTCACGGATATGTTCTTGCAATAACCGGCCAGGGCCTCGTCGACCGAGTTGTCGACGATCTCATAAACCAGGTGGTGCAGACCACGCGGCCCGGTGCTGCCTATGTACATGCCCGGGCGCACCCTGACCGCCTCGAGCCCTTCGAGGACGTCGATTGTGGAGGCGGTATAGCCGCCGCCGGTCGCCCCGGCCTGGTCGGCTTGAGACTCTATCTGCGCGGTTTTCGGTTTTGTGTTGGTCATGAGACTTTGATAAACAGATCTTCCTCAATCACGCAAAAGCAGCGGAATGAGCAAGCTACAAGCGACTTCCGGAAGTGAAACACTGGTCAATTTTATCACATCAGATACAATGACTTCTAAGCCGTGGGCATCGCTTCTGAAGGCGCGTTAATTGGACATATATTACGAGTTGAAGCCGGGCCTCATTCACCGATCTGCGCTGGCGCTGGGCTTTTTCGACGGGGTTCATCCCGGGCACCAGAGCGTTATCAAGAAGGCTGTGGAAGAGGCCCGGGGCGGCGGGAGCGTCCCGGCTGTCATCACCTTCGCCGAGCACCCGCGCACGCTCACCCTGGGCAAGTCGCCGCCGCTGCTTACGCTGCTGGACCAGAGGCTTGACCTGTTCTCGCAACTGGGCGTGGCGGCCACCCTGGTTCTCTCCTTTACCGAGGAGATCTGCCGGCTTTCGCCAAGGGAGTATGTCGAGCAGGTAATCGTAAAGGCCATGGGCGCCCGTACCGTCTCGGTCGGATACAACCACCGTTTCGGGCGCAACCGCGAGGGCGACCCGCAGCTGCTTGCCCGGCTCGGGGAGGAGTTCGGCTTTACCGTCCACGTCTGCCCGCCGGTGTCCGCCAACGGCATCGAGGTCTCCAGCTCACGAATAAGGGAGGCCCTGGAAGCCGGGGATGTGGAGCTGGCCTGGAAGCTGCTTGCCAGGCCGTACAGCATCCGCGCCGCGGTGGTCCGGGGAGCCGGGCGAGGGCGCGCCCTCGGCTTCCCGACCGCCAACCTGGCGGTCGCCGAAGAGCAGATACTGCCCGGGCGGGGCGTTTACGCGGGCACGACCCGCTTTGCCGACGGGCGCTGCCTGCCCTCCGTGATCAATCTCGGCTACCGCCCGACGGTCACCGATGCGGCGGTCTTCGTGGCCGAGGTGCACGTGCTCGATCTGGACGAGGATTTTTACGGCCGGAACCTGGAGGTCGATTTCCGCCATTTCCTGCGCGCAGAACAGCGCTTTGCCGGGCCCGCGGAGCTGAAGCGGCAGATAGAAAGCGACTGTGCCCGGGCACGACAGCTCCTTTCCGCCGGCACCGGCCGGCCCTTCCCGGAGGGCAGCCTGCGGGCCTGACCACGGCTGGCAAACCTTATGTTAGAAGTCGAACAGCGGCTTAAAGCCAACGCCATCGAGATCAAGCTGGTCAGGCTGAGGAACTTTCGCAACTATGGGGCGGCGGCCGTGCCGGTGGGGGCGGGAAAGACGATCCTGATTGGCGAGAACGCGCAGGGCAAGAGCAATTTCCTGGAGGCCATCGAGGTGGCCGGCTCCGGCAGGTCCAGGCGCGCCGCCCAGGACGCCGACCTTATCGCCTGGGGCGAAAAGCAGATGAGCGTCGAGGTCTCCTTCCGCCGGCTGGGCGAGGACGAGCAGGTGTTTTTCGCTATCTCCAGGCAGCCCGGCGCCAGCAGGGTGGGCGGCAGGCAGGTCAAGGTGAACGGGGTCAGCCACAGCTCGGCCAGGGCGCTAATCGGCCACCTGGTCACGGTCGGCTTCGCCAGCCAGGATCTTAACCTGATCCGCGGCGGGCCCGCATACCGCCGGGAGTGGATGGACGGGATAATCCTGCGCCTGCGACCGTCATTCCACGACGTGCTGTCCAGCTACGCCAAGGTGGTCGTGCAGCGAAACCGCCTCTTGAAGACGCTTTATGAGAAGGGAAGGGTGGCGGTCGCCGATCAGGATCAGCTTCTTGTCTGGGACAGGCAGCTGGCCCGCTTCGGCTCGCAAATAGTGAAGGCGCGCGTGCGGCTTCTCACCGAGCTCCTGCCCGGCGCCCGGGAGTTCCAGAGCCACTTGTCCGGGCAGAAGGAGCGCCTGGAGGCAGACTATGTTTTCCGGTCGCTGGAGGGGCGCGAGGAATCCGAGGACGGGCAGCTTCTGGTTGCCGAACCGACCGGGCGGGACTGCCTTGCCGCCGAGTCGCTGAGCCGTTACCAGGAGGAGGAGATCGCCGGCCTGCTTTCGCGCATGCTTAAGGAGCGCCGCGGCGAGGAGATCGCCCGCCGACAGACGCTGGTCGGGCCGCACCGTGACGACGTGAGCCTGCGCCTGAACGGTGTCTCGGCGGTCACCTTCGCCAGCCAGGGGCAGCAGCGGTCGCTGGTGCTCGCGCTCAAGGTCGCCGAGCTCAGGCGGCTGACCGCCGCTGCAGGCGAGTCGCCGGTGCTCTTGCTGGACGACGTGCTGGCCGAGCTCGATTGCGGGCGGCAGCGCCTGCTCATGTCGGCATTCAGCCCGCAAGCCCAGACGATCATCACCACCACCCATCTGGCCGGATTCGAGCCGGAGTGGCTGGAAGATGCGACAATTTATTCTGTTGCCCGCGGCGAGGTGGAGGCTGTGGACCGCGGTCGGGTTTAGATGAAGAGGCAGGATTACCGGCTTGGCCCGCCGGGTAAATTAATGTTGCTTAAGCATGGAGACCGGATAGTTCCGCTGGATTTTCGGGAAGCGCAGGGCGAATTTCTTGGTTTCGGAAGACATCGAAGGTAGAGTGACCCGGAAGGTCTGCGTCGCGTGCAGCCGCGAGTTCACCGGCGTCGTCACCGCCTGCCCTCATGACGGTACCGTGCTCATCCCGCTGGTTGCCGACCAGCTCGTCGGCACCAAACTGGCGGACCGCTACCAGGTGCTTTCGGTCATCGGCCACGGCGGCATGGGCGTCGTCTATAAGGCCAGGCACGAGCTCATGGATCGCCTGGTGGCGATCAAGATGCTCAAGGCCGACCTCATCTCGGATTCGGTCTCCGTTAAACGTTTTCAGCAGGAGGCCCGGGCCGCCTCGCTGCTCAAGCACCGCAACGTGGCAACCCTTTTTGATTTCGGCGTCTCGCCCAGCGGGCAGCCTTACCTGGTCATGGAGTATCTCGAGGGGATAAGCCTGGCCGACGTGATCAAGAAGGACGGCCACGTCGGCGTCGATCGCACCGTCAAGATTTTCACGCAGGCAGCCGCCGCCCTCGAGCACGCGCACCATCAGAAGGTGATCCACCGCGATCTGAAGCCTGGCAACATCATGCTCATCGAGACCGATGAGGAGAAGGAGTTTGTCAAGGTGGTTGACTTCGGCGTGGCCAAGGTGATGACCGCCGGCGCCGACGAGGAGGCCCAGCGCCTGACGCAGATCGGGGAAGTTTGCGGAAGCCCGGTCTACATGAGCCCCGAGCAGTGCATGGGACAGAGGCTTGATCCGCGCTCGGACATCTACTCGATGGGCGTGGTGATGTACGAGTCGCTGACCGGCAAGCTGCCGCTCCTGGGCAAGACGATGGTCGATACCATGTCCAAGCACATCTCCGAGCGGCCGCCCGCCTTCAGCAAGGTTCGTCCGGACCTGTACATTCCCGAGCGCCTGGAGGCGGTCGTCTTCAAGACGCTGGAGAAGGATCCCGCCCACCGCCCGCAGTCCATGGCCGACCTCGAGCGCGAGCTGGAGTGGGCCGTTCCCAAGCCGGGCAAGAGCGCGGCCTTGAGAAATACGATTCAGCCCACCGGCACCGACATCAAGGCGATCGGCAAGCCGGCATTCGCGGGACCCCGCCGGCCGGTGGGGGTGTTTGTCGGGGTGGTGGTGGCGCTCCTGGCGGCAAGCGGCATCGGCCTGGCCTGGCTGCTGCACCAGAAGCCGGACCGACCGGGGAAGCCGGAGCCCCGGCAGGCGACGGTTACGCCGCCGCTGCCCGGCACCATCGGCGGTGAGCAGCGGCGTGTCGAGACGAAGCCGGCGCCTGCCCTCAAGCCCTCTGCCTCTCAGCCCCGCCAGCCGGCACCACAGATCGGGTCAAGCGAGACCCGCCCCGCCCGGCACGCGAGCAAGCCGACCTTACCAGCCCGAGCCGGCGTTCGCGCGGCCAGGCGGCCTGCCGGCGCTCAGGAGGACAAGAGCGAGTCCGGGGCCGGTCAGGACAAGATGCACACCGTGAAGGTGAAGCCGGCAGATCCGTTTGCCCAGCTCGAGCGCAGCCGCAGTTACACACCGGATTAACTAAGGAGCGCTGACCCCGACGGCGCGTGCACGGCTTGCGGCCCGAGCTCTATCTGCTTGCCTGCCGCCCTGGCCATGCCGACCAGCATGCTGTTGAACATGAGCGCGCGGACCGGGCCGAGCGACGACCAGTAGAGAATCCCCGGCAGGCCGGCCGGGGCAAACAGGCTCTTTTGCTCGATCTCTGTCAGGTGGTCAGCCAGCCCGCGCAGGCGAAACTCCAGGATCATCTGCCCCGGCAGGCGCATCTGCGAAACCAGGACGAGCCGCTCCGGCGGCTCGACGCTGGCCGCCCGCCAGCAGCGGCCATCGTGGCCCGCCCCGGGCTCGTCGCCGGCCAAGGCGCCGCAGCCCCGCCCGCCCGGGGCTGCGGCGGAGCGGCCCAGCCAGTCGCGCAGACCCCAGCGATTGCGCCAGGCGACGCCGATGAGGCTTTGCCATATCTCTTCGGCGGTGGCCCGCAGGACGAGGCGACGCCTGTCCTCGTACATGGTGCCCCCGGACCAGGGCGCGTCCCCGGGCAGGCTCCATTCCGGCGGCGGCATCGGTCCGCCGCCGCCGGGGCCCTGCAGCCGCTCCTGACAGGCGCCCGCCAGCGCCAGGCGGATCGCCTGCCGGCAGTCGAGAAGGTCCTGGCGGATGATCTCCCTTATGCGCGCGTCGGCCGCCACAAGCGGCCTGGACAGCGCCGCGGTCAGCGACCTGGCCAGGTGGCGGGGCACCGGTGTGGTGAGGCTGATCCAGTGCGAGCTCAGGGCCGGGGCGCAGAGGGGCACGGTCAGGATGTGGCGCCGGGCAAGACGCGCCTCCTGGCGATAGACCTCCATCAGCTGCCGGCATGAGACAACCTCCGGCCCGCCGACCTCGAATGTCTGGCCGGCTGTCTCCGGTGCCTCCAGGCAGCCGGCCAGATAATGCAGCAGGTTGCCGATGGCGATCGGTTGCGCCGGCGTCTCCACCCAGGACGGGGCAAGCATGAGCGGCAGCCGGTCCACCAGGTAGCGCAGGATCTCGAAAGCCGAGCTGCCGGACCCCAGGATCATCGCCGTCCTCAGCACCGTGACCGCAGCGCGCCCGCCGCGGAGAACGACGGCCGGCGACCGGGGATAATCATCGAGACCGCTGAGGGCGATAATCCTTTCCAGCCCGGCCGCCTCTGCCGCCTCGATCAAGGCCCGGGCCGCGCGCTGCCCCTGCGCGGACGGGCCGTTGCCGCCCGGACCGAGGGCCGGCAGCAGGAAGTACGCGGTCCGGCAATCCTTGACCGCGCCGGCCAGCGCATCGGGCTCCAGGACATTCGCCACCACCAGATCGACACGGGGGTGCTCGGCCCAGGGCCTCCTTTTCAAACGATCCAGCGATCGGCTGACCGCGCGGACAGGATAACCAGCGGAGAGCAGGCGCGGGATCAGGCGAGCACCGACGTAACCCGTGGCGCCGATAACCAGCACCGGTCCCGAGTGATTTTTGCTCATTGTCCGCAGCCCGGGAGCGTGCGTTGTCTCTACAGTTCCTTAGTATAGCGTTTTCGACCTTGACATAAGAAACGGGTAAGCGGGAAGATCCTTGAACGTTTTTCGGCTTGGCTGCCGGGCGGCAGAGGTAACGGAACATGCCGGGCGTTCTTGGTTTCCCGGGAGGGGTTATGCGCCGATTGATGCCATCCTGTCTTGCTGCTTTAGGCGTGGTGATCTGGTCTTGCGGACAGGGGCCGTTTTTGAGCGCGGCGGGCGCGCCCGGCGAGTCCGCGCCTGCGGAAGCCCGGGTTGCAGTCGGGAAGCAGGCGCCCGACTTCACCGTCACGGATACGCTCGGAAAGACCCACAGGTTGTCGGGCTACAAGGGCAAGTTCGTGGTTATGGAGTGGATCAACTTCGGCTGCCCGTTCGTGGGCAAGCATTACAACAGCGGCAACATGCAGGGTCTGCAGAAGGAGTACACGAAAAGAGGGGTCGTATGGCTGACGATCTGTTCTTCGGCGCCGGGCAAGCAGGGCGATCTCCCGCCGGAGCAGGTGAACGCGATCTTGAAGGAGAAGGGGGCGGCGCCGACCGCTTACCTCCTCGATCCGCAAGGAACGGTAGGCCGCATGTACGGGGCGAAGACCACGCCTGATATGTTCGTCGTCGATCCGCGCGGTGTGCTGGTCTACTCCGGGGCCATCGACGACCGGGTGTCCACCGACATCGAGGACGTGAAGGGGGCGCGCAATTATCTTCGCGAGGCGCTTGATGCGGCGATGGCCGGCAGACCGGTGAAAGTCCCTGTTACCAGGTCGTATGGCTGCTCCGTAAAATACTAGGGTGGCGGATCATGGCGTTTTCCCTTTTCCGCAAGCCAGCGGGACACCGGCGCCCCCGGGCCCGGAGCGGTTTTTCTTTGCTGAACTGCCGGTGGTATCAAATGATCAGGCGCTGTATGCTCAAAGGAACTTTTCCTCTCCGGGCATTTGAAGCCTTGCCGGCCCCCATCATCTTCTGTACCGTAATCGCATTGCTTCTCTGCCCGAAGCCGGCAGCGGAGGCAACGGAGGGCAAAGCGCGCATGACGCCGGCTCAGTATCTGGACGCACTTATCAAGCTGCCCGGGCTCGGCGGCTGCGAGATCTCCCCTGACGGCAGATGGGCCGCCTGGACGTGGTATCGCACCGGGCCTTACGCTGACGTCTACGCAGCACGCACGGATGGCTCAGCGCCGCCGGTGCGTCTGACCAGGGGCGCTGACGACACGGTTTTTGTCTCCTGGACGATGGACAGCCGGTCCATCGTCGTGTCGCAGGATCATGAAGGCGACGAGCGCGCGCAGCTCTTTCGCGTGGATCTGTCGGCGCCGCTGAAGATGATCCCGCTCACCGAGCCGCATCCGCGCTTCTACCTGCGCGGCGGCGATCTCCACCCCAACGGGCGCTGGCTGGTATACGGGGCCAACTACGACTTCAAGCTCGAAAAAGAGATCGAACAGACGCTTGTCTACAGGCACGATCTGAAGACCGGCCAGCGCAAGCTCCTGGCCCGCCCTCAGCGGGCGGGGGCGGGCGTGCCGGAGTTGAACCCGCAGGGCACCCGGGTGCTCTACACCCGCTGCGACCTCGATCCTGCCGGGCAGCAGATATGGCTTGTGGACGTTGACGGCAAGGGCGACCACGAGATCCTCAACTTCGGGCCGAAGGTGAAGGTGGAGGCGTCCTGGTTCCCGGACGGCAGGCGGGTGATCTTTCTGGCCGAGCACGGCAGCTACAGGCGGCTGGGTGTGCTCGACGTGGAGTCGGGGCAGAGCCGGTGGCTGATCGACGATCCCAAACGCAACATCGAGGCTGCCTTCGTGCCGTTCGGCAGCAAGAAGGCAGTGGTCGTGGAGGTCCGCCTGGCCCGCCTGCGCTGCTCGCTGCTTGATCCGGACAGCGGCGTTGAAATCTCTCTGCCCGACGTCGCCGGCAACCTGATGCCGCTGGCCCCGATTGGCCTGGGGCGGTGGGCTGGGGAGTACTACAGCTCCACGCAGCCTGCCGAGATCGTCTCTTTCCCAATCGACGATCCGCGACCGCGGAAGATGACCAGCATCAGCCGGGTCTGGGAGAGGACCGCTCTTACCGCCAGGGATTTCACGGCCGCCCGTGACTTTGTCTGGCATTCGGTCGACGGGCTCGCGGTTCACGGCTGGCTCTACCGGGCTCGCAAGCCGGTCGGCACCATTGTCTACATACACGGCGGGCCGACGGCGCACAGCGAGGATCAGGTCAACATAGACATCCAGTTCTTCGTCTTCCAGGGCTTCAACGTGCTGGATCCAAACTACCGGGGCAGCACGGGTTACGGCCTGGACTTTCAGGAGGCGATCAAGAAGGAGGGCTGGGGAGGGCTGGAACAGGAGGACATCCGCACGGGAATCGAGGCGCTCATAGCAGCCGGGATCGCCAGTGCCGGCAAGGTGGGTGTCACCGGCACCTCCTACGGTGGCTACTCCTCCTGGTGGGCGATCACCCACTGGCCACCAAGCGTGGTGGCAGCCTCGGCGCCGATCTGCGGCATGACCGATCTGGTGGTGGACTACGAGACCACCCGTCCCGATCTGCGCCCCTACAGCGAGGAGATGATGGGCGGCTCTCCCGGGCAGGTGCCTGGACGCTATCACGATCGATCGCCCGTTAATTTCGTGGACCGGATCAGAGGCAGGCTTCTGATCGTGCAGGGGCTACAGGATCCTAACGTGACGCCGAAAAACGTCTCCCAGGTGACGGCCGCCCTCGACAGAAGGGGAATTCCTTATCAGCTGCTGGCCTTTAAGGACGAGGGCCACGGGATCGGCCGGCCGAAGAACGTCAGGGTCCTGTGCTTGCGGCTTGCCGAGTTCTTCAAGGAGGCCTTCGCCTCCGGCAGCCGGGCCGGTTCTCGATGATTGGCGGCTCAGTTGACGGACTCGGTCAGCCCGCGATCATTCGCCCGCAGGCGCTCTTCGGCCAGGCGCACTAGATCCGCGGCCGGCAGGCCCAGCGAAATGGCGATGCGGCTCAGCGTCTTGACGGAGAAATTGCGAATCCCCCGCTCGATGTCGCTTATGTAGGTGCGGTGAAGCTTCGCCTTGACGGCCAGCTCCTCCTGCGACAGGCAAACCAGCTCGCGTTGCTCCCGCACGACTGCGCACAGCGCGTTCAAGAACAGGTGATCGGCGGGCTCGGTCTCATCGGCGGCGGTGTCGCTCGCGTTGGTCTCCGCGCTGCAGCCGGGAACTCCTATGCCTGCAACCGTTCCTTCCGACACCGGGACTTCTTGCGAAGCCAAAAACTCTTCCATCTTCCCTCCACTTCCTTTCAGCCGGCAAGGCCAGTGAGCGATGTGTCTACCAGTTGAAAGCGGCGCCGCGCCTTGTGAGGTGAGCGCGGACCGCCGATTGTGCTCTCTCCCGATCCGGGGTCGGATCAGGAGCGGCCTAGAAACCGTACCTGACGGCCACTTCCGTGCGCGCGTGCGCCGGAGGGCACTGGGTGGCAGCTACGAATCTGTCCCGGCAGGCGAGATCATGGCTATGAACCCAGGTGAGCACGCCCAGCCAGAACGCGAATGAGGCGAAGACCAGCCCGCAAAGGCTTGCATCTATCTTGGCGGTTGCCGAATGGGTAGACATGTCCTATTACCTCACTCAAGACGCCCGGTTCATCCGGGTAGAGTCCCATTCTACTTTGGTGCAGGAAGGAGTCAAAGCTGGCCGGCTGCTTTGAGTGGGAATATTCCCACGACCTTAAGGACTGTCAATCTGCGGCTTGGCCGCGGGAAGAAGGTTGGACAGGTTGTGGGAGGTGAGGTATTGCCGGAAAGATTGCCGCATGTCCTCGTTGCGGTAGGTGGGCACCTCTGAGTAAGGCTTGGCCCGGAAGAAGGTCAGGTAGGTTCGACCTTCGGACTGGGGGATGCCCTCGTGGTCGTATGTTCTCAGGCTGCCCAGCACCTCCAGCCGATTGCCGTCGACGGGCCTTATCCGCATGATGCTTTCCTGCTGGTGCGCGTCGATAATCAGCCCTGTCGCCTCATCCACCTGTACGGCCGCGAAGCGATAGACGGTCGCCACCTCGTCGGCTGTGATGGTTGGAAAACCGCGGGCCGTCTCCAGGCGGTACTCGACAAACGGCTCGGCCGACACCACGTGCCGGCGGGGCAGGACCACGCAGTGCCAGATGCTGCCGGAGGCGTCCTGCTGCATGCCGAACAGGTGCTTGTCGTGGCGGGGGTACTGGTGCGAGGTGACGACGCCTGTTTGCAGGCTGCGCAGCTGGCTTGTTTCTTTTGTCGTGTACCAGAGACCGGCCAGCCAGTCGGGAATCTTGTACCACTGGTAGGTTGGCGCCGCCTGCCCGAACCGCCCCGGATCGAAGACCTTGCCCTTCTGAAGCCGGTTATCCAGCGGCGCCAGGCGCTCGCTGTGCTCGACGCCGCCCTTGAGGTAAGGCTGCGCATTCACCGGCGGCCCGCCGAGAATCGCAAGTAGGAGGAGCATTAACCAGACCATGGCGGCGGATCCGAAGGTGTCAGGGCAACGTCAATTGTAGAAGCAAACCCTGGATCCGCACCAGATTTGGCGCCGTGCCTGTCAGGTTTGTATGGCGGGGTTAAGAAATGTGCCCGTGTCTGCCTTTCGGGAAACCGCGCCATCAGGCGGTCGTCGACAAGTACATGAAGCTGGCGTCATCTGGCTGCCGGCGCGCCACAGGCGAGCTGCCGGCCTTCTGGCCAGCGGAGGAGGTACGATATGCCGGAAATTCATGAGCGACAAAGGGAATCCGAAGGCAGAACGGTTATCTACCGGGTTGCCGACGATTCGAGCTCCTGGGCGACCGTGGCGGTGATACTGCTGGTGCTCTTGCTGTTCATGTTCGGGCTCATGTTCTATCTCAACTATGACAAGCTGACGACCTGGACCATGCAGAGCATGCAGTCGAACTCCCGGCAGCAGGCTGCCCAGCCACCGGCTCGGGCGCCGGAGGCGAGCGCCCCGGCCCCCGTCACCAGCCCGGGAGAGCCTGCCGGGCCGCAAGGCATACTCAACGGTCCGCCGCAGGGGGGCTCGACGTCGCCTTCCGGTGCGACCCAGCAGATCCTGCCGGGCGGCGGCAACGGAGCGCTTTCCGGCAGCCCAGGCGCTCAGGGAGCCCACCAGTGATCGCGGCCTGCCCTCAGTCATGGCGGGCGGGAGCAGTTGATTCCTTGTTGGCGCTGTCATAGGCGGTCAGGACAGCAGGCCGGTGTGCCAGCCAATCATCAACTGCCCGCTCGATCGACGGCTTGATGTAGCAGGTCTGAAGCAAGACGTGTCCCATCCCCGGATACCATTTCAGCGCTTTGTCGCTGGACGGCAGGGCGTGGAAAAGCTGGTATGCGCGGCGTGGCTTAAGCATTCGGTCTTCGGCGCCCTGCAGGATGAGCACTGGTGTCCGCGCAGGGAGCCGCTGTGCGTATGCCAGCATGTGCTTGCTGGCCCGGCTGGCCTTCAGCAGGTCCAGCGCGCTCAGTTTGTTGCGATCCAGCGAGTCGCAGAGAATTTCGCGCCGGACGCGCGCGTCGGTGCTCGAATACTTCTTGATGTAAGGTGACATATCGAGCTCACGGTGCGGGGTGAAGATGGCCAGGGCGGCCGTCGCAAGCGATCGCGGGCAGACATAATGGTGGTGCGCCACCGGTGGGCTGGCGAGCACCAGCCCATCGATGCGCGGGCCGGGGGCTCCGGCCAGGCGCAGGGCCATGACCGCCCCCAAGCTCTCCCCGACCACGTACCTGGGCAGCGTCGGATATTGCTTATCCACTTCCTGGAGAACGCGGGTAAGATCCTGATAGCTCTGCTCAAAATCAATGTTCTTCTGCGGGGGACAGTGGCGGTTGCCGCGATACCAGCGACCGAAGCCTCGCATGTCCGGCGCCAGAACCTCAAAACCGAGCGGCACCAGCGAGCGCGCCAGGGTATCGTAAACCGTGCCGTGACTGCCCAGCCCGTGCAGCGCCAGCACTACGGCCCTGGGGTTGCCGTGCGCGTCGGTCCACTGGTGGACCGGCAGGCCGAGCTTGCGTCCGACCCGGCCGTTTTGCTCGTAGACGACCGCGGCACTTGATGCGACCGGCAACAGGAAGAGCAGCGCGACAAGAGTAACGAGAAGCTTTGTCTTGAAATTCATTGGCAGAAGAGCGCGATGATTGGTCCGCTTATCCGGTCGCGTCCCGGATAGCAGCATGACTTGCCGGCTGCCTGCCCCCGCCGTGATGAACGATCGCCGAAAACGGGCTTTTGTTCCCATTCCGGACGATTTTGCGCAACACTTGATACGTTTGCCGGAAAGGACATCTGGGGACGCTCAGGCGCCCACCTTTTTCATGGTCACATATCGCTGGAAGCGTTGTTTCTCGACGGCCTTCATGTATGCGTCTTCCGGGTCCACCCGGTTGGCTTGAATCAGCCTCTCCAGCGAATCGTCCATCATCTGCATGCCCCGGCCGCCCCCGCCCTGAATGATCGATTTAACCATATTGATGTTGCCTTCCCGAATCGCGTTGCCGAGACCGCTGGTGGCGATCAGGATCTCATTGGCGGCGCACCGTCCTTTGCCGTCCGGGGTTCGCACCAGGAGCTGGGATGCCACCGCCACGAGCGACCCGGCCAGCATGGTCCGCACCGCCGATTGCTGGCCGGCCGGAAAGACGTCCACGATGCGATCGATCGTCTTGGCCGCCGAATTTGTATGCAGCGTCCCCAGGACGAGAAAGCCCATCTCCGCGGCCGTCAGCGCCAGCCTGATCGTCTCCAGATCCCTCATCTCACCCACCAGAATGACGTCCGGATCTTCGCGCACGGCGGCCCGCAAGGCCGAATCAAAGCTCAGGCAGTGCTGTCCGACCTCGCGGTGGGTGATAACGGATCGCTGCGGCGCGTGGACGAACTCGAGCGGGTCCTCGATCGTCACCACGTGCTTTGCGTACTTCTCGTTTATCTCGTTTATTATTGCGGCCAGCGTCGTGGATTTGCCGCTTCCGGTGGGGCCTGTGACCAGGATGAGCCCCCGCTCGTAATCGGCCAGCGTGCCCAGGACCGGTGGCAGATTGAGGTCCTTGAGCGGGACCACCTTCTCCGGAATGAGCCGGAAGACGGCCGCCGGTCCGGCGCTCTGCACGAAGTAATTGCAGCGGAATCGTGCCACCCCCGCAAGCGCATAGGCAAAATCGAGATCACGGTCCTTCGTATAGACCTCCAGCTGATCGGGGCGCAAGATCTCCTTCAGCCAGTCGGCCAGGGAGGCGCTGGTGAACGGATCGTAGCCGGGAATCGAGAGGATCTCGCCGTGCAGCCGCATCTTCGGCGGCTCGCCGACCACGAGGTGAAGGTCGGAGGCGTTCTGCTCTTTGACCACCCTAAACAACGAATCGAGACGCGCCATTGCCTGCCACCTTCAGATCAAATACGCTTCATCCACGAAACGCCTGGCCTTGTCCCGGCTTACCTTGCCCGCTCGCACCAGGTCGCCCACGCTCTGCCCCAGCGTGATCATCCCCTGAGCGCGGCCGGTCTGCATTACCTGGGGGATCTGGAAGGTCCGCTGGTCTCGAATCATGTTGGCCACCGCCTGGTTGACGAACAAAAGCTCGTACGCCACCACGCGCGCCCTGCCGTCGGCCGTCGGCAGGAGGAGCTGGCTGAACACGCCCTGCAAAGACTCGGAAAGCATGGTGCGTATCTGGGACTGCTTTTCGGGCGGGAAGCTGTCGACGATGCGGCTGATGGACTTGACGGCGTCGGTTGTGTGCATGGAGGCCATGACCAGGTGCCCTGTTTCGGCGGCGGTCAATGCCAGGCCGATCGTCTCCGCGTCGCGCATCTCCCCGATCACGATCACATCAGGGTCCTCGCGCAGCGCTGCGCGAATGGCGCGCGCGTAGCTGGCCGAATGCAGGGGGATCTGGCGCTGGTTCACCACGCAGCGCTTGTTCTCATGGTTGATCTCGATTGGATCTTCCATGGTGAGGATATGGCGCCCGGCGTATTTCTGGTTGACCATATCGACCAGGGCGGCCAGGGTGGTGCTTTTACCGCTGCCGGCCGGACCGGTGATCAAAACCAGGCCGTGGTGATACTCGGTGAAGCGCTCCAGCGCCGGCGGCAGGCTCAGCGCCGCGAGCGTAGAGGCCTTTGGCGGCAGCACCCTGAAGCTGCCGTTGATGCCGAGATGTCCGGTGAACAGGCTGCCCCGGAAACGACCGACGCCCTCCAACTCGTAGGTGAAGTCGACGTCCTTGCTTGCCCGGAAGGCGGCGCTCTCCCCGTCCGAGAGGATCCCCAGCAGCGATGGGCGCAGCGCCTCGTCCGACAGCGCCTCTTGTTCCATGGGGGTCATCGTGCCGTTCAACCTGAACAGGGGAGGGTAGCCCGTATGAAAGTGGGCGTCACTGGCCCGCAGCTGGGCCGCCCTGGAAAGCCATCCATCCAGTGAAAATGTGGTCACTCGCACCCTCCGAAAATTTTGTACCTCTCGGTTAAGCGGTTCAAACGGCCGTGGCAATTGCCGGCCGGTGATCCCGGCCCGCAACGATCTGGCGGCGCCCACCCACGTTCAAGCACAATGGCTGCTTGTTGGCCTACAATTACGCGCAGGATTTTGACAGGACGCCCCCGGACCTCGCCTATCCTATATAAGAGGAGCCCCTTCCGGAGACGGGACTGGAAAATGGCCTTACAAGACATGCGGCGCAAGAAGACTGCCGGCTACATGCCGGCAGAGTCCTGCGAGCAGATGGTGAAAGAAACGATTGTCAAGGACGACGGCCGGCTGCTGCATTTCTATAGCTTTAGAAGCGGCAGCCCTTCTGGCCGGGAGGCGGCGCAAGTCCGCCGCGTGGACGATGATCCGGGGAAGCGCTAGGCCTGCCTGCCGGCAGGAAAGGTAGCCCGATGTCCGAGATGCGTTGGAATCCGATCCTGAGGGAGTGGGTTGTTACGGCAACCCACAGGCAGGATCGCACTTTTTTGCCCCCGGCGGACTTCTGCCCTTTGTGCCCGACCCGTGAGGGCGGAACGCCGACCGAGATTCCGGCCGAGGATTTCGACTTTGTGGTCTTTGAGAACAAATTCCCCAGCCTGCTCAAGGATCCACCACCGCCGGCGGTACCATCGGGAGATCTCCTGAAAGTCCAGCCGTCGCTCGGGGTTTGTGAGGTAGTCCTGTACACCCCGCAGCATGACGCCACGCTGACCGATCTGCCCACCAGTCGCATCGAGAAACTCATGCGGGTGTGGCAGGATCGATACGTCGAGCTCGGCCGGCGGGAGGAGATCAAGTACGTCTTCATCTTCGAGAACAAGGGAGAGGCGATCGGCGTCACCATCCCGCACCCTCACGGGCAGATCTATGCCTTCAGCGAGCTGCCGCCGAAAATTGAAAGAGAGCTCAAGAGCGAGTCCATGCATCACGCCCGGACGGGAAGGTGCTTGCATTGCGACGTCATAGCCGAAGAGAGGCGCGACGGCAGGAGGATCATCGCCGAAAGTAGAGGCTTTGTGGCCGTCGTCCCCTTCTACGCCAGGTATCCGTATGAGGTGCACATTTACAGCAAGGAGCATATTGCGGCGATCGATCAATTCAGGGCGCCGGAGCTTGGCGACCTGTCTTGTCTGTTTCACATCGTTTTGAAAAAGTACGACAATCTGTGGGGGCTATCGATGCCCTACATGATGGTGATGCACCAGAAGCCGACGGACGGGCTCGACTATCCCGGGAGCCATTTCCATATCGAGTTTTACCCGCCGCTGAGGACCGCGGATAAGCTCAAGTATGTGGCCGGCTGCGAGTCGGGAGCGGGAACGTTTGTGAACGACACTTTGCCGGAGGAGACCGCGGAGCAGCTGCGGAAAGCTGCTCCTGCACGCGAGAGCGAATGTTGACCGGGCCATACCTGCAGGCGCGGGCCGAGGAAGCTGCGCGCGTCTTCCGGCAGTGCTTCGGCAGTGAGCCGGTGTCGATTGCCCGTGCCCCGGGCAGGGTGAATTTGATCGGCGAGCACACCGACTACAACGATGGGTTCGTTCTGCCGGTGGCCATAAATCGCGATGTGCTGGTGGCATGCGACTTCGCCGGCGCCACCGGCGATGACGGCAAGGTCCGTATTTACTCGCGTCACTACGACGAGATGGACGAGTTCTCCCTGGCGGCTATCACGGTCGACAAGGAGAAGCCCTGGACTGCCTATTGTCGCGGGGTGCTGCGCGTCTTTCAAGAAGCGGGCTTCGAGCTGCGCCCGTTTCGCGCGGCGGTAACCGGCAACGTGCCGCAAGGTGCGGGACTGAGTTCCTCCGCCGCCCTCGAGGTGGCGATAGCCACCTTGCTGAAGGAGATCTGTGCGCTTGCGCTGTCGCCGGAGTCGCTCGCCCTTCTGTGCCAGCGCGCGGAGAATGATTTCGCCGGCATGCGCTGCGGGATCATGGATCAGTTCGTGTCCGTGCTGGCCGAGCCGGATTCCGCCCTGTTAATCGATTGCCGGAGCCTGGAGCACACGAGCGTCCCGCTTTCGCTGTCGGACGCCGGGCTCTCGCTTGTCGTGGTGGACAGCGGGGTGAGACGGGGACTCGTGGACAGCCAGTACAATTTGCGCCGCCAGCAGTGCGAGACCGCTGTGTCGCTGCTCCAGAAGCTCGAGCCGGGGCGGCGCCTGACGCACCTGCGGGACGTTGACGCCGCGCTTCTGGACAGGCATGTCTGCGTGCTGCCGCCTGTGGTGGCGCGGCGCTGCCGTCATGTCGTCGCTGAAAACGAAAGGGTATTGACCGGTGTTGGCCTGATCCGGCAGGGAAAATTCTCCGAGTTCGGAGAGCTGCTCAACGCTTCTCACGAGTCATTGCGCGACGACTTCGGGGTAAGTCATCCGGATGTCGACGTCCTGGTCGAGCTCACGCAAGCTTATCCCGGCGCGCTGGGGGCCCGCATGACCGGTGCCGGGTTCGGCGGCTGCATCGTGGCCTTGTTGACCTCCGACTCTGTTGCCGGGTACCGCTCGCAGGTGGTGAGGCGCTATCGAGAGATCACCGGAAATCACTCCAAGGTTCTCGAGTGTAGTCCGGCGGCGGGAGCGAACATCATCGGCGATCGATAAGAAAGGGCCGACCACCGCTGCTGGTCGCCAGGTTGCAGCCGGGGCTGGACGGCCCGGCTGGGGACCGGGGGACGTGGTGCTGCGCCGCCAACAACCCCGGCGCTAGCCCGCCGGCGGCACGAGCATGTAGCCGACCCGGTGGATCGTGCGGATCATCGATTCTTTTCCATCCTCATCTATCTTTTTCCTCAATCTCATGATGTGAATCCTGACCGTATCCGGCGAGGCATCGGACTCGGACGACCAGACGCGATCGACAATCGCCTCCGAGCTGAACGGCTGATTCGGGTGCCGCAGCAGAAATTCCAGCAAGGCAAACTCCTTGGGCTGCAGATCCACCTCCTGCTCACGCAGAAGCACGCGCCGGCTGCTCGGATCGAGGGAGAGGGCGCCGGCCGTGAGAACCGTGCGGTGCACCCCGGCGGGCCTGCGCAACAGCGCTCGCAGGCGGGCCGACAGCTCCTTGAAATGAAACGGCTTGGTCAGATAGTCGTCGGCGCCGGAGTCCAACCCGGCCTCCTTCTCCTCCACCTCTCGTTTGCCGGTGAGCATGATTACCGGGGCTTGCCCGCCAATCATCCGATATTCCCGGCAAATCTCCACGCCGGACAGCCCGGGCAGCTCCCAATCGAGGATCACCAGATCGTACTTGTAGAACCGCAGCCGCTCGAGGCCTTCCGCACCCTTGTGGACCACTTCCGGAACGTGACCCTCGCCGGTCAGCCAGTCCACAATCAGGTCGCAAAGCTGCCGGTCGTCTTCCACGATAAGGATTTTGGCCATCTCTCTGCCTGCCCTGGTACCGCCAGCGGAGCTTCCACCTATGAATTACCACGGAGCCGGCCTCTGCTTGCGCTCGCGGTTGTTTGTCCACCAGCCGGTTGCTATTCTATGGCCTGAGCGACGCCGCGGCCCACGCCCGTTGCCCGGAAGCAGAGGCATGTCATGCGGGTAAGCCTGAAACTTTCCCAACAAGGGCTGATCTTGGTCGGCGTGCCGGTGGGCTTGATGGTGATCTTCCTGCTGTCGCTTTTCCTCCTCCTCCTGCGGGTCGAGAAGGAGGCGGAGGAGGCCGATCACTCGAAAACGATCATCTCCGAGGCGAACTCGCTTGTGAAGGAGTATTACGACGCCGCCTCCCAGCTCATCATGTACCGGTACACGAGAGACGAGAAGGAGCGCCGGCGCTTCGAGGATCAGCTTGCCGGCACAAAGAGCAGTTTCGTGAAGCTCCAGCATCTGCTGAAAGACGATCCGCAGGAGCTGGCGATGCTGGCGGACTTGGGGGGCATTGCCGAGCACGGCATGGCGCTCATGAGGCGGTATGAGCGTTATCTCGCCGGGGCCGAGGAGCTCAATGCCCTCGAGGTGGCCATCCTTTACAGGCAGTTCACCTCGGCCGGCGCCCGCTTCACCGCCCAATTGCAAGAGCTGGTATCGCATGAATCGGCACGCCACCAGGTGAGCTCGGCTGCCGAGGAGAGGGAAAGGGCGCTTGTGAAGAACCTGATCGTCGCCGGGGCGATAGCGGCCATTGCCATCGGCGCGACCCTGGCCTCCTTTTTCACCAGGAACACGGTAAGCAGGCTGGCGCTGCTCATGGACAACACAGTGCGGCTGGGCAAGAAAGACTCTTTGCTGCCGGCGCTGAAGGGTGATGACGAGATTGCCACGCTCGATCGCTTCTTCCACAAGATGGCCGACGACCTCGCGGAAGCGGCGCGCAAGGAAAGGGCGATCCTGGACAACGCCGTGGACGTCATCTGCTCGATCGATGCCAGCGGTCATTTCACCGCCGCCAATCCGGCCTCCCTGGCCGTGTGGGGTTACGCACCGGCTGAGCTGGTCGGGCGCCATTATTCGGAGATGATAGCCAGGGACGATGTGCCGAAATTTCGCGAGGCGCTCGAGCGGATCAGAGTGGAGCGGGTTCCGCTTACGCTGGAGACACGTGTGGTCGGCGCCGGCGCGGCCGTGCTGCACATGTCCTGGTCGCTCCGCTGGTCCGAGCCGGAGCAATCACTGTTTTGTGTTGCTCACGACATAAGCGACCGCAAGGAGGTCGAGCGACTGAAGCAAGAGTTCGTGGCGGTGATCAGCCACGAGCTGCGCACCCCGCTCACCTCGCTGCAAGCCACGCTGACCTTGCTGGAAAGCGGCGCCTACGGGCAGCTCAACGACACCGGAGCGAAGCGGATCAGGAGCGCGGAGTCCGGCGTCTCGCGGTTGATCACCTTGATCAACGACCTCCTTGATATCGAGAAGATGGAAGCTGGCAAGCTGAGCATGACCTTTGCCGACCTCGATCTCGCCGATATTGTCGAGCGCTCGCTGGAGGCGGTGCAGGGCTTCGCCGAGCAGCAGGGCGTGAGCGTGAAGGCGGACAAGCCATCGGTGAAGGTCCTGGCCGACGGCGACAGGATCGTGCAGGTGATGGTCAACCTCCTGTCCAACGCCATCAAATTTTCAGACGACGGCGGCGGAGTCGAGGTGAAGGTGGAGGAGAAGCAGGATTGCCTCGAGGTGCAGGTAATCGATCACGGCCCGGGGGTGCCGGAAGGATATGAGAAGACAATCTTTGCCAAGTATGCGCAGGCGCAAAGTCCCGACGGCAAGAAGCGGAAGGGCACCGGTCTGGGCCTGCCCATCTGCAAGGCGATTGTCGAGCAGCACGGCGGGGCCATAGGAGTCAGGCGCACGGAAGGGGGCGGCAGCACCTTCTGGTTCAGCCTGCCGCGCCGGTAAACAACTTGGTTACAAATTCGCCCTAGATTCTTCGGCAATGGCCCGACAGGGCGTTGGCGCAGCAGCCGGAGGAACCAGGAGATGGGCAGGACGATGGACAGGCAGGGACGCGAGCAGGCCGGCGAGGGGGACGGGCTGGTCGCCAGGGCAATTCAGTACGCGCTCGATGAGGTCGCCAGATGTCTGCAGGATCAAAGCCAGGCGACGGACAGACCGAAGCAGCCTGACCGCGGCGGCGCCGCTGACAGGCTGCTGGGGACGCTTACCATCGCTGATAAGGGCGCCGCTGCCGCCTCCGGGAACACCGGGCCGGTGGACCGCGTCGGCGAGGCTCCTTCCAGCCCCGACGGCAGCGCGCAAGACACCGCCACCCATCTGCGCAGCAGGGTGGAGTTCGAGATCAAGGAAAGCCGTAAGAACATCCAGTACACGCTCAGCGGCAGCGCCCCCAGGGTAGTCGCTTTCGATGACTCCTTCGCGGTGGCATCTCCCAGGACAGCCTTTCAGATCGCCTTCGCGCAACTGGGCTGGGACGTCACCTTCAAGCAGAGGGAGGCTTACGTTCACGCCCTGGAGGCTCTCAACAAGGGCAAACTGCAGGACGCAGGGGCCGGCCGCAAAATCTTTCCCGCCGGCAGCAGGATCAAGCTTCCCGGTCAGACGGCCGAAGGTGGGCTGACCTGGCGTACCGCCGCCGGCACAACCACTACCTGGAATGACGGCACGACCCTTGTCGAGTCTGAGGACGGCTCGGGCTACGCAAATTACCAGTACGCGGGCGCCGGCGTTACGGTGCGCTGGAGTGCGTGCACGCCCGCGGAGAACCTCTGGACCTCAGCAGTCAGCAAGGGGGAGGGCGCCAGATCCTATTACGAGATCACCCAGACCAGCTTCGATGCTCAGGGCAGGACTATAGAGCGCGTCCAGAGAACGGACAGCAACGCTGTCCAGTCGATCCGCGTGATCGACAGGACCGGCACCGTCATTGATTTGAAGCCCGGGGCCGACGGCGAGTTTCACGGGCAAAAGACCAGGCTGGGCAAGGTTCTGGATGCCGATGTGGGAATGACCGCCGATGGCCGCATCTACTCCAGGCGAAGGGATTCCGGGGGGCGCCTGGTCAGGGAGTTCGAGAAGCCGGCCGCTGCCGCCAAAGGCGGGGGAGAGCCGGGAAAGCGGGGTGACGACGTGCTTTTCACCGTGGGAGATCCGGCAGCCGGCAGCAGCTTTACCGTCACCAGAGACGGTACCATGTACTCGCAGCTCAAGCTGGCTTCCGGCAACCTCGATCGCGTCAAGATATCCGGTGCCGAGATACTGTCGGACGAGGTGCAGAAGGACGCCTCCGGCGGCGAGCACCTGCTCAGGCGATCGGCGACCGATCTGCTAAGCGGCGCGGTGTTCCAATACAAATACTTGAACGATAAGCTGGAGGCCGTAAACATTCACAGGAAGGGTAGCGAGGTCTTGCTGCGCGACTCGCCTGACGGCCTGACCGGCATCAGCCTTGGCGAGTCCGGCAGGCTGGAGATGGTTCGCAAGACGCACGGGATGCTAGTTTACAAGGACATGCTGACCGGTGCCATGCGCGCAGAAGCCTGGGACTCGAAGGCGGGCCACATCGCCCCCAGCCTGGACAAGGTCGACTACGATCCGAACGCGGGAACCATCGAGCGGGATATCAACGACCACGGCAAGACCGTCCAATCCTATGCGCCCGGCCGCGTGGACATGGTGGCGCCGGATGGCACGGTGTCGGGCATGACGATAACGGGCGACGTATCTTTTGATAACCCGTCCGGCGAGGCGGCGGTTATGCACGCAAGCGGCGGGGCGCTGCTGACGGCGGACGGCAAGTTCGAGAGCTGGTCCGAGGCCGGCACGATAAGGGCCGATCTGACGGAGCACGAAGCTTCTTTCTTGAAAGACAATCCGGCGGCCGACAGGCGGGACCTGGTGGAGATCCACCGCCTGTACGTGAAGGACACGGCCACCCTGGACAGGTTTTATGCGCAGCTGGAAAGGGTTCGCTCGGCCGGCACACTATCCGATGCGGAAAAGACGGATCTGGTGAAGTCCCTGATGCACCATGTGGCCTATCCGGCGGAGATCTATCAAGGCTCGTCGCCGACCTGCAACGTCACCACGCTTCAAAGAGATCTGGCCGTCAATCACCCGGACAGGTACGCCCGGTTTGTGGTTGACGCGGTCAGCGACGGCCGGTTCGAAACCGCCGACGGCCGGACGGTGCGCTTCGACGTGGACAATCTGATAATGCGCGACTTCAGCGGCAGGGACCTGGCTACCCGCGTCTTTCAAACGGCGGCGCTCAATGTCCTGCGATATCCGCGCCAGACCTTCGAAAATACCGCCGGCGGCACCGGCCGCTTCCGCGTGATGTATCCCGCGCTGTCTGGCCCCCCGCTCCCGACCGACCAGGTGAAGCCTATGGAGGGGCTGTATATGCCGGAGATTGCCCGCATCCGTTACGATCTGACCGGGGAATCGAAGGGGCAGGTAGCGGTGCGCTCGGTCCGTGACCTGGTCGCGCTGTTCAAACTAAACGGCGGCGGGCCCATGGCCGTGTGGGTCGACGGAAACACTTATCCGTTCGGCGATACGGGGCCTCTGGGCACGCCTATCGGCGGGCACGTGGTGACGATCACCGGGATAGAAGAACAACCGGTGCTCAGATTCTACGTGCAGAACCAGTGGGGGCTACAGAACGACCACTCCAGCCCGGCGACGGCAATCGAAGCCGAGGACCTGTTCAACAACATGTCCAGGGTTGGGGAGCCGATCGCGCTGGCAAGCGCGCCGGAGGTGAACAGGTACTACGAGGCGACGGCGCTGGCGGACGGCTCGGTAAAATACGAGGACAAGGGTGAGCCGGTCTACGACTGGCAGGGAAACTTTGTCCGCTGAGCGGCAACAGCGCTTGGGAGGGCTTCCTTTGCGCCAATGCCGGCCGTACAATCTAGGCAGAAGGAATCCCGCCCCAGACAGTAAACAACTTGGTTACAAGCCCGCTGTAGAGTCCTCGGTAATAAGGCAGGAGCACGACCGGCAACGGCCGGCCAAACGGCCGGGTGCCCGGGCGACCAAGCTAACTGGTGACGAAAATGGGAAAGCAGAGCGGGCCACAACCTGAAGTCGAAAAACCGGCCGCCAGCCGGAGCTCTCGGACGAGATCCGATCAGGGATTGATCTCCGAGGTGGTCAAGACGTTATCCAGTGCGGACGGAACCCTGGTCTCCAGCCTGTTCAGGAGGCTGTTGGGGACCAAGGCAGGCTCCCAGAGCCAGGGCGAGCACACAACCAGAAACTACACCGGGGAGTTCGGGCGGCTTGCCCTGGTTGACTCGAGCAGATCGTCGGCCGGCGAGCAGCGAGTGTCTGACATTGGCGACAACAAAGGACATGGGGACGGTCCGGCGACCAGAGCCGCGCCGGCGAGCCCCGAGCAGGCGGCGAAAAGCATCCGTGCTCAGGCTGACTCCGAGCTGGCCGCCTTGCACGCGCACCTGAAGGTGACAACTGACGGCTCGGCTCCACGTGAGGTTGCCCCGCAGGAGCACTTCACGGTCACCGGCTCCAGGACGCCGCTCGAGATCGCCAAAGACATGCTCGGGCCGAAGGCGACCGACGACCAGGTGCGCACCTATGCTTCATCGCTGATGGCCGAAAACCACATTACCGGGAGCTGGAAGAAGCCGATCGCCGCCGGCACCACAATACGATTGCCCGGGCAGGGAGCCGACGGCAGCGTTTACTACCAGGACAAGGGTGACATGAACCGTGACTGGGCGGACGGCACCAACATGGTCATCCGCGCCGATGGCTCCGGCTCGGCGAACTACCGGATCGGGCACGCGGACGTCGGCGTCTCCTGGGATCCCAGAAACAGCGACCTGTCGTACCGGACGCAAACCGAGGGCAAGCGCCAGGTCGAGACCTACGGCGATGGCAAGGTTATCGAAAGCAAGCTGGTGACCGTCAAAACGGACGACGGCACCGGCGAGGAGTTCCAGAAGACCCGGGAAAAAGCCGTGACAAAGGATGGCGCCATCGTGACCACCGAATACGGTCCCAACGAGCGGGTGGCCCGGGAGACCTATGAGCAAAAGGACGGATACAGGATCGTTCGCAGCTACGACAAAAAGGAGCACCTCGCGGGCATATCGATTTGCGAGCCGGATGGGCACAAAACAGAATTGACGGTGAACCAGCAGACAGGGACGATCGAGGGCAAGCGGTACGATGCCCGCGGCAAGCTGGTCGACAACGTCGCCTTGATGGAGCACATGCTCGTCTACACGGACGTGCGCACCGGCGAAAAGCGCGCGGACAACTTCCGGGCGCCGTCCCAAGATCACGCCGATTTCGAAATATTCCCCGCCGGCAAGTACGACGCCGACTCGGGCACAATCTCTTCTCCCGGCTCCTTCATATCGGAAGCCTCCTTCGCGCCGGGGAGGCTGGGTTTCGGGGACGGCAGCGTCGAGATAACCTCCAACTGGGATCTGTCCTACGACAACAAGCAAACGGGCGAGGCCACGGTCATGCATCCTGACGGGACCGGTGCCCGCCTGCATGCCGACGGCACCATCGACCGCTGGGGTCCCGCCGATAGCGACAACGCCAGGGCGGAGAAGCTCTCGCCCCCGGAACAGCTCTTCCTCAAGCAGCACCCCGACGTCGACCGCCGCGACTTCCTGGAGATTCACCGCCGGTTCCACGGTGACCAGACAAAGATCGATGCTTTCTACGAGCAGCTCAACAAGATCGACTCGGCCAGGCATCTCAACGGTCACGAAAAGGCAGCTTTGAGAAAGGACCTCATGCACCACGTGGCGGCGCCGGCGGAGATTTATCAGGGCGTCACGCCGTCGTGCAACGTTACCGTCGTCGAAAGAGAACTGGCCATGAAGAGTCCGGCCGAATATGTTAAAACCGTCGTCACCGCGGTCTCTGATGGAACGATCGCCACAAAGGACACCGGCGAAAAGATCAAGCTGGACGTCAACAACCTGAAGATGGCTGATTCGAGCGGGCGCGACCTGGCCAGCCGGATTTTCCAGACGGCGGCTCTGCACGCTGAGTTTTATCCGGCCAAGAACTTCCGCAACTCGCCGGACGGTGTCGGGCGCCTCATGCCCGGCGACAGGGATCCCCACGGCACCAGGCCTATCGTCTTCGACGGTCTCAAACCGGCTGAGGTCGTCGATGTTCTTCATCGGGTAGCCGGGGAGGAGAAGGCGGTCACGTACATCGTTTCGGCCGACGACCTCCGCCAGGCGCTGGCCTGGAACGGTGGACCACCCATGATCATACTGGTGGACGGATCGAGCCCGCCTTTCAATGGGGCGCCGAGCGATTCCAAGCCCAATCACGTCGTCACCATCACCGGTGTCGAGCCCGGCCCGCCGGAGAAATACCTTGTGGAGAACCAGTGGGGCCTCGTTTCGGATCACTCCGCTCCGGCCAACGCGATCACTGCCGCGGACCTGCTGAAGAACATGAACCAGTTTCAGCTAGACGGCGGCGAGGTACGGACGGACAATGGGGCGGTGGTGATCATCGACGGGGACCACACAAGGCAATACAACCTGATAGGCGGCAACCACTATGTCAATGAGGCAGCCACGAGAAACGCGGCAGCAGACGTCAGGCGCCTGCATCCCGAGCAATTCAATACGGGCAGGAAGAGATGATCGAGCCTCCCGAAAGCGCTGTTTACGTATCCGAGCGCGGCTTCAGCATCAGATTGCCGGAAGGCTGGGAGCGCATGGAAGATTCCGGCAGCCCTGCGCTGACGATCAACAAGGCTGAGGTTTTCTACGACCGGGACAACTGGAGCTTGTGCCTTACCTGGATGAAGTCCGGCTTTCCCCCCGACGAGGCGGCCGGGCGGGAATTCGACTCTCTGGTGACGCGAGCGGGCGCGCTCACCAGGGATGAGGTGGCACGGGTAATTCAGAGAATCTTTCCTTTGATCGGAGAGTTGGACCATTGGGAGGTGGCGAGCACTGCCGACGAAAGGCCGGCTCTCGAGACCAGCGAAAGCTTTAGCGGGACCGAGGGCACCGGGCTGCAGCGCGGGTATCAACTGCTGTTCAGGTCCCGGCATGCTCGCCGGGCGCTGTTCGAGAGACTGTGCTTTTATGCGCCCGCGCCGGAATTTGACAAAAACATCGAGAGCATTCGCCGGGCGGCAAGATCTGTTCAGGGTCGCTGACCCGGGCCCGGAGCAAACGGCAGTCGGTTGAGAGGTTCCACACTGATGTCGAAGCACAAGGATTGTGGAGAGTTTTGGATCCCAGACTGGCTCAAGGAGGCCGGCCGAGCCCATCGGCTGCACGAGAGCGCTTACGGGCGCCCGCCCGGGCAAGTCACCCGGGACAGGGCGGAGATGGGCGGCACGATCGAGATGCTCAAGCTCAGGCACCGCAGCGCCGATCACGCGGGGCCTGACGCGCTCGTGTACATTCCTCCGGGCTTCGATGCCGGCAAACCGATTCAGCTTGTGGTGTACAACCACGGGCTGGGCACCGATGTCTCGGAAGCGTTCCGAAAGTCTCAGTTGAAGGCGCAGATTGATGAGTCCGGCGCCAACACCGTACTGATAATGCCCGAGTGGCAGGCCAACCCGCGGACCCGGGATGGATTTGCCGGCAGATTCCTCGAGCAGGGCTTTTTCTCGACGATGCTCCAGGAGATAATGCAGAGGACGCCGCAGCTGGCAAGAAAGACCCTTGATGACGTACAGAGCGTCAGCGTATTCACCCATTCAGGCGGTTACAACGCCGCTGCCTCGGAGATCTATCGAAACGGCCTGGGCAACAAGGTGACGAGCGTGACGCTGCTCGATTCCCTGTACAGCGGCGGGCAGTTCGATCGGTGGATTGAGGAGCACATAAGGGATCTGGCGCAGGGCCGCATGCACTTCAACAACATCTTCGGCCAGAGCACCCAGGCCAACAGCAAAGACGCGGCCAGACGGGTCGAAGGGATGCTGCGAAGGGCGGGATTGCCTCTGTGCAGCCTCCGGGAGGACTTCGATGGCAGGACTATCATGCCTGCTCAGGAGATTGCCAGGCACGGCCTGGTTTTCAAACGCAGCGACGTCCGTGTCTCGGGCCGCGACGCGCACAACAGCGTGACCAACATTTACCCGGGGCAAGTTCTGCAAGCCGAGAATTACTACGCTTATAGAAACAGGCTGGCCTCGCCACGCCTGGCGCGGCACCACTTCTTCGAGAGCTGAGTGTTTTTGGCCCCTGGCCAGGATATACTCTATCTGCGGTGCCGGCTGGCAGGCGCGCGGAACACAAGCTGATGCTGATGAAGTTTCTCGGACCGGACTATCTTGTGTGGGACACGGCCTGCCCTGTCCGACTGATACACATTGGCCGCAAAGACGCGGGCACCGGGCGAACCGTTTGGAGGCGCCGCTCATGAGATACCTCATCGTCTTCATAGGAGCCGGGATTGGCGGCGTCCTGCGGTTTGTCATGAGCCCCGCTGTTCAGGGCATGGTGAATGGCTGGACATTTCCTGTCGGCACGTTCAGCGTCAACATGCTCGGCTGCCTGGCAATCGGCTTTCTCGGGCAGGTGGCCGAATCCAAAGGCGTGCTTACCGGGGACACCAGGCTGTTTCTGTTCGTGGGAGTCCTGGGCGGATACACGACGTTCTCCGGCCTGGGCTTCGAAACGTTCCAGTTGTTGCGGGACGGACAGGTTCTCTACGGCGTCGTCAACGCCGCCCTGCAGGTGGTCGTGGGTCTTCTTTGCGTCTGGCTCGGCTGGCTCGTCGGGCGCATGTTTTAAGGAGTGGAGATTATGCTGCCGGAAAACGGGCATTTGCTGCGCATCTTCGTCGGGGAAACCGATAAGCACGAGGGCAAGCCGCTATACGAGTGGATAGTGCGCAAGGCGAAGGCCGAGGGACTGGCGGGCGCGACGGTAATCCGAGCCATCGAGGGTTTTGGCGCGCACAGCCGGATACACACGGTGAAACTCCTGGAACTCTCCACCGATCTGCCGATCATCATCGAGATTGTCGATGAGCTGCAGAAGATCGAAGACTTTTTGTCGGTGATCGATTCGGTGATCGAAGAAGGGCTTGCCACAGTGGAGAAGGTCCACATTCGCTTCTACAGGTCGCGCAAGCAAAAGAAGTCCTGACAAACCGATAAGCCCGCGTAATCAAACGACATGCTCAACGGCCTTGTGGAACATCCGTTGCCTGGTCGCGCCGCACGTGGCGGTGCAGTCAAGGCGATCTGCCCAGGATCTGCCGCAGAGCTCCAATCCAGACCCCGCGAGCCCGCCTGCTACTTTCGTGGCAGCTCCTGTTGAAGCAAAGTCGTGTACACGTCCAGCTTGCTGAGAACAGACGGATCACCGCCGTGCTTGCGAGCGAATTTGAGAAGGTCGGCAGCCTCCTTCAACATGATATCGGCTGCTGCCGCGTCACAAGTGGTGGTATTAGCATCAGCGGACACCAGATCCGAAGCCGCCAATTTTTCGGCCACCTGAGCCTTGAAGGGCGACTGGTCGGAGGTCGTTTTGAATTCCTGGCGCAAGCCCATGTTCTCTTTGCAGAATCGGCTCAGGTCCTGCTGGTACTCCTGCTGCAAGGCCGAGACATTTACCTGGCAGGACAATTGATCGAGCCGCTTTTCGGTTACAGAGAAATGTACGTCTGTCATGATTAAGCCTCCTGGCTGTCGGTTGGGGGACAATTGCATTGTCGCCCGCCTCAAGCGGCAAGTGACTGTGGAATTCCACAGAGATCGCAACCGGGGAAGCTTTCAGGCTTGCGGGCGGAAGGGTGGCTCAGGCGAGCTGGTGATAGATATTGTCCGCGTTGGCGGCGCGATTGCCCAGCGAGGCGCTTCTTTCATATTGAGACTGGAAGGCGATCGCTGCTTGCTCAGGTGTTTGAGCCGCCTTCAGCGCCGCCATTGCGCCCGATTCACTGGTGTTCAGCTCGTGGATGATGAAGTCGGCTTGCACGCGCCAGTCCATTAGGGCGGTGTTGCCGCTTTCCCCATATTTTTGTCCGTCTTGCTGGGCGAACTGCTCAAGGGCGACCCGCCGGCTGCCTTCCCACTGGCACAGGCCGATCGCGCCCTCGTTGGAGTTGTACGCGTTGGTGCGGAAGCTGGACTCGGTTTGGATGTTGCCCAATATCCCGGATGCCTGGGCGGGGGAGAACCCGTGCTCAAGGAAGAAGTCGTATAGCTGCTTGGCCTGCACCTGCTCGCCGGCACCGAGCGGTTGACCGTGGCTGTCCATCCCTCCGGTGGAGAGGGTGCCGTCGCCGGTGCCGGTGCCCTGGAAATATCCGTTGCTGTCGAAACCGCCATTGCCGGCGAAGCCGCTAAAGCCGCCGTCTTCTGCGTTGCTTACGCCCCGACTGACGAAATTGTTCTCCGGTGGAGGGGCCGCCGGCGCGTTCGGGGCCGGATTGAAGGGGATAAAGTCGGGCAAGTTGGGCTTGGCATTAGCGAGGTCCTGCATCCAGGAAGGCGGCTGCTGGTTGGGATGGTCCTTCTGCCACAGGCGGATCATGTCCTTCGCCCACGCCCGCTGATTTTCGGTTTCATGCTGGATGGCGTCTTTCAGGCTCTTGTTGTTCTGCTGATCCTGGCTCTGAATTTCTATGTTGATGCTGCCGTCCGCGCTCGGCTTGGCGGACGGGTTCGCCACCAGCTTTCCTTGAGGGGTCAGGTAATAATCGGGCTCCCGGTGTGCCTGCTGGTTTTCGGCCGCCGAGCTGAAACGGATCGGCTTGCCCTCGAGGACGGCCTGCTGAACCGGCGCCGGCATATCAGACGGGGCTGCCGCGAAGCCGGTGAACGCGGGCGGTATCTCCAGGTTGCCCTGCCTGTCGACCACCGCCGACGCGTGCGTGTGGGGCTCAGGGGGGTGCTCGCCCGCAAGCGGGTGGTCCTTGCCCTGCCATTGAGGCGGTGAGCCTTCCGGCTTCACATTGGGGTGGAAATCTTCGTGCCTGGGACTGCCGGTCATAACCTGGTAAGCGCTCGGGAGGGATGGATTCGACTATAGCCCCAAAAATAACCCCTTGTCAAGGTTTTGAGACCTCTTGGGAGCCCCAAAAACTTCGTAGAATTCCCATTCTCGAGGGTGGTTGGATGGGATTTCGACCGGTGAGTCGATGCAGAGTTCTTTCCGATCCGGCTACAACGGACGGTGGAAAAGTTCGCACCGTATGTAGTACCGCAACCTTGCCCGGATCGTGCCGCCGTCTGCAAGCCGTCTCCAGGCAAAAGATAGCTTCCCAAAATGAAAACGCAGCCTTCGTCAGGAAAGCTGCGTCGCGCCGGTCTCTGAAGATGCTCCCGAGGTAGGATTCGAACCTACGACCAAGTGATTAACAGTCACCTGCGCTACCGCTGCGCTACTCGGGAATGGGCGAGTGCGGACGTTTAATTATATTACCATGGCCTGACTCAGGGGCCGGGCGTAAAGGCTCGGGGTTTACGAGCGGATACGGTGGGCGGGATCCCTCGGCCGCCGTATCCGGAGACCTTGCATACTCGGGGCAGGCGCGAGATGCGGGCGGGACTCCCGCGCCCCCGGCGGGCTGCGGCCGCCGCGGGGCCTGTCCCCAGGCTGCCGGGGGGCGTGCCCGCAATCTCCGGGGTGACCGGAGATTGCGGACACGCAGGTGACGGAAACGGGCAACCAGTCGGTATACTGGATTTGGATCTGGGGCATTCCGTGGATCTTGACAACCTCGCGGACGGGGGCGTCGGGCGGCCGTTCTGCCGGAAGACCAGAGCCATGCAGGCGGTAAGCCTGCGCGCCCGAGGTCCCGGGCGGGCAAGCGGACCATGAGAGAGGAAGGTTAAATGGGTTTGTTCGGAACCAAGCGGGCAAGTCACGGCACGGTGCAAGAGGTCATGCACATGATCGAGCACTACTTCAAAAAGCGGGGGCTCGATCCGCACGCTCACGAGCTGGAGGGCGCCGAGGGCTACGGCTGGCATCTGACCGAAGGTAGCGCGCGGGTGTACATCTTTGTTCAGGATACCAACACCGGTCCCACCCTGCGCATAACGGCGCCGCTCGTCCACGTGCCCGATACCAATCGCGAGGCCTTCTACCGCCGGCTCCTGGACATCAACACCGACCTCCACAACTGCGCGCTCTCGACGCACGAAGATATCGTGCTGGTCGTAGCCCAGCGTCCGACGCTGGCCCTCGACCAGGAGGAGCTGGACGCCATGGTCTGGAATGTGGCCTACGTCGCGGACCTTCTGGACGACAAGCTGGCGCGCGAATTCAATGCCCGAATGTACTGGGACCGTTGCGCATAGGAAATCCCGGGTTGCCTCAAGGAAATGTGACTGGCTCCGCTTTGCTGACTGATGCCGACATCGAGTACGTAAACGAACTTGTGCGGCGCGCGGGACAACTCGCCGCCGGCATGAGGGATGGCGTGGGCATTTCGCAGAAGACCGGGCCGCAGGACCTGGTCACCGAAGCCGATATCGAGCTGTCCAGGCTGATCATGAGCCATTTGAGAGAACGCTTCCCGGGCGACGTGATTATCTCTGAGGAGGAGCCTCATCCAAAGGACTGTGGTACCGAGGGACGGGTCTGGCTCGTGGATCCGATCGACGGAACGGACAACTATGTCCGCAACGATGGACAATATGCCGTGATGGTCGGGTTCCTCCAGGATGGGCAGGCCGCCTTCGGCTGGGTCTATGCGCCGGCGCTGGATACCACCTATTTCGGCGGCCCGGGCTCCAGATCGTGGGAGCAAACCGGCACGCAGCGGCCCAGGCAGCTCGATTTCGCCCCGGCGATGACGCCCGATGCCGGCGCCAGGGTTATGATGGGCTTCCGCGACCGCAAGTCGCACCCCTGGGTAAACGAGCTGCCCGGCATCGAGTGGGTGAAATCAGGCAGCGTCGGGTTGAAGGTGGCCAAAATCCTTGTCGGTCAGGCCGATGTTTTCATCCACCTGTCCGGCAAGCTCAAGGTCTGGGACACGGCCGGACCGGTTGCCATCGCCCTGGGCGCCGGACTGGAGGTGGGACAGCTGGAGCGCGACGGGCTCGAATTCCCGCTGCCCGAGATCCAGCATCACTGCAGTGTAATTATCGGCCGGGCAGGGGCGCTTGCCTGGTCGCGAGCCTGCCTTCTGCGAACCGAAAGCTAAGCCTATGACCATCGTCACCAGCACACGGGAGCTCGAAAAGGTATGCGCGCAAATCGGTGAGTCCGGGCGCTTCGGGATGGATCTGGAGTTCATCCCGGAAAGGACGTACTCTCCCGAGCTTTGCCTGGTCCAGGTGTCGACCGACCGGGACGCCTTTATCGTCGATCCGCTTGCGGTTCCTGACTTGATGCCGCTGTGGGAGCAGGTGGCCGATCCGGGCATACTGAAAGTGCTGCATGCGGCCGAGCAGGATCTCGACCTTGTCCACAGCTGGTCCAAGCTTGTTCCCCAGAACATCATGGACATTCAGATTGCCGCCGGGTTCACCGGCTTCGGCTACCCGGTCGGCTACGGCAAGCTGCTCAACCAGCTTTTGAGCGTGAGCATCTCCAAGACGGAGAGCTATACCGACTGGATGAACCGGCCGCTCACCGAATCGCAGATTCACTACGCCCTCGATGACGTCAGGCACCTGCTGCCCATGTACGATCGTCTGGCCAACCGCCTGAGGGAAGGCGGCAGGCTGGGCTGGGTGGAGGAGGAATGCCGGCGATACTGCACGCCCGAGTATTACGAGCAGGACCGCTCGCTCGATTACCTGCGCGTCAAGGGCGCCAGCAGCCTTCCCCGCCGGGGACTGGCCGTGCTGCAGGAGCTGTGCCATTTCCGGGATCGGGAGGCTTACAGGTTAAACAAGCCGGCGCGCTCGATTATCGGCGACAACATACTTTTGGAATTGAGCCGGCGCCCGCCGCGGCAGGTCGATGAGATCAAGCGGGTGCGCGGCGTGCGGCCGGATCAGATCCGGCAGTACGGGGAGCAGATAATCAAAGCGGTGCAGCAGGCGCTGAACCGGCCGGAAGACCTCTGCCCTACCTGGCCCTCTTTCAAGACGCCTCCGCGGCGCGAGGTGCTGATTGGCGACATACTGTTCGCGGTGCAGAAAACGATCTGCTACGACCTGGACCTGGCACCAGAGCTGGTGGCAAGCAGGAACGACCTGCAAAACCTGGTGCGCGCCCACCGCGAGTCCCGGGTCGAGGAGAGCCAGGTGCCTTTGCTGGAAGGCTGGCGGAGACAGATTGTCGGGCAGGCGTTGATCGATCTGCTCGACGGGGCTCAGCTCGAGATTCAGGTCGTCAAAGGCGATCCGCCGGTCAGAATGTTGGTGGATCCGTCAACCAAGGTTCAATCGAAGATCTAACGGCAAACGTTGTCCTTGCACTGGCCGGCCAGCTTCATGCGGTTCGCCGCCACCCAGGCATACGCCGCGCGGGCAAGCTGGTTGATCCCGGGGATGCGATATATCCAGGCAAACGCGCCGAACGCGGGCAGCGCCTTGCAGATCTCATAGACGGCGTCAGCCCCCACGGCCACGTTGCCGTCGGTGCCGATAAACCGCATGCCGGCGTTGAAGTCCCCCTGGGCGAGAACCGGAAAGCGCTCTTCGAGCCCCTCTTGCTGCCTGGGAACATATTGCAGGGCACCCTTTTTGTCCCAGCGCTTGAAGCGGTCAATCTGCCGGATGCAAAAAGGGCATTCACCGTCATATACGACTACGGGTTTTTCTTCAGCCATGCCGGTTTGCCTGCCCGGTGGTAAGCCCACAGCTCAATTTTAACGCGACGCGCCGCCGGCGGCGCGTCGCGCCGGGCGCCGCCCGGTTCTGCGCGTTTCGGCTTTCCTGGTTATCAAGCTGCTAAGCTAAAGGCAAAGAAAGAGGAATCGGCAGGGTTTCGCGGGGCCAACCTCACTGTGGGGTGGGCCGGCAGCCCGGATTCACCTGGCGGCTCAGGAGGGCTGGGATCATGGCTGATGCGGCTAATGTCGGTTTGATCGGGTTGGGCGTGATGGGGGAGAATCTCGCGCTCAACATCGAGCGCAACGGGTACACGATCGCGGTATTCAACCGGCACACGGATAAGGTCGACGCTTTCGTCGCCGGACCGGCGAAGGGCAAGAAGGTCATCGGCTGCAAGGACGAGGCCTCTTTTGTCAAGTGCCTGGAGCGCCCGCGCAAGATAATCCTCCTGGTCAAGGCCGGCGACGCGGTGGATCAGACGGTCGAGAAGGTGAAGCCATACCTGGAGAAGGGCGACATCATAATCGACGGCGGCAACTCCTTCTTCGAGGACACCAGGAGGCGGGGCAAGGAGCTGGCCGCCGAGGGGCTCTACTTCATAGGCTCCGGCGTGTCCGGCGGCGAGGAAGGAGCGCTCTGGGGCCCGTCACTGATGCCCGGCGGCGACAAGCAGGCTTACGAGAAGATCCGCCCGATCTGGGAGGCGATAGCAGCCAAGGTCGACGACGGCCCCTGCGTGACGTACCTGGGACCGGACGGCGCCGGCCACTTCGTAAAGATGGTGCACAATGGTATCGAATATGGTGACATGCAGCTCATCTGCGAGGCGTACGACCTGCTGAATCGCGGTCTCGGCTATGACGCCGAGCGGATAGGCCGGATATTCGACAGGTGGAACGCGGGACTGCTCAATTCCTTCCTGATCGAGATTACCGGAGAGATTTTCACCGTCATCGACCCGGAGACGAGCAAGCCGCTCGTGGATTTAATCCAGGACAAGGCGGGACAGAAGGGCACGGGCAAGTGGACGGCCGAGACCGCCCTCGAGCTGGGCGTGCCGATCCCGACCATCGACGCGGCGCTGACGGCCAGGCTCCTTTCGTCGATGAAGGACGAGCGGGTGGTGGCCTCCAGGGCGCTTTCCGGCCCCGGCTCCACCAGGTTCGAGGGCGACGAGAAGGGCTTTGTCGACGCCATCGAGCACGCGCTCTACGCAAGCAAGATCTGCTCCTACGCGCAGGGAATGGCGCTCATCCACGCCGGTTCCGTCCACTACGGCTGGGGAATCAATCTTGCCGAGACGGCGCGAATCTGGAAGGGCGGTTGCATCATTCGCGCCCAGTTCCTCGATCGCATCACCCAGGCTTTCAGGCGCCAGCCGGATCTGCCCAACCTGCTTCTGGACTCGGATTTCAGGGAGTGGATAGTCAAGGCCCAGGTGCAATGGAGGGAGGTGGTGATCACCGCCCAGAAGCTGGGCATCGCCGTGCCGGCCTTTTCGGCCAGCCTGGCCTATTTCGACTCCTACCGCAGCGCCCGGCTGCCGCAAAATCTCCTGCAAGCGCAGCGTGACTTCTTCGGCGCCCACACCTATGAGCGCGTCGACAAGCCGGCTCTGGGCTTTATCCACACGGATTGGCCGAGCCTTGTCAAATCTAAGGTGGCGGAAAAATAAGCGCGTTACCATATATAAGTGATCGGTGCATGTGATTAGATCGTGGTTTGTTCATTCAAACCAGGGGCATTGGCGTGTCATGACAACTACCAGGGACGAGAACAAGGAAGCAGCAGCTCAGGCTGCCGGGGAAGAGAAGCAGACGGCCGCGGCAGAGACCCGCACCTTTGCGGAAACAGCCCTGCGGCTGGGCGGCAAGACAGAGGAGGAGGCGCTGAGGACAGGGGCGGTCGACCGTGCCGACGAGCAGGTCGAGTCGATGTTCGCGCCCCAGTACAAGACGGTGAACAGCCCCATTCACAAGGCCGTCTGGGAAGACAAGATTCCGCTGGAGCTTTTCGAGTCGCCGGCCCCGAGCACGCAGGCCGCCTGCTTGCCGGCCATGAACAGGTGTCTGGAGGTGTTGCGCAGGCACAAGCAGGCCAAGACAATTTGGGACGCCAGCGGCAGGATTTCGGAGACCGTTCTCAGCGACCTGGGGGCAGCCGGCTACTGGGGAATGCTCATCGAGCCGAAGTACGGCGGGCAGGGAGCTTCGCTGCAGCACTTCATGCGCTTTCTCACCCAGGTTGCCCTGATCGATCCCACCTGTGCCGGACTGGCCTCCGTCCACGGTTGCATCGGCGCTGTCGATCCGCTGCGGAGCTTCGGATCGGAGGAGCAGAAGCAGCGCCTCCTTCCCAGGCTGGCGTCCGGCGACCTGCTTTCCGGTTTTGCGCTCACCGAGCCCAATGCGGGCTCCGACCTCACTGCCTTGCGCACGACCGCCACGCTGGATGGCGATCATTATCTGGTAAACGGCGAGAAGCTCTTCATCACCAACGCCGTTCCCGGCCGCGCCGTCGGTGTTGTCTGCTTGATAGACGGCAAGCCGGCAGCCTTGATCGCCGAGCTGCCCAAGGAAGAGAACGACAGCTTCCAGCTCAAGCACTACGGGCTGTACGCGCTCAAGCACACCTACAACAACGGGCTTGTATTCAAGAACTTCCGTGTGCCCAGGGAGAACCTGCTTGCCCCGCCGGTGGGAGACGGGCTGACGGTCGCCTACCACGGGCTCAACCTGGGCAGGCTGGCCCTGTGCGCCACGGCGTCGGGCGTCATGCGCATGATGCTGGCCAATATTCTGCCCTGGGCGCATTTCCGGGAAACCTACGGCCAGCCCATCGAGACGCGGGAGCTCGTCAAACGAAGAATCGCCCGCGTCGCCGGCTTGATAACCGCCGCCGATGCTCTGGTCGAATGGGGCTCCTCCCTGCTGGATCGCGGCTACCGCGGCGAGCTGGAGTGCATCATCGCCAAGATCTTCGGAAGCGAAGCCGAGAAGGAAACAGCCATCGAGTACTTCATGAAGACGCACGGCGGGCGCTCGTTCGTGCACGGGCACCTGTTCGGCGACAACGTCCATGATTTTCTGGCGCCCTGCATTTACGAGGGCGAAGGGGAGATGCTGGGCATGGCCTTTTTCAAGTCGCTGGCCAAGGCTCACGGCGTGCAGTTCTTCGAACCTGTGGGCCTGGCGTTGCAGCGTGAGGGCCTGCGCACGATGAATCCGGCCAATCCGGCCCACGTCTGGAAGTTGCGCAACGAGCTGGTTCCCTACGGGTTCTGGTGGCTGGGCAAGACGCTTGCCGGACCGGACAGGCACCATGTCGAGGGGCTGTCGCCTACGCTCCAGGAGCACGTCGATTTTGCCGCGGAGATGCTGAGCAACCTGCCCCTGGAATTGAGCGAGGCGATGGTCAAGCACCAGCTGAAGCTGGCGGACCGCCAGTGCCGGATTGCTTACCTGTCCCAGCGCGTGCAGGACACGATTACGATCCTGGTCACCGCCTTGTGGGCCAAGCGCCAGAACGACGAGGTGATCGAGGCGGCCGCCGACATCGTCTGCCAGGACCTGACGCGCAAGCTCACCGGCGCGCATCCATCGGACACCTACTTCAAGAAGACGTCGAAGCTGGCCGATATGATCATCGAAGGCCGTTACAAGCCGATCGAGGGCATCGACCGCGCAGACATCCTCTTGCCGTACTCGAAAACGAAGTAAAAGGATCACACCCGGGGGCGTCCTGCCCGCATGCCGTGAGCTATTAAAGAGCAAACTCGGAGGCCACCGGCGCGTGATCCGAGGGCTTCTCCAGCCGGCGCGGCTCGACGTCGATGAAGGAGGCCCGGCACTTGCCGGCAAGCGGAGCGGTCGCCCAGATGTGATCGATGCGCAGGCCCATCCGCCGGCGAAAGGCCATCATGCGATAGTCCCACCAGGAGTACAGCCCCGACTCCTGGTGGTGGAGGCGAAACGTGTCCACAAACCCCCACTGCATCAGCGATTTGATTGCCGACTTTTCCTCCTCGCTGAAAAGGATCTGCCCTGCGAGCAAGGCAGGGTCATAGACGTCCCGATCCTCGTAGGCGACGTTGAAGTCCCCGCAGATCACCAGCAAATCGTCAGGGGAATGCTCTTTCTTTAGATAGGATTTGAGCCGCTCGATCCAGGCGAGCTTGTACTGGAACTTCTGCGAGCCCACCTCCTGCCCGTTGGGGATGTAGACATTCACGACGTGCACCGGGCCGACCCTGGCCTCGATGAATCTCTTGGAATCGGAAGGACCTTCGCCCGGCAACCCCTTAACGACGGCCGACGGCTCGCTGTCCGAGATGATGGCAACGCCGTTATAAGCCTTCTCCCCGAAAAACTGGCAGTGGTAGCCGGCCTCCTCGAACTGCGCCTTCGGAAACTTGTCGTCGGTGAGCTTCGTTTCCTGGATGCACAGGACGTTTGGCTTCGTCTTTTGCAGCCAGTCAAGCACGTGCGGAAGTCGCACGTTCAGAGAATTCACATTCCAAGTGGCTATCAGCATATCGCCAATATTGTAAGCGCTCCAATCGGCCCGGACTGGACCGGCCCGCTTTTGAAGCTTGATTCAAGTTCTTGATTGAATTCGGCTAATCATGACACAAGCCAGGGCCGGTCCGGCATTCCAGCGGGATCAAGCGAAAGCGTAAGCAGGTGTATTGATCCGGCGCTTGTTAACGGGAGCATACCGTGACACCGGGGATGGTTGCGACCTTTCTGTATTGCCAAGATAGCCGTCTTAAATGTTCTCCGGGGTACTTCCTTCTATTTGCTCAGGTGCTAAAGTATAGTCATCAACGGCGAGCGGTGAAGGGAGTCACCGCAGCGACCCGAGGGGCCTTGTGGAGACGTCAGGTCAGCGCTGACCGGAAACCGCAACAAGTGAGCCCGCCTTACGTGAAGGACTGGCTGAAGCGTGAGGAGATACTGAGCCTGCATCGCAACAGGCAGCCAGGCAGTAGCAAAAACACCACCGCGATTGAGTTCGGGTGGTGTTTTTGTTTGAGCGTGAGCGCCTGGTGACTGACCGCCTAAATTCCTGGAGGATTGCCAATGAGGATCGCTGCCCTGCTCGGCCTTTTCGGCGCCATAAGCGCCGCCAGCATTCTTGTCTCGGCCGCGCGGGCCGGCATAGAGCCTGTTTCGCCGGACTTTGCCCGCGCCGGAGACGAGGCGGCCGGCATCCTCGCTTCCTATATACAGATAGACACCACCAACCCCCCGGGAAATGAGCGGCGCGGTGCCGAGCACCTGGCCGGCGTCCTGAGGGGAAACGGGATAGAAGCATCGCTGTTCGATACGGCCCCTGGAAGAGCCTGTGTTTATGCCCGCCTCAAGGGCACCGGGGCCAAACGCCCGGTCATACTGCTGAACCACATCGACGTGGTGCCGGCTCGCGCCGAGGACTGGCGGCACGCGCCGTTTTCCGGCGAGGTTCACGACGGCGAGTTGTGGGGACGCGGCGCCCTGGACATGAAGGGCATGGGCGTCGCCGAGCTGGAGGCGATGCTGCTCCTCAAAAGGTCCGGGAAGGAACTGGACCGGGACGTCATATTTCTGGCCACGCCGGACGAGGAAGTCGGCGGCACGGCCGGCGCCAATATCTTCATCGACCGGCACCAGGATCTGATCGGCGACGCCGAATACCTGATTAATGAGGGATTCCACATCGACAGGGGCGGCGACGGCAAGCCTGAGTGCTGGGGCGTGGATGTCTCGGAGAAGTCGGTGCTCTGGCTCAAGGTCGCGGCACGGGGGCCGGCCGGGCACGCCTCCATGCCGATAGAAAATGCGGCCACCAACGAGCTGGTGCGGGCGCTGGACCGGATCGTCAACGCGCCGCCCGAGCCGCACGTCCTGCCGGCCGTGCGTGAGTACTTCCGGGAGGTCAGCAAAACGCAGAGCGGACCCCGGCAGGCCGCCTACGCGGATATCGACGCGGCCGTCAAGGACCCGGGGATGCTCCGAGAGTTGATGCAGGACAAGCTGCGCTCGAGCATGCTGCTCAATACCATATCGCTTACCGTGCTTCAGGGCGGCTACAAGACGAACGTGATTCCAGCCGAGGCGTCGGCCGAGCTCGACTGCCGCTTGCTCCCGGGCGTGCGGAAAGAGGACTTCGTCTCCCACGTGGAAAAGTTGGCGGGCAGCCCGGCCGTGAAAGTGTCCGTGCTCGACTGGTTGACTACCGATGCGTCGCCGTACGACACGGACCTGTTCAAGGCGATCAAGACCGTCGCCGCGCAAGAGACTCCGGGGGTGCCCGTTGTTCCGCTGGTGGTGCCGTGGTTCACCGACTCTCACTGGTTCCGGGCGCTGGGGATCACATGCTACGGCTTCGAGCCTTTCGAGATCGACCCCGAGCATCTGGCCACCCTGCACGGCAAGGACGAGCGAATTCCGCTTGTGGAGCTGACAAAAGGAATCCGGCGCCTGTACAGGGTGCTCGATCTCCTCTGTTCGCATGCTTCGTAGGCGCCAGCACCTGCCTGCCGCCTCTTACGAAGAAAGCGCGTAGTATCACTTGCCGTATGGTCGGCAGTAGTTGGGTCAGCGCGCAGGTATTAGATGGAGGCGCCGCCATGGAGGGCGAATCCTCGAAAGCGAGTCGGGTTGCGACTTTTGCGTCTTCTGTAAATAACCTGTCAGTCGTCGCGTATCACGTGCCAACCAAAAGATCAAGCACAGACGCCTGCGGGAACGATGACGCTCGCGCCGTTCCGGCTATGCTGCAGTGACACTTTCGTATGTGCAGATGTTGTCTCATGTTAATAGCGGCGGGGCCTGATTGCTTGCGAGTCTTGCCGTGACTCGCTTTCCGCTTTCAGAAAAATCCTTTTATGTGGTGATGAATAGAAATACGCTGTTATGCGTGTTTCAGACCTTTACGATATCGGGCAACGAGTGTAAAGTGAATAGCCGTTGATGGACTGCGGCAACTTCGCCAGACGGCCGGAATACTTCTCAATCACCAGACCTTAGTACGGGATCCCTAGCTTCGCGGGGGACCTACTTATCGCGTTGACTTTTTCTCTCCGGGGGTACTACAGATGCCAAAGAAGGTTCTAATTGCGCTGCCACCAGCTATGCTCGAGCAGGCCGATTTCGTCGCCCAGTGCGAGCACCGCACTCGGTCGGATCTGATAAGGGAAGCCCTGAGAAGGTATCTCGACAATTTCCGGCGCACGCAGGGCGGACACCTTGCGGTGAGCACGGTGGAATCGATGGAGCCGTTTTCCTCTCCCGTCTCCTAGATCTGGTAACCCATGGAATCCCCATGACGGCCCTCGTTTCGAGGGCCGTTTTTCATTTGGGGTATACTGGCCGGCTCGGAGCGGTTGTGGTAATTGAAATGGAAGGCGAACAGGAAATATTGAGCGCGGCATGGCTCGAGGAGATCAGGCGGATGTCCTCGATCATCGATAAGATCTGCGAAGTGCTGCTGGTTCTCACCGGCAAAAGAGAGACGCTGGAAGAGAAGATGATCTTCCGCCACCTGCACACGATCGCCTCGCGCCTGGGTCTTATCATGAGCGTCGCTCACGCGGCGCTGGCGGACAGAAAGGAATTTTCCACCCCCGACGTGCTCGGCGGGTTTCGGGACCTGGGGCTGAAGATGCAGGAGGTGCTCGATGATTTCCTGAAAGCTGCCCGCTACGATCCCAACTTCCTCGAGCAGTACTACGAGCATGCTTTCTACGCCCGCCTGGTCGACGAGTATCGTTTTCTCGAGCAGATCGATTCGCTGGGAGCCAGGTTCGTCGCCGGCTGACCGGCAGGCGACCGGCGGCAGTGCCGGTGGACCCTAGCGCTAGGCGGAGGTCATGCGGAAGACGCTCGTGCCGCCGTAGCCTTCGCCCGTAATCAGGTCCTGCACATGGTCGCTGGCCTCCAGACCGCCTCCCAGGTAGACGCGGATGTGCCCCCAGGGGTGGGCGGAATTCCTGCCGCTGACAATAATGTCGCCCGGTCGCAGGCTGGACATGCTTACCTGCCGGAAGCGGGGATCGGCGGCGAGTTGCGCTCTTGCTTCCCAGGCCGCGTCTCCGTGCAGATGGACTCCGAAGCGATCCAGGATCTGCGCTACGCCGGACAAGCAGTAATGGTGCGTGTTGATCCTCTCGGCCAGGTACCGCGCGTAGGCGGCAATCCTGTCCCCCAGCTCCGACGCGAGTTCTGAGAAGGAGGAGCCGGGCGCAGCTTGCATGGAGATCCGCTCGTAGCTCGCGGCGGTTTGTTCCTGCTGGACAAAGCGCCCCTGCGCCTCGGCAAGCCGCGCCAGCGCATCGGGTGCGGTCTTCTGCGAGAGCAGCACTCGCTTGCCGGGCTCGTCGGCGAACTGGGCGAAGATGCTCACCGTTTCGCCCTCATAGCTGTATTCGTACACGGCTACGGGGCTGCCGCCCCGCGCGGCCAGCGAGCGGACAGGCAGCTGGTTCCAGTAGCTGGTCGAGATGTCGGTGCCGCCGGTCAGGTGAGCGACCCGGTTGCCGGCCGCATCGGTCACGATCACGTTTCCGGCGGCGTCCACGACCACGTTGCCGACCTGCCCCGTCTGCCCGTTTTTCCAGACCAAATACCTGCCCGAGCCGTCTTGCCCGCACTGCTCGATGATCGTTCCGTCGGCGGCGGTTATCCTGTAGCCCTCCAGGTGCCCGTCGGCACCATAGGTCAGCTCCGTCAGCCGGCCGGTCGGGCCTTCGATGCGGGTTATCTTCCCCTGCGCGTCACGGTATTTGACGCTGGTCAAAAAGACGTCCTTGCCGGGATCCAGGTGGCTGCCGTCGCCCAGGTCGTTCCCGTAATCGTGGTTGTATTTGAGAACCTGCTTCACCTCGTGGGCAAGCTGCTCGCCCGAGAGACCGGGATGCAGCCGCTTGATGAGCTGGGCAAGGGTCTCCCCGCCCCGGGGTCTTATTCCGGCCACCCGGTCGACGTTGCCGCCGCTGCTGTGGAAGACGACGTCGTGTATGCCGGCCGTCGCCCGGGGCCCCTGGGAAGCGGGCGGCGCCTCGGCGGCTCGACCGGCGCAGCCCAGCTCGAGTCCCGGCAGCCAGCGATGGTGACCGGCATCTGCGGTCGCAAACCGGCTGGTTATCTCGGACCAGCTGACGCCCCCGGGCAGCGCATCAGCACGCAGCGCCTCCGCATGCGAGCCGGGCGCCGGCGAAATACGGTCAGGACAGACGCTGTGCAAGCTGCTCTCGAATGGATACGTCACCGCCCGTGCCAACCCCTTTACGGCTTTTGTGGTAAGTATCTATTCCAAATTTGGCATTTTTCGGTCACGCAAGATTAAATCGGGCCGCTCAGGCATATTGCCCGAGTTTGCGCAGCGCCTTTTCCGCCTTCCACTTCACCTGGATGTCCGGATCTCCGGTCGCCCGCCGCAAGCTGGCTACCACCTGCTCTCCCTGGCAGCCGAGCTTGCCGATCGCCTGGGCAGCCGCCTTTTTCACCTCGACGTCCGTGTCCTCAAGCCTTTCGGACAGCCGCACGGCAAGCCGGTCGTCGACCTGCCCGACCCGCCCGATCGTCCGCACCGCCTCCAGGCGCACCCACTCGTCTTGATGATCCAGGCAAGAGGCGATGACGCTGGCGTGCCTCCGGGCCACGCCGGGCCGGTCCCAGAACCAGCGCAGGGCCGCCAGGATCACCACAACGCTGTCCTGGCTCAAGGCTGCCACGAACACCTTCACGGGGGCGTTGACGGCCGAGGCCGGCAGCCCCAGCTTCAACGAGCGCACGTCGTAACCCGGGTACGAGTGCTGCAGGGCCATCGTCTCGACAATCTCAACCAGCTCTTCGATGTCCATAGCTATTGCGGGGAGCCCAACATCTGCTGCAGCTGCTGCAGCGCGCCGCCGTTCATCATATTGGGTAACTGCATCTCCTGCAACGGCGAGGCCGGCGCTCCCCGGCTGACCGTCCCGAACAGCACCACCTTGCTCTCGAACCTGCCGTTGCGATCGTAATCCACCGAGGCTGCCTGAACGTAGAGCTGATCGGACTGCATTTTGGTGAAGCGCAGCACGCTCTCGGAATAGCTGTAGCGCACCTTGCCGGTCGCCCGGCTGCGGTCGGCGTTGTAGGTCACGATCTGCTGCTCGAGCGTTCCCGGGGCAAGCGCCTTGATCTCGTTTTTGACAAGCCTGCTTTCAAGCGCGTTGCCGGTGACGCCAACCCCGGAGGTCAGGTCGCCCAGGTGCATGGCGTACATGTAGGGCACCGACCTCATCATGGCGGCGGCGAAGGGGTTGCCCTGCAGCAGCTGCCCGCCGCCCCCCATCTGCTTCATCAGGTTGGCCAGGCGGTCGTCGGTCATCGGCGCCGAAAAGACGACCTGGGTCGGCTGCAGCTCGATCCTGCGCTCGTTGTCCCGGGCGAAGTTGAAGGTCACCTGGCCGTCCAGCCCCGGCCTCATCAGGTCCTGCTCCTCGGAAGCTTCGGCGGCGTCGAACTGCCAGCGGCTGGGGGCGAACTGGCAGGTCCAGATCCTGAGCGTCCCTGACCATTCGCCCTGCCACTCGGTGGGGTAGGCGGCAACTGCCCGCCCGATCGTCGTGCCGGCGCTGGCCCGGGCCCTGAGCGGCCGGCTGGCGTCGTACTTTGGCGTCTGCGCCTGTAATTTAATCGGCAGCGTGGCCCCGGAGGTCTCGCACAGCTGCTCGATCCGCCCGTACAGCTTTACCGGTTTGGCCGGCGCGCGCTGCGCCGGCGCTCTGGCGGCGGGCTCGGCGACGCCGGCGCCTGCCGGCTCCCGGGAGGACCCCTGGCTGGCCGGTGGTTTGGAGCCCTCGGTTGCGCCCGGGCTTGCAGCGGCGGCTGGCTGGCTCGGCGGGGCAGCGGCGGGCTGGCGGGCGCCGTAGTCAGCCCGGGGGTCGTCCGGGGCCCCGGGCATCCAGGAGGGCGCCGCGAGCGTGGAGCGGGGACCGGCCAGGGCGGCCAGCACGGTGAGCGACCAGGCGATCGGCTTTGACACTTTCACTCCGTTACCTGAATTGTGCCCGTGCCGTTGATGGACTTCCTGAGGTTGCGAAACCGGCCTTTCAACACCATCTTACCGCTACCGGATATGGTGGCGTTGCTCATGTCGGCGGAGCCGCCGCCGACAAAGACCGTGCCGGACCCGTTTATGTTGGCCACGAAGGCCCGGGTCGAGATGTCCTTTATCTCCGCCCTGCTGTCCCCCTCGATGTCGACCACCGCCTTGGCCAGCCCCTGCAGGCGGCCGGTGGAAACGGTGCTCTGATTGTGCAGCATGATCACGAGCGTGCCGCCCTTCCAGCTGTCGACCTGAACGTCCGAGGCCCCGTGGCACGACAGGACGAGACCGCCGGTGTAGCTGTCCGGCACCTGGATCTCCAGGGTCTCCGGGCCCGTGCAGCTGCCGGGCACATCCGAGCCCGGCAGCGGCTTCAAGCGCTGGCCGTTGATGATCACCTCGCCATTTTCAATCTTGAGGCTGTGCACGGCCCCTTCCGCATCCCTGGGGAGCTGGTAGATGTGGCCGTTGACTATCGCCTGAGCGCCCGTGGCATCGGCCCGAATGGCCACGCCCCTGGCCGTGCTGGAAAGCGCCACCTGGCGGACGACGTTGCCGGAGACGTTCCAGTGGGACGGGCAGCTGCTCAACACCTTGACCGAGTCGAGCGCCGCCGCCCGGTGAACCGTGACCTTGACCGTCTCCACCGACAGCGCTATCTCCTCGGCCGATGCCGGTATCTCGGCGAAAGGGATTACCGAGGACGGCGGTTGATCGAACAGGGAAGACGGGGGCGTGCCAATCTGGGGGTTCGACGCCGGCGCCGGCAGCAGGCAGCACACAGCGAGCGCTTGCAGCGCGCCGGCCACCGTGCGCGCCCTCAGACCAGAGGTGGACTTGGCCATCACGAACCCTCCATCGCCAACCATGAATTCAATATACCTTAGTGTCGGGCCGGCCGGCTCCCCTCAGGCGGCCCTCATCGCCACCCCGCAATGAAACCTGTAGACCGTAGCAAAGAGCCAAAGTGCCCGCAAAAGCGGTAAAGTGATTTTGGTAACAGGCGGGCGTCCGGCAGGGTGTTATGGGCGACGGGGAGACGACAAACGGAATTTCACCGGGAGACTACTGGCTCTCCTTGAGCCCCGACGCCCGGGTGCGCCTGCTGGAGGGGATAGTCCTGGGGCTGAACCAGGGGCTGCGGCACTGCGCGCAGGAGATCTCCTTTGCCCTGGCGACCCGGCTGACCGGCGACCCCGGCAAGGAGAACAAGCTGGCCCTCGACTCGCTCACCCGGCAAACGAGGATCTGGTCGAAGTCCACTGTGACCGTGTTCAAGTACTCGAAGCCGCTCGAGGAGTACGCGGGGATGTTGACCGAGTTCTACCAGCAGCATTCGCAGTACCGGACGCTCAACCTCGAATACCTGATGGTGTATATGGACGATCAGCACGGCATGGGCCCGTCCGAGCTCTACGCGCTGCATACCCATTCTCTGCAGGGTTTCAAAATATAAGGCGGCACCGTCAGTGGTGCCGCCTCAGGCGCGCTGAGCTGCGCCCGCGTTTTATTTCCTGCCCCCGGCTTTCTGGCGAGCCGCGGGCTTTTTGGCCTTCGCCCGGGTGGATTTCTTGGCCGCCGGTCTCTTGGCTGCTTTCTTCTTGGCTGCCGGTTTTTTGGCGCCGCCTTTTCTGGCCGCGGCTTTCTTCCTGGCGGCGCCCTTTTTCGCCGGCTTGCGGGCGGCGGCTTTCTTCGCCGCCTTCTTGCCTTTGACCACCTTGGCTGCCCCGCCTACTTTCTTGAGGATTGGAACGGCCTTGTCGGCGTCGGCGGCGGATTCAAATCCCATGATGGCCAGGAATTTGCCGCCGACTACCTGGATGATGGCGAAGGAGATGTTGACGCCGGCGTCCGCCAGCTCCTTTGACATCTGGTAGCCGAGCCCTACCTTGTCGTCGCCTTCGACGAGCAGGCACTCGGTGTGCGTCATGGGCTCCAGTCCCACCGACCTGGCCGCCTCTGTTGCCTTTGCACTTTCCACCGGATAGATCTCCAGAGCCGATCTGGTCCGGTCGCCGGGATACGCGTATCCCATGACCACCTGCAAGTTGGATTTCGAATCGGCAAACGGCTTTAGCGATTCGGCGAGGGTGCCGGGCCGATTTTGCAGATCGCGTTTCCACAACACCGCCTTTTTGACTTTAACGGCCATAACTTCCTCCTTCGAAAATGCGAGCGTTGCTCCGGCAATATGGTACCACCGTAGCCCGGCGTTCTCCCGTCCGTATGTCGATGCCTTTACGCGAGAATTTGTTCGATGCGCGCAAGGGCGTCCTGGCCCAGCGTGGCGCCGGGCACCACGCTGCTCATTCCTTGCAAGCGCAGGCACCATGCCAGTGCCAGTTGCGGCATCGACAGGCCGATCTCGGAGGCGACGGCGGCCAGCTGTTGAACCTTCGTCAGGGTGGCGTCGGACATGAAGCCGCGGTTGAACATGAAGATGCAGGGGCCGTCTTTAGCGGCGCGACTGTCGGGAGGCGGCGCCTGCCCAGGCTTGTATTTCCCGGTGAGGACGCCCTGGGCCAGCGGGGAGAAGGCGTTTCAAGCTGGCGTGGCATTGCTCGGTTACGTGCTTGCGCGACAGCGGCTTGATCGCCCGGCCGACGAGCTCCTCTCGTCTACGGCGGTGCCGCAGGTCAGCCAGCTCCGCAGCGCCACCTCGCTGACGCGAATCCCCCATTTGCCGAGTTTTCTGTACTGCACCGGTGCGCGCGCCCGTCGAGATTCCGCATATTACACGGCCGCGCTTGCCCGATCAACCGGAACCGGGCGGGCATGCCCGCCCGGTTCCGAGGGTCCATCAGAAGCCGACTCTGTGATTGAAAAAAGCTATCCGTCCGCTGGCGCGCCGGGGCGATCCAGGGGCAGGAAGAAGATCGCGACGATGCCGGGGAGGGAGGCAAAGAAGCTGAGCAGGAAGAAGTTGGCGTAGCCCAGGCTGTGGGCAAGAAAACCGCTTGCCGCGCCGGGAAGCATGATGCCCAGGGCCATGAGCGCGGTTGCGGTGGCGTAGTGCGCGGCCTTGAACTCCGGCTTCACGGTGCCGAGCAGGAACACGGTGTAGGTCGAGACGCCCAGCCCGTATGAGAACTGCTCGACCGCGTTTACCGCCGCCACCCAGCCTATCGCCGGCTTGAGGATGGCCAGCGCCCAGTAAAGCAGGATCGCCGAGTTCTGAATGAGCGCGGTCGGCCACAGCCATTTTTTCAACCCGCCCCGCGCCACCAGCCAGCCACCGGCGATGCCGCCGGCCAGAAGGGCAAGCGTGCCGGCAGCCCCGTAGATGATCCCCAGATTGGCGGTGCTCACGGCCAGGCCGCCGTTGCTGCGGCTGTCCAGGAGAAAGGGTTGCGCCATTTTCAGCATCAGCGCATCGCCCAGCCTGAAGATCAAAATGTAGATGACAATCGGCGCAATTCGCTCCTGCTGAAAATATGTGGAGAAGACTCGGACGAAAAGCGACCAGGTAAGCCCGCTGTCCGCTCTCCTGACCTGCGGGTGGGGAAGATAGATCCTGTGGAATAGCGCGGCGAGGACAAACATGACCGAGCAGGCGGTGAAAGCGACGGCCCAGCCCTGCTGCGTGCCCAGCGATTCTCCCAGCTTTCCGGCCAGAAAAACCAGGGCGCCGGCTCCGACCAGCCAGGCGATCTTGTAGGCGGCGTTGCGCACCCCGACGTAAAATGCTTGATCCGACAGCTTCAGGGCGTCCAGGTAAAATCCGTCGATGGCGATATCCTGGGTCGCGGACGCCAGGGCGATCACCGCAAAAACAAACAGGGCGGCCCAGATCGCCTGAGGCGCCAGCGAGGCACAGGACAACGCCCCGATCAGCACGGCGAGCACCACTTGTGATCCGATAATCCAGCCGCGCCTGCTGCCATAGATGTCAACCAGCGGCGACCAGAAGAGCTTGATCGCCCACGGTATATAAAGAAAGCTTGTCAGCCCGATGAACTCATTGCCGGCGCCCAGGCTCTTGAAAAACACGACCGACATCATGTTCACGATCGCGTAAGGCAATCCCTCCGCCAGATAGAGCGTGGGAATGTATATACTTGGCTTGCGGTCAGTCACGAAGGGGCGCTCGGGTGCCGGAAGGAGATCTGCGAAATTCGCCTTCCCGTCATTCTATGACATTCCGGATCAGCCCGGCTCTTTGCCTGGGCGCCATCCCGCTGCCGCCAGCGGTTACATACATCTTGAAGCGAACCGGCACAGGCGCTTCCTGTCCCGCTACCCGGAGTTTAGTCGCATCGGGTTTTGGGGTAGATCGAGCTTGTGAACGACCCTCTGCCGTTATGCCTGCTTCGCCTGTGGTGTCGCCAGCGCGATGCCTGGCTATCCTTCGTGACGGCGCCCGGGGATCGTTATTTCGTCGGTCCGAGAGGATATTTCATCGAGCTGCCCGGCGCCTCGCTGGCGGCCATCAACCCCCGGGTTGCCTTTCCGGCCATCCACTGGTTCCCTTCGCTGACGATCGGTGAGCTGCGGAAGCAGCCTCAGTACGGCGATCAAGCGTCGATGATCACCGTTGCCGCCACGGGCGTGAAGAACAGCCAACCGCAGGCGGTGCCCATTGATTCTCTGGTCGAGCAATTGCAGGAGCTGACCAGCTTCGATGCCCTGCTCAACCCGTTTGAGCGCTACATGGCGCTCAGGGTGTACGAGTCAGGCATGGTCTCCGAGATGGATCTGCGGCGGGTGATCGCCATGCGGGGCAGAAACGAGACGTTCGGGCAGATCTTGATCAATCAGGGGCTGAGCGCCTGGGAGATCCTGCTCGGGCTCTGCATGGACATGCGGCAGGTCTCCAGGCTCGATCCGCCGGAGATGCGGGCGATGGCTGCCCGCAAGGAGTGGGAGCTCACCGGCGAGATCCTCATCTCCATGGGCAAGGTCACCCGCACCGATCTGGAAAGTGCCTTGCAGATGAAGCGTGAGGGCAGCCGAGCGCTCGGGGAGATCCTGACCTCGATGGGCGCCTGCAGCCAGGAGGACATCGAGCAGGCTCTGGGGGCGCAAAAGGAGATCCGCGGCGTGGTGGGCTCCGGGGTGGCGCTCATCGGGCAGCTGCTGGTGAGCCGGGGCGTGATCAGCAGCCAGGATCTGGAGGATGCCATTCGCAGTCAGAAGGTCGGGCGCCACTCCCTGCAGCGGATCCTCATATCGATGGGGGCCTGCAGCGAGCGCGACATAGAGGACTTCGAGCGCTCCAATGACTGGCACAGCTTTCAGGACGAGATTGACGATGTGCGGCTGGGACACTGGCTGTTGAAGGTGGGCACAATCACCAGGCAGCAGTTCGAGGAGGCGCTGCGCATTCAGGAGCGCGGCCGGCAGGTGCTCGGGGAGCTGCTGATCTCTTTGAGGTTGTGCTCGGCCGACGACATCGAGATCGCGCTTGCGACCCAGCGGCAGGTCCGCGAGGACTACCGCAGCGGGGTGGAGAAGCTGGGCGCCCTGCTGGTGAAAAGAGGCCGGGTCGACGCAAACCAGCTGGAGCAGGCGATCAAGATGCAGTCGACGGCCCGGCAGAGGATCGGCTGCATTCTGGTGGCTCTGGGAGCCTGCAAGGAAGACGATGTCAGGCAAGCGCTCGAGGTGCAGCGGCACTGGCGTCAGATGACCGCCAGCCCGGGCGATCGCCTGGGCGACGTCCTTCTCAGGCAGGGTGTCATCGAGCGCCCGGCTCTGGAGCGCGCCGTCGAACGCCACCTGAGCGACAAGGTGCCGCTGGGGCGCGTGCTGGTCGAGGACGGCACCTGCACGCCGGAGGAGATCATCTCCTGCCTCATCTCGCGCGATGAGCAGAGGAAAACCGATTTTCGCGCTTTTGTTAAGCAGCGGGCAGGCACCGCGGCCGCCAGGGAGCCAGCTGTGCCGCCCGCCGGCAAGCCCGGCCGCGCCGGTGCCGGGCCTTCCTCGGTCATCTCCAGGCTTTCCTCCTGGATCTCCCGGCGCAAGTAGACCTTGTCATACAATGATGGTTGTAAGAGCATGGCAGGTAGAGCGTGGATAAGTCGAAACAAGACGAACGAACCTGCAATGAGGCGCTAAGCACTTCGCAGAGGATCATTTCCGCGCCAATGAAGAATTTCCGGAAGGTGGAGTCCTGGCTCTACCGCGGAGGGCAGCCGGACCCGGAAGGTCTGAGATTCCTGCGCGAGCTCCATGTGAAGACGATAGTTTCCCTGCGCTGGCGCCCGGATGTCATTGAGGAGGAGCGCCTGCAGGTGGCGGCGTTCGGCTTCGACTACGTGAGCATTCCGCTTACCTACTGGACTTATCCCAGCGCCCGCTCCGTGGATCAGTTTCTCTGCGTGCTGGACGATCACGCGCGGCGGCCGATTTACGTCCATTGCCTGCACGGCTCGGACAGAACCGGCCTGTTCATCGCCATATTCCGCATGGCGCGCCAGGGATGGAGCCCGGAGCTGGCCTATCGGGAGATGAAGGCCTGCGGCTTCCACTTCATTCCGGTCTACCATTTCAAGTGGGCGCTTTTCTATTATGCGATGCAACTGCGCGGGCGCGGCTCGCATGGGCACCACCAGTAGTAGCAGGCAGCGGTTGCTAAGAGGCGGGCCGGGCTGATTGCGGATAATAAAGAGAAGGTGACAATGGGGGCGCAAAACGGGCTCGGGCGCTCATCGGTCGGGTAAGATTTTCATGGGGAAGGGGAAGACAGGACACAATGACTCACTTGAATCTGGAAGACATAAAGGCTCTCTACGAAAAGATGCCCGGCAAGATTGAGGAGGCGCGCCAGCGCTTCGGGCGGGCGTTGACCCTGACGGAGAAGATCCTGGTTTGCCATCTGGACAGGTGGAACGAAGGCGCCATGGTGCGGGGCGAAAGCTACGCTCTGTTGAGGCCAGACCGCGTGGCCATGCAGGACGCCACCGCCCAGATGGCCCTTCTCCAGTTCATGCAGGCAAAATTGAAGAAGGTGGCCGTGCCTTCGACGGTGCACTGCGATCACCTGATCCAGGCGCGGGTGGGAGCCGACAAGGACCTGGCCGACGCGCTTCTGGAGAACGACGAGGTCTACAATTTCCTGCGCACGGCCTCGGCCAGGCACGGCATCGGCTTCTGGAAGCCGGGGGCCGGCATCATCCACCAGGTCGTCCTGGAGAACTACGCCTTTCCCGGCGGGATGATGATCGGCACCGACTCGCACACGCCCAACGCCGGCGGGCTGGGCATGATCGCCATCGGGGTCGGCGGAGCCGACGCCGTGGATGTGATGGCAGGGGAGCCCTGGGGCGTCCGCTGGCCGAAGATTATCGGTGTCCACCTGAAAGGGTCGCTCAACGGCTGGACGGCGCCCAAGGACGTCATCCTGCGCCTGGCCGGCATTCTCACCGTCGCCGGCGGCACGGGGGCGATCATCGAGTATTTCGGTCCGGGCACCAAGTCGGTTAGCTGCACCGGCAAGGCGACCATAACCAACATGGGAGCGGAGCTGGGGGCGACAACGTCGATCTTCCCCTTCGACGACCGCATGTCCAGGTATCTTGCCGCCACGCGCCGGGCGGACGTGGCCACCCTGGCGGAGAAGTTCCGGGAGCACCTGACCGCCGACGAGGAGACTGCGCGCAACCCCGACAAATACTACGATCAGGTTGTGGAGATCGACCTGGACAGGCTGGAGCCTTACGTGGTCGGCCCGCACTCCCCCGATGTCGCCCGCCCGATCTCCAGCCTGGCCGGCGAGGTCAGGGAGAAGGGCTATCCCGAGGAGCTGAAGGTGGCGCTGATCGGCAGCTGCACCAACTCCTCCTACGAGGACATGGATCGCGCCGCGCACGTGGCCGAGCAGGGCGTCAAGCACGGTCTGAAGGCCAGGTGCGGCTTCCTGATCACGCCCGGATCCGAGCAGATCAACCAGACGATCAAGCGCGACGGGCAGATGAACCTGCTGGAGAAGATGGGCGGTACCGTGCTCGCCAACGCATGCGGCCCCTGCATCGGGCAGTGGAAAAGGGAAGATATCGCCCCCGGCGAGACCAACTCCATCCTCACCTCCTACAACCGCAATTTCCGCCGGCGCAACGACGGCAACGCGGAGACGCTGGCCTTCATCGGCAGCCCCGAGATCGTCACCGCCCTGGCTTTTGCCGGCAGGCTGACCTTCAACCCGCTCACGGACTCGCTGCCGGGACCGGACGGCCAGCCGGTGAAGCTCGACCCGCCGCGTGCCGAGGAGCTGCCGGCCAGGGGGTTCGTCAGCGAGGACTCAGGCTACATCGCCCCGCCGGCGGACGGCGAGGAGGTTGAGGTGCTGGTTTTGCCGGACAGCGAGCGGCTGCAGCTGCTCGAGCCTTTCCCGGCCTGGGACGGCCAGGACTACCACGGGCTGCCGGTGCTGCTCAAGGCGGCCGGCAAGTGCACGACCGACCATATCTCGCCGGCCGGCGCCTGGCTGCGCTATCGCGGGCACCTGGACAAGATAAGCGACAACATGTTCATCGGCGCCGTCAATGCTTTCACGCAGGAGACCGGCGTCGGGCTGGATGTTTTGACCGGCGAGCGCAAGCCGTTCACGGCCGTGGCGCGCCATTACAAGGCCGAGCACCTGGGCTGGGTGGCCGTGGGCGACAGAAACTATGGCGAGGGCTCGAGCCGCGAGCACGCCGCCATGTCCCCGCGCTACCTGGGCTGCAAGGCTGTTATCGCCAGGAGCTTCGCCCGCATTCACGAAACCAACCTGACCAAGCAAGGCATCCTGGCGCTTACCTTCAGCGACCCTGCCGACTACGACAAGATTCAGGAGAAGGACAGGATAAGCATAGTCGGGCTGGACAAGCTGGCGCCGGGCAAGCCGATCGAGGTGCAGATCAAGCACGATGACGGGACAAGCCAGGCGATCCAGGTCAAGCACACGATGAACGCCGAGCAGATCGAGTGGTTCAAGGCCGGCTCCGCGCTCAATTTGATTCGCAGGCGGCGTGAGGCCTCCTAGAGGCAATACCGGCCGGGTGGATCCGGCTGGCGGGAGGTCAGAGGTGGCCGTCGGCGAGCTCCTGCACTGCCGCGGCCCTGTCGGACAGAGCCGCGTGCAATAGAAGGGCAATTCCTATTGCCCTGGATAGTTTTATCGACGTGTAGCCGCTTTTCTCGTAGCGGTGAACGTGTTGTGCTTTCAGTCCGATCCGTTTCGCGAGCTCTGTTTGTGTCCACCCCAGCGCTATTCGGGCTTTAATGAGGCTTGCCGGGAAGCTGGCCACCTGCCGCAGGAGCTCCATGCCCTCGAAATCAAGGCGCTGGAGAGTTTGATAGTCGCGCAGGCTTCTGGCAGTAATGTTAATCCGCTCATCTATAAATGCCATCAGTTCACGATCGTCGATCGAAAGGTCCGCAGCCATTTTGGACAGACGGCTCTTCAGCGCCGTCCATCTGCCCAGACGCCGTCTTGCCTGAAAGTATTGCCGTGAATTTTGAATCATGGGCCCTTCCCCCCCTGCATGCTAAGTTGTTTAACCTTATTTGGTTAAACGCAAGCCCGAGCCAAAAAGTTCAAATGTGCGGGAAATGCCCGCCTGGCATGCTTCTCCAGGCTCCCGGCCAGCGCCGGCGCCTTTATCTTTTCTGGTTAAACAGCATAGGGCCTGCCAGCCACCCCCTGGACCAGATTTTTTCAGAATCACCTGAGCCCCAGAGATTCCTGCTTGACTAGATCCGGCGTCATCGCGCGGGCTGGAGCTCAGAGCCGCCTGTTCCGGTCAGGTCAACTCCCGGCACATGGTGGTTCTGGGCAGCGAGGCGAGAAAGCTCTTGATGGCCATTGTGTAGGCTTCCGGCTGCTGGTCGGCAATGCCGTTATGTCCTGCGCCGGGCAGCTCCACGAACTGCTTGGGCTCGGCCGCCGCGGCAAACATCTCCTTGCCGTGCAGGAACGGCACCACCTCGTCGTCGGCGCCGTGCAAGATGAGGAGCGGGTCGTGGTGCTCCTTGAGGACGGGAATGTTGTCCAGGTCGGGCTTCGGGAAAAGGAATCGCGGGTAGATGGCCACCCAGGGGCAGACCGAGATCCCGATCTTGCGCAGCGAGGAGAAGCCGGATTGCAGGATCAAGGCGCAGCCGCGCCGCACGGTGCATACCTGGCAGGCGACGGCGCACCCGAGCGATTCGCCGTAATTTATGATCTCGTCGTGATTGACGCCCTCGACCTCGGTCAGGTAGTCGAAGGCCGCGCAGCCGTCATCGCAGATTCCCTTCACGCTGGGGATCCCTTCGCTTAGCCCGTAGCCTCGATAGTCATAGATGAGCACGGAAGCGCCGGCCAGCAGCAAAAGCCGGATTAAGGGCGCGCGCGAGCTGACGTTGCCGGCGTTGCCGTGGTGGAAAAGGATCGTCTTGCCGGCGCCGGGCAGGGCAAAGTACCAGCCGTGAATTCTTGTCCCGTCGGCAGAGGTGAAGAACACGTCCTTGCGCGAGATGCCCTCGATCGAATCCAGGTCGTAATTTCCAGCCGGATACCTGTCCGGATGGAAGAGCATGGATCGATATAACGGTGTCGCCACCCGTGGTGCCAGACCCAGGTAAATGGCTCCGAGCGTCACGGCGCCGGCGATCACGGTTAGCATGTCGGTCATCTGGAGCACCCGGCCTTTAAAGGATCTTCTGGGCGATCGTGACATCGAGCCACCGGTCGTCCTTGCGCCCCACTTCACGGAGCGTGCCCACCACCTGGTAGCCGAAGTGGGAGACGAGGCTGAGGCTGGCTTTGTTCTCGCTCCAGATGAGACAGACCAGGGCGTGGCAGCCACGCTGTCTGGCCGCCTCCATGATCTGCTCTCCCAACGCCCGCCCGACCCCGTATCCCAGGTAGGACGGGGCGACGTAGATCGAAGGCTCGAGCGTCTGTTTGTAGGCGCAGCGCGTGTGGTAGTAGGACAGGCTTCCCCAGCCGGCTATCTGGCCGCCCACCTCGGCGACGTAAACCGGCAGCCGCTGCTCCTTGTGCTCGGCGTACCATCTGGCGCGCTCGGATGCGCTCTGGGCGGCAATATCGAAGGTAACGCAGGTGTTGAGGACGTAGTGATTGTAAATATCCAGTATGGCGCCGAGGTCGGCTTCGCAAGCTTCCCGCACGGTCACCTTAGCCGTCTTTGCCTGGCTCATCCCCTGTACCATGCGACCCCCTGCGCCTGATGGGGCGCCGGTAAACCCTCGATAAAGGCCAGATGTTAGCACATCCCGCCCGGTAAGTTCTCGATCTCCACCGGCTCCACGGGGTCCGCCAGCTCAAAGCCAAGGATGCGGGAGTAAAAGTAGAGCTCGCCGTCGAGCGCGCGCTTGATCGTCGCTGCCCGCCGAAAGCCGTGCTGCTCCCCGGCAAAGGCCACGTAGGCTACGGGAATGCCTTTTTTGCAGAGCGCCTCCACCATCGCCCCGGCCTGATTGGGCGGAACCACCCTGTCCTCGAGACCCTGGAAGAAAATCACCGGACAGGAGAGGCGGTCGACGTGGAATATGGGCGACCGCTCCACGTAGAGATCTCTGGCGTCGGGATACGGCCCCACCAGCCGGTCGAGATAGCGCGACTCGAACTTGTGCGTGTCGCGCGCCATCGCCTCCAGGTCACCGATGCCGTAATGACTTGCCCCGCATTTGAAGGCATCGCGAAAGGTGAGCGCGCACAGCGTCGTGTAACCGCCAGCGCTGCCGCCGCTTATCATCAAGCGGTTGCCGTCAACCTGCCCGCACCGGACAAGATGCAGCGCGCCGTTGACGCAGTCGTCTACGTCGACGACACCCCAGGCGCCGTGCAGGCGCTGCCGGTAGGCGCGGCCGTAGCCGGTGCTGCCGCCGTAGTTGACGTCGAGCACCGCGATGCCGCGGCTCGTCCAGAATTGAATCTCCTGGCTGAGCATGGTCGTGGTGGCGCCGGTGGGCCCGCCGTGGCTTTTGACCAGGAGCGGCGGCAGCTCGCCGGCCGGCGCCGCGTAATCCTTGTTCGCCGGCCGGTAAAAGAAACCGTGCGCGGAAAGCCCGTTTTCGGTAGCAAACGTGATCGGCTCCGGGTGCGAGACGTAGCCTTCATCGATCGCCGAGGCGGTCGCCCGGCGCAACGTTTCGCAGCGCATCGTCGACAGGTCGAGTTGAACGATCTCCTGCAAGCGTGACGGCGAGCCGGCGCGAAATACCGCCCTGCGGGAATCGGCCTTCACCCACATGATGTCCGTGTAGCCGGTCTGGATGTCCGCGAGCGCATGCCCGCGCGGATTGAGCGTCGCCAGGTTCCAGACGCCTTCCTTGTTGTAGGAAACGATCCACTGATCTGCCCCGGCAAATGCGTAGTTGGAGTATCCGAAATTCCATTGCGGGCGGCCGAACTCGGCCTCCATTTCGCACAGCGGCTCGATCCTGCCCGCGTTCCAGCGATAGAGGTTCCACCAGCCGTTCCTGTCCGAGATAAAAACGAGTGCGCCGTCCGGCGACCATTCCGGCTGGAAGACCGATTCTTCCGCGCCGCCGGCCGCCAGGGTGATATCGTCTATGGTGCCGTCATCTTTCAGGGATCCTACCCACAGCTCGCAGCCGTCCCAGGGCATGTTCGGGTGATTCCAGCACAGCCAGGACAACCGTCCGGCATCCGGGCTCAGACGCGGGTTGGAATAGAAGTCATATCCCGAAGCAAGGACCACCGCTTCGCCGTCCCCGGCCAGAGGGAGGCTGACCAGGGTGTTGACCGGCTCACGGCCGGGCACGCCATGATCCTCGCGCACGCAGATCAACCTGTTCCGCCGGCGGTCGACCACGCCGTCGGCGTAGCGCATGCCGGTCTCGGCGTTGAAAAGAGACGGGCTGCCTGAAACGCTCTGCCTGTAAAGGTGCTGGTCGGAGAAGTTGGAGAAGAAGATCTCCCCGTCCGACACCACGTAAGCGCCGCCGCCGTATTCGTGAACCCGTGTGCGCGCGTTGTAGTTTTGCGGCGTGACATCGGAAACCGTGCCGTCTGCCGCGCGCCTGACGATCACGTGGCGGCCGCCCTCGGCCGGGCGCGTCTCAATCCAGTATGCATCAGGGCCGTCGAGGGCCGTCTGCGCAAATCCGATGGTCGCGGAGGAGATGAGGTCGGAGGTTATGGGCGACTTCCAGGAGCCGTATGGTCGAACAGTCTTCGCCATCGCCTTCGGGCAGGCGGTTCGTCGCCGCCGTGTGGGGGGACTGCCTGCAATTATAAGCGCTCAGGCGACCCTCTTTTTCAGCTCCAGGCTCAGATCTTCCTGCCCCAGAATATAGGCGCGGCGTGCCTGATCGTCGGCAAACGAGGCGATCGCTGTTGTCAGGTCCACCAGCATCTCCGTGGGGGCAAACTCGGTCAATCTGACCAGGAGCCGCTCGATCGGCGCCCACTCTTCTGTCTCCAGCGGCAGCGACTCGTCGAGTCTGGTTATCACCTGGTGATTGCGGAAACGTGATGCCTGTTCCTGGTGCACATGCCCTTTCTGTTCGTTGCGCTTCATGATGGGACCTCTCGGGGTGAATGGACGCGGAAGCCGGCTGCGATAGAGGCTTGCAGCCGCCGATGAAACATGGAAAACCTTTAACCTGCCCTCATGCTAATCCTATAATGGAATGCATGCAAACCTTGACTTCGTAAGGATACGTAAGCTGATTTGCGTAAGCCGCCCTGCTAAGATCGGATACGCCGCACGGGGGAATTCTCCGCGGCTCGCGGATGGAGAGATGTTGATCGAGATCGCCAAAGTAACTTTATTGATCCTGGGATTTCTGGCTCTGGTCGGTGGCTTCATCGGATACACGAAAGCCAAGAGCAAGCCGTCTCTCATCTCGGGTGTGGTCAGCGCTTTTCTTCTCAATTTCAGCTACTTTCTCACCCGCTCCCATTTGAAGGCCGGTCTTATCGCCGGCGATGTCGTGTGCGTTGCCCTGCTTGTTGTCTTCGCCTGGAGGCTCAAGAAGACGGCAAAGTTTATGCCGGCCGGGCTGATGATGATCCTGAGCGGAGTTTCCGCCGTTGTGGTGTCAGTCGCCATCGCGATCGTTTGAGATGACGGTGCGACCGCGTACTCGTGGCTTGCGCGCAGCGGCGGGGCTTCCATGCTCGAGCTGCACCGCGGGGCCGGCAAGATCGTTAGCGGCGGTGATGCTGGCGGCGCTGTGCGCCTGGATCCCGCAAATCGCTCCGGCGGCGGAGATAAGGGCCCTCTACTTTTCAAACGTGCGCATGCGGGACGGGGTGCGGCTGGCGGCGGATGTGTATCTTCCCGGGCAGGAGGGCCGCTATCCCACGATCATCTCCCGCATCCCCTACGATCCGCGCTTCAAGAACGAGATCGAGTTCGCCAGGATGATGGCTGAGGACGGATACGCGGTCGTCGTCAATCACTGCCGCGGCCGCTACGATTCGCAAGGCCGCTTCAGTCCGTTCAAGCAGGAGTGGAAGGACGGGTATGACGCGGTCGAGTGGATTGTCAGGCAGCCGTGGAGCAACGGGAAGGTAGCCATGATCGGCGCATCTTATTCCGGCATGGCGGCCTGGCAGCTGGCGGTGTCGCGGCATCCGAATTTGAAGGCCATCTTTGCCCTGGTGGCGCCCGCCGATCTCTACCGGGACATCACTTATCCAGGCGGCGCTTTTTGCCTGCAGACGAACTGCTGGTGGTTCTCGCTTGTCGACAGGCGGACCGTCCAGGACTGGCGATTCAACGACTGGAACGAGTCGATGAAGCATCTGCCCGAACTGACGATCGACCGGGAGCTCGGGCGCAGCCTGCCGGTCCTGCGCGATTTCATGAAGCATCCCGCGTACGGACCTTACTGGAGGAGCCATTACAGCATGGACGGCCGTTACGGCCAGGTTGACGTCCCCTGCTTCCTGGTCGGAGGCTGGAACGACCCGCTCGTCAGGGGGGTGCTGGACACGTACAGCGGTGAGCGCCGGGCGTTGCAATCGGGCTCCGGAGAAACGAGCCGGGTGCAGGCCCTGGTCGGACCATGGGATCATTTCGGCGCGATCACCGGACAGGGCACCGTATATGGTGACATCGACTACGGCAGGACGGCAGCCGTCGATGTGTGGTCCCTGGCCCACGCCTGGTTCGACAGATGGCTCAAGGGCAAAGAGCCCGCATCCTGGCAGAGGTCGCCTCTGCGTTATTTCGTGACCGGCATCAACGAATGGAAAGACGGGGCGGACTGGCCGCCCGCCTTTTCGGTCGAGGAATCCTGGTACCTGCACAGCTCCGGACGAGCCAATACTTCCGGCGGCGACGGACGGCTCAGCCGCGAGACCCCGAAGTCCGAGCGCGAAGACACATATACATACGATCCACAGAGCCCGGTGCCCTCTCTGGTTTCGCGACACATCCTCACCGGAAGCGCCGTCAAGGACATTCAGGCGATCGAGAAGCGCAAAGATGTTCTGGTTTATACCAGCGACGTGCTGAGCGAGGATCTGACCGTGGCGGGCAATCCCAGGCTCGAGCTTACGTTCAAGACCGATGTCCGGGACACGGATTTCTCGGCCTGGCTCACGGAGGTGCTGCCGGACGGGCGCTCGATGTCGCTTGAGGACGGCATCGTGCGCTGCTCGCGCTACCTGCGCCCGCGGTCCTCCTGCGGCGTGCTCGAGCCGGGCAAGGCGTACACCGTCTCGGTCGAGCTGGGCTCCCTGGCTCATGTTTTCAAGTCAGGCAATCGCGTACGGGTAAATGTTTCCAGCTCCAGCTTCCCGGCCTTCGATCGCAACCTCAACACCGGCGGCGAAAACTGGAACGAAACGGAGAGTAAAATCGCACATCAAGTTGTCATGCACGACGATGGTCATCGATCGAGATTGATTCTTCCCGTCTCCCATTCGCTATAATTGGGCACGGCTATTCTGCAGCCTTCTGAGCCTGGCCGGCTCGCAATTGGCGGGTGTTGTCAGGTGCATGCTGCACGGCGTCATTCTGTCGCCGGAGCCGGCAACTTGGTAAGGATTCCAAACAATGAATAAAGTTGAAATTGCGGTGGCGCCTGAAAAGTTGGGAGCGACAGCGCGTAATGACAACTGGTGGGTGGAGCCCGCGCTCGTCGCCACCGGCTTCACAATCTTTATTGTCTACGCCACCTGGCGGGGACTGTTCGAGCCCCAGTACTTCGAGTGGGGCCCCTATCTCTCGCCGTTCTATTCGCCGCGGATCCTGCTCGACTGGTGGCACTGGTCGCCGGCTATCCTGGTGCTCTGGGTGCCGGCGGGCTTCCGCGCCACCTGCTACTACTACCGCAAGGCCTATTACCGCGCCTACTTCCTGGACCCGCCCGCCTGCGCCGTCGGCCACCTGGGGGGCGACAAGTACTGCGGCGAAACCACCTTTCCGTTTGTCCTGCAGAACCTGCACCGGTACTTTTTCTACCTGGCGGTGGCGGTGCTGGCCTTTTTGTGGTACGACGCGATTCGCGCCTTCGATTTCCACGGGCAATTCGGGGTCGGCGTCGGATCGCTTATCTTTCTTGCCAACGTCGTATTCCTGTCCTTCTACACCTTCGGCTGTCACGCTTATCGCCACCTGGTGGGCGGCAAGCTGGATTGCTTCTCCTGCTCGGCGAGGACGAAGACGCGATTCAAGATCTGGAGCGTGGTCACGAAATTGAACGAGCACCATATGCTCTGGGCGTGGGTATCCCTGTTCAGCGTCGGCTTCGCGGATCTTTATGTGCGCTTGCTGGCGGGTCACGTAATCACCGATATAAGGCTTTTCTGAAATGGCAGACTACGAAGTGCACGAACATGATGTCCTGGTCGTCGGCGCCGGTGGCGCTGGGCTGAGGGCTGCCATCGAGGCGTCGGCTTCCGGCGTGTCGGTGGGGCTTGTTTGCAAGTCTCTCCTGGGCAAGGCGCACACGGTCATGGCCGAGGGCGGCATCGCGGCGGCTCTGGCCAACGTTGATGCGGAAGACGGCTGGCAGACTCACTTCCGCGACACGATGAACGGCGGCAAGATGCTCAACAACTGGCGCATGGCCCAGCTGCACGCCCAGGAGGCGCCAGATCGCGTGCGCGAGCTGGAGCAATGGGGCGCGGTCTTCGATCGCACGCGCGAGGGAAAGATCCTCCAGCGGGCCTTCGGCGGTCACACCTGGAAGCGCCTCTGCCACGTCGGCGATCGCACCGGGCTGGAGATGATCCGCACCCTGCAGGATCGCGGCGTCCATCAAGGCATAGACGTCTACATGGAATGCGCGGTGACCCGCCTGCTCAAGGACGGGCAGAGAATCGCCGGAGCATTTGGCTATTTCCGCGAAGATGGCCGCTATGTGGTCTTCAAGGCAAAGGCCGTGGTCCTGGCCACCGGCGGCGTGGGCAGGATGTTTCCGGTCACCTCCAACTCCTGGGAGTACACGGCCGACGGGCACGCGCTGGCCCTGCGAGCGGGCGCCGATCTGATCGACATGGAGTTCGTGCAGTTCCACCCCACGGGCATGGTCTGGCCGCCGGGCGTGCGCGGGCTTCTGGTCACCGAGGGGGTGCGCGGTGAAGGCGGCATCCTGCGCAACAGCGCCGGCGAGCGCTTCATGTTCAAGTATCTTCCCGAGGCGACCAGGAAGGACTACGCGGAGACCGAAGACGAGGCCAAGCGCTGGGTAGACGCGGCGATCGCAGGTCAGAAGACCGATGCGCGCCGCCCGCCGGAGCTGTCCACCAGGGACAACGTGGCCCGCTCGATCTACCTGGAGGTGAAGGCCGGACGCGGCACACCGCACGGCGGCGTCTTCCTGGACATCAGCTACCAGGATGCCGAGCGCGTCAAAAGGAAGCTGCCCAGCATGTACCACCAGTTCAAAGAGCTGGCCGATGTGGACATCACCAGGCAGCCGATGGAGGTCGGCCCGACCATGCACTACATCATGGGCGGCGTGCGCGTGGATGCCGACACGGGGGAAAGCCGCGTCCCCGGGCTCTTCGGCGCCGGCGAGGTGACAGGCGGCATGCACGGGGCCAACCGGCTCGGCGGCAACAGCCTGTCGGATCTGATCGTCTTCGGCCGGCGCGCGGGGCTCGGTGCGGCCAACTACGTGAAGGCGCTCAATGCCAGGCCGCAATGTTCCGACGACGAGATAAAGGCGGCCGTCGAGGAAATGGAGGCGCCCTTCAAGCGCACCGACGGGAAGAACCCTTACGAGCTGCAACGCAAGCTCCACGAGATCATGTCCACATACGTGGGGATCTTCCGCGAAGAAAAAGATCTCAAAACCGGGATCGCCAGGCTGGAGGAGCTGACAGACGAGGTCAGGCACGCGGCCATCACCGGGTCCAAAACCTACAATCCGGGCTGGCACATGTGCCACGATCTGACCAACATGATGCTGGCAGCGCAGGCGATCGCCCAGAGCGCTCTTTCCCGCAAGGAGAGCCGCGGCGCCCACAGCAGGCTCGACTATCCGGATACCGACCCGCATCTGGGCAAGGTCAACACCTCCATCTACCTGGAGGGCGGCGAGGTAAAACTAAAGCAAACCCCGCTGCCGGAGATGCCGGAAGAGTTGAAGCAGCTTTTTGTGAAAAAGGAAGCAACCAGAAATGCCTGAAGCAATCATGAAGGTCTTCCGCGGCATAAGCCGGGAGGCGGGAGAGTTCAAGACCTACAAGGTCCCGGTCGAGGAAGGGATGGTGGTGCTGGATGCCATTCACTACATACAGGGCTTTCTCGATCCGGAGCTGTCCGTCCGCTGGAACTGCAAGGCGGCCAAATGCGGCTCCTGCAGCGCCGAGGTGAACGGGTATCCGAGCTTGATGTGCAAGACCCGCATGGATCGCTTCCCGGAAGGGCAGGAGATCACGGTCGAGCCGCTGAAGACGTTCCCGCTCGTCAAGGATCTGGTCACGGACGTCTCGTGGAACTACGAGGTGAACAAGAAGATCCCGCCGTTTACCCCGAAGCCGGATGCCGACTGGACCTTCATGCAAGAGGACATCGAGCGCGTCCAGGAGTTCCGCAAGTGCATCGAGTGCTTCCTCTGCCAGGACGTCTGCCACGTGCTGCGGGATCACGATCGCAAGGATGTTTTCGCCGGCCCCCGCTTCTTCGTGCGCATGGCCGGGCTGGAGATGCACCCGCTCGATGCGCTCAACCGGGCAGAGTTCCTCAAGGATCACGCTGGGTTGGGCTTCTGCAACATTACCAAGTGCTGCACCGAGGTCTGCCCGGAGGAGATTCACATAACCGACAACGCGATCATTCCTTTGAAGGAGCGCGTGGTCGATGAGTTTTACGATCCGGTGCTCATGTTCTTCAAGAAGATCTTCGGTAAGTCCTGATGGGCTGTCCGGCTTAAACTTTTCGGGTTTGCCCGCCTGCCGGTTGGGGTTGCCGGCCGGAGGGTATATAGCGTTCGGGTCGGCTGTCTTGTTCCGGCGGAGGTGGTGACGGTGTTCATGCATGGACGGTCGGGGCTATTGCGGTTTGCGGCGGCTGTGGCGCTGCTCGGGCTTCCCGCCGGGGCGCAGGTCTCTGTTTACGATGGGCTGACTACCGGGCAGCCCGCCAGTCCGGCAGCGGTGGACGGCAACGTGACCAGCACGGACGTGAACATGTTGAAGCTGGACATGCAGCGCGCCCAGCGCTGGGAGAATGAGGAAGGGATTTACAAGCAGGAGACGGATGCGGAGATGGCAAAGGATCGGGCTGCCAAGCCGAAGGTAGAGGCGGAAATCAACCAGCTTCAGCGACGCTTCACCGCGCCTACCCTGAAAAAGATGCTTGCCGATCCCAGGAGCCGCTACTTTGTCCTCATGCACTGGTTGATGCGGGAAGAGGCCGCCGAGAGGAGGGAGGCGCAAATGCTTCGCCGGTACCAGGACAAGGTCGCCGATGTGCAAAAGGCCGAGGCGGCGGATCGCATCGACGTCTCCGCCGACGAGCAGGCCGCCAGGGACGACTACAAGAAATACAGCAACAAGCTCTGGTCCGAGCAGGAGCTGCTCACCCGCTGGAGCCTGGGCAACCAGAACTGGAATTACGGCGGCTACGGCTACGGCGGCTACGGCGGCTACGGCTACGGCGGCTACGGCTATGGCGGCTACGGCTATGGCGGCTACGGGTATGGTTACGGCTGGTAGCCCACCGGCTTTGCCGGCGTTATTGGCCCGAGGCAAACGCTGTGCCTGCTATCGCCTGGCAGAAATTAACCAATGCCCGCAGCGGCGGATTGCATCCGCCCGGGCGCGGCCAACGCGCCCGTGAGAGCAAACCGGTTCTAATGCCAGCGAATATTAAAATCCCTGAAATTCTACCGGCAGCGAGCTCTGGGCAAGCCGGACCATGTCGTACGGCTCAACGGTGCCGCTCGGATCAAATTCCTTGCCGCCTTTGGGTCCCGGGTTGACCTCCACTACCGATACCACCAGCTTGCCGTCCGACCTGCGGATGCGGTCGATCTGGACCGCGTAAGCCGTGGTGTTTCGCTCACCGGCGAACACGGCGATTACCATCTCGTTGTTGAAGTCGATGTGCGGCGCGGCGGGGGCGGGAAACGTGTCCTGCGTGTGCTGCTGCCAGAGCGCCAGCCACTGAGCGTCGTCTTTGATGACGAACGTGTCGCGGCGGGTGATACCACTTCTGGTGCCCCTGTCAACTGTCCAGAAGGGCACGTCTTCGGGCGAGGGCTTTTTCCTTTCGGCCGGCTGCGTTTTCCTGGTGGCGGAGCTTACATCCGCCGGCGTCAAGAACTCGAAAGCAGCGGCCGCGCTGAGCAGGAGCATCAAGGCAAGGGCGATTCTTCTCATGGCCACTCACTCCGCTTTGCTGGTGGTGCCGGACCCGGCTCAGTCCGGTGCCCCGCCCTGCGGGTTCTCCCCTTCCGCGGGCGCGTCGCTGGTTGAGCTTGGCGCCGGTTGCTGGACCGTGTATGTCCAGGTCGCGTTGGACTTGGTATCGGTCATGGTCAGGGTGGTCAGGTTTGCCTTCGGCATGTATGGTTTCACCGGATCGATGATCTGCTTTCTCAACGCCGGATTGCTCAGTTTCGTCTCGATGTTGAGCATAAGCGGCTGCGCCGAGCGCTTGTCGGTGGGCGAGCCGTCCGCGTTCTGCCAGGTGAACGTCCCCCTGGCCCCGGCTGCCGTCAGCCCCTCGGTTATCTTGCTCTCGATCGTGGTGCGCGCATCGAGCGGCGTCAGCTTCGCCAGCGGATCCTCCTGCCTGGGCCCCTGCTTCATCAGCTCGCCTACCCAGGTGCTCTGGGCGAGCAACGCCACGCCGATGCCGGCGACGACGATAACCGCGATGACAGGACCCCAGTTTATCCCCGGCGCTTGCTGAACGTGCGCCAGGTTAGAATACCTTCTGCGCACCACCTGCCTGGTCCCGCAAGCGGGGCAAACCTCTTCGTATCCGTGCAGCGGCACTTTGCAGGTCGGACAATCGTGCATAACTAAGCGGATCTCCCCACGGCCCGGGTCCACATATTAATCTACCACCTCTACTGCGCCCGGGATGGTGCCAACCTGACGCTGGCGATAAGCCTGCTCTTTCCTATCGGCAGCACGAGCCCGATGAGCAACCCGGCCACCAGACCGCCGAGGTGGGCGAAGGCCGCCACGTTGGGAATGATCTGGTCCAGTATGACCTGGGCCACCGACAGACCGAGCATCCAGGAAAGCTCCGCTTTCCTGACGCCGGCCGGCAGCAGATCCTGGCAGCGGAAGATGCCGGCGGCCGAGGCGCCGAACACTCCCATCACCGCCCCGGAGGCGCCGACAGCCATCATCTGCGGGCTCAGGGTTATCTGGGCGACACCGCTCAATATTCCGGTCGCCAGGTAAAGCAGCAAAAAGCGCGGCGTGCCGAACAGGTTCTCTGCCAGCCTGCCGAACCACCAGAGCCCGAAAAGATTGAGCGCCAGGTGAGAGACGTGCGCGTGAAGGAAAAGGTAGGTGACCAGACGCCAGAGCTCACCCTGCCGGACCGCAGGGCCGTAGAGTGTCCCCAGCCGCCAGCAGTTGAAGCTGAGCGCGTTGGCGGCGGCGGCAAAGGTCTGCGCTGCCCCATCGCCGCGCCCGAGCGCGCCCAGCAGACCGGCTGCCTCGTAGCCGTGGCTCAGCACGTAAACAGCGACTATGAGCCAGCTTATCATCTTGACCGCGGAACAGGGCCGTTTCGGAGCCGTAATCTCCGATACCAGCCGGGCGCGTTCCAGAACGGCCCTGGCTCTGGCCACCTCCGGCGACCAGTCGGGCGCCGGCACCACATCCGGTGCGTCCGCGAGGCGCTTCAACTGGTAGGAGATGCGATCGCGCCAGTTCGAGCGTGCCGGGGGAGCAGCGGCCAGGGCCTGCTGCAGAACCAGCCGCGCCTGGCCGTTGAGGCCTCTGGCGGCCAGGCAGCGGCCGCGCCAGTAATCCTTGGAATACTCGGGCAGCGGCTGCTTCTTCCGGTCCAGCGACCGGAAGAGCTCCTCGAGCTCCGCGTGGGCGCCGGCCAGGGCGAAGAGCCCGACAAATGACTGCTCCCTGGCCGTCTCGCTTGCCCTTATCGCGGGCAGGTTGGACAGCTCCAGGCAGGCGAAAGCTTCGGGCACCCTCCCCAGCTCCGCGTAGGCTCGGGCGGCGGCGGTGGCGATGCTGGCCGGAACCTGCTTCTTTCCGATTTCCTGGCAGGACCTGAGGGTGTCGATGATTCCCTGCCAGTCTCGCCGCAGAACCCGGGCGGTCATCATGTATGAGAGGAGCCCCTCGCGGGTGGCGGCCGGGAGCCTGGCCGCCTGCCAGCGGGAGAATATGGCTTCGCCCTCCTGCGGCTTGCCCCTGACGGTCAGCGCCATCGCCTCGGACATGTCCAGCCAGAACCGCCCCGGCGGGCCCCAGAAGAACCAGCGCAGGGTCCTGGCCGAGTCCAGGGCGGCGTCTTCCTTGAGCAGGCTTATCTGCCGCTCGAGGCGACCGAGCAGGTTGCGGGGGACGACGATGGTGACCAGGAAGAGCAGCCAGCCGGCGACGGCGAAGGGCATCGGCTGCCCGCTCATAAGCCCGGCCACGCTGACCGCCAGCATGGCGCCCGCTTGCAGGCAGAAGCCCCAGGTCCAGCTCACGCCGATGCGGATGTAGATGGACAGGGCGACGATCGCCATTATGGCCAGCGGGTAAAGCCATAGTGTCGCTTGCGAGCCCATGCGCTGCCTTATGCTGCCCTCTATTCGACCGGCGGGCAGGCGCCGACGAAGCGCCGCGTGACCAGTTGAGGGCGGGTGATCGCGGAGCCGACCACAACCGCGAAGGCTCCCAGCTCGAAAGCCCGGCGGACCTCCTGCGGATGCCATACCCGCCCCTCGAGCGCCGCCGGGACGCTCAGATGGCGGCAGAGCTTGTCCAGGAGCTCGAGATCCGGGCCGCTTTCCGGGGGCGCCAGAGTCTCGGCCGTGTAGCCGGAAAGCGTGGTCGAGACCAGATCGGCACCGTGCTCGGCGGCCTGTGCCGCCTCCGCCAGCGTGGCGATATCGGCCCACACCGGCTTGCCCAGCTCTTCGTGGATTCGCTCAATGAGCAGGGCGGCGCTCAGCCCGTCCGGGCGCGGGCGATCCGTGGCGTCGATGGCGATCACGTCGGCGCCCGCCCCGGCTATCTCCTGCGCCTCGGCGAAGGTGGCGGTTATGTAGACCCTGTTCAGCCTGTCCGCATCCGTCACCAGCGGCGACTTCACGAGACCGACGATCGGGACCGCCGTTGCCGCCCGCACCGCCCTTATGTTCTCGGCACCCTCGAGACGCAGCCCGGCGGCTCCGCCGTTGACCGCCGAAAGCGAAAGCGCCCTTATGTGCTCGGGCGCGCAAAGCGGCTCGCCGGGGCTGGCCTGGCAGGAGACGACAAGCCCGCCCTTGAGGCGCCGCAGGCTCTCCCACCGGGTTTCAGTTGCAGGTGCGGCCACGGGGCGGATTTTCCCTCAGTCGAGCTTGGGCAAGTTCAGGCAGACGAATTTCGGCTGGGTCATCTCGGCAAGGGCGTAACGAACGCCCTCGAGGCCTAAGCCGGACTGCTTGCGCCCGCCGTACGGCATGTGATCGGCGCGGAAGGTGGGGGCGTCGTTCACCATGACGCCGCCGACCTCGATCCGGCGCGCCGCCTTGAAGGCGATCTCGATGTTCTTCGTAAACACGCCGGCCTGCAGCCCGTAGTGAGGGTCGTTGATCTTTTCGATGGCATCGTCTATGGTGGCGTACTTCATGACCGACACCACCGGTCCGAAAACCTCCTGGCAGACAAGCAGCATATCCGGCCTGGTGTCCACGAGCACAGCGGGCTCGACCACGTTCCTGTCGGACCGCTTGCCGCCGGTGACCAATCTGGCACCGCCGGCGACGGCAGCGTCGATCCACTCCACCGTCTTGGCGGCGGCGCCGTCGTCGATGAGCGGGCCGACGTCGGTCGAATCGTCAAGCGGATCGCCGGTCTTGAGGGCCTTCACCATATCCACGAAGATGCCGAGGAACTCGTCGTAAACCTTCTCTTGCACGTAGACGCGCTGCACGGAGATGCAGGTCTGCCCGGCGTTGGCATAGCCGCCGCGGCAGGCCGCCCGCGCGGCCGCTTCCAGGTCGGCGTCGTCGTGAACGATCACGCCCGCGTTGCCGCCCAGCTCGAGAATCATCCTCACCCCGGGCGACACCTCCTTGCGCAGGCGCCAGCCGACCTCGGGGCTGCCTGTGAAGGTGAGCATGGCGATGCGCGGATCGCGCACCAGAGCATTTCCTTTCGACCCGCGACAGGGCACTATGCTCAGTGCCCCTTCGGGAAGCCCTGCTTCCTTGAGGATCTCGGATAGCTTGAAGCTGGACACCGGCGTCTGCGAAGACGGTTTGAGAACCACGGTGTTGCCGGCCGCGAAGGCCGGACCGAGCTTGTGGGCGACAAGATTGATCGGGAAGTTGAAGGGGGTGATGGCGGCGACCACGCCTATCGGCTCGCGAAGGACAAGGCCGATCCGCCCTTCGTTGCCCGGCTGGCGGTCCATGGGGAGCTGCTCGCCGTCGAGGCGCAGGGCCTCTTCGGCAGAGATGGCGAAGGTGCCGACGGCGCGCCCGACTTCCACGCGCGCATCCTTCAGCGGTTTGCCGCCTTCGGCGGCGATTGTCCTGGACAGATCCTCGTGACGGGCTTCAATGAGCTTCGATGTCGCCGCCAGTATCTGCGACCGCTTGTGGGCCGGCATTTTGGACATGACCGACTTGAAGGTCTCCTGCGCGACGGCGACCGCCCGGGCGATCGCCTTTTCGTCCGCCTGGGCTACGGAAGCCAGCGCCTCGCCCGAGTACGGGCTCTTGACCTCGACGAACTCTTGCGATTGACAGCCGGGGATTTGCAGCGGATAGCCGACGATCTCTTTCAACATTGGTGTGTCCTGCAACTGGTGTCGACGATGCCCCGAGCCAGGCGCAACCTGAGCCGCCAGGAAAGCTAACGGTCGAGCAACTTAAGTATCCCTTATCTTCCGGCTCTCATGCTACTGATTATCCCCTTGATTAAAGAGATTTCCAATTGTCATGAGGATTGTCGTCGGTTAAACTGGGCGCCGAGCGTTTTGACAACAAGCAATCCTGGCGAAGCATTGACTGGCCGCACAAAGACAGCGCTGATCTCTCTTGTGGTGTGGGTTCTGTCCTGCGGGCAGCCCGGCGCCGCGCTCGCCCACGGCAGCCCGGCATCCGGGGATCACAGCCTGATAACGCCCGAGACCAGGGCCCGGCTCGAGGATGTCGAAAAGAGGCGCAGGGAGCTGCAGGCGCGGGTGATGCAGGCGCGCCAGCGGGAGCAGCTGGCGATCATCAAGCTCAATCACATTCAGACCAAGCTCAACGTGACAAACGGGGCGTTGCAGTCCAGCAAGCACAAGCTGCGGCGGACGGAATCGAAGATCAACGAGACCGAGGTGAGCCTGAGCCGCACGCGCTCGGCTGAAAGCGATCTCTCCCGTCAGGCGGCGAAGCGGCTGCGGGAGATATATGAAGGACAGCGGTTGAATATCCTGGAGATGGTCTTCCAGGTGCAGTCGCTGCAGGCGCTCCTCGATCTTTTCTACTATCAGGAGCGGGTCGCCGAGCTCGACCGCAAGCTGATCGCCGAGCTGCGATTGAGAGCCGCCGCCCTTGCCCAAAGGAAAGACAGGCTGGGCGCGCAGAAAAACCAGCTCGGCGACATGATAAGCGAGATTGCCAAGAAGGCGCTGGCCATAAATCAGGAAAGGCTCAACCAGGAGCAGATAGCCGAGCGCCTGAGAAAGCAGCGCGCTTTCTGGGAGCAGGCCGAGCAGCAGCTGGCGCTGGAGTCGCAGAAGCTGGAGCAGCAGATCCGCGACATGGAATCTGAACATACCAGGTCTTCCAAGGAGATGGCGCGGGGCACCGGTGAGATGGATCTGCCGCTGGCGGCGCAAGTCACCTCGCCCTTCGGCTGGCGACGCCATCCGATCTTCGGCGTCAGGAAGTTCCACACAGGCGTTGACCTGGCCGGGCCCAACCACGCGGGGATCAAGGCCGCCGACAGCGGCAGCGTCCTTTACACCGGCTGGTACGGCGGCTACGGGAAGGTGGTGATTGTCAGCCACGGCAAGGGCATGGCCACGCTTTACGCCCACCTGTCGGCGATCAAGGTGTCGGCCGGACAGAACGTGCACAAAGGGGAGATCCTCGGCTACGAAGGAACCACCGGTTTCTCCACCGGCCCGCACCTGCACTTCGAGGTGCGCGTCAACGGCAAGCCCAACAACCCCTTGAACTTCGTCAAATAGCCGCGCGGAAACGGCCCCGTGTATCCCGCCCGGGAAGCCGGGCGGCCGCCGTTTCCGACCCGGGCAGGCCGTTTGTCGACATAACCCACAACGGCTGGTCCCGGACGAGCATCCTGCTGCCGCCCGGTGCTCAACGTCAGGCGATCTTCGCTGCTTTTTTTCTCAGCTCCGCCACCAGATCTTCTTGACCGAGAAGGTATCCCCGTCTTGCTTGATCATCGGCGTAATTGATGATCGCTTCCGTCAGGCTGTTGAGCAGAGAGATCGGCACGAACTCGCTTATCTGGTTCAACTGCTGCTCGACAGCCAGCCACTCGGCCGTGTTGAGCGGGATAGCGTCATCGAGCCGGGCAATTATCGTGTAATTGCGGAGCTTCTCTGTCTTGGCATTGTTCATCGAATTACCCTTGTCCATGAGAGTTTGTGCCCTCGCAATGAAATTGACGACCGTCGGCGCAACTTGTTTCCCGGACTGCCTCTTGAAAAGCTCTTGAGCACTTGGTTTCGTGGTCCGGGGTGCCCTGCGCCCTCCTGACCCACTTATTCCCCGGGCGGCAATTTCTAACCGCCGCGCAAGGTTGCCAAGTGCTTAATTAGTTACGCGTTGAGCTTGCTGCCGAACTGCGCGATGACGAAGCGCTCGGCCTGCTCGCGGCTGCGCACCTCATCGAGACCCTGCGCCTCCTCCAGCGCTCCCAGGATCTCTGCCACCAGTGGTCCCGGCTGGATATTGAGCAGACGCATGACATCGTTGCCGTTGAGGAACCTCTGCGCCGCCTTTTGGCTCGACATAAAGACGTAATATCCCTCCAGCAGCTCAAGCAGGTTTTTCTCCAGCGAGAGCCTGGAGTCTCCTTCCAGACCGGGTCCTCTGGTGGCGCCCAGATCGCCGAAAGCGAGCACCATCAGTGGCGGCACGTCCTGCCCGATCGATCGATAGAAGCGATGAACCGCGCGCCGTGTCGGCGGCCCCTGGTGGAAGAGCTGACCCGGGCGCAGATGCCAGCGCACGAGCTTCACCACGAACCGGGAAACCTGACGCGACCATTTCAGCCTGTCGGCCACCGCCTCGCACATCTCCGCGCCCAGGCGGTCGTGACCGTAAAAGCTGTGCCTGCCGTCGGGGGACACCTGCCAGGTGTCCGGTTTGCCTATGTCATGCAGCAGGCAGGCGATCCTGGTCGCACCCAGCCGGGTCACCCCGGCCGAAAGCTCCGCTTGCAGATCCTCGCGCACCGCCTGCGGCAGCTCGGGCAGGCGCAGCGCGGCCTGCGCCACCGTCTCCAGCGAGTGTTCCCAGAGCGCCAGGTGATGAAAAGCGTTCCTGGGCACCTTGCGGGTGGCGCGCAGCTCGGGGAAGATTACCTCCAGCAGCCCGGTCTCACCCATGTCCTTCAGCGTCGCGGCGGCGGGGCCCGCGTTGGCGATGAGGAAAAGCTCGTAGCTGATTCGCTCCGGCGCCGATCTGCCGAGCAAGGACGAGTGGCGGCTGATCATCCGGCGCGTCTCATCTTCTATGGCGCCATCAAGGACGGTGCTGAACCGGTACGCCCTCAACATCCTTAGCGGGTCGTCCAGGAAGTTCTGCTCGGCGATCGCCCGGATCCGCCGGCGTTCCAGGTCGGCCAGACCGCCGGTCAGGTCGAGGACGTCGTCCGGCGCCTCCGGATCCCAGACCAGCGCGTTTACGGTAAAGTCGCGCCTGCGGACGTCGTTTTCGATGGTGCCGCCTGTGCAGCCGGCAAAGTCGAGCATCTGCCCGCTGTCGAAAACCACCCGCGCCGTATCCAGCTCCTGGTCGAGCAGCACGAAGTGACCGCCGAGGCTGCCGGCCAGCTGCCTGGCCAGCGGCACCGCCTGCTTGCCTTCGACCGCATAGTCGAAATCCATGGCCGGGTGGTCCGGCCCGTAGCGGCCCATGATGGCGTCGCGCAAGTAGCCGCCGACCAGATACAGATGCGCTCCCGTGCCGGCAGCGGCTTCCAGCACTCGCCGCACCAGATCTTGTTCCAGCGGGTGAAAACCCTGGGGGAAGCGGGACATAGGCTCTCCGTGGCCTGGCAGATCAGATCCTAGCACCGGCGAGCGGGGCTCTTGCTTAACTGAGGGTCTGCTGCATCTTCTCGACCTCTTCCGGCGCGATCCGCAGGTGACCGGCCAGGTAGACGACGCCGCCGACCAGGCTGGACAATGTGGTCAGGCTAAGCCACATGAGGGCGTAGGTCAGCGCGTGCGCCCGGTCCACGCCCATGAGCATGAGGAAGTAAGTGTAGGCCCACTCCCGGATTCCGATGCCGTTGAAGCTGGGGGTGATGAAGCCGAGAACGGCCACCGACGGGTAGAAGACGAAGTAATACCAGAGCGGAATGTTCGTCAGCCCGAGCGACAGCCCGATGGCGATATGAACGCCGACCATGACCATCTGCAAAAGGACCGACCAGATGAGGCTGACCGTCATCAGGTTCTTGTTGCGCCAGTAGACGGCCGCGGCCGACTCATTGAACTGCCGGCTTACCCAGCTGCGCTCCCCGAGGACCATGCGGGTTAGCTTCGGGATGACCGGCAGCAGCCCGAAGACCAGGAAGGTTCCGGCAAAGATCGGTGTCTTGAGCTGCCACGGCAAGCCGCTGCCGCCAGGTCCGAAGAGGATGCCGACCGTGGCCATCAGGAAAAGCACCGCTATCCCCAGCGCCCGATCGGCCATCACCGAATAGAAGGCGCTGGCGTACCGCCCCGTGCCCTTGGAAAGGTAGTAGCAGCGGCTGAAATCGCCGCCCACGGTCGACGGCAGGAAGAGGTTGAAAAACAGGCCGACATAGTAGTACTGGGTGAGCTTGATAAGCGAGCGCTTGAAGCCCACGGCGGCGGCAAGCAGCTGCCAGCGGTGCGCGGCCAGGACAAAGGAGGCGAGGAATATGCTGACGCCCAGGCTCAGATACCAGCGGTTGGCGTGAACCGCTGCTTCCCAGGTTTTGGACAGGTCCACCTTGCCGAAAATGAACAGGCTGGCGAAGAGGACTGCGCTGACCAGGAGCTTGAGCCAGAGTTTGGCAGTCTTCGACATCCCTCGCCCGGCGTTCTCCCCTGAATCCGCAGCCCCGGCTGACGCCGCAGCCGGCTCTGACGGCCGTGGTGCTGGCTTATCCAGGGCCCTCTGGCTTAGCGTCCTATCAATTATCATGCCCTTGCCGGAAGTCACCGTATATCGTCTGAACGGGGGGCTCCGCCGGCCACACTGACCGGCTGCGGCAGGACAGCGGGTCGTGCGCCCGGGATCCATGTTAAGTTACGCAATGCGCGGCAAAAACGGCAAAGAATTAACTTCCGCGCTTTCGCAGCACCGGGTGCAGCCCGATTTTGCGGCTGGTCGCCGCCGGGAGGCGGCAATTAATTGTTTTGAATCTGATACAGGAAAGGTTAATATGGAGACTGGACGGTACATTGGGCAGGCGGAGAGGGGAGCGAAAATTTGACCGGCAGAAGACATACGACCAGAGGGCAGCTCCGCTTGACGACGTTGTTGGTGGCCTTGCTAACCGGCTTTGCCCTGACGGTGTTCGCCCTGTCCGATCGAGGCTCGCCGGCCGCCGCCGTCGCCCAGACATCCCGCCTGTCCATCTCCCCGCAATCCCTCTATATAAGCGCCTGGCGGCTCATCAAGGACAGCTTCTACGATCAGCGATACAACGGGCAGGACTGGTCGCGCTGGCAGCACCGCTACGACGGGAAGCTCAAGACGCTGGACGACGCGCACAAGGCGATCGAGACCATGCTGGCGTCGCTGGGGGATCCCTACACGCGTTTTCTCAGCCGGGACGCCTTCGACGAGGAGAAGTCGCAGATCGAGGCGCGCCTGTCCGGCGTGGGCATGCAGCTGGGCATGAACAAGGACCACAAGGTGGTGGTGATCGCCCCGATCGAGAACACGCCCGCCTACAATGCCGGGGTCCATCCGGGAGACGAGATTATCGAGGTGGACGGCAAGCCGGTAAAAGGACAGTCGCTCGACCAGGTGGTAAAGGAGATCCGCGGGCCCATCAACACGCGGGTGACGCTCACGGTCTTGCGCGGGACCGACCACAAGCGGTTCACGCTCACCCGGGCCGAGATCCCGATCCGGGCCGTGGCCAACGAGACGACGCTGCCGGGCAACATGGGATACATCCGGCTGGACAGCTTCATCTCGGCCAAGGCCACCGATGAGATGCGCAAGGCCCTGAAAGATCTCTCCGGCACCAACGGCATCATCCTGGATCTGCGCAACAATCCCGGCGGGCTGCTTTCCAACGCCATCGAGATTGCCAACATGTTCCTGGACCACGGGGTGATCGTGAGCACGATTGACGCCGACGGCTACAAGACATCGGAGGTCTCCTCCCGCAACCCTATTACCAGCCAGCCGCTGGTGGTGCTCATCAATAACGGCTCGGCCAGCGCCAGCGAGATCCTCTCCGGGGCGCTTCGCGACAACGGGCGGGCCAAGCTGGTCGGGCAGCGCTCGTTCGGCAAAGGGCTGGTGCAGGCGATTAACAGGCTGGATGACGGTTCCGGGGTCAACGTCACCATCCGCCGCTACCTCACCCCCAACGACACCGATATCCACAAGACCGGGATCGTCCCCGATTTCGAGGTTCCCCTCAAGGACGAGGAATACAAGGCCGGCAAAGGTCCCTGGTGGTTCGATCCCTCCTTCAAGGACTTCAAGCGCTCGCCGACCGACGGCAAGGATGTCCAGCTGCTGAAGGCGGAAGAGGTGCTCAAGCAGCAGATCATCGCCTCATCGGGCCACGAGCTGGACGCAGCCACGGCCGGGGCGAAAAACTGACCGTCAGCAGTCCATGCCCTCGATGGCGCGCCCGTGGTGGCGGAGCTGCACGGTGCTGGAGATCGTCGTCGCCTGCTCCATGAGCCAGTCCGGAGCGCGGCGCCCGGTCATGACAAGCACGGTCGGATCCGCCCGCAGCTCCAGGACAGGCCTTATCTCCTCCCAGGAGATGATGCCGACCCGCCCGATATCCAGGAGCTCATCGCAAATCACGATGTCGTCCCGGCGCTCCAGCGCCTCCTTCAGATAATTCAGCCCTTCCCGGGCGGCTTGCGTATCCTCCGGCAGGATGCCGTTGGGGGAGCTGTAAAGCCGGAAACTGCCTTTGGGCCCGGTGCCGATGCGGTTGACGCCTGTGTAGTGTACGGCAAGCCGGCCGAAGCCTGGCTCGCCGCATCTGCTCAACACCCTTAGCGCCTTGCCCTCGCTGGAGTTGCCCTCCAGCTTGTCGAAAAAGACGATGGTGACGTTCTTGCCGGTGCCGAGCGCTCGCAGGATGACGCCGAAGGTGGCCGTCGTCTTGCCGCAGCCGGTACCGAGGTACAGGCGGATGCGCTCCTGGGTCTGTGAGGCTACGGTCGGCGGCATGGTCAGGCCTTGTTGACAACGTGCGGCGCTCTGATTGATATCATATCCGCTTCAGCCGCCGCCTGTCGCTATCGGCCTGGGCCGCCCGTTGCCGTCCACGGCCACGAAGACGATGTCGGCGGCGGTCACCGGAATGAGCCGGCCGGACCTGTCCACCTCCACGTCGACGTGAACGGTGACCGAGGTCCTGCCCACTCGAACCGTCTCGGCGTAGAAGCTCACCACCTCGCCGACCATGACCGGCTGCTTGAAAACAACCTCTTTCATGGCCACCGTGACCACCGGGCCGCCGGCGATCCGTGAGGCCTGCACACCACCGGCGATATCGATGTAGCTCATGATGATGCCACCGAATATCGTACCGTGCTGGTTGGTGTCCTTGGGCAGAAGCACCACGCGCACGGCCGGATCGCGGGGGTCGCGCGGGCTTGTTTTCGATGAGTCTGTCAAGACCGTCTCCAGGATCCAGCGGGGGCGGCGGACGGCTCTCATCTTATCACCAGGCGCGGTGGCACCGATCGTCTTGCCGAAAGCATCGCGACCGGCCGGTGGACGCCCATTGACATGCGCCAGAGAAAGAAATCTTACTGGTCCGGCCGGGCCCCGTCCACTATAATCAAGCGGGATTCTCGTCTTTGCTGGCGGAGTTGTTGGCAACCGCCTGCCGTTGTGAGCCACGAAAGCCGGCCCCTGATGAGCAACAAGCATCTCGTTATCCTTTCGGCCTTCCTGGGCGGCCTGATCGTCTGCCTGTTCGCCGCACCCTGCCTGGCCGAGGGTCAGGACGCGTCTGCTGTAATCGCGCAGGTGCCGGCGCCGACATCGCCGGCGGTCGTCTCGGGCACCACCTCGGCGACGATCACCCAGGCCACCGAGGCTGCGGCCGGGCAGCTGCCGATCGAGCTTACGCCCGTGCGCCTGCCGGAGCGGCGCTCGGCCGGCGAGGCGATCGACGCCATCAAGACCGGCTTTCTTTACAAGCTGCCGGCGCGAATGTTCTTCAACGCCACCGTCGAGAACTCCCTGCGCCTGGAGACGAATGTATATCAAACCGCGCATCACCAGCGGGCGGACATGGTGTACAGGATCCTGCCCAACGTCACCCTCGGCTACAACCTGACGAGGCGCACCAGCGTCGCCGCGAACTACTTCTTCCTGCGCGACCAGTACACGAGGAACGCTCACATCCTGAGCCGCAATATTCAGTCAGCCGGCATCCGCCTCGACCACGACATCCCGATCAACCAGCGGACCAACGCCCGGGTCGGGCTTTTCTGGCGGGAGCTGTTCGTCACCCACTTCCACTGGTTCAACGACATGATCCCCACCGCCTCCATCTCGCGGGTGGTCGGCTACCGGGGCTGGGTGTACGCCACGGTGATGGGGCAGCTGCGCTGGATCGACTGGTACAAGACCTTCCAGGAAGGAGACCAGTTCTACAGCATAGGCGGCGTTTACCGCCGCGGCGGCTGGACCTTCCTCCACGACACGACGCTGGTCACCAACTTCGGCAAGCGGCAGCTGCGCCTGGGCCCGAACAACCAGCAGTTCATCCTAACCTTCGAGGCCGCGCACCCGATCGTGCGGCACGTTCCGGTTGTCGCCTTCGTGCGCGCCCAGCCGATCTTCAACATAGGCGCCAACGAGGCGCTCGGCTTCGCCGGCTACAACTTCCGCATCTTCGGCGGCCTGCGAGCCGAATTGAACAAGCCGGCCATCTTCCCGATCAAGCTCAGGACTTGATCACTCAATCGCTGCCGATGAGCTGGAAGGCGGCCCAGTAGCGCGGGTTGGCGCGGGTGGCCGGCCGGGGGCTTCTGGAGCCGGGCGTCCGGGGAGACTCCGAGGTCTTCTCCAGCAGGGCGATCGTCTTCAACTGCGCGTCGCGCAAAGCCTTGCTCTTGCCGGCGCCGCCCAGGAAGGCCTTGTAGAACGCCACCATCTGATACTCGGTTATCACGTCGTCGACGTTCCACTGGCTGACCACAATGGAGGGCGTGCCGGCGATGATGAACGAGCGCGAGAGCCCGACCACGCCGTCACCGGTAATTTTGCCCCGTCCGGTCTGGCAGGCGGACAGCACGACCAGGCGGGCGCTCAAGGCCGGCAGTTGCAGGATGTCCTTCACGGTCAGAAGCCCGTCGTCCCGGGCAGACGGGGCCAGAACCAGGGCGGAGTCCATGGGGTGCTCCTCGTCGACCAGACCGTGCGTCGCCAGGTGAATGATCGAGGATGCGGGGGCCAGGGAGACGAAGGCGGCCCTGGTGGCATCGGCGCCGATCTTGACGGTGGCGGCGCCGGGACCGAACAGCTCGGCCACGTGCTTGACCTCTGTTTCCGAATAAGGCAGCGCGCCGAGGAAGGCTATTGCTTTGGTGATCGGGTTGCCGAAGGCGAGCAGGCGGTTTGTCGCATGCTTCAGCTCTTCGTCGAGCTTCTGCGTGGCGCGCAAGACGCCGATGGCCGGCAGGAAGCTCAAGGTGTGGTCCTCGATCAAAAACCGCCCGCCGCCGCTGGTGGCGGCCGCGAACGGCACGGAGAAAAGCGGCCCGTGCGGGACGATGGTGACGACATCATCGGCGGAACGGGGCAGATAAGACAGCGCCGGCTCGACGAGCAACGTGTAGAGATCCCTGAGCTTGGCCTCCCGTCTGGCGTTCAGCTGAGCGAGCTCGCCGGGCGACTTCGGATGAGCAATGACAGCCTGGTAGGCTTCGGCGATTCGCGATCCGAGCATGGCCCTGCTTATCACCACGGGTGGTGGCATCTCGATCTCTCCGCTTGGCCGGACTACCCACATGTAGACTTTGTCGGGCAGAACGTAATATTCCAGAAAGGTCGAGCCGTTGCGGGCGACAAGCGTCTTAAGCTCTTCGAGCGTCGGCGGCTTGGCGTTGAGCGGGCTTATGGCCGAGGCCTCCACCGTCCTCACCGGCCGCGGCAAGACCTCGACGCCCCGGCTGCCGGTTTCCCCCTGCGTAAGCCTCATCATGTTCGGCGCCGGGGACTGCGAGGTGCCTGAGACGAGATCGCCGGGCCGCCTCGAGCGTCTTCCCTCCAGCAGATCGAGAAAGGCCCTTGCCCTGCCCCGCTCGGCCACCTCGAGCGCCTCGCCCTGCCGGCCTGCCTTCACCAGCGCATCGACCAGCTCCATGAAGCAATCCTGGCGGAGATCCAGGTTGTAGGTCTTGAAGGTGTCGCGGGTGAGCTGGCTGCGCTCCTGCTCGACCAGGTCTGCCGCTTTCTTGAGCGCGTCGATCGCCTGGTCCGTCTTGCCCATCGCCTTGTAGGACTTGCCCAGCCCCAGCCAGCAATCCCACTGGGCTTCCGTGCTTCCCGAGGCGATGGCGGTCGGCTGCGCCTGCTCGTAGCATTCAGCCGCTTTCACCGCCCGCCCGAGGCAGAGATATGCCAGCCCCATTCCGCGAAGAATCTGCCCTTCCAGCCTGGTATCGTGGGCGGTGCGGGCCTCGTCGAGAGCCTGCTCATAGAGCCCGACGGCGTCCGCCGGGTGCGCCTGCGCCAGGCGGTATTGCGCCAGGTTGTAGTCCAGTATCGCCTGACCCTTCTTGTCGTTGAGCGAGGCCACGAGCTGCCCGGCCTGCTCGTAGTATCGCTCGAACTCGGCGAGCATTCCGGCGTCCAGGTAGGCCACGGCCAGGCTGTTCAGCGCCAGCGCTTTGGCCGGCATGTCATTTGCCTGATCGAAGCTGGCAACGGCCATCTCGTAGGTCGAGGCCGACGCCGCCGTCTGCCCCACGGCCTTCAGGCACATGGCGATGTCGGTGAGCAGGATCCCTCTGGCTTTGTAGTTGTTGGGATCCTGGCGGCCGAGCAGGCCGTAGGCCTCGTTGTATCTGTCCAGCGCCTGCTCCGGCGAGCCTTTGAGCAGATAGTCGTAGGCCAGCTCCGACAGCACCGTTCGCTGGCGGACCTGGTCGCCGGACTTTTGCGCGCGCTCCAGGGCTTCGCCGTGCAGCTCCTCCGCCTCGGCGAAGTGCCCGAGACCGGCTTGCGCGCTGCCCAGGGCGACAAGGATGTCCGTGCAGACCGGCTGCCCTTTGTCCTCTGCCATGAGCTCGCGGGCCTCCGCGGCCGCCTTGTAAGCCTGGTCTGGGTTGTCCTCGGTCAGGTAAATCTGGGCCACGGAGAGGAGCCAGCGGGCGGCCGAGGTGTTGTCGAGCTGGTCTTTGGCCAGTTGAATCGCCTGCCTGTAATGGGGGATGGCGGCATCATAGTCGCCCCTGTCGGCCTGCGTGTGACCCATCTCCGCCTGCGCCGCCGCCAGGACGCGATCGTCTCCGGCGTCCTTGAGCGCGTCCAGAGCCTGGTTGAGCGAGGCCAGGGCGCTGTCCGGCTTGCCCCGGGCGCGCTGCAGCACGGCCAGGTTGATGAGCGCGCCGCCGAGCGCGGTCGGGTCTTTCTGCGCGGCAGCCTGATCGCGCGCCTGCTCGAACAGCCTCTCCGCCTCGTCCAGCTTTCCGGATACAAGGGCCAGCGCCCCCATGCTGTCCACGATCGAGACCGCCTGGCCGGACAGGTTGTTGCTCCGGGCGACCGCCAGCGCCTCCTTGAAGACGGCCAGCGCTTCGTCGTTGCGCTTGAGCGAGGCCAGGATGCTGGCAAGGGCCACGCGGGTGCGGATGGCGCTTTCGGGGCGCTTCAAGCCGGCTTCCGCCTCCAGCGACTGGCGCATCAAGGCTTCAGCTTGTGCGGCGTCTCCGGCCTCGTAAGACGCTTTGCCGAGATCGTAGAGCGCGTCGGCCACGCCATCCGGCTTGCCGCGTTTGCGCGCGCGCTCGAGCTGCCCCTTTAGATCCTTGAGCGACGCCGCGCTGGCTGCCTTTCCCGCGCCCGGCGAAGCCTGGGCGAAAAGCCCGCTGGCGGCGTCGCGCCCGGGCAGAGCTTTGCCTGCCGGCGCGCCCCGGGCGGTGAGTGCACCGGCGGCAAGAATACCGGCCAGGCCGAGCCAGACAATGTGGCCCGTCCTACGGTTGCTTCGGCTTGGCGGTGCTTTCAAAGTAAGGATTGTTGTTGACGACGTTCAACACGGCAGCCATCTTGGAGAGGTCGGTGAGGATGCGCTGCTCCTTGGTGCCGGCCGCCGACTGCTTCATCTCCGATATTAGCTCACTGTTGTCGAGCACGCTTTCCAGCGAGAACTGGCTTGTCGCCACACGGCCGTTTTCGAACACGCGCGAGCCCCGCCGGCCGATGGCGTCGGGCGGGCGCAGGTCGGCGCGCGTCAGCTTGCGGTCCGCGGCCACCAGCTCGTAGCCGACGGCCAGCTGGTACATGGGATCGCCCGGGCCGGCAAAGGGGCCTATATAGAGACTGATCTCCACGTGCCCGCCGTGCGAGTTGAGGTTCATGACCCTGAGCACCCCGTTGTCGAATCTCACCAGCACGTCGCCGTCGGAGGTGACCGCTATATCGCCGTAAGGAGTGCTGATGAGCATGAGCTGCGAGGGCTTCCGGATGGAGGCCATGAGCTGCCCCTGCTTAAGGTTGAGCGTGTACGGGTTGGGATGCGTGTAATCAGTGGCCGCCAGGGCGTGATAGACAATGCCGCCGATCGGCCCGCCGATGTGGGTATTGAAGGTGTGAAGGGTCGTCACGCCCGGCGGTCCCCCGGAACCGCCCAGGGCCGGCGCGTTCAGGGCGCCGGTGATGCCGGGGTTGGTGACGTCGGTCGGCACCAGCACCGGTGGCGTTCCCCCGAGCGGCGGCGGCGGCGGCAACACTGGTGGCGGCGGCGGTGGCGGTGGAGGCGGTGGTGGTGGCGGCGGCGGCGGTGGCGGCGGCGGCGGCGGCGGGCCGTACTGCCCCTGGACCGGGCTGTAAACGTAGCTCACGGCAAACCAGATGAAGCCCAGCGCCACGATGATCATGGTCAGGGCTGATATTCTGCCGAATTGTTCCCGCTGCCGTGGTGACATCTGCTCTTTGAAAGTCGCGCCGCCGCCAGTCTGAACCCCTAATCGCGCTCAGTATAACGCAGGCAGCTTACGGCAGCATGAGAGGTTGGTGATGGGAGCCTTGCAAGGAGCTGCCGGGGCGATACGGCAATCTGCAGGGGATCGGATGTATAGCCGATCATCTCCCCGGAGCCCGAGCTGGCGGCCACGCGGACCTGATACCAGGCGGCCTGTGGCAGGAGCCGGGCCGGAAGTTGAAAAGTGCCGGTGACGTGCGGCATCCGAATGCTGGCGATGGTATGGGGCGACAGTCGCGACTCGCAGAAGGTGCCGGCGAAATGATCGAAGGCGAAATAGGGCTCGGATATCTCCACCACCACCCCCGTTGCGCCGGCCACGCGCCCGGCGTCGTAATGAAACAGCCCCTGCCCTCCCTTGAAATGCAGGATGCTGTCCGCTCCTTGCTCGAAGCCCGCCGCGTCGGCTTCCAGGGTCGGCACCAGGCAGTCCCCGCTGGACAAGCGCCACGAGAGGACGACGTTGCGCCGCCCCGCGGCGGGCACGGTGGCAAAGAGGATCCGCTTGCGCCCGGCTAAAAGCCAACTCCGGTGCTGGAAAACCGGGAACCTGTAGAGATGCGGCCTGCCGTCATCAACCAGGGGAAGGGTGAGGTCCTGATGCGTCAGACGGCTCGTCTCGGCAAGCGGCCGCCAGCTGACGGACACGCCCAGGCTCGCTCCGCCGGCGGCAGCAGTTGATGGATCGCGCTGCGATTGCAGCTCGAGTTCGACGAAGGGGGTGGCGATGGAGGCGGCCTGAGGTCCCAGAGAGCAGGCGAACTCGTCGAGATCGCCCGGCTCGCCCGGCACGCGGGCGTGCGCCATCACAGGCAGTGGCAGGCAGGCGGGCCGCGGTGCGGCGGGCCCGGCGGGCTCGCGCGCCGGCCGCCCTGCCGGAGAAAGCGACAGGGTCACCGGAACCAGCTTCCTGTCGCCGGCGCTCCACCGGCAGAAGCTGTATCGTCCGGACCGGGCCATCTCGGCCACCCGGCTGGCGTTTACCAGATCCGGGTCTCCGAACCAGACAGGCTCGGTCGCCGCTACAAGGTCCGATACGTCGTTGCTGCGAAAAGGCTGGCGCAACTGGGCCTGCAGGGCGTCCAGCCCCCAGAACATGAGACCGCCCTTGCAGTTTCGAGGCGGGTTGAGGATGACCAGCTGCCTGCCGGGCGGCAAGCCGGCCAGGCTCCTGGTGACGGCGGCCACGAACGAGCGGATGCCGGCGCTCGCCTCCACCCAGGCCAGGTTGTTCTCCACCGTGGCCAGGGCAAAGCAGCCCGCCAGCGCGGCGAGCACGCCGTAAGCGAGCGCCCGCTGCAGGCGCCTCCCCCGGCTCCGCTCGTCTTCCGTCCACACGGCTACGGTGAGCGTCAAAAGAAGACACCATGCCGCGCTGGGCAGGTATAGGAAGCGGCTGCCGATCAGATTGCCGGTCACGTAAAAGACCGGCAGGCAGGGAGCAAGCGCGAGCAGGAACCACAAGGCCGCGAAGGCGATAAGCCTGATGAGCGTCGGCGGCCAGGCAGAGAGCCGGGCCCGGATCAAGATCACCGCGCAAAGCGCCAGGTAAAGAAAGTGGACCGCCAGGGAGAGCCTGCCCGCGACCGGTATCAACTCCTCGTTGAAGGGAAAGACGAGCTTCCACAGGCTCACCGACCCGAACAAACGCTGGCAGGCGCTGGCGCTGAAAAGTCCGCCGATGGCGCCCGAGTAGCCGCCTACAGGACTGCCCAGGGCCAATGTGCGGGCGGCCAGATAGCAGGCCAGCAGAATCCAGTAGAGGGCACTTCCTCTAAGGGACCGGCCCGCGCGTTGCCCGAGCGTCCCCTGCCCGAAGATGAGGCCGTAGACGGCCAGCGTCGCCGGCAGGCTCACGGCCATCTCTTTGGACAGCAGGGCCAGGACAAAAGTCGCCAGGCTCAAAACACGGCAGCGCCGTGAGCTTTCCTGATCGGCTTTGACGTGCGCCCAGAACGCCACCAGGTAAAAGAGGCTGGACAGCCCGTCCGTGCGGGCGACGGGCCAGGCGACGACTTCCGAGTGCAACGGAAAGACAGCAAAAAGCGCGGCGGCGAAAGCTGCCGGCAGGCGGCCCTCCCCGAGCCCCGCTCCTTGCAGGAGGCGCCGCGCCAGCAGGAAGAGGAAGATTGAGGAGCCCAGGTGAAAAAGCAGGTTGGAGAGGTGATAGCCAAACGGGTTGGCCTTCCAGAAGAGAAAGTCCAGCGCCAGCGAAAGCTCGACCAGCGGCCGGTAGAAGAGGTGAACGCTGCGGTACTGCACCCAGTTGGAGACGAAGTTGAGCCACAGCAGCTCAGGGTGCCCCTTGAGCGCCCGGTAGACGTAGCCGATGTGGATGGAGTCCTCGTTGTGAAAATAGCCTAAGAGGCTGTTGGCGAAGCAGCCCAGGCATAGTGCGGCGAGCACCGCGGCGACGGCCGCGTCGCCGGGCGGGATCCACGGGCGGGAGCAGTTTCCGGCCGCCTGCCGGCCGGTGCCGGGCTGCGATGGTGACGCGGGCACGATCATGAGCGCTACTCGAGGAGAAGAGGTGCCTGGCTGGCTGCCATGATAAGCCAGGGGCCGCGCTTGTGATCGCCTGCGGATTCCTCGTTGCCTGAATTCCTGATCAGATTCCCGCTCAGCCTCGGTGCCGCTGGCCTACCATGCTCAGGATCCGCTCGCAATGGAGGCGCAGCTCGGTGGCGCTCTGATAACGGTTCAGCGGATCCTTCTCCAGCGTTTTCATGATGAGGGCCTCGACCTCCGAGCCGGCGCCGATGTCCGGGCGGTAACCGGAGAGCGCCGGCGGCTGCTCCAGCAACTGCTTGACGAGGACGGCCTCGGTGGTGTCGGCGTCGAACGGCACGGTGCCGGTGAGGACCTCGAACAGGACCACGCCGAGAGCATAGATGTCCGCGCGCGCGTCGACGGGGGTGTCGCGAAGCTGCTCGGGCGCCATGTAGGCGACGGTGCCGGTCAGGTTGCCGGTCTTGGTCAGCCTCTGGTAGCCGCTTGCCAGGTGCGCGATGCCGAAGTCGACGATCTTCACCCAGTCGGGGCGCTCCCTGTCCTGCTGCAAAAGGATGTTCTCCGGCTTGAGATCCCTGTGTATCAGCCCGGCGTTGTGCGCCTCCTGGAGCCCGCGGCAGACCTGGATCAAAACGAGCATCGCCTCCCGCACCGGCAGAGGTCCGTTGCGCTCCAGGCGATCGCGCAGCGACTCTCCCTTTATGAATTCCATGACCAGGTAAGGCTGCCCGCCGGCTGTCAGGCCGACATCGAACACGGAGACCACGTTGGGGTGCTGCACCCGGGCGGTGAACCGCGCTTCCTGCTCGAAGCGCCTGATCGCCCGGTCGTTGCCGAGCAGCTGCCACTGCATGAGCTTGAGCACCACCGGCCGGTCCATGTTGAGCTGCGTGGCCTTGTAGACGACCGCCATGCCGCCCTCGCCGATCAGGTGATCGAGACGGTACTTGCCTTCGATCGTCTCTCCGGTCAGCTGCGTAAAGCGGCCCTGAAGGGTGTCGGCGCCGGGATCGCCGGCGGCTGTTGATGGCGCCTGTGGTGCCGTCTGTCCGGCAACCGTAGCCGGATCGGCAGGCGCCCCGGCGGCCAGCAGCTTGACCGAATCACGCGGGCAGAACCGTGCGTAGTTCGGATAGGAGGCTCGGCAAGCCGGGCAGACTTTCCCGCTGCCCGCGCTCGTCCGGCTCTTGTCGAGCCGCGAGGCGGCGCCGCCGTTGCCACCAATTGCGGTACCATCGAAGCCGCAAAATTTCTGCCCGTCTTTCACTTGCCTGCCGCACCTGGGGCAGCTTGACGGACCGGCGGGTCTGGACATGGTCATGGAGCGCGCCTTCCCTTGCTCAATCCACGTGATCCTTCTATTTTAGCGCTCCTTTTCCAGCTCGATCGGTCTGGGGAATCCCAGCACCGCCACCTTGTCCGGCTCCAGCCGCAAATCCTGAACGACGGGCCGGTAGCCCGGGGCGCTCAGGCTCACCCGGTAGAATCCCGGCGGCAGGTCGGACACGCTCAGCGAGCCGGTCGGTCCTGTGGCCCCGGCGGTCAGGCTCCGTCCCGCCCGGTCCTGGATCATAACCGTGGCCCGGGCCGGTTGCGCGTAAACCACCAGCCCCCGGCGGGGCCAGTTGCCGGCGCCGGCGATGCGCTCGGCGCCGAGCTGCACGGACAGGCAAGCGAGCCCCGCTCCGGCCAGGACCCCGGCGGCAGCAGCCGCCAGCTTGTAATCGCGGCGCAACCGCCGCTCGATCGCCGCCGGGGCGGCCGCCTCGGTGCGGCGCCGCACGGCCGGCTGCCCGGCCTGCATGCTGGCGCCGCAGTGCAGGCAGAAGGCCTGGCTCAGCTCATCGGCCCGCCCGCAGGACGGGCAGACGGCGGCAGCGGGCCGCGTTCCCGTTGCCATGGTCCCCGCACCCACAGGCAGCGGCTGCCCGCAGTTGACGCAAAATGACATGCCCGGCTCGTTGACCTGTCCGCATGCCGAGCAGCGCCCGCCGGTATCTGTTCGCGTCTGGCTCATGTGGCAATCTTACCTGACCTGGCCATAGTTGATTGTAAATGTAATATCGCACGGCCCGCTGGCGGCGCGCGGGGCGCGCTTCCACAAAAGAACGATCAGGCGGGCCGGCAGCCGGTCAATCTTGATCTGCGCCAGCTCGGGGATTGCCGGGCTGGTGTTGTTGCAGCCGCCCGGGAATCCGCAGCCCTGCCCGCTGTGGATTAACCGGGGGATCGGCATCTGCCCTTTCATCGCCGCGCCGGCCGGGACATTGCCCGGGCGGGATGTACATGCAGCTCAGCCCCGGCTCTCGGGCGTTGATCAGCTTCAGGTGGCTGTTGCCCGAGGTGCCGAAACGCGGCACGGCCATGAGCTGCCGCATCTGGCCCTTGCAGGCGCCCGGCTCGTAAGTCACCCCCGCCTTCCGCCGGCCCGGCTGGGCGCGCTCATGACAGCCGGTCGGGAGCCTCGAACTCCTCGTTCTTGAGCTCGGCGGCAAGCTCGGCGGCCTCAAGGAGGGCGAGCGCCTCGTTGACGGCCTCGACGCCGGTCTCGCCATCCGCGCCGTGGGTCGCGTAGGCAGGCTTGAGCGCCAGCCGGCGGAAGGCGGAGGCGATCTCGTCGGCTGTCGCGGCCACGAAGTCCTCCAGGTGGCGGCGGCGGCTCTTGATGGCGGCTGCCAGGTCGAGCACGGCGCGGTTTTTGACCATCTGCCCCACCGCATCCATGACCGGCCGCCCCGACACAACGCTGTCGACGACCTCGCCCAGCCTGGCCGGATCCAGTCCTTTGAACCTGGCCAGGATCTCCTCCCGGGCCAGCGATGACCCCAGGGCCCGGCGAAATTCCGGCGACTCGGGCTGACCGCCGAACTTTTCACCGGTGCGCATGATCTGCCGTTTCACCTGGTCGCGATCCAGCCGCTGGTAGCGCCCGCTGACCTGGTCGGCGAGCGCATCCACCCGGCTCATCCAGACCGCCCCGGCCGACAGCACCCGCGCCAGCGTCCCGTCCGACCACAAGCTTATGACCTCCGCCAATCTTCGCCGGGCATCCTGGTCGGCAACCAGCGCCTCGACGATCTGCCGCCGGCGGGCGAGCGTGAGCTGCGCCGGCGACTGCACGAACATGGCCAGCTCCACGGTCTCCGGGGCCCGGCGCCGCTCCTTGCCCGGAGGCCGCTGCGGCCGCTGCTCGATCGTGCTCAGCGCCTGCTCTAGATCGAAATCAGCGGAGGGGCGGACGCTCACGCCAACCTCGGATGCCTCCCCGGCCTGCCTGTCCGCGCCGACCCACGCCTCGGGCGTTACATATCCGGCGACCCGACCGCGGCAGTGGCCGCTCATGGCCACTACCAGCGTGCCGTTGGCCAGCCAGGACGTGCCGACCAGCGAGCGGGGCGCCGTAACCATCTCTTGATCATCCAGCGGGCGGACGTCCACGTGGATGCCGTTGACGACGATGTCGCTGGCGCCCAGCGCCGCCAGCTCGTCGCCGGCGCTCCAGGCGCAGTCCGGCTCGACCAGCCGGCCGCGCTCGGGGTCCAGCTCGCTTACCGCCTGCTCGGCTATCATGCGGGCCATTTCGCCGGCCAGCGAAAGCCCCGCCTTTCGGACCCGCCACTGGGCCAGCCTCACCAGCTCCGAGCCAATCTCAATCTGCCCTGCCATCATTGTGCCCTCTCTCCCGCCGCCTTCTCGCCACCGCCATACGCTTCCGCCTGCTTCCAACCATTTATTACGGGCCGCCCCGGCACTTTAGGGGGGTTAAAGACCCAGGCAGAATTTCTGCCGCAGGATCGCCCAGGTGGCTGGCTCGCAACCCAGATAGTCCTCCAGCTCGGCCCAGGTGAGAAATGGCCTGCCGCGGATAAGGAGGGCGGCCGCGGCCTCGGGCACGCCGTGGGCGGTTAGATCGGACCGCTCAGCCCGGTTCAAATCCAGGCGCCGGGCATCGGCAGCCTTGCGGCGCGCCACCGCCCCGCGCCGGATTATCTGCTCCAGCTCATCGGGCTTGAGAAGTCCCCGGTCCGCCAGCTCGGCAAGCCGCTCGAAGGGCCGTTCCGCCGCGGCCCGCTGCGCCGCCTCGCGGGACAGGCCGAGGATGTCCATTAGATCACGGACAGTTGCCTTGTTGATGTCGACGGGGACGAAGGCCGCCACCGCGCCCTTCGAGGCCAGCTCGGGCAGGCGCGCCTTTTTGACCACGTCGCGGCCGACCAGCTCATCGAGCGAGTGGTACTGGCGGTGCTTGATCAGGCGGTCGATCTCGCCCTCGGTCATGCCGATCTGCTGGCTCAACTCGCGCCGCGAGGCGACGTTGACGTTGAGCTCGCCCTGCCAGCACTCGGTGAGCCCCGGCAGCTTCTCGCGCAGCCGCTGGCGGATCAGATCCAGCCCCTTGTCCATGAGCACCTGGCAGCGAGCGATGCGGCGCGCCGGCGTCTCGCCGGCTATCTTAAGCCTGTCGCAGCACTCGCGCATGGTCATCTCCGAGCCGGTCCGGGAGTGCTCGCTCAGGCCCAGACCGAACAGGCAGTCGATGACCACCAGCGCCTCCCTGGGATAGCTGGGATCGTTGATCATCTGCTCGAGCTGCGAGCGCAACTGGTTGAGCTGGCTCACCTGCTCGTTGGAGAGCGCCAGGTTCTCCGGCGCGTGGCGCAGGTCTTCGGCGACGTTCTGGCGTGGATCTTCCTGGTTGGGATCGAGATTGAGATCGTGAAGCGTCTGCCGCTCCCATGCCCATTCCTGACGAATGTAATCGACCGCCGCGTTCTGCACCGCCCGCTGCAGATAGGCGGGCAGGAGCACCCGGTAACCGTCCTCGGCGGACCGGTCGAGCTGCCTGGCCAGGACGCCCTCCAGCTTCAGGGAAAGGTCGCTGGCCAATGACAGCACATGCTGGCGCTGCTCGGCGGCTGAAACCCGTCTCTGGGCCCAGAAGCGGCGGAGGTTCTGGTTGGATTGCAGCATCTTCTCGAAAAGCGGGTGATAGTAGCCGTCGCGGATGAGGGCGAGAAAGCGCCCGCGCAGCTCGGTCAGCGAGATCGCCTTTAGATAGATCGCCCTGGCCCCCAGGCGGCCGAGCAGCTCGAAGAGGCGCGTCTGTCCCTCATCGGCCGCGCTTTTGAGCACGGGCTCCCATTCGGGGGCGATGCTCAAAAGCTCGTTGACCTCGGTGGATAAGGAAAGCACCGGCTTGTCTGGTTGCCTCCAGAGAGGGCGGCTTGGTGAGCTGGCCTGTGGCCCCCGCCGTGCTCCAATGATAAACCGTCCGCCCGCTTGTTGCCGCCAATCGATCGACCGAGTGGACATGTTCTTGGCCAGGAGGGCGACCCGGGGCTTGCCAAGAATAGACTTCCCGGCCGCCAGTGATCATAATGTCTCTGTAACATCCGCCCCGTCCGATGCCTGCGGGCTGAAGCGGAGAGTGCGAGCGGAGCCTTGTTCTAGAAAGAGAGCGTCTCTTATGGGACACGCTCACGCAAGTCAGAGCTGCCCGTGTTGCGAGGATATGTTCGCGACCTGGCGCGCCAGGTCGCAGCAGGAGAAGATGCAGGCTGCCGAGAAGGCTCGCAGGCAAAGGTTGAGCACCGACGGGTTCGATCCCCTGCTGTCCCGGCCGGCCGAAGATGCCCCGCCGCCGGTGGCGCCGCCCCCGGTCGCGGCGATGCGGCCGGATGCGCCTGCCGACGAGATCGAGGAAGCTGAGGTGATCGACGTCGAATACGCGGAGGTGTCCGGCGAAGCCCCGGACGGCGCCGATGAGCCGGCACCGGATGTGGTGTCGCTTTCGGTCAGGCTCGAGGTCGCGCTCTCCATGCTCCGTGAGGCCACAGAGAGGCTCGATGGGGCCAACTTCCGGATCGGCTACCTGCAGGGGCAGTTGGCGGAGAAGGAGGAGCGGATAAAGCTTCTCACCGCCGCAAACCACAAGGTGGGGATCTGGTCGCGCTTTGCCTCCTGGCTTGCCTGCAGGTGAGGTCCGGGGTGTGCTGCGGGGAGCTTATTCCTTGCGGGGATCGAGAGGGATTTCCTGGGATGCCTCAGGGATGCCCGCGCCCCAGGGGTTCGTGTTCCCAGGGGCCTGCCCGTGGGGGCGTGCCGGGGGCCGGTTGGTAAACTTGTAGTGGCAGATGACGGCGGTGGTAGTGGTGTCGCCCCGATCAAGGATGAGCTGTGCTGGCGGCGATTTCAGGGATGACCAGAGCGATGCCCGACCCGCAGGAGAGGATCGGGCGGGCTTCCGCGCATGTGGTGCGGATCGAGGGTGACCGGGAGGTTGTGCTCGGGCAGGCCTGGCTTGCCGGTCCGGAGTCCCTGGTGACCTGCGGACACGTGGTCGACGAATACTCCGGCTCGCCGCACCTCCTGAGCGTGCACTTTCCGGGCTCGGGCAACTCTTATCCAGTAACATCGATAACCCTTCATCCCGATTACAGCAGGCGGTCCGATCAGATTGTCAGATTTGACGCGGCGGTGCTGCGGGTCGAGCTGTCGCCCCCAGAGTCGAGCCTGCCGCCGCTGCCGTTCTGCTGGGGCGGGCGCCTGGAGAAGAACGACCCGCTGGTTGCCGCCCGCTACCCGGTGCACCTGGGTGAGCTGACCGACGCCCCCGAGCCGCTTGCCCAGGAGGGCCGCTTTCTCGGCTACCTGCACAAGCAGGACGATTACCACCTTTTGCACGACCTGGCGCTGTCGCCCGGCGACTCGGGTACGGCGATCTTCGACGGGCCGACCGTGGCCGCTATCCATTGCGGCGACACGGCGAGCCTGCCCGGGTTGAATCTGCCGACCACGGCCATCCGGCTGGCGCTAAGGGTCGATGCCCTGAAGGCGCTCGGGCTCCGCGAGACGGCCGGCGTGATCCACCGGGCCAGGACGCGCCCGCTCGTGGCCGCCGCCGGTGTTTTTCTGGCAGCGACCGTCCTTGCTTTCCTGATCACGCTCATGACCCTGGCAGCTCCCCTTAAGTCCCGCTGGAGGGTCAATCAGCCGGTGCAGCTGCCCGTCGATATCCGATTCAATGAGCCGCGCTTTGCATATAAATTGAACGAGCACGCCCAGATCGACCTGGCGCCACGGAACGACTGCAACCTCTATCTGTTCGATGTCAACGATTCCAATCGGGTCTTCGTCCTCTATCCGCTGCCCGCGTTTTCGCCGCTCGTGAGGTCCGGGCAGGTGCGGTCGGTGGGGAAGTTCGGGGACAATTTCATCACCGTCGGCCGGGAGCAGGAAAAACTTCACCTGGTCGCCCTAATTTCCAGCGACCCGCTGGTAAAGGAAACTGACTGGGCAAAGGCCAATCCGGCAGGCTCTCCATTGATGATTGGCGGGGACGCTCTGATGGAAAGGATTCATGACTTCGAGAGGCTGGAGCCCGATGGCGTGATGCACGTGGAGTTTGATGCCCCCAGGGCGTTGTGAGGAGTACAGAGATGAACGTTTCTCGGATTAACCTGATATTCGGCGGGGTGACGCTCGCATTCTCGCTGGTCACCCAGGCAGCGTTTGCCGGCGAGCCGTCGAAGCCGGCGACGCCGGGAAGCAAGGCGGCGCAAACCGAGCCGACGGCCGCCGACATGAAAAACTCGAAGGAGCGCGGGCTCATCTTCAACACGGTAAACGTGGGCGTCGGCGCCGGGGCCCCGGCGGTCAAGGTTCCGGTTGTCCCGAGGGTGGCCCCGCAGGCCAGGCCTGCGCCGACCAGGCAAAAGGCCGCCGGCAAGCCGGCCGCTAAAACCGCCGCTGCCACCGGGACCGCTTTATCCACAAAGGCGGCAAAGGCCCCGCATGCGCCCGCGAAGGTGGGGCCGGCCGGCACGGCCGGTCAGATGCCGGAAGGCGGCGCCGTCACGGTTTCGCACGAGACGCCGGCCGCGCAGGCCGCCGTGATCAAGGCCTGGCTCGACAAGCCAGGAGCATCCCCGGCCTACAAGGTCGGCGAGAAGATGACGGTCAATATCTCGGCTGCTGCGGACTGCAACCTCATGGTCTTCGACTACGACGGCAGATCGAGCTTAAAGCAGATCTTCCCCAACCAGTACCAGCCGAGCGGGCTGGTGAGGGCCGGGGAGACGGTGAGCATCGGCGGGGCGGACAGCCCGTTCGACTACCAGATCGCCGGCAAGGGCGGGCAGGAGAAGATCTTCGTCTACGCATATCCCGCCTCGGCCACGCAAAATCCGCTCACCGTGGCCCTGGCGCCGGTGGCGAACTCGCCTTTCCGGGAAGCGAAGATGACCATCGAGCAGTACCGCGACCTGGTCAACAAGTCGAAGGTCTTCTTCGCCCGCGAGGTCAAGGTGGTTCCCAAGCAGGGCTTCAAGGCGGTTTCGACAGAGCCCGGCTCGACGGCCAATAAGATCGAGCTGGGTTTCCAGGTTCTCCCGTAAAAAAGTATCCACATGCCAGGCGACGGGCGCATCTCAAGTGCGCCGCTCGCTTTTGGGACGCCGGGGGGATCCCCTACGTGGTGGAGGCGTGCCCGACCGGGTGCCTGGCCGTGGCGGCCATGCGCTTGCCCACCACGTCCCAGTCCAGATTGCTGAAGAAGGCGTCGAGGTATCTGCCCCGGTCGATGCCGTAATCGATCATGTACGCGTGCTCGTAGACGTCGAGAACCAGCACCGGCACCACATTGGCGGGCACGAACATGTTGTGCAGATCGAGACCGAAGCACTCCAGGTGGCCGTCGCGCGTGTTGAAGCCGACCAGCACCCAGCCGCGCATCGACTTGCCGGCCGCCTTCACGTAGTCCACGAACCTGCCGTAGCTGCCCCACTGGGAATCTATCGCCGAGCGCAGCTCGCCGGCCGGCTCGCCGCCCTTGCCGCCTAGGTTGCCGAAGTACAGCTCGTGATAGACGACACCGTTGAGCGCGTAGCTCTGCTCCACCAGCAGCTCGCGGAATGGGGCGTAGGTGGCGTTGGCTCCGGCAATCTCTGCGTCCTTCAGCTTGCCGTGAATTTCGTTGGCCTTGCCGACGTATCCTTTGTAGAGCTTGAGATGCTGCTCAACCTGCTTGCCGGACAGACCCGGCATGTTGGCGCTGACCAGGTGGCCGAAGTCCCTGGCCACGTAAGCTTCTGCGGAGCCGGTGGTCGCCGCGGCCACCGGCTCCGCAGAAGCGGCCCCAGCCGTGACCAGACTGCCCGCTGCCAGCGCTCCCATGAGAAGGACCTCCCTCCTGGTGAACGCCTCGTCGCCAACAACCTCGAAATTGCCTATGGTTTCATGATCTATGGCTGACATGTTTTTCTCCTGTTGGCAAGTAAAGTGAGAATCATCTGAGAAGCATAGATAACCGTGGTCATTTGTCATTAAATCTTCTATCCTTAGCGGCACGCTCTCTTAACAAAACGAAATCAGGGCGGTGAACGCTACCCCCATCAACTCCAGTTGCGCCCACCTACGAGGCAGGAGCTTCATCATGGCTACAACCAAGTTGCCCCCGCGGCAGGAATCGGAAAAGCAAAACGACAACCCAACCCCGCCGGCTAATGAAGCCGCGCTCGTCAAGCCAAGCGCCAGCTGCAGCATCACCATGCGCCTCAAGTACCGCAATCTGCCCGGCATGCTGGGCAAGGTCACATCGCTCATCGGCGAGGTCGGCGGCGATATCGGGGCCATAGACATCGCCGGATTTGAAAAGGACAACATCATAAGGGACCTCACGGTCAACGTGCGCGACACCGATCACGGCGAGAAGGTGGTGAAGACGCTCAACCAGATTGATGGTTGCCAGGTCATACACGTGTCGGACCGCACGTTCCTCATGCATCTGGGCGGCAAGATTCGCGTCACCAACAAGGTGCCGCTGGCCACGCGCGACGACCTGTCGATGGCCTATACGCCCGGTGTGGCGCGCGTTTGCATGGCCATACACAAGGACAGGGAGAGCGTCTACAACCTGACGATCAAGCACAACTCGGTGGCCGTCGTCACCGACGGCTCGGCGGTGCTCGGTCTGGGAAACATCGGTCCGGAAGCCGCCCTGCCGGTCATGGAAGGCAAAGCGATGCTGTTCAAGGAGTTCGGCAAAATAGACGCTTTCCCGATCTGCCTGGCCACGCAGGACACGGAAGAGATCATCAAGGCGGTGAAGTACATTGCCCCCGTATTTGGTGGCATCAACCTCGAGGACATCTCGGCGCCCCGCTGCTTCGAGATCGAGACGCGCCTGAAAAAGGAGCTCGATATCCCGGTGTTCCACGACGATCAGCACGGCACCGCGGTCGTGGTGCTGGCGGCCCTTATCAACGCGCTCAAGATCGTGAAAAAGGAGATGCACGAGCTGAAGGTGGTGGTGAGCGGCGTTGGCGCCGCCGGTGTCGCCTGCTCGAAGATCCTGATGTCCGCCGGCGTGAAAAACATCATCGGTTTCGACCGCCAGGGGGCGATCTACAATGGCCGGGTCGAGCACATGAACTACATGAAGGAATGGTTCGCGGAGAACACCAACCCCACCTGTTTCAAGGGCAGCGTCCACGACGCCCTCGAGGGAGCCGACCTTTTCCTGGGGCTTTCCGGGCCGGGCACGATACAGGCGCCGGATCTGGCGCGCATGAACAGGGACGCGATCGTCTTCGCCATGGCCAATCCGGTTCCCGAGGTGATGCCCGAGGAGGCGGCGCCCTACGTGCGCATCATGGCCACGGGGCGCTCCGACTATCCCAACCAGATCAACAACGTCCTGTGCTTCCCCGGCATCTTCCGGGGAGCGCTGGATGCGCACGCCACCGACATCAACGAGGAGATGAAGCTGGCGGCCGCCCAGGCGCTGGCCGCCGTGATCTCGGCCAACGAGCTTTGCGAGGATTACATCATCCCCGGCGTGTTCAATCCGCGGGTGGCCGAGGAGGTCTCGCATGCCGTGGTCAAGGCGGCGCGCAAAACCGGGGTGGCGAAAAAGCAGAGGAAGCCCTCGTTTTATTGACGAGCGGCGGCTGCAGCTGCGGGGATGGGCTAATGGGCAACCGCGGGCTCGGCAAGGCACCAGCGCCAGCGCATGGCCAGACCGGCAGCGATGCCTCAGGGCCCGGATTGTATTTGCCTGAGCAGCTGGCGGAGGTCGGCGGACAGGTCGGCGGCGCTGGCGTAACGGGTCGACGGGCACTGCGAAAGTGCCCTGCGCAGTATGCGGGCTATGCTCGGCCAGTAACGGCTGCAGGAGAGGCGCTGGTCGCGCGGCGTCACGAGCCGCTTTCCCCGCAACCTGTACTGCACGGCGTCCTCGACGCTGCGCTTGAACGGCAGGCAGCCGAAGAGGCATTCGAAAAACAGGAGCCCGATCTGATAAGTATCCGTCTTGCGCGTGTGCGGCTTGTTGAGCATCTGCTCGGGCGACATGTAGAAGACGCTCAGCGGGCTCGATTTGTCCGGGCCTGAGCGTCCCCGATTCTCGAAGCCGGCGATGCCAAAATCAAGCACACAGACGTGGTCCGCCCCGCCGCGCCGGCAGACCATGATATTTGCCGGCTTGAGATCGCCGTGCACCAGCCCCGCTGCGTGACAGTGCTCGAGCGCATCGGCGACCTGCTGGCAGATGTCCACCGCCCTTTCCAGGGACATCGGGCCGTCGTTGAGGAGCTGGTCGAGAGTGCGCCCGTCAGCGTAATCCAGGGCCAGGCAGTATCTGCCGCCAGCGAGCCGGCCGTGCTCCAGCAATTTGATGATGTGCCGGTGATCGAGCCTCATCAGGTGCTTGGCTTCCTGGCGCAGGTACCTGTTGTAATTCTTGCCGGGCTGCAAGGCGGCTACCTTGATGGCCACCATCCGGCCATCCGAGAGGCGCCGGGCGCGGTAGACGTGGCCCATGCCGCCTCTTCCCAGAAGCTCTTCGATGACGTAGCGGGAGCCGCCGGCAAGCTCTATCTCCTCACCCCGCTCCATCCGGGGCGCCCGGACCGTCCTGCCGCGCCTGCGGGATGCAACACGCCGCCCGTGGCAGTCGAACTCCACGGTTGTCGAGACGGCCAACGAAAACAGATGAGGCAAGCCGAACATCCCGCGTCCCCCGCACACTCATCACCTGACATCTATTGTCACAATCAGCGGCTTTCCTGCCATCCCACCTTGGGTTTATCACGAAAGGGAAAAAATTTGGGTTAACCGCCACGCTGGTGGTAGCAACCGTTACCACTTCCGGGTGACCCGGCATCCTCCCGGCGAGCGCCAGCCCGGCCCCGGCGCGGCGGTCGCAGACCATGAGCGACGGGCACCGCCCTCGTCGAGGCTCCGGGTGACAGCCAGGGACCTCGGGCGGGCTCCCGGACGCCTGCCAGCGGCTGCCTGCGCAGACGATTGTCTTAAGGTCTATTGCTGCGGTCCGATCATGTCCCCGGGGCAGACGAGCTTGTCGAACTCATCGCCCCCCAGGTAGCCGAGCTCGACGCAGGCCTGCCTGAGCGTCTTGTTCTCCTCGTGCGCCTTGTGGGCGATCCTGGCCGCCTTGTCGTAGCCTATGTGCGGGCTCAAGGCGGTGACCAGCATGAGCGAGTTGTCCAGGTAGTGCTTGATCTGGGGCAGGTTGGGCGTGATGCCGGCTATCATGTGGTCGGTCATCGAGGAGCAGGCGTCGGACAGAAGCTCGATCGAGTGCAGCAGGTTGTAAATGATCACCGGCTTGAAGACATTGAGCTCGAAATTCCCCTGAGAGCCGGCCATGGCGACCGCGGTGTCATTGCCTATTACCTGCACGCAGACCATGGTCATCGCCTCGCACTGGGTCGGGTTGACCTTGCCGGGCATGATCGACGAGCCGGGCTCATTTTCCGGCAGGTTGAGCTCGGCCAGCCCGCAGCGGGGGCCTGAGCCGAGCCAGCGGATGTCGTTTGCGATTTTCATGAGCGAGCAGGCGGCCGTCCGTATGACGCCGCTGGCGGCCACCAGGGCGTCGTGGGCGGCCAGGTAGGCGAACTTGTTGGGCGCGCTCACGAAAGGCAACTTTGTCTCGGAGGCGATGCGGGCGGCGGCCAGCTCGGCGAAGCGGGGATGGGTGTTGAGCCCGGTGCCGACGGCGGTGCCGCCTATCGCCAGCTTGTAGATGTCCTTCAGGCAGTGGTCGATGCGCTCGAGGTCCTCGTCCAGCTGGGCGACATAGCCTGAGAACTCCTGCCCGAGGGTGAGCGGCACGGCATCCATCAGGTGGGTGCGCCCGATCTTGACGATGTCCTTGAACTCGTTTGCCTTGGCGGCAAGCGCGTCTCGGACCTTCTTCAACATCGGGATGAGCCGGTGGTTCATCTGTTCGGCCGCCGCGATGTGCATGGCCGTGGGGAAGGTGTCGTTGGAGGACTGCGAGCGGTTGACGTGATCGTTGGGGTGGATCGGGGTCTTGCTGCCCATCTGCCCGCCGGCGATCTCGATCGCGCGGTTGGAGATCACCTCGTTGGCGTTCATGTTGGTCTGCGTGCCGCTGCCGGTCTGCCACACCCGCAGAGGGAATTCGCCGTCCAGCCTGCCGTCCGTTACCTCCTGCGCGGCCTGAACGATGAGCCTCGCCTTGTCCGGCTCCAGCAGGCCCAGCTCCTCGTTGACCAGCGCCGCCGCCTTCTTCAGGATCCCGAAGGCCCGGATGAGCTCTCTGGGCATAACATCGTGCCCGATGGCGAAGTGCACCAGCGAGCGCTGGGTTTGCGCGCCCCAGTAGTGGTCGGCCGGGACCTCGATGGCTCCCATGCTGTCCGTCTCGACGCGAAATTGCGCGGTCTTTTCCTTCGCCATGCTTGTCATTCTGACTATCTCCCTCAAACAGCCAGAGGTCTATTATATGTGAACGGCATACTTTATTCTCAGCCCGAGCTGAAACAGGAGCGTGGCAGCGGCGTCCGGCGGAGAAGAAGCCAAGGGTCGGCACAATTCCCCCCGGAGGACTGATGCTCTCGTACCTCACTCGACTGTCCTGCTTAACATTATTGACGCTGCTTCTGTGCCGGGCGATGCCTCCCTGCGCTGCAGCGGACAGCGAGCCGTCCGGCGCCGCGCCTGACGGTCGCCCGCGCCTTGCCCTGGCGCTCGGTGGCGGTGGCACCCGCGGTGCGGCGCACGTCGGCGTGCTGCGGGTGCTGGAGGAGGAGGGCATCCACGTGGATTGCCTAGCCGGCACCTCGATCGGGTCTATCGTCGGCGGCATGTACGCCGCCGGTGTCTCCCTGGACCGGATTCAGAGGCTGGCGGAGAGCAAAGCGATCTTTCACGCCTACAACACCGTGCCGATTCCCCTGCGCGTGGCTATTATCCCGATTACCATGATTCCTCGCCTGTTCGGGATTCATCCTTATGTGGGGCTGTACCGGGGAAAGAAGTTCGCCAATTTCCTCGACAGGAACCTGCCCAGGGACCGGCGCAACGTGGAGGAGACCAGGATCCCTTTCCGGGCGGTGGCGACCGACATGCTGACAGGCGACCCTTACGTCATCAGCAAGGGCCCGCTGGGGCGGGCGATGCAGGCGTCGGCCGCCATCCCCTGGCTGCGAAAGCCGGTGCTTCTCGACGGCGCGGTGCTGAACGACGGGGTCCTGGCGGCCAACCTGCCGGTCGAGCAAGCGCGTGCCATGGGCGCGGATGCGGTGATCTGCGTAGATGTCGACGGGCCGCTGAAGCCGGCGACGGAGAAAGAGTTCCGCAGCATCAAGTTCCTGGAGAACAGGACCGCCACGATGATCATGACGAAGCTCGACGATCATTATCGCAAGCTGGCCGATCTGGTGATTCAACCGGACGTTGCAGACATACCGGTGCTGTCGGCCAGGCGCTCCGATGTCCAGTCGGCGGTGGCCGCGGGGGAAAAGGCTGCGCGAGAGGCGTTGCCTGCAATCCGCAAGCTGGTGCTCGAGCGGAAGAGGCGGCCGGCGCAGGAGCTTTCCGCCCCCCGGTAAGGCCGCCGGCACGCGTGCATGCGCTGCTAGGCGTGCACCGCCTGTGGTGCGCTGATGCTGATGCCTCGCGCGGCCAGATCGTCAATGATCGTGCGGGTCAACTGAGGACTGGCACCCAGTCGCTCCGGCGCATGCACGCCGGGATCGGTGAATTGCTTGCGCGCCAGAAGCATGGCCACGGCGGCGGTCGTGTAGCCGGTCGTGCGGCTCATGGCCGATTGTCCTTCCCTGCGGCGGTCGATCAGGCGCCAGGTTCGGCGCTCTTTGCCCCGCGCGGCCTCGACGACCATGATAAGAACATCCGGGTGCTGCTCGGCGGGGTAGCGGTCGACCAGCACCCTTCCGAGCTGGTGGCTCGCCTCGTCATGATGGAAAACGCCGAGCTTCCAGAGCGTTCTCATCGTCTCCAGATGGCCCGGCCAGCGCAGCGTCAGCTCGGACATCTCGGGCACTTGCGGGAAGCTGCCCAGCAGCGAGCGCAAGCCGTCGCTCAAAAAGGCTTGCAGATCCCCGAGCTCGGCGTCGGCGAAGCTCTCGAACTCCGCTTCCATAGGGGCCGGCGCGACGCCCCTGCCGCCGACGCGGGCGCGAGCCGGGCGCACGTATTCGGCGATCAGGTCGTGAGGGTTGAAATAAATCGCATGGCGGAAAGCCGGCGGCGGGTCTTGCGGGATGCCGCCCACCCAGATCCTTGCCGAATCGAGCGCGCCGAGCTCCCGGTGCGCGGCGGCAACCAGAATGTGACTGAGCCCAGGGGCGATGCCGCAATCGACGACGCAGCAGGCGCCGCTTGACCGGGCGGAGGCATCTAGGTCGAGCGGCGGATCCGGGGTGAAGCTGACATCGGCGACCGGAATGCCGGACTTGATGAGGTTGGCCAGCGCCGCTCGGGCGATCGAGCTGGGAACGGCAAGGACGGCCGCGTCGGTCCCTGCCATCAGCGATCTCACCTGCGATTCGTCCAGCACGTCGGCGCTGGCGAACTTCACGCCTTCGGGCAGTCCTGCCGGCTCTCGCAGGTCGGCGACGGTTACTTCCGGACTTTCCTCTCGCTCGCGCAGGTTCTTCGCGATCACGCGGCCCTGCATTCCCCCGCCGACAACGACAATTTTCATCGAACCACCTCGCAAATCGCGCTTCCGCCAATTATAAGGCCGGGAGGTGGTAAGCTGTCTGTTCCGGCGTCGTTGGAGATCCGCCGGCGTCCTGCGGAGCGAGCAATGGACCACATCTGGAGCCCCTGGCGCTATCAGTACGTCTCCGCGATCGCCCAGCAGCCCGGCTGCGTCTTCTGCCGGATGCTGGCGGAGGACGACGACGAGAAGAATTTCATCGTCCATCGCGGCAAGCTCAATTTTGTCGTTCTGAATATTTTCCCTTACACAAGCGGACATTTGATGGTTGTTCCGTACGAGCACCAGGGCGAGCTTGGCGGGCTCGATCAGGCGGCAGGCTCGGAGATGCTGGAGCTGGCGAGACGATGCGAGCGGGCGATCACCCAGGAGTACAGGCCCGACGGCTTCAACGTCGGCTTCAATCTGGGGAAGTGCGCCGGCGCCGGCGTCGCCGAGCACCTGCACCTGCACGTTGTTCCCCGCTGGTGCGGCGACGCCAATTTCGTATCCGTGATTGGCGAGACGCGCAACCTGCCGGAAGCTCTCGAGACCACCTTCAGCCGGCTGCGCAAACATCTTCATTAAACGCGCCCGGGCAGACACCGCTGCCCAAAGCCTGGGCGGGCTGTTCAAGCGCGGCCTGGAGAATCTAATCGAACAGCGCGTCTCGCCGCAGACGCCCGCCATTACGGGTCAGTGAGCTTGCGCACCGGCCGACGGCAGCCCGGCGCCGACGGGGCAGCAAGTAACCTTTCAGTCGCGTGGCACTTCGTCTTCGATGTAGCCGCCCAGATGAAAGCGGTCGTTCAATAACGTGGCCACGATGGTTGTCATGAGGATGATCGAAAAATCCAATAGCAGTGCCGGCATATGGGCTCCACCAAAGAGATATATCAATCATACTTGAATACCGGTTTCCGGAATGTATTGCAGCGTACAATTAACTTGAATTCTTCATTAAGCTCAGACGAGGAATTTCGCCACCACGGTCGCGGAAAGCACAACTGAAAAGCCAAGAAAAATCCCTAACATAACTCCTCCCCGGTAAATTCATCGCGGTCACAAATACCTGACCGATAGGCAGACGGAATTAGGAGGAAGCCGGTTCCCATGCCGCTCTTCTTGACATCGACCGTGGATGGGACTCGCTCAGCCGCGCCGCATCTGGTGATTTTTCTTCGAGGCTGCTCGCTGACCGCCCATGGTGAGGGCCCAGTTGATGCGGTAGGTGCCGTCGTCTTGCTCTACCCAGATCAGCGGCCGCACCGGGGTGTTGCGGATGTGGTGGTAGAGCAGGCCGGCCCGCTCGTAGAAGCCCCGCGTGTGAAACGTATTGGGAAAGCCAAGCTTGACCACGTCGACGTGGTGACACAGCTCGTGGCAAAGGGTGCTCAAGAGCGTGCCGTAGGACGTGACCTTCTGGAGCAAGGCGGTCCGCATCCACAGGCGGATCTGGCTGGTCTGGAAATTGTAATCGCCGAACTTCTCGTACACGCAGACGCCACCAGAGACGCGGTGCGGCCGAACGCCAAGCACCGTCACCGGTGGCACCGCGATTGCGAACTCCTCCGCGATGATTCCCGCGATGTCATTGCAAATGCGCTGCACCGATTGGCGATCTTCCGAGGCTAAAGCCTCCTCCAGGAGCCCGGCGCGCCCGCGCAAAATTTCGGCGGGCGGCAGTTGAAGGGTGCGCAAAGCGTCGCTCCGGAGATACTCCTGTTTTCGGACTTTCGGTCTGGGTATGGAGTCGGTATTCATCGCATAAAGTAGGCATATGCTGTTGGGCGGGCGGCTTTCGCCGCTGCTCATTTATTCTGCCAGATCCCCGCAGACTGATAAAGGCCGGCAGGGCGTTCGCCGGCCCGACCATGAGCGCCTGTCTTTCGGATCAGACAAACGGCGGCGCCATGCGGCGCAACAACATCCCTCGTTTGCATATTTTTTGCACATTGCGGTGCTATAAGAGCATGTGGGGGACGGGAAGAACACCGTCCGAGCCGGCATCATGGGTTTGCAAGCAAGAGCAATCGACGAAATCATCTGCCTGGCCAGGATCTACCGCAAGCGAGGTCTCTTCGACCTGGCGATACGAGTTCTTCAGGGTGCTATAGCCGGGTCGGCGGAAGAAGATCTGGACCTGGCCCTGTGTTTTTACAATCTTGCGGCGGCTTATGAGGACGAGGGCAATTACTTTGCCGCCCAGACGTTTTACAAGGATGCGGTGGCCGTCTGGGAGAAGCTCAACCCCGCCGACTCATTGAGCGCGCTGTGGTATTCCGACGCCCTCAAGAAGTTGCAAGAGCTTTCGGACCGGACCGGCGGGGGCGGTGAGGCGCCGGGATCGTCGCCTGACCCTCTAGCCCGACAGCTTTTGCCGAATCCTGCGCAATGCGCCGTCGAGTAAATCCGCCTCGCGCGCCGTCGGCAGTGCTCTTTGATAGAATTCCCGCAGCTCGGCCAGAACGGAGGCGCGATTGAACTTGCGGGAGAAGCCAGCCGCGTCCAGGATCTGGTCAAGCATTGTGAAGAGCCGGTCATCGTTTTCCCCGCTGCTGTACCTCTCCGCCGGCGGCGGGTTGGTCGACGGGGGGCGGGTCAGCTCGTAGGCGACGATCGCCACCGCCTGGGCGACGTTGAGCGCCGGGAAATCGGCCGCGGTCGGGATGGTGATCACGTGGTGACAGCGGTCAAGCTCGGCGCGGGACAGGCCGTCTCTTTCATCTCCGAAGAGGACGCCCACCTTGTTGATCATGGCGGCGCTGACAATTCGCTCCGAAATGCCTGGCAGGGCGACCGGCGCGTTTTCTCTCTGGCGGCCGGAGGTGGTGCCCACCGCGAGGTTGATGTCCTTCAGGGCATCGCTGACGGTATCAAACAGTCGAGCCTGTTTTAAAACGTCAAAGGCGCCGACGGACATGCGGCGGGCTTCCGAGTCCCTGTAATTGCGAGGGGGTTGGACAAGACGCAGATTGCTGAAACCGAAGTTTTTCAAGGCGCGCGCCGCCGAGCCCATGTTTCCGAGAAACACGGGGCGGACCAGGATAAAGACGATGTTGTCGCGCACGGGGTGAGAATAGTGCATCTTGCGGGGACGGGCCGCGGCCCGCAGCCTCTAACTCGGTTGTGGCGGCTGCTGCCGTCCCGGGGACTGCTGCAGGCGAACCAGCAGCATCTGCTGCGTCTTGTCCTTGCCGAAGTGAACCAGGATCGGGCTCTGCGGCTCCATCAGGTTGGCGACCCCGGTGTCGTAGACGACGTTCTTCGCGCCGTCTATCGTCCAGCAAGCGCGCATCGCTTTCTTGTCGATGGTGCCGCTTATCGGCTTGGTCTCCTCGGTCAGGGCGTTGTAATAGTTGCCGCGGATGACGCCGTCCTTGTTCACGGCAATCTGGAACATGGTGGTCGAATCCGTCTGCCCTTGCTGCACCAGCGAGAAGACGCCGAACGGCTTCCACTCGTCCGGATTGGCTCTGGAATCCTGCCCCGCCGGCGGTGGGGGAGCGGCCCAGGCGACGTTGCAGGCCTGATCGTAGTAGCCGCCTGCGGTGGCGACCGGCTGCGAGCCATAGTAGACGTTGTCGCCTTGATAGGTGACGTTGGTGCCGTAATCATATTCTACGGGCGGATTGACGACGGTGGTCGTGTTGTTACCGCCGCCGCCGCTCGCCAGCGCGCCCATGCCCATGCCCATCATCATTCCGGTGGTCATGCCGAGAAAGGGGGCCATGACGGCCCAGCTCGTCGGCTCATAGCAGTAGCCGGCAGGCCATCCGCCGTACCAGGCGCCGGGGTGCTCTCCCCACCAGTGACCGTCGAAGGCGCCCCAGTGATTGAAGTTGTTGCGCACCAGGTTGCCGTTGTTGACCAGGGTATTACGGTCGAAGTTGTAGGTGTTGTTTCCGATGTGCGTGTAGCGATCGAAGCTGCCTTGATTGGCCAGGCGGCCGAAGCCGCCATCGGTTGCGATCGGCTGATCGCGCCAGCCGGCCCGACTTGCCTGCGGGCGGTCTTGCCAGTCGCGGAGCCCGCCCTGGTCGAACCGGCCTGCCGTCCCCCTGTCGCCCCAGCCGGCGGCCCGGTCGCCGAACTCATCGCCGCGGTCGAAGCGCGATGCGCCCCAGTCGCCGTGGGAGAGGCTCCGACCGGCAAAGGATCGATCGCCTCCCCAATTGCCGAAGGAGCGCCCGCCGAAATCGCCGCCCATTCTGCCGCCCCCGACGCCGCGCGCGCAGGCCGCCGAGCCCGTGCCCAGAACGGAGATGAGAGCGAGTGCCGCGCCGCGTGCAAAAAGTCTGGTTGTATCGAGCATAAGACCCCCTGGTGCTTATTTGTCGGATGTGTCGCGGACGATGGTTATCTCGCTGGAGTCCGGCAACGGCGTGCCGTCGAGGGTGCGGTTGACGGACTGCCAGGCAAACGTGTTCTTATCGATCGGGCGCAGCAGGTAATCTGCGGTCGCCCTGCTGCCGTCCGGTTGAACGTCCCAGGCCCTCAGCATCCATGTCTGCCCGTTGCGGCTCCAGGTGGCGTGCCCGAAACCGCCGCCGGCCCCGTAGCTGGAGGAGAAGATCTGCTTGTTCTCCGGATCCCAGCCGATGATCTGCGCGTCGGACATTTTGCCTTCCGGGGTTCCCTCCGGGTGATAAGCGCAGAACAGGAAGTGGCCGCCCGCTACCCAGCGCGCGCTCAGGTGCACCTTGTCCGCGCCTCTGGTAGCAGTCCAGTTGCCGACCAGCCAGGCGAGATCCTTGAGATACTCGCTGGTGGAAGACGGGGTGTAGGCGGTCTCGGTGACGCTGTCCATGCGCCACTGCCCCCTGTCTTTCAGGTGGACGACCGTGTATCTGCTGGCCACGCTCGGGGACGGGGCCCGCAGCAGCCGCCCCACGCCCTCTTCGATAGCCACATTTGGCGCAGGGAAACGGATCGACTCGATTGTTACCTGCAATGGCTGGCCGCCGTTGACGGCGAAAAAGTCCGTGAAAAACTTTTGAATCGCCCCGCGCCCGCGCACCGCGACGCCATCCTCGCCGATGTAGGTGCCATCGGCCGTCCACATGCCGGCGATTGCCGCCGCATCGCCGGCCGCAAACGCCTTTACGTACTGATCGGCCTGCGCTCGCAGAGACTTGTCGTCGTCCGCGTATCTGACCTCGGCAGGCGCTGGCGCCTGCGCGCCGGCTGCCGGCTGCGCGAACGCGGTCGCCGCCAGCAACACAACGGCTGCCAGCACGCCGGTAATGCCGTCTCTTCCCGCGGTTGTCATGTGCTGCCCTTCCTCCACTGTGTCATTCCGGAATTCCTATGTACCCGGCAATTGCTCATGGCAACTCAAAGACAAGGCGATCGCACACAAATTTTCATTGAGCCGCTGTCAAACCGCGCGGAGTCAGTGCCCGTCCGCTCGAATGGTTCCAAATAGAATTCTTCCGCCACGCAGATGAGCGCGGCCGCCAGCGGCGCGCTCATGATCGCGGCGACGATTCCCATCAGCGAGGCTGCCGTCGGGATTGCCAGCAAGACGATCAGGGGATGCAACTGCACCTGCCGCCCGACAAGACGCGGACACATGAGAGTGCTCTCGGCCCACTCGAACACGAGCCCCAGCAGACCGGCGGTCATATTTCCGCTCGGTGACGACCGGCTTCCAGGGCCGGTTTGACATTGCTATCTCCCGTTGTCGGCGCTCCTGGCATTACCGTCGTTGCCGTCGACCTCTTGATACTCGATGTCGCCAAATACGATGTAGCTCTTGTGCTTGCCTCCTTTTGAGATGGCGACGTTGGTGGCCACCCAGGTGCGTTTCGAGTCGGCGGGAAAGGTGAGGACGTCGTTGCCGTCGAGCTTGTAGAAGGCGTCGCGCACGAGACGGTCGTACCACAACATGCCCGATGATTTGAGCACCTTCACGTCCCGGACGTGCTTGTCGGACGTTATTTCGAAATGAAGCCATGTCGTCGTGCCGGCCGGAACGTTGAGCGCTTCCGCGAAGCTGTTGAAAATGTGAGGGAGCACGGCCTGAGCCACCTTGTTGTGCCAGTCGTCCCATTCTATAGCCAGGTCCTTCTCCACCACGCCGCCGACGAACCTGACTGGGCGGTCGGGTGTCTTAGCCTCCGGCTGACCCCGGCTGCCGGGTGGGTTGAGATCGAGCTTCGGCTCCAGCCTGGTCAACTCCGGCTTTGCTGTGCTCCCGGCTGCAGCGGCAGGCGGCTGATTACCGGGACCTGTCGCTTGTTCCGCCTGCGCTCTTGCCGCACCGAGAGCCGCCGTCAGGGCGAACATCAACAGGTAGCAAGCATAGCGGGTCATGCTCCGATTCTAGCTCAGGGACGCTGCCATGGCGCCGTGTGAACTATCGGTAGCGCAAGGGACCAGGGAGAGGTGGCTGGGATGCGCACGGCCGCCTGGACGGCGGGGATCGTTGTCATGCTGGCGCCGGCGGGCGCCGCAAAAGAGGGGACTCCCGGGGCGCCGTCGCTTTTCCGCACTTTCCAGGAGCGGCAGTTGCGCCGATTGGGGGCGGCAACGGGCGCGGGGGCTGCGCAGAAATGATGCGTCAGGCGGGCCCGACGCCCGTGACCCGGGGGCGTATCGCAAGGATAACTACTTTCCGGATAGTTCCTTCATAACCTGGCCGTAACGCCTGCCGACCGAGCCGCAGACCAGATCGCAGAGCTGGTAGATGCTGTCGTCGGCGATGCTGTAGTACATGAACAGGCCCTGGCGCCGCTTCTCCAGGATGCCCTGGTCCGTCATGATCGAGAGGTGCTTGCTGACGTTTGCCTGGCTCAAGCCGCTGAGATTGCCCAACTCCTGGACCGACCGCTCACCTTGAAAGAGGTACTGCGGCAACTGGAGCCTGGAGGCCTCACCAAGCGCCCGGAACCGCGCGGCAATGATCTCCAGGGCTGGTCTGGATAGTGCCTTCAATTTGGGTTTCATTTTGCCGCGCACCTCAGCGACCCAACCGCCCAATTGCCGGTCTACAACTAACTGACTATTGTTTGAATCATTCGAAAAGATGATTCGTGATATAATTAAATAGTGATACAGTGGTTGCGTCGGATCAGTGAGGACGCAGCCATGCCGCAAACTTTGCCATCTAACTCATGTTCCCGCCTCTCCCCCGCCGAGCTGCGCGCCCGGGCGGGCAAGGCGCCGTTCCGGGGATTCGCAGGTTGTTGTCTTCGAGCGCGGTGGCTACGTGTCGTCCGCCAACTGCGGGCTTCCGTGCCTCCTCGGCGGGGAGATCGAATCGCACGAAGATTTGATTTTGCAGACGCCCACGTCGTTGCAAGAGAGATTCAATTTAGACGTCCGCGTTCATCACGCGGTTATCGCGGTTGACACAGCGGCCAGGGTGGCGATTGTCGAGGATAAAGCGGCTGGCAAGGTCCGCAGCGAATCGGAGGAAGCCGATGCAATTAACTCCTGGATCGAGGGCCGGAAGCCCCGCCGCGCTGTTGTGGCCGGAGGCGGCTTCATCGGGCTCGAGACGGCCGAGCAGCTTGTGCGCCGGGGGCTGGCGGTGACGGTGATCGATGGGCTGGATCACGTCCTGGCGTCTCTTGATCCGGAGATGGCCGAGCTGGTCCACAGGGAGCTGCGCAAGCATGGAGTGCGGCTTGGGCTGGTAAGCCCGATCAAAGAGTTCAAGGAGCCAGGCTGGCGAAACGGCAACCAAGCGGCGCCGCAGGCGGTCTGGGTTGTCGCCGGCGACCAGGAGCCGATTCCCGCGGACCTGGTGCTTCCGGGCCTGGGGATCAGGCCTGAAATTGCGCTGGCCCGCCAGGCCGGGTTGACCATCGGCTCCCCGGGCGGGATCAGGGTGGACGAGCATCTGCAGACCAGCGCCGCCGGGGTGTGGGCTGCAGGTGACGCCATTGAGGTTCTGCACCCGGTGAGCAAGCAGTGGACCCGCATCGCCCTCGGTGGTCCCGCCAACAGGCAGGGACGTATCGTGGCCGACAACATATTTGGCGCCGGACGGACCTATGACGGCACATTCGGGACCGCTATCCTGCGGGTCTTCGATCTGACGGTCGCATCGACAGGGCTCAACGAGCAACAGCTTCGGACAGCCGGGATTGCATACGAGGCGATCCACGTTCATCCTTTCCTGCATGCCAGCTATTATCCGGGCGCGGAGAGGCTGGCGATGAAGGTCCTCTTCCGCAAGGAAGGCGGGCAGCTCCTGGGCGCGCAGGTGATCGGCAAGGATGGCGCCCATAAGCGCATCGACGTGATCGCCACGGCCATGAAGGCCGGCATGACCATCGGGGATCTGGCCGATCTCGAGCTTGCCTACGCGCCGCCGTTCGGCGCCGCCAAGGACGCCATCAATCTGGCGGGCATGACAGGCAGCAACGTGCTGGAAGGGACAATTGAGCAGGTCCAACCGCAACAACTGCCCGAGCTCGAACCGGATCGGTTCGTCATCCTGGATGTGCGGAGCGGCAAGGAACGAGAGAGAGGCTGCATCCCGAACAGCATGCACATCCCGCTGCCCGAGCTCAGGCGGCGCCTGGGCGAGATCCCTGCAGGCAAGACGGTGATAGTCTCCTGCCAGAGCGGCCAGCGCTCCTATTACGCCTCTCGCTTGCTGGCGCAGAAAGGCTTTGCCGTTTACAACCTGGCCGGCGGATACCTCACCTGGAAAGCCGCGGCGGACGCGGCGGAGGCTCGGAGAAATGTGGCTGCTGTGGTGTGAGCTTATTGCTGTTATCAGCATTTTCTGCACCAGCGCTGCCCTGGCGCAAGGCAACCCGGCCGGCGCCGCCGGCGAACCCGGACTGTCCCCCGGCGTGCAAGCTTACGAGTCCGGGCAGGGCAGTTGTTGTGGCGCCAGTCATGCGCACGGGCTCTACTGGATGGATCCCCGCGTTCCGACCAGAGCGGATCTGCTCTGCATCCACGGGTTGGGGCTGTGCGCAAAGGGATATGAGCCGTTCGGCAAGCGCATGGCACAGGAGGGAATCGCGACCTATGCGATGGACGTCAGGGGTTTCGGCCCGCAATCGCACGCGGGAAAAGGCGACAAGCTCGACTTGAACGAGACCGTCGCCGACGTGAGGGATGTTCTGGAGACCATTCATGGCAGGCATCCGGACAGACCAATCTTCCTTCTCGGTGAGTCGATGGGCGGCAGCATCGCCATAAGGACGGCCGCGCTCTATCCGGAAAGCATGAGCGGACTTATCTGCTCCGCTCCGGCATGGCGCATATACAAGCAAAAGAGAACGGCGCTGAAGGGATTGTTGGCTCTGTTCCTTCCCAGAGGGCACAGGGTCAACCTGGCTGCCGCAGGCGTTATCAGGCAGGCGACCAACAAGTCTGCCTTGCGGCAGCACTGGCTGTCGGACCCTGACCACCGGCTCAACCTTTCGGGCCGTGAGGCGTTCGCCTTTTTCCGGTTCACGAGGCGTACCCCGAAAAACGCAGGCGAGATAAGCAGGACTCCGGTGCTTATCCTTCAAGGACTGCACGACCGGCTTGTAAAGCCCAGCGGTGTAGCCAGACTGTTTAATCGATTGCCTGTACGCGACAAGGAGCTAATTTTAGACATCTCGGCCGAGCACCTGATCCTCGAAGAAGGACAGTTCTCCAACCAGGTCGCAAACGCCGTGGTCTCCTGGATCGAGCGTGTCGGCTCAGCGGGCCCGGGGCTTCAGCCGTCCGAGAGAGTAGTTCTTTTGAATGCTTCCCATGAAACGGATAAGGAGGAGCGCACGGTCCGGCAGCTGTTGTCCGCTGCCGGCGTGGGCGCCGCGCAGAGGCAATGAGCAGCTGTCTAAGCCGTTCGGATGAGGCGGTGATGCCGCCAAACATGATTCCGTGCGGGGCGGGAGCCGATGCCCCGCATACGGATGCCGGGGCGGGCCGGACGGCCGCGCCGGCAGGGGGAGATATTGCCAGGCGCCGCCCGGGCGGATGGGGGCGACGCCTGGCTTTTTACTCATCGGGCTTCTGTCAGGGCTTCGGCCAGCTAGCCGGCTTTAACCTGGATGGTTTTGCTCGCTTTCTGGGCGGCGGCCAGTTTCGGCATCCTGATGGTCAAAACGCCGTTCTTGTAGACAGCGTCGACTTTTTCGCTGTCAATCTCGTACGGAAGCGGAATAGTCCGGCTGAACGAGCCGTACTGGCGCTCCATCCGATACCAGCCCTTTTCAGTTGCTTCCTTCTCCTGCTTTTTCTCGCCGGAGATGGTGAGCATGTCGCGGGTGATGGAGATGTCGACGTCTTTTTCGGTCATGCCGGGAAGCTCGACCTTCACAACCAGCTCCTTGTCGGTTTCGCTCATGTCCACGCGGGTCATTACATCGCCCCACATTTGCTCGGCAGCCGGAGCCCGAAATTCGCCGAAGCCCTCGAACGGAAGTCCGCGAAAGAAGTCGTCGAAGATCCTGTTCATCTCGCGTTGCAGCGAATAGATTGGATGCTCTTCTTCGCGGCGTATCGGCAGTCTCCTGTGGCTCCATGGTGTCAAATTAAACATCGTATTGACCTCCTCTCGTTAAGGATGATTGATAGTGGAGCAGCTTAGGCGGTCTTGATCGGGATCTTTCGCGCCTTCGCTGCCTTGCTCTTCGGCAAAGTGAGCCTGAGCAGCCCGTTCCTGAAGGTCGCTTCGATCCTCTCGTCATCGATCTCGTCGCTTACGTCCAGCGTGCGCCGGAAATCGCCGAGGCGAATCTCCGAGTATCTGGCCCTGGAGCCGGGCGGCAATTCCAGCTTGAGCGGCGCTTCGATGGTCAGCACGCCTTTGTCCAGACGCACCTGGATTGCCTTCTCATCAGCGCCGGGCAATTCGGCAATCACCGTGTAAACATCGCCGTTCTCGTAAAGGGCGATGGGCGCGCGATAGACGCGCTTTTGCTCCACTGCTCCTTTGGTTTCCTGCTTTTCCAATACTGCTGTTGGCATAGATATAGCCCTCCAAAGGACACCTGTAGACTATTCGGATGCGTAGTCGCGCCCGTTGTGAATATGCATCCGACTCTACCCCCTTGACTGTGAGATCGGTATCATCCGGAGGAACGATTATGTATATAAATGACAACCGGATTCTCAACCTGTGAGGCTGGACCCGGTGCAACTACCCACCGACCTGCAACTGGCGATCGAGAAATTTCTGGCGGGCAGCAAGCCGTCTCAAATTACCCGCAGCTTTGCCGACCTGTCCGGCAAATACCGGGCTGGCGCGCTGGGGCAGCGGTGTGTGCAGACAAGCGACGACGTCGTCGCCTATGTCGCTACGCGCATGCCCTCTATATACTGCGTTGTCAGGGCCATATGCGAAGAGGTATCGGAGAGGCTGCCGCAGTTTCGGCCGCGCAGACTTCTCGATATCGGCTCGGGCCCGGGAACAGCTCTCTGGGCGGCTCAGTCGGTATGGGGCGGGTTGGGGTCGGCTCGAATGCTGGATTGCAACAGGGTCTTTCGTGAGTGCGGCATGTCTTTGAGCGAATATGGGACGGCCCCCGTCTTTCGGCAGCTTGCCTGGGAGACCATGGACCTCGAACAGCCCCATCGTGGTTTTGGCGACGGCTGCGATCTGGTGACGGCTTGCTACGTCCTGAGCGAGCTTTCCGATGCAAGCCGGCAAAGGACTGTTCTTGCAGCCTGGGAGGCCGCCTCTGGAGTGCTCATTGTCGTCGAGCCGGGCACTCCGAAGGGGTTTGAAACGATCCTGGCTGCCAGAGCGGCTTTGATCGATCAGGGCGCGCAGATTCTCGGGCCGTGCGCAGCGGGTGGAGCCTGCCCGATGAAAGGCAGCGCGATCCGCTGGTGCCATTTCAGTGAGCGCGTCGAGCGCACAAGCTGGCAGCGGCGAGGCAAGGGCGCAACGCTGGCGTTTGAGGATGAGAAGTATTCGTATGTTGTTGCTTCGCGGCTGCCCGCCAGGCAAATTGCAGGACGCATAGTCGACGTTCCCAGGACTTCCAAGTTCGACATCTCGATCAACATCTGCGATTCACAGAACCAGATCGGCAGCTTTCGGGTCTCGAAAAGGGACAGGGAACGCTTCGCGCGCTTCAAGCGGCTCAAGTGGGGATCGTATGTGCCGGCTGACCAAGTTAAGTAAGCGGCAACCGGATCGTGAAGGTGCTCCCGCTTCCTGGTTCGCTTGCGCAGTCAATCGAGCCGCCGTGAGCGTCCACTACCAGTTTCGCGAGATAAAGTCCCAGTCCATTGCCGGTATACGCGTTGTTGTTGGATCTGCTCAGCGGCAAGCCGGTGAAGAGCCGGCCTTGATCCGCGTCGGAGATGCCCGTGCCGTGATCGGTGACTTTGATTTGCAGCTCATCCCCCTCGGCAGCGCTTGAAAGGGCTACGGTTGAATTGCTGGGGCTCACCTTGAGAGCGTTGTCCAGAAGGCTCGAGACGAGCCGCTCGATGCCGCGAACATCGACCTTGCAGGCGAATTTCCCGGTCGCGAGGTCGAGCTTGATTGAGACCCCGCGAAGCTCGGCTATTGGAGCCATTCGGTCCGCACATCGCTCCAGCAGATCCTTGATGTCAATGGCGGTGGCCGGCCTGGACACCTGGAGGTTTTCGTATCGATATATCTGAATCATGTCCTGCAGCTTGGTGAGCACCTCCGCATTGTTTTTGCGAAGCTTCCGCAGGAGGTCCCTTCTTTCGTCCTCATTGAGGTTCGTCGTCCCGCTCAACAGCGTGGCGAAGACCAGATCGGCGCCGACCAGCGGCACCTTCAGATCGTGAGCCAGAGTGGCTATAAAGCGCTCTCGCTGGCGCATGAGCGTCTCGAGCTTCTCATTCTGCTCCCTTAACGCCTGCTCGGATTCGGCGAGCCGGGAAACGTGCTCCTTCTGCTGGTGAAACTTCAGTATTAGAACCGATATTATCGCGGCGACCACGACAAAGACCAGAGCCGGCCGGTAAACCAACATCAGTTCCAGATACGTAGCGGCGGTTTCGAGCCGCAAGCCGGCCAGTTGCTCGAATTCGTCCCTGGCCAGTTCCATATCCTGGAGAAGGGCACTGTCGGGCCTTCCGGCAGCCTTGTGTATCGATATGCTCAGGCGTTCAGCCAATTGGAGAGCGGTCAGAGCGTCTCGGGTGCGGACAAGCGCCTCGTAGTTAGCTCGGGTGGCGCTTACGGATACCGCCAGGCCGACGACGCATCCGATAAGAAGAGCTGTGAGAATCTGTGTTTTCATGGACCTCCGCGTGCGATTATATAAGATATCGCCGGCCCGGGCACGTCTTACGGGGCGGGCCACGATAGCGGAATGGTGTGCTGTCTGGAGTCGCGGTGCTGGCAGCGGCGGGCGCGATTGCGATTCCGGCAGCCTGTGCGGTTGACCAATCCGGCAAGAAGGCCATGATCACTCGGCAACAAGCAGACGATCTTCTTTCATCCGGCAAGTTCCGGCCGGTGAGGAGCAGGGATGAGATCCCGAAGCTCTGGTGGGACGGGATGGGGCTCGAGGGGATGTCGGACATCGGTGGACCCTTTTCCGCTGGCTGCACCGGGCCGGGCGCTCATAAACGTGTAATTGCTGCCGCGGTCTCGGAGCCATTCGCGGTGCTCATATCCGAGCAGGGCGGGATAGCCTACTTCGCCACGTTCGCTGTGTTCGAGCGCAAGCAGCGCGGGGTTCAGTGCGTGTATCGCGAAACAGGCGTTCTTGAGCCGCGACTGTCAGAGCTCCTGAAGAAATTCGCTCAGTAACGCACAGTGATGATGGTTCCGCCGTTTGAACGCGCGGCCATGGTGAGGCTAGTGCTTGTCGGGAAGGCGAAATAGATGATTTGAAGGACGGGCTAACAGTGACCGTACTAACGTAGAAGCACCAGATCGGTGTGATGACTGGACGAGGCCTCTGTAAAGCGGATGGATGGCAAGCCGCCTGGCGCCAGAATCGTCTGGATCATCTCAATGCGATGAATGCAAATATTCTGCAACCTGGCGCAATAGCATCGTAATTAGGAACACGCACACTCATAAACACGTCGGGTAAATCAGGCATCGCCAGTTGTCCCGGCGGTAGTGCAATGGGCGCGGCAGCTGTGCAATGAAGATGCGAGGAAGATCGGTAGCAAAGCTGTTTGCGGTCGCAATCGCTGTTTTCGCCGCGTTGGCTCATTGCCGGCTGTCCGAGGCGGAGGAGTTCAGCGGGCAGGTGATCGGGGTCACCGATGGGGATACGATCACGGTGCTTCACGCGGGGTATCCGGAGCGAATCCGGCTGGCGGGGATTGATTGCCCCGAGAAAAGGCAAGCGTTCGGATACCGGGCGAAACAACTGACCTCCTATCTCGCGTTCGGGAAGGAGGTTCTTGTGCAGGCGCAGGGGCGCGACAAGTACGGGCGGACGATAGGCGAGATTGTTCTGCCGGATGGCAAAAGCCTCAATCGCGAGCTGGTTCGGACGGGGCTGGCGTGGTGGTACCGGAAGTATTCGAACGACCAGGACCTGGCCAGGCTCGAATATGAAGCGCGGAGCGCTCACGCGGGTTTATGGGCTGAACCGGATGCGATTCCTCCCTGGGTTTTCAGGCATGTATCGAGGGGGCTGAGATGAAGGGTTTGACTGTTGCTTTCTGTTTGTCCGTGGCGGCAGCGTTGCCGGTTGCCGCGCAGCAGCGTCAGCCGCAGCAGCAGCCGTTGCACTTGCTTCGCGGTCACATTGTGACGGAGCAGCAAGGTTCGCCGGGCAGCGCTGACGATCTCTCCGGCGAGGGGACAGCGCCCATGCCTGGTGAGGTGGGGGGCGGGAAGTTACGCGTGGGTAATCCGCTGCCGGCGACGGGTCGGCAGAAGAACGCCAGGCTGCGGAAGATCGGGCACGGGCTGGTGGGGGTTGCCCGCGCCGTGGCCAGGGTAGGCGATGCGGTGGCACTGGAGGTGCTGGAGGCCATGCTCAACAGCGCGCCTTACGTGCCACCACCGCCGCCGGCATCCTTGCCGGCAGGACTCGGCGATACATGCGTGCATGGTTACACACCTAGTTGCTGCCCTTACGGGTACTACGGTAACAGCTACGGCTCGCCGTATCTGTCGGGTTCCGGATACATGCGCATGCGGCCGGACTACCTAGGGGGCTATCGGTTCTACACGTCGACCGGGGCCTACGGCACGCTCAGACCTGATTACATGGGTGGCTACAGCATGCGGGCCCGGCGCTTCTGAGCTTTTCGGGTTGGCGCGGTGCGCGGAGGCCGCCGAGCCTGGGGGCTGCCAGGTCACGCAGATTGCTTGCGGTTGGGTCAGCCGCCCGACGCCAGGGCGGCGCCTCCGGTTGCGGACCAGACTACGGCGGTGACCGAGCCTCTATCGAAGTCGTCGGTGATGGTGCCCCTGGCATTCACCTCGATGGGATCGCTTATCCAGAACATTACCTGCCTGTCTGTTGCCAGTGAGGCGTAAAGCACGTAGTTGCCCAGGGGCACATCGTGGAACTCGTATTCACCGTGGGCGTCGGTGAGGGTGTTGTCGATATGCCTCGACCTTGCGATTGCGTCCATCATTCCTTTTCATTTTTATTGTCTCCTTAAAAGTCTGGACGGAACGCCTCGACCGGAACACCTGTGCTCACCGACCCGCATGCGCACCGGGATGGCGTCCGAGCGTAAGGCGCCCGGCGCCGGAGGCTACGAGACCGGGAGGCACAGGAGCGAGCTCCGCCATCCCGCGGCTGGTAAGGAACTGGCGGAAAAGCGCCATCATATCTTTGCCGTTGTAGCGATACCAGGGGCTGAACGGGCGCACGAGCACAAACTCTGAAACGATCTTGTCCAGCCGGATCGCCGTGCCGAGTTGATCGAAGGTCTTGACTGATGTCTCGCATCTGATGAATCCCTTGCCCGCAGGCCGGTAGGTCTGCAATGACTCCGTCTGCTGGACCTCCAGGATCTTCTTCGTGCCTTTCTGTATGGCGAGATTGGTCGATTGGAACCTGTAAACGACCCGGTCCGGCTTGAGCTCCACCGGCACCCTGCTGCGGATGTACTCGACCTCCACGTAGTTGCCGCCGTCCACGTCCCCGACGTACGGCGCGTGCTCGTACTCCCAGATGTCGCCTTCGCGGTCGCGCAGAAAGCCGCTGTCCGCCTCCGCCCTGGTGATGTACGTTAGCCTGTCGTAGCTGCACCGGTGGGTTAGCAGGTCCTCGGCGTAGTACCGCGTGCTATTCTCCCGGCGCCAGCGCCCTGCCCTCCAGGCAGGAATCCAGTGCCAGTTGTTGCCCGGCGCCGGCGACGGCAGGCTGGACACATTAAATGTGCACCCTTCTCTTAGATCGGTTTCGACCGGCGACATCGACTCGCTGTGTTGCACGCTGCCCTTCAGCAGGAGCGAGCCTGACCCGCCGATGCGTGATGGAGGTTCCGGCAGGCGCGGCACGGGGGTGAAGGGACGCTCCCAGTCGAACCCGGCGCCGGCCATGCTGTCGGGTTGCTGTTCGTCCTGGGCCGGCGTCGCGGCTGTGCAGGCGCAGCTCAAAAGGAGCAGCACAAATCCCAGCGGGTGGATGTAACTCACTTTCATGACGCACCTCGCAGGCAACATTGCCTTGAATTGTTCTCCTGCGATCAAGCCTAGCCTGCCACGTTGCAGCATAAATGCAGTGCCGGCGGAAAGTGTCAGCTCTTGCCAAAACCGACTCTCTTGTTTTGCTTCACGCGGGCAAGGCCAGGACGCTGGCCATGGCCAGCTGAGCGCGTGACAACCCGACACAGACAGCGCCTGGAAGATCACCGGATTGCTAAAATGCGTTACGCCGGGTCAGGTCGCTGCAGCGTGATTATTTGTAGAAACTGCCACCCTGTGAAGCCCGTGGACCAGATCACCCCCGACACATTGACCGGTATTGGAAATGTCCGACCAGACAAAAAAGGATTCGCTGTCGAGTGCATTCATCAGGCTGTGGATGCTGATTTTGGTCATGAGTGCCGGTCTTGCGTGGCTCATGTGGCAAATTTTTCAGCAGGGCGTATATGGCGAGCTGCGTCAGGTTCGTTCGGAGGTTACGGCCGCGGCGCAGACCGTCAAGAGAAAGTACGAGTTATATATCAGTCAGCATCCGGCGGCAGGCGGTATTTCGGGCAGCGACTTCGACGTCTTGCTAAACACGGTTCTTTCCGACTACGACGGGATAGAAGGCGGCATCTGGAGCGGCTCGGGCGGGTTCATCGCTTACGCGTTCCCAAGCTACGGAGCGGAAAAGGGAATGCCTGAAGCTGAAAGACCTGGCATCGAGATGCTGGTGCGAAAAACGCTGGCGTCGCGTCGACCTCAAACAGTGCAGCTGGATAGAAAGCGCAGAAAATTGATCATATACGCCTCGCCGCTTTCTGAACATGCTCCCCGGCTTGTTGTCTGGACAATGGGATGGGCGGCAATTGGCGCCGCCGCCGGTTATCAGAATTTTGTGCTCGGTCTGGCCGTTTTATTCGTGTTCGCTTTACTATCGGGACTATGGCTGGGGCAATACTTTCGCCGATGGTCTATGCAGGTCAAACGTGTCGAGCAAGCGCTCTCCGGCGCCGTGACTACTGATATTCAGCCGATTGCTGAGACCGGCGAAATTGAACTTGATCGCATTGTAGCGGCATTCAACAAGCTGGGTAACCGCTGGAAGCTGGCTCAGGAAGAAGCATTAAAGCTTGCGAACGAGCTCGCCAGATCGGAGCGGCTTTCGATGTTGGGACGCATGGTGGCTGCGGTTGCCCACGAGATCCGCAATCCTCTGGGTACCATCCGGTTGCAGGCGGAAAATGCCGTACAGAATCCTGAACGCCAGCCACAGGCAATGCAATTAATCCTCGAGCAAGTTAACCGCATGGAGCGAGTGGTTGATAAACTGCTCGCCCTTTCTCAAATTCACGACGCGAGGCGATCGGATATCGCAGTTGCTGACTGGCTGAAGGAGCGCATCGCCGCACATGAGAGCCGGGCACGAGAGCACCGTATCACCCTGACGCATCGAGCCCCTGATGAAATCTGGTCGTTTGATGGCGTTGCGCTTGGACGAGCTATCGACAATTTGATCGCAAACGCATTTCAACACGTTCCGGATGGCGGACAGATTGTCGCTTCTGCTCGCAGGGACAATTCCGATTACGTGTTTGTGGTGGAAGATTCAGGACCAGGCGTCCCGGAACAGGATCTCGAAAGAATCTTCGAGCCTTTCTTTACTACACGATCCGATGGCACGGGTTTGGGATTGAGCATCGTCAGGGAGATAGCGCAATCTCACGACGGACAGGTAAAGTGTGTCAAAGGCGAAATCGGGGCACGATTCGAAATGGTATTGCCATGTCCAAAGTAATGGTTGTTGACGACGATAAGGCGTTCCTAGCGGTCTTTGGCGAGACGCTTGAAAGCCTGCGACAAGTCGTAATTGAGTGCACTTCTGGCGAGGAGGCCTTAAACCTGCTTGCCACAGATCCTGTGGACCTGATCTTTCTGGACTTGCGTTTGCCGGGTATGTCCGGGCTGGATGTGCTGCGCAGCATTCGTGCAGATGATCGCTTGCGGCATGTGCCTGTCGTAATCCTGACCGCATACGCGGACAGCGAAAACACCATCGAAGCCATGAAGTTAGGCGCGTTCGATCATCTCACGAAGCCGATTGGACGGAATGACGTTGAAGCGGTGGTAAAAAGGGCGCTGGCGGGCCTGCAATTGAGCGCCGAATCCTCGAAGGCGCTCCAACAAGAAGACGCGCTTATCGGCGCAAGCCCATCTATGCGGCGGGTTGAAAAACTAGTGGGGGTGGCTGCGTCCACCTCCGCCCCGGTATGCCTGTTGGGCGAGACAGGCACCGGCAAAAAGAGAATTGCCCGGGCAATCCACGAGCATAGCGACAGGCAGCGACATGCTTTTCAGATAATTCCTTGCGCCACCATGAAGAACGAGAGCCTGGAGCAAATTTTAACTGGGGCTGGTACAGTCTACCTCGACGAAATCGCCGACCTTACGCCTGAGATGCAAGCAGAGTTGTTGAACAGGGCATTTCACCCGGCTCAGGACGCCAAGGGCGGAAGTCGCCTGGTGGCGGGTACATCGCATGATCTCGTGGGGGACGTGAGAGACGGAAGGTTCAGAGAGGATCTGTATTACCGGATTCACGTGCTTCCCATCCGAGTGCCGCCCCTGCGGGACAGAGGCTCAGATATCCTGCTCCTGGCCGAGACGTTCCTCCATCGCTTGTCTCCTGCCAATCCGAAACTGCTGAGCGCTGATGCGGCAAAAGCTTTGCTTGGATATTCGTGGCCGGGCAACGTGAGGGAGCTGGAAAATATGATGTTGCAGTTGAATCTCACGGTAAGAGGTCCTTTGATCGAGGTCGCCGATCTTGAAATAGCCCAGGCAGGCCCACCCATGATGCTGATAAGCGAGTTGGCCAGACTGGATTACTACTCAGCAATTGCTCATGTGGAGAGGCTGTTGCTTGAGACCGTCCTTAAGGAAGTGGATGGCAACCGCTCGGAGGCCGCTCGCCGCCTCAAAATCAATCGCCAGCTGCTCTACAGCAAATTGAAAGAACACCGACTGGAGGCATAATCCCCTGTAGTGCTTCGGCACTGTCAGTTTTTCTTACAGTGGGTGGCCTTCATTCATCCAATTATCGTCGTTTCTCAAGATCGATAATGAAAACGAACGGACAAACATCAACCCGCAGTATTGTGCTGCTGGTATGAGCACGGGGTTGCACGGGCATGAGAACAATTGTATTGCTCATTTTCTCCAACATTTTCATGACGATTGCGTGGTACGGACATTTACGCTTCAGGAGTGCGCCGCTGTGGGAAGTAATTGTCGTCAGCTGGCTCATCGCATTTCTGGAGTATTGTTTTCAGGTCCCGGCAAATCGCATTGGCAGCTACCAGTTCAGTGCCGCTCAACTCAAGGTTATGCAGGAAATAATAACGCTTGTCGTATTTAGCGTGTTTTCAATCCTGTATTTCAAGGAGCCGCTGAAATGGAACTACGCTGGAGCGTGTGTGCTCATCGTAGGTGCGGTCGCGCTTGTGTTTTATGGAGGAAGCCAGACATGGAAGGCGCCGGCACATCCAGTAAGATCCGACATGCCGTCGCAGAGTGCGACGCAGGCACCGTCGAAGGTGGCGTTCGACCAGTGAGCGTAGCCAGGCCGTCACGGCGCTCTCTTTCCGCCCTCGACTTGCTCAACATGACTGTAGGCGATGTGGGTAGTGGAGTCGGGCTGTATCTGTCGGTTTATCTTCTTTCGAATCTGCATTGGGATCACGGAAGCATCGGTGTGGCGCTGTCGGCGCTGTCAATCGCTTCAATCGCCGCTCAAGTTCCGGCCGGCATGTTGACTGATTGCGTGCACCGCAAACGGCTTTTAGTTGCCGTTCCGCTGCTGGTACTGGCCGCCTGTAGTTTCGCAATTACGCAGGCACGCTCTTTTACGGCGGTCATAGTTATTCAAACCGCCGCCGGCATAGCCCTGTCCATTGCCGCCGCTGCAATAATCGGAATAACCTTGGGGCTCGTTGGAGCCGAAAGGTTTGCTGCGCGCATCGGGCGCAACGAAGCATTCAATCATTGCGGCAACGTGCTGGTCGCCGTTTGCGCGGCTGCTCTCGGCTATTACTTGTCACTGAGGTCAATCTTTTTATTTATTGGCGCAGTTGCACTAATGGGGGCGGTGGCGGCTCTGGCAATCAAGCCCGCCGACATAGATTACCGGAGAGCGAGGGCATCGGAGCCCTTCAATAATCTCGCTGTTCCACTTCGCGTCGTGATCACCAATAAGCGCATCGCTGGCTTTTGCTGTGCCCTCATGTTCTGGCACCTTGCGAACGCCGCTCTGTGTCCGTTGGCGGGCCAATATGTAGCGGAACTCAATCCCGGCACGGCCGGTTTCAGCATGTCGGCCTGCATTTTGGCAGCACAGTTGGTGATGATTCCCGCGGCTCTCATAAGCGGAAAACTGGCTGTCTCATGCGGGCGTCGTCCGTTGGTGCTGGCCGCGTTTGCTATATTGCCAGTTCGAGCTTTGCTATACACGCTGAGCGCGCATCCTCTCGTTGTCATGGCAATTCAGTTGTTGGATGGTGCGGGAGCAGGAATCCTGGGAGTGTTGACATCGGTTGTAATTGCCGATGCGGCAGCCGGAACCGGCCGGTACAATGCGGCTCGTTCCATGGCGTCGGTTGCGCAAGGGGTCGGAGCTGCTTTCAGTAATCTTCTGGCTGGTTGGATTGTAGCCTGCTATGGCTACGCCATTTGTTTCTATTCGCTTGCCGCGATTGCAGCTTTCGCGCTGATTATCTGCCAGTTCGCGATGCAGGAGAGTGGTAGCAACCTGGCATCACAGCCGCAATGAAGGCGATGATTCTAATATGAGCCGCTGCCAGCGCCCTGACCCCGCCAGCCGGTTTGGCGCACATACTGTAGCGCCGCCGTCAATCAGGAACGGGCAAGCCGTGGAGCTGCTTGATTTCTTGGGCATGTTGCGCTAGCTGCTGCCAGGTGCGTCTCAATGTCTCGACCTGGCCTGGCGGGCATGCTGTCTGCCTGTCCAGAATCTTTTCGAGGGCGCTCCTCACCACGGGCGTGAACGCGGCGTCGTTATATTTGAGCATAAGCTCGCACGCCAGGCCGACGGCGAAGAGCTCCTCCTGCGTCAGCTCGAAGGCGGGCAGCCGGCTGTTCGGGTCGGGGGTGAAATATCCGGTGCGCCCGCGATCAAATCGAATATCCAATCCAAGCCTCTGGCGTAACGCCCTGATGTCTTCATAAATGGTACGTTGCTTGACTCCGAACATCCGGCAGAAGGTTTCAACGTTCGGGTAGGACCCATTGCGAATTTGCTGCTCCATCCTGATAAGTCTTTCGAGACGTGACGACATATGGTTGATCCGCAGGTGTTTCCTCCAGAATCCATCTTATTGCGCGGCCATGCAGCATATTTGCAGTCGCGGAATTTTCTGCCGCGACGTCTCAAGGTGAAAAGTTGCGCGAGCGTGAGTTGAGGATGCGCGATGCGGCGCCGGGGCAGGAAGCGCCGATTGCGCCAGAGCCGGGGCGCGAGGCGCTGATTGCATGAAACCCCGGAGGCTGGGGCTTCGCGCTTGCTCGTGAAAACCCTAGGCGAGGAGCCGACAGTTGTAACGCGCCGCCGCCTCCTGCAGCTCCTGCCTGACCATATCGCGCAGCGCGGCAGGCTCGAGTACCTCCGCTTCGGCGCCGTAGGTCAGCACCCAGCGCTTGACCTCTTCCAGATTCTGCGTCGAGAACTCCAGCGTGCAACCCCCATCTTTATGCTGCTCCAGCGTCTGCGAGTCATGCCACTTGCGCTCGCTGATGTAACGTGCCGCCAGCGGTTGAAAGCGAACCCGCACCCTCTGCTCCGGATCACCGTGCTCTAACTGAAACGCCGACTTAATCCACTTGTCGACGTCCAGATCTTCCGGCGGACGAAAGCGGTCATCGGTCAGGTTCCAGTCCTTGATCCGGTGAAGCGCGAACATCCTGAGATCCTTTCGGAGATGGCAATAACCGATGAGGTACCAGGTGGACCTGTTCTCGAGCAGGCGGTAAGGATCAATCCTGCGCTCGGTCGTTTCACCGCGGCGGGCCCCGTAATAGACGATGTCGACCTGGAGATTCTTCTCGCAGGCTCGGTTCAAGTCGAGAAACATCTTGCGATCGACCGGAATCACCGCGCCGGGGTTGAACTTCACCATGCACTTGATGTCGTCAACGTTAACCTTCACTCTCTCAGGCATGCGCCTGCAGATCTTCTCAATAGCGCTGCGCAGGATAGGCTCGAAGGAGGTTCCGGTATATTGCGAAAGCATTTCCTTGCCGAGCGTGAGGGCAAAGACCTCGCCGTTCGTCAGCTCGAACTCGGGCAATCCGCTCTTCGGCTCCGCGTTGTAGTAGCCGCCGCGGAAACGGTTGAACATCACCTTGAGACCCATGTTCTCGCGAAGGTATCGGATGTCCTCGTGAACCGTGCGCTCCTTGACCTCGAACTCGCGGCAAAAATGCTCGACGCTGGGAAAGCGCCCGCTGTTAATCTCTTCCGCCATCCTGATCACTCGCTCGAGCCGCATTGTCCTGTTCTCCCCCTACACCGTCTGGTACCCGTTGCCTGGGCAGTACTTATGGTGTCCGAAAATGCCCAACACCGGATAACCGGATGCACTTACAAATGTATGGCGTATGCAGATATACTTTATATGCTCAAGATAATACAATGCTACCCTGCAGAATAACCGCAGTGGTGTCTGCCCCGGGCTGGTCAGAAGCCGGCGCGCAAGGGATTTTCTAATCTTGTAGGACGGTCTGTGCTACGGACTCCTGTTCGATCCACAGACCAGTGCTCAATATGGCTTCGAGCAGGTCATTACAAGCGTGTTCTCCGGATACGCGGAGCAGTTTCTTGATATTTTCACGTTCACCGACGGAGACCGGCAACCCTTCTTTAAGGTGCGCCTGGTATATGGCACAATCCATCCAAAGCGGTTCGATCTGCAAGTCCGTTCTGTCAATTAAGCTTCGCAGAATCAAGACGCCGGCCCTGTCGAGGTCACCCCAGTGAAGGATGGGAATGTCCGGCGCGGCTTGCCAGAGAAGTTGAACCAGCTTGATGACGGCCCAGTTCGCCTGACCTCCTGTGCACACAACGGTCTCCTGGCGGCGTTGGCTGCGGATCCAGTCAACATAATCATTAAAGGTTGTCTCGTTCTCGATAAGGACAATCCGGTCGGCCTTTGAATTGGTGACCCTGGCGCCGCGCAGGTGCGGGAGCAGCAGCTTTACCGGCTCACCGGTTGCGTGATAACGTGCAGCCGCATCGTATACGCTGCCGTCGCGCTCAAGCACGAAGTCCCCGAAACAAAGAACGTCTACGGAGGTTTGGTTGCGGAAGATATTGAGTTGCTCGAGCGTCACCCTCCGGAAGGCAGGGCGGTCCGGCGGGGATTCTGCGTCGACGAGCTCACGCAGCCCCGGCACGTGATGGAGCAACGCTTCCGTGACCATGCTGTAGCGAAACATACCGGGACGGAATCCTTTCGTCGAGCCAGTTACCTTGCGGGCAAAATTGGCAAGCCTGATTGGCTCGGAGTTATTGGCTGCAGCGTGCACCGCGGTGGCAATGAGCCGTAACTCTGTCTCAAAGATGGTGATGTCGGTGTCTTGAAGAAGCTTATAATATGGCCCGGCACCCGCGGCGACCTGCTTCTCGCAAGCGAGCAGGAACTCGCGGGCTATTCCAGAGGACTGGTCAGCGAGCCTAGCGATGCAAGCGGTCGCGGCATGGACGAGCTCTTCCCGCTCCTGGACGAGATTGCGGACCTGCCGGTCGGCCGCCGCGCACAAAATCTGAAGCAGCGTTGTGTCGCCCTCCTCTCTTATCAGTTGATCGGCGCGCTTGAGATTGAGGACCAGCCGGGCTCGCTTCGGATGGAATTTGACGGCAGCGGGGGACAATAAACGTGCGGCAATCTCATAGTCGTGCTCATCGCAGTGTTTGATGGTGAGCTGAGAGGGCAGTTGCCCGCGCGTGTCACATCTCTTGAGGATCTGGTCAACGAGCGCACGGAGATGTGGATCATTTGCCAGCTGGCGTTGTACGCTCTCCAGCGACTTCACTGTCCGCCGCGCTCCATCGATAAATCAGCCGCTTCAATCACGTGAGAATCTACCTCGTCTGTCCGGCCTGTCGGGCGTCCAATTACGTAGTTTTGCTCGTCACCGTTATCAGTTGGCTCAAAGAGACTCAACTGCTCCTGCCGCCTCCAGTGGAAGTCGCTGACAAACACGTCTCCTTCAAGACTCTTCTCAACCAGCAACGTGGTTGACTCGGCAAGGGACGGCGTGACGCCATCGAGTTCGGGAGTGGCTACAATCAAGCATACTTTACAGCGGTCCGCGAACTGCAGCAGGGACTCGCGCCGACCCTGGTCGATACCCAGGAACGCCTCGTCCATAAGCAACAGGCGCAGCCGAGCCGCGCAGCGGTCGTAAAACAGCGATGCCAGAGCGATTATCAGCAAGTAGCGCGGCACTGCTTGCTCGCCCGTCGAACCGAAGCTGAGCTTATCGTTGCCTAGCTCCGCCCTCTCACCTTCCCCGCGGCGAGTCTCGAGCCGGAATTCGAACCAGCGGCGATAGTCCAATATGTCGGGCACCTCACCATCACGGCTTTGCTTGAACGTGTCGATGCGAGCCATGAAGAATTCGCGGAGCTCCTCACGCCGTCCGTCTTGCAAGATCGACTGTTCGTTCAATAGATTTATCAGGCGCTGAAAGTCGGGGCGGGCGCGCTGGGAAAAGTTGAAGCGACTGTGCCCGAACCAGAGGTCGGAGGTTAGAGTATTGATTCCACTTATCATCGACCGTAAGTCTCGAAGCTGCAGCTGTAAGCGCTTCACAAGCCCGGCCATGATGACGCGTTCCATCAAATCGCGGTTTTTCTCATTAAGGGAATCGCTCAGGCCGTTGACTTCAGCCTCCCGTTCGGAGAACACCATTTCGATCGGGTTGTCGGACTGGTCGATGATTTCGTGGTTCTCCTCGTTGACACGAAAACCGAATTTGTGCCAGACTCGCGGGCTGTAAATACCGTCGCTGGACTTTATGTTCTCGAAGGCTCGAGCGCGATTAATCCGGGCTTCCTGAATGTATCGCGGAATGTTGTCCAGCTGCGCGCGATTTTGTTGCAGGATTCTGCTGAGATAATCCTCAACGTCAACATCGGGATCTGGTGGGGCAACGGACAAAAGCTCCGCACGGCGTCGCTGCCGCACAGATTCGAGCCGCTCCAGAACGGTGCGCGAGTCGGTCAATTGCCTCTCTTTCTCCTTTACGCGTTCCTGACAGCGACCTTCGTCTCTTGTGAGCTGGTCATTTTGTTTCCGCTTATCTTCGAGCTCTCGTTCGAGCTCCTCGATGCGCTGGCGGAGACCGATCAAGCCACGCTCGCTGATTGCGGCAAGCAGCTCCTGGTGGCGACGGCGACAATCACCTGTCTTTAGTTCTGCCTTATGCAAGCGTTGCTCGTCCTGGTCCGCGAGAATTCGCGCTTCGGCTGCAGCCGCCGTGGCCCGTTCGGCACTTCGCGCCTGAAGAAACAGGGGCTCAGGAGCATTGTGCTCGAGGGCATCACGACAACGTGAGCAGGCAGCTGCAATTTCGTCGTATCTCTGAGCGGCTTGACGTTGTTCCTCCACCTGTTCTTCCACCTTGAGCGCCTCGGCGGTCAGGCGCTGGCTCTGCAACTCAGAGGCGCGCCGCCTGGCCTCGGCTCCGAAGAAGGATGGCGGCCCCGGCTCGACGGCGAATTCCGCTCCACGGTCGAACATGTAGCCGTCTGTCCAGATCCCTCGCTCAACGCCAGCGCGTGGCTCGCCGGCGTTGAGGATTCGGACGTCGCCCGCAACCTCAGACAGGTATGAAGCCGCCGTGCAGGACAGATCGCTATTGCCGACCGGAATCAGCGCCTGCAGAAGCGTACCGGGCTTCACCATGGGCGGTGTTCCAAGCTGAGCCGGGTCGAGCACCTCGACGCCGGTCCGCAGCTCAAGTACCCTGTGCTTTACGCTTCGATACTCGTCTGCCGTAGGCACGACCGCGCCCAGTGCTCGCGCACCGAGCCAGCACTCAATGGCGCTGCCCAGGCTGTCGGAGGCATCCGGGGCGAGTTCGAAGAGCCGATAAAGTGGCTGTGAATTGGGCGCGTTGCGTGATAGCCAGTCAATCAGATCCGGATACCCTTCCAGATCCGGCAGCAGCTCTGCCCGGCGCCGTGTGTCCTCGGCTTGCGCCCGCAGAGCGCGCGCCTGCTCAGCCAGTCTCGCTGATTCCTGATGTGCCAACGTTGCCGCGCGGTCGGCTGCGGTGTGCTCTGTAAGAAAGGCGCTTTTCAGAGAGGAATGCGTAGTTCGGATCTGCTGCACGAGTGCGTCAGGGTGGGCGGGCACCAGGTCGGTGACGAGCTGAAGCAAGGTTGCGGCCAGCGATAAGCCAGCTTCACCGAGATGATCTTGAGTAGCCTGGGTGCTTGAGAGGATTGCCTGGTGCATCTGGTGTTTGCTTGCGTTCAACGCGTCCAGCGCCTGATCGCGCTCACGCTCACGCATGGCCAGGTCGTGGCGGCGTTGGGCGAGGTCATGCTCGCAGGCCTCTTCATCTTGAAGTGCCGTCTCAAGCTCCATGCGCGCATGTTCCTCTTGATTCAGAATAGTTGAATCATCGCTTCCCCGAAGCTCGCGCAGGAGTGATTCGAGGTCGTCTATTCGGTCTCTGCAAGTCTCCAGCGAGCTCAGTGCATCTGAGAGAGCCCGACGCGCGTCTTGGAGCTGGGACTGTAGCTCATCATTGTGAAGTTGCTGCTTTTTCCAATGCAGCTCTGCCGCTACGAATTCGTATCTGGCTATCCGCTCGTTTTCCTTCCGTGCTTCCTGCAGCTTTTGAATGACAAAGCGAAGGACGTTCAACTCTTCCTGCAGTTCGGCGAGACTGCTGTGGATGCCGTCTATCGCGCGCAGCGCCGAGCGGACCTCCTCAAATTCCTCCTCCGCGGGGGCGGGCAGCAGGCTCACGAACAGCTCGTTGATGTTGCGTGCCTTGGCGACCAGCGCGCGATAAGCCTTAGCGGCGGCGATCAGATCCATGGCCAGCGTATAGGCCGCACGGTCCTTGAACAGATAGCGGGCGATCTCCGTGCGGTATCGTCCCTTATCCCAAACGTTTTGTTTTCCAACTACCGCTTCCAACTCGGCGCGATCTCTGGGTCGACCAGGACTGCCTGAAGGCTCGTCACATCCGACAATCAGGTCAAGCTCTTCCAGGCACTTGCCTCTGGCGATAAAGCCCCAGACTTCCGGCTGGCTTTCCAGGGTTGTGGCGAACGCTCCAATGCCAAAGGTGCTGACATTGTTTTCTTCGTCAGCGATTTCAGCTGCTACATAGGAAATTGAGGGAGGGCGCAGGGCCTGGTTCTTTTCGTGGTCGTAGCGCAGAACTATGCTGGAGAGACTGCGTCCCGGCTCTGTTCTCTGCCCGAAGCGCGACGCTGCATTCAGCTCCACGTCCACGCCGGCGGTGAGGGCTACGTGGATTGCGTCGAGGACAGTCGTTTTGCCGCTCTGGTTCTCGCCGATGAGAAACAGATTCGTTTTGACGGAGAGCGTCTCGTCGATGAAGTTGTGGAAGTTAATAAGGCGAATTCGCCGCAATTGCATCAGGCTCATGATTCATTCAACCGTTCGTCGGAAAGGCCTTCCAGGTCGGCGGGCTCGTCTTCAGTCGCCGGCGATTTGCTGTAGGTCTCGACCACAATTTGTCTTGCCGCCTGTGAGCCATCATAACAGCGTATGCCGGGCAGGAACTCATAGAGCAGGTGCTGCTCCATGCCGCTAGGCAGTTGCTCGGAAGCGTCGGCTCTTTTGCGCTCAATCAAATTGAGGAAGCGATAGCGGCAGAGCTGATCGAATAAGGGCTTGACAGACTCGAAAATCTTGCTTTCCGCCGGGCAGGCGGGACCGAGCAGCTCCGAGAACCGGCGCACGGCAAAGCGGACGAAGTCCGAAAGGAGAAAACGAAGGTGCCGCGAATCGTCTGCTGTGACCCCCTGCTGTTGCCCTTCCAACTCAAAAAACTCCAGAAGCAGCGCAAACAGGAGACACTCGTCGCGGCGCCTGAGGTGGAATAACCAGCGCGCCGAGGGGGAAATATTCTCGTTGTAGTGGCGTTCCTTTATCAGGCGAGCACACTGCCTGTCAACGTATAACTGCCAACCGAAATATGTCTCGAAGAACTTGCCGAATTCCGCTTGATTCGCTCGTAGAAAGTAAAAGAGATCCTGGTCGTCTCCCGGATAGAAAAAGGCTCCCTCGGTCAGATAGTTAAGCAGGGCACGCACCTTTTCCATCCCTCTTTTGCCAAAGGAGGAGAAGGGTTGCGTTCCGGCGGCGGTTGTCGCTTCAGAGTTGGTCACTGGTGGTCGCTCCTGCGCACGAACGTGAGATCCGGGGCATCGAGGCTGCCTGAATCCAGGATAAAACGGGCGCGAGGCCCGCCGCCTGCACCCGCTAAACGGGCTTTCCTGGCGATGGCGAAGGTCAGGTGCCGCCTGTCATGCCCGGCGCGCAAGTAAACAGCTTTCACAGATTCGATCAAGTTCTCAAAGTCAGTGAACGTTTGAAAATGCGCATCGGACAGGGGTGCTGTTGGGCGACCGCGCAATATCTTTTCCTCGACAAATCTGCTCAGCCGCAGCAGCCGGGCGCGATGGAGGACCCGTGCCTGTCCTGGCTGTCCGCGCTTGGTGGCGAGGGCCGCCCCGCGGGAGGCCCCTCGCTTCTTGACGAGGTCACGCCGCATGGGTTCGGGCAATTGCTCGCGGTTGACTGGTGTGCCTTTGCCGTGGTCGAACAGGACGTGGCAAGAGGTGTACAAAGAATTGAGCCATTCATTGGCGGTCGATGCTTGCTCGTCAGTCAATCTAGCAATCTCCGCCGCCCGCTCCCTTAAGGTCTCGATTCTGATGTTGCGGGCACGCACGCTCTCGACATGCGCGTATACGCGTCTGACGACGTCGCGTGCTGCTGCGTGCACTCGTTCCAGTAGGGAGTCGAACTCACCGCCTGCTTTGAAGAACGGCGCTATGTTCTTGAGAATGACTCGCGGATGAGGAATTGAGGTGGTGGCAGCCCGGGTGATTGGATCCTGGTTAATGCGCTCCTGAAGGCGAGCGGCCGCTGCCTCCAGCGTTTCAGCGTAGATCCGGCGCAGGAGTCTAAGGGCTGTCAGATGGATGAGTCTTGCCCGGCGAGCGGCTTCAGCGACGTAATCCTCGACATAGCGCTCGAGACGCTCAACTATCCCGCTCATTGATTCGAGACTGAATGTAGAGGCGGTGAATGCTAATAAATCTGCTGTAAAGGAGGTTAGCTCGCGTGCGGCGCCGGCCACTTTCTTGTCCACTTCCAGACAAAGATAGGCCAGCCGGACCAGATCGTCCGCACCAGATGCAATGGCATCCTCCTGCCTGTCCAGCGAAGCTCTGCGCAACGCCTTCACCAGGCGCTCAATGTCGGACAGGCGCTCGACCGCGTCTCGCAGGAAGTGCTGACCGTGGTCGGAGAAAGTAACCCGCGCCGGACGTGCTTCCAGGAATTCGAGTATCTCTATGGTCTCCTCGTCAAGCCGGCACAAGAACTTCTGCAAGCGACGATCCGCCAGTGTTTGTATCCGTCGTGGCTCAAGGCGCTTCGGGGGCAAGTTGCCCCATTCTTCGAGAGCATTGACATCCGCCCTGAATGATTCCGGTGTTAGAATTCCAGGCTGCACCTCGGGCACGAGCTCGCAGGCCTCGCTCATGAGGTCGTCGTAATAGACCTCGATCTCGTGTGAGCGGCGCCGCCGGAGGAGGATCCACAGGAGGGCGAGATACGCACGCCAGCGGTCGGCTGTAAGAAATCGCAGCTTGTCAACGGGTGCCGCCTGAATTATTGCTGACAATTCTGAGACGAAGCTCTGGACCATGGAAGTTTCGACCTGAGCACCGGAGGTCAGGGACTGGAAGATCATAAGACTTCGGCTGGCTGCTCGCCATGCTAAGTCGTTCATTAATAGTTTACTGACTACTCCCGCGCTCCGGTCTGGACGATCCTGCAGAAGAGGTTTGCCAGCTCCATCTGCTCGATGTTGCTTATGCGCGCGCAGGCAAGCGCGGGGCTGGCGACCACGATTGCCTGCGTCTGCGCGCGGGAGATGGCGACGTTCAAGCGGTTCTTGCTGAAGAGAAATTCCAGACCCCTGGCGTTGCCCTCGTTGGAGCTGGCGCACATGGAGACAATCACCACCGCTGCTTCCTGCCCCTGGAATTTGTCCACCGAGCCTACTTTGGCGCCCGGAAGCAGGCGCTGCAGCTTGCGCACCTGCATGTTGTAGGGAGCCACCAGGAGAATGTCGTCCAGCGTGATCGGGCGGACGGTCTTCCCTTCTCTGTCCTGGACGCGGCACTGCAGCAGCTCCCTGACAAGTTGGTCGATCACCTCTGCTTCCTCGTCGCTGCCCTGCGTGTTTCCCTCATGTTCCACCGGGATGAACAAAATGCCGGCTTGCCGGTGAATCCATCTGGGCATCTCGGGCAGCAGCAGGACGCGGTTGGCGGTGTGGGGCTCCGCGTGGAGACGGTCTTCGTAGACTGCTCCGGAGATGAAGCTTAAGACGTCGGGGTGCATGCGCCAGCTTGTTCCCAGGAAGATGCCGAAGTCCTCCGGGATGGTCTGGTGGTCTTGCAGCAGGTACTCCAGCAGGGATTTGCCGCTCTCGCCGGGGTGGGCTCCCTGAATCGGCTGCGCCAGTTGCATCTGGTCGCCGATGAGAACTATGCTGTTCGTGCTCGGCGCCATTCCAACGAGATTGGCGACGGACACCTGACCGGCTTCGTCGACGAAGAGGTAGTCGAGGGTATCGACGGCCTCCGGAATGCTGAACGCCCACGCTGTTCCGCCAATCAGGTTGAACGCGGCGGCGCCCCCCAGGAACAGATCCTTAGCGGTGCCCCAATACTGAAACGCGGTGTTTTGCAAGAGCGGGTCGTCCCGGTCGCCGCCAATTTTCGCCGCCTTGAGTGCAACCCCCTTCTGTCTGGCGACCTTTGCGACCTCGCCCATCAGCTTCAAAATGGCTTTGTGGCTGTTCGATGAAACGCCTACTGTTTTGTTTCGCTGTAGCAAGGCGACGATGGCGTGAGCCGCCGTGAAGGTCTTGCCGCTGCCTGGCGGCCCTTGAATGCACAGCGTGCTGTTGTTCAGATTGACGACGGCATCTATCGCCCCGGCAAGCAGATCCTCTCCGGGAGCAATGATCGGTCCGCTGGCATTGCCGTTTATATTCGGGCGCCTGCGCAGGAGGAAATCCTTCAGGGCCGGCCGGAGATAACCGGTTGCCGTCCAGTGCTCCACCGTCCGATAAATTGACTGCGCAATTGTGCTGGCGTCGACGAATTCGTCCGGAATCAGGCTCAACCTTTGTGGCGGCGCCGGCTTGCCCGGTCCGAGCCTCAGCCTGATGAAGCCTTTCTCGGCATCCAGGCTCTGAATCGTGACCTTCATATTGAGGTCGTGCGCGTAATAGCAGTCCTTGCCTTCGTGAAGTTTGGTGTCCTGAAAAGGATCGAATTTGAATTCGTACACCGTTGATTGCTTTACCTGCAGGGGCGGTGTGGTCGTTCTCTCCAGGCCACCCAGGCAGTCAATGTCATCAATGAGCTGCTCCTCCGTCATGTCATGACGGTCGAACATAGCCCAGAAGACGGGACGCGCCTCGCGCCAGTGAAACTCGAGCAGATACGCAAGCAGTTCCTGCAACGCCCGCCTGGAAGCCTGGTTTGGATCCTCGGGCAGGGTGTCGAGGAGCTGTTGAGCCAGCTGTGCTGCAGCATTGCGCGCTGAGGCCTTTTCGCTGCGTCTTACTTCCTTAACGGCAGGCGAAATCCAGCGAGGCCCGTGCTCGCGCTGGACATTCCTCAGCCACTCGGCAAGCTGATAGGTCGACTCGCAGTCCTCCTTGTTGTACGAGCGAATGTCGGCGAGAATCTTCGAGGTCTGCCAGTCGTCGCCATCGCGAGTTTCCAGCCAGCGCTCGTAGAACACGATGGAATCCAGGGCGGTCGCCACATCGCCCCGCCGCCGCTCCTTGTAGAGATGCTCGATGTTCTTGATGGAGTACTTCGGCTCGCCGACCCGCATTGCGTGCCGCACAATCGAGTAGAGGTCGACAAACACCTCGTTGCGCAGCAGCTCATCCACCTCGCGCTCGCGCGTGCCATAGCGTCCCATGAGGCGGCGCATCGCCGACACCTCGTAGGGAGCGTAATGGTAGACGTGCATCGACGGGTCGTTCCGCCAGCGCCCGTGCACCCAGTCGATGAAGTCCTGAAAAGCCTTGCGCTCCGCTATCCGGTCGTGCGCCCACCAGTCGCGAAATTGCAGCTCGCCCCTCTCGAGATAGGCCGCGCCGAACAGGTACTCCAATCCGCCCTCCACGTGCGGATAGCCCTCCATGTCGAAGAAAACATCGAGATCGGATGCCGGCGGCAGGAGGGCAAGCCCGCGCCGGGGATTATCCGGGCCGGGCGCGATGAGCTCGTACTTCGGACGCTCCATCCCCGCCGACTCCACCTGCAATCGCGCCTGGGCGCGCAGCGTCGTGAGCGTGGAGGGCAGCATGTTCTTCACATGGTCAACCTCGGACCTGGCCAGGTCTGTCATTGTCGGAATGCCGGCCTTCTGCAGCTTTTTGATCGCGACCCTCCTTATGTTGGCCACCCGGCTCAGGTGGTCGGTCTCCTCCAGAATCTGCTCAGCGAGCGTGGTCCAGCGCCCGTGGTCAGCCATCCCGTCCGGCTCGGGACGATTGTTTGGATTGAACGATCGCTGCTGGGCGAGGAAGGCATTCTTCAACTGCAGGTAGAAATAGAAGTAATCGTCCGTGCGAAACGACCTGGCTTCCCCATTTCCCAGCACCACGCGCACGACAGGCGGGCGCTTGCCCTGGATGTGCTCCAGCATCTCGGCATAGCAGCAAAGCTGGATCAGGAAGTACGGCTTCGGCTTCAGGGCGAGCTTCGTGTCCCAGACCTCGTAGTGGTAATCGCCGAGGCGCGAGGGTCCCTCTGCTTGCACGAGGAAGTCGGCGTAACCCGCGAAGTCGTCGTGCTGCAGCGCGGCTTGATAGATGACGTCCGCGCCTTCCCGCATCAGGGCAAGCGTGGTCTCCGGCGCGTCAGACCTGGTCTCGACGTTGCAGACGTTCTTCCCTTCCGCCGAAAGTCTCTGGACAAACGCCTTCTCGTGCTGCATGCCTTTCGCCTGCAGAATCTTGTGGCTTTCGTCGTCCTCGTCGGGCTTGAATTTGTCCGGGAAGTCCAGATGGTAGCGATTCATCCAGGACGCGAATTCCGACTCCATGAAGACGATGAGGTCGGAGGGCGAATAGATGTAGTGTCCGTGGTCCTTCTTCAAGGCTTCATCTCACTCCGGTGTCGATGGGTCGAACAATCGGCTGCGCACCAGCAAGATTGTTCCCGGGCGGCTCGCGGTTGAGGCGGTTCAATCATCGAGTTGGGCTCCCCGATATTAGCCTAATCGGGCTCGTTGCAGTATATCCGCACCGATCGGATGGCCTACTTTTAGATTGCCATTAACATCCCGAACTCCTGGCTTGCCAACCGCCGCGATTGCATAGCATTCTTGTAAGCTCGGCTCTCGATAAACCGTGATCTGTAGAACACCGCGCCACCGGTTATGGCCAACTTGTGCAATTTGGCCAGACCGTCGAACCAGTGGTTCACACAGTCCTCGCCAACGGTGAACAGAGCCGGTCCGTTCCGCACCAGGTCCACTTCCAGCCAGTCTGGAAGCTGACCTTCGATCGAAAGCGGGGTGTCGCCACGCTCCTCCGGCCGGCTGGAAAAGCCCAGCGTCCACCAATACGAGGACCGGTTGTACAGCGCGCACACCCCCCAAGAATGGTAACTGCGGGCAGCGATATATGCGAAAGCAGCAAAGAGGCCATACGATCGCAGGACTTGCAAATTGGTTAGAGGGCGCTTAGAATTCTGGGTAATTCGAATTCATGCATAACCCTTTTGCCCGTCTGCCAGGTGGTATCACAGGCAGTGTGAGCCTCGTCCTAAGCATCCGCGCAGAATCCGGCAACGGGGCGCATCGATTACTGAAGTGACAAACATTCCGCCGCTTCCGGCGGTCGGACCTGTCACGCTTTTGTTCCGACAGGAGGTTAGCCATGAACCGTGCAGAAGAACTGAGAACGCTAGCCAACGTGCAAGAAGAGATTGGAGATTACAACGCAGCCCTGGACCTTCATCGCCGCGCGTTTCTCCTGCAGGAAAAGGCCGTTGGCAAAAGCAGCCCCGAGCTTGCGCCCTTCATTTATGAGCTGGCCATGGTGCACGGGGCTCTGGATCACGACGGTGAGGCAGCCAGGTTGCTGAACTGGTTGGTGACGATAGTGCCGGAGGACCACCCGCTCCGCAATGAAGCCAGGCTGGTGCTGGCTGAGCTCAAGCAGGCACAAAGCGCGGCCTAACCGATCTGTGTGAGTTGGATCGTAAGCGTTTCAAAAGACGCATCTTGCCAGGGGGGCGGGCATTTTGCATCATAGCCAGCGGCACAAGACAACAGGAAGGTGCAGGTGAAGGCGCCGGGCTTGCGGACCAACTGTGCCACGAGATGGCGGTAATTGATGCGCTTTTCGCCAGGTTGCTGGCGGGGCACTTCCATGACCAGGGTGCCGCTGAAGAAAAGGCGCACTAGCTCAGGGTAAACCCGCGCCCGCAGCCCTCTGCCGATTAGGCGGCTGGGGACCGAATACAGCGCGTTGCTCACGGAAACGAGACTAAAAGCATTGACGACAACACGTTCCTCGACCGGGTCATTCCAGCCGCGCTCAGGCGGATCCTTCATGACCGCCATCTCCTCAGCCAGGCGCTGCCTTCTGCCGCGGTTACGCTTGTCAAGGACTTTGCGCACAAACTTCTCGTAGTCGGCCAACGTAGCAAAGTCGCGGTTGGCCCGGACGCGCAGAGCCTGGTCCAGTGCTGTCTTCAGCAAGTGGTGGCTCTTCTCGACAGAACCGTTCTCATGGCTTTCGCCCGGGTTGTTTCGGCTTGGCAGAGCGCCGTAGTGCGCAAGCACGCTGGTCCAACGCTCAGTAAAGACCGGTCGTTCGCCGTGGCTGTTAACGGCGGCGCTGAGATTGTCTGTACGATGCTCCGCCGGCACTTTCCCCAGCTCCGTGATCGCCCGCGTGTAGCCGGAGACCAGTTCGTCGTAGCTCTCCGAATGAGCTATGTAGGCCGTTTCCCACCGAGAGTACGGCAGCATGAAGTGAACAAGCAGGTGAGGAAACGGTTGGCCTGCAATCCGGACGCCCAGCTCCTCGCAGTGCGTCCAGTCGGACTGGCTTTGCGCACCCGGAAGGTGCAACTGCTTGAACATTACTTCCTGCTCCGATCCCCTCAGTGCACGCCATTTACTTACGCGGCGCTGTAGTGTACGCAGTTGCCCCCAGTGGAAGGTCTGCTCCCGGTCGATCAGCACCTGCATGATCGTCTTTGCCTGCAGCCCTGGATCATGCGCGAGCATGCCTTCAATCTCTGACCAGACCTGGTCGAAGGCGTCCTTGTGCGTTCGCCAATCCCGCTTATTGCTCACTGTCAACTGACGACCGGCAATTTTATGCGTCGCCAAGCGCATTGACTCATCAAAAATCTTACTTTCGCTGTTTTTCAGCCTCACCCATAATCTTACCGAAGACCACCTCATTGCAATAGCACTAGAAAGAAATCGCAATGGAGGCACACATGAGTTTGCAGGCAAAACAGGAATTGATCGAGGTAAGCTCAAAGGGTGTGTAAAAGCTTGAAATAAAGCGAGGGCGGTGTATCCTCGGAATTCTGAAAGTTCAAAGGAGACACCGCCATGAAAAAGCAAACCA